>Ga0156016_122_pt2 | contig 58629 bp, 47 predicted proteins | sample RifCSPlowO2_02_FD_107670 | JGI IMG/M metagenome (GOLD analysis project Ga0156016, IMG submission 107670) | Acidobacteria bacterium RIFCSPLOWO2_02_FULL_64_15 | reverse complement strand
CGACGCGCTCGCACCGCAGTGCTCGCGCGTATCCAGAACAGAACGTCACCGACTATCGTCCTGCAGCATACGCGTGGGAACGGCCTTCCGCCAGAACCGGTCGCAAGTACCGCCCGGTGTGCGAGGCGTCGATTTGCACCAGCTGTTCCGGGGTCCCGGTCGCCACGACGTCGCCCCCGTCCTCGCCGCCCTCCGGTCCCAGATCGACGATGTAATCGGCCGTCTTGATGACGTCGAGGTTGTGCTCAATCACCACGAGCGTGTGCCCGGCCTCGAGCAGCTTGCGAAACGCCGCCAGCAGCTTCGCAATATCGTCGAAATGGAGCCCCGTCGTCGGCTCGTCGAGGATGTAGAGGAGCCGCTGCTCGCCGTGTGACGAGAGGTGCGCCGCTATCTTGACCCGCTGCGCCTCCCCGCCGGACAGCGTGGTCGCCGGCTGCCCGAGCCGCAGATAGCCCAGGCCGATTTCATCGAGCACGTGCAGCCGTCGCAGCACCTTGGGCGAGCTGCTGAAGAACGTCAGCGCCTCTCGGACCGTCAGATCGAGCACCTGACGAATCGACCGGCCGCGGTACCGCACCTCGAGCACCTGAGGCTTGAAGCGCTTGCCGTCGCACTGATCGCAAGGGACAAAGACGTCGGCGAGAAACTGCATCTCGACGCGCACTGCACCCTCGCCCTGGCAGGCCTCGCAGCGCCCGCCGGGGACGTTGAACGAGAAATGGCTGGCGGTCAGCCCGCGAGACCGCGCGTCCTTGGTCGCGGCAAACAGCTCGCGGATGGGATCGAACGCCTTGAGATACGTGACCGGGTTGGACCGAGGCGTCCGTCCGATAGGCGCCTGGTCCACCAGCACGACGTCGGTGATGAACTCGGTGCCTTCGAGCTTGCGGAACGTGCCCACGCGCCTGTCCCAGCCCCCTTTGGCTCGCTTGATTGCCGCGTACAAGACGTCGTGGACCAGCGTCGACTTGCCCGATCCGCTGACGCCGGTGATCGCAGTCAGCGTGTTCAGCGGGATGGCGACGTCGATGTTCTTGAGATTGTGTTCGCTCGCCCCGAGCAGCCGGATCTTCTGTCCGGTCCCGCGGCGGCGCGCCGAAGGCACGGGGATCGCCAGTTCCTGCCGCAGGTACTTCGACGTCAGCGATCGCGTCTCCTTCATCAAACCATCGAGTGTGCCGGAGTACACGACGCGCCCGCCCTGCTCGCCGGCGCCAAGACCGAGGTCGACGATGTGGTCGGCGACCTTGATCATGTCGGCGTCATGCTCGACCACCAGCACGGTGTTGCCCTGGTCGCGGAGCTGACGAAGGATCTCGATGAGCCGCAGGTTGTCGCGCGAGTGCAGCCCGATCGACGGCTCGTCGAGGACGTAGAGGGTGCCGACGAGCGCCGAGCCGAGCGAGGTGGCGAGATTGATGCGCTGCGCCTCGCCGCCCGACAACGTCGACGACAGCCGCTCGAGCGTCAGGTACTCCAGGCCGACGTCACTCAAGAACGTCAGCCGGCGGCGGATCTCCTTCAGCACTTTCTCGGCGATCGCCTGATCCTTTCCGCCAAGCCCCAGGCCGCCGAAGAAGTCCTGCGCCGCTCGGACGGTGAGTGCCGACACCTGGTCGATGGTCCGTCCGGCCAGACGGACGTCCCGCGCTTCACGGCGCAGTCGCGCGCCGCCGCACTCGGGGCAGAGGAGATAGCCACGGTAGCGGCTCAAGAACACGCGGACATGGACTTTGTACTTCTTCCGGTCGAGCCAGCGGAAGAACCCCCGGATGCCCCGGTATCGAGGATTGTCGGCTTCCTGGCCGTCGCCCTCGATCACAAAGCGCCGTTCCTTGTCGGTCAGATTCGCCCAGGGGACATCCAGCCGGACCACGTTCTGGCGAGCCGCGCGCTTCAGAGAGGCCAGCTCGGCTCGATAGTGCGGCCTGTTCCAGGGCTCGATGGCACCCTGCTGAATGGACAGCGTCGGATCGGGCACAACCAGATTCATGTCGAGCTCGATGATGTTCCCAAACCCATGACAGGTCGGGCAGGCGCCAAACGGGCTGTTGAAGGAGAAGAGCTGAGGCTGTGGATCCTCGTACGTCAGACCGCAGGGGCGGCACTCGAAGCGCTCGCTGAACTGATGGGATTTGGGATTCGGGATTGGGGATTCGGGGCGCGGAAGCTCGAGGGCCCATGCGGCGCCACCACCCTCAAGATAGGCAGTCTCGATTGCATCGGTCAGCCGCTGACGCAGCTCTTCGCCATCGACTTGTAAGCGATCGACAACCACCTGCAGCGTCGATCGGTCGCCGAACGCGATCGGATCGATGTCGTCGAAAGGTACCGCGCGTCCATCAACGAGCAGCCGGCCGAATCCCTTGCGTCTGAGCGTCTCAATCGCGGCCCCGATCGCCGCCGCTCCGGCCCCACTCGGGGATTCCGCCTGAGCCATGACCCCTGCGCCTTGAGCCAAGAGCCCTGAGCCATTCTCCTGCTCCCGCATCTCGTCGACTTCCCTCTCGACCGCGCCCGGGTCCGCGACGGCGACGACCGGCAGATCGAATCCGAGCACCAGCCGCGTGCCCGGCGGTAGCTCGGCGAGTTGACGAGCCACCACCTCGGCCGTTTCCCGCACGACCTCACGGCCGCAGTTCCTGCAGAACGTACGGCCGACGCGCGCGAAGAGTAGCCGCATGTAATCGTGAATCTCGGTGGTCGTGCCGACCGTCGAGCGGGGGTTGCGGATCGCGTTCTTCTGGCGAATGGCGATCGCCGGCGCAAGGCCGTCGATGCGGTCGACGTCCGGTTTTTCCATCCGCTCGAGAAACTGCCGCGCGTACGCCGACAGCGACTCCACGTAGCGCCGTTGACCCTCGGCGTAGATCGTGTCAAAGGCCAGCGACGACTTCCCCGACCCGCTCACGCCGGTCACGACGACCAGCTTACCGATCGGCAGTGAGAGATCGATGTTCCTGAGGTTGTGCGTACGGGCGCCGCGAACGACGAGGGCAGGGGATTCCCCAACCCCTTGGGCGGTCTCGGACATGAATCCCAGCAAGTACGTGGTGCGTAGCGTCCGGCTTTAGTCGGACGTACTGGCAACTCTTCGGCGCGCGACTTAAACCACGTATCGTAGCACGGACCAACAAGCGTCCTCGTGGGCGGACGCCCGGCGTCCCCCGGCGACGCAGGCTCACCGTCATTCACCGACCGGGAGAAGGTCGAAGTAGTACACTTCGCGCGGGTTCGACGTCTCCCTCCAGCCTCGCGCGCCTTGGCACCGTCATTGCTCGAGGGATGCGATCGACTGCCGACTGACTGCCCGGAGGTGAATGCCGTGTCCTTCCTCAAACGCGTGACCCTGCTCGTGGCAGCCACGGCGGTCTTCGCCATCGCGCTGGCCGCTGCTGCCGACGCCCAGGTGTCGTTCCCCCCGCCGTTCCCGTACAGGAACTTCGATCCTGACAGCGCCGTGCGCCTCGAGGTCACACCCAGGGAAGCCGAGGTGTACGTCGATGGTTACTACGCCGGCATCGTGGACGACTTCGACGGCGTCTTTCAGCGGCTGCGCCTCCCCTCCGGCGGGCACGAGATCACGGTGTACCGCGATGGATTTCGATCCTTCACACAGCGGGTGTATCTGACGCCCGATTCCACGTTGAAGCTCAAGCACAAGATGGAGCCCCTCGGCGTTGGAGAAATCGCGGAGGCGCGCCCCCTCCCGGCGGTCCCGGCTCAAGTTGAGCCGCAGCCCCGGGTGTTGCGGCCACCCTCGCGCGGCCCTGTGGGCCCGCGCGGCCGCAGGCTCCCGCCACCCACGGCGCCCGACACGCCGCCGCCACAGGAGAATCCCGCCGGGTCGGAGCAGGCCCCACCGGGCGTCGGCACGCTCATGCTTCACGTGCAGCCGGCCGACGCCGCACTGCTCATCGACGGCGAGAGGTGGCGCGGTCCAAGCGAAGCGGAGCGCGTCATCGAGCTGCCGGACGGCCAGCACACCATCCAGATTAGCAAGCGTGGGTTTGTCTCGTACTTGACCGATGTGCGCGTGCGGCGCGGCGAGACGACGACCCTCGACGTCAGCCTGCGGAACAATCCCTAGCGCTGCAGTGGTGGTGCCGGCCTGCGTGTTAGAATCAATCCTCGCGCGAGGAGTCGCCCACGCGGACTGGCCCACGCGCTCGATCCGACCAGGCCGGTGTAGCTCAGTTGGTAGAGCGGCTGATTCGTAATCAGCAGGTCCGCGGTTCAAGTCCGCGCGCCGGCTCCATATTCTCTTTCGCTACGATCCGAAACGCCATGAAGAACATCCTTTCGCTTCTCGCTGTCGTCCTGTTCACCACGGCCATCATCGCGCCCACCGGGGCCCAGCAACCTCAGGGACCCGGCCAGGGGGCCGCACCCGCAGGCGCCCCCGCCCAGCCACCCGCGCCACCCGTGCGCACCATCTCCCAGGTCAGAGGCGATCTGTACAAGGTCCAGAGCGGTGCCGGCGTCGCCGCCGTGACGGTGTTCCTCGTCACGCCTGAAGGGATCATCCTCGCGGATCCCCTCAACCCGGAATTCTCGGCCTGGCTGAAGGCAGAGCTCGCGACAAGGTTTCCCGGCAAGCCCGTGCGATACGTGATCAATAGTCACTATCACTGGGATCACGCACGCGGCGGCGGGATGTTCACCGACACCGCCCGGTTCGTCGCGCACGAGAACATGGCCAGGAACCTCGCGTTGCCCATTCGTCAGGCACGCCCACCGGGCGATACCGACGATCTGGATGGCGACAACCGAATGACGAGGGAAGAAGCGCAGACGGGAACGCGCGCCAATTTCGACCGCATGAACGGCAACGGCGACATGTTCCTGACCCAGGAGGAGATGGCCGCCGACATCCGGCGCCCCGACATCACGTTCAGCGGCGAGCGGTACACGGTGACCCTCGGCGGCAAGCGCGTCGAGCTCGTCCACGCGAAGAACCGGCATACGAACGACTTAATCGATCTGTACTTCCCCGACGAGCGCGTGCTCTTTGCGGGCGACTACGTCTGGATCAACCGGCTCTGCTGTAACTTCGCGTTCGACCGCCGGCCGATGACGACGTGGATCGCCTCCCTCAAGGCGCTCGAGCAGATCGACTTCGACATCATCGTCAACAGCCACTTCGAAGCCGGCACCAAGGCCGACGTCGTGGCCTATCGTCAGTTCTTCGAAGACCTGATGGCGGCCGTGTCCGCCGGCATCAGGGAGGGCAAGACGGTTGAGGAACTACAGAAGACGATCCGCCTCGACAAGTACCGGAACTGGAATGGCTACACGCAAACGGCCGTGGCGACACCGTCCTTGGAGCAGGCCATCCAGTCGGCGTACGCGAATCTCACGAGGTACTCGGGGAACTAGCCCCGCCGTCATATCAGGCGTACGTGAGGGCGCGCCGCGCGCAGACGACGCCCGACCAGTCGAGGACAGCGGCCGCGGCATCCGATCGGCGTGGGGTCGGCCGGAGACCGCCGGCGAGCGGAAGCGGCGTGATTACGCCAGCTTGACGTTCTCGGCTCTCGGACCCTTCGGTCCCTGACCTTTGTCAAAGGTCACGGCCTGTCCCTCGCGGAGCTCGTAGAACGGTGTGTCGGTGCACGCCGACTGGTGAAAAAAATACTCGCTCCCGTCGCTGGCCGCGATGAAGCCGAATCCCTTGTCGCTGACGAGCCGCTTGATGGTTCCGTTCGTAGTTCCCATGCTGTCTCCTCCGTAGCGTCGATCGTGTGCCCCGCGCTGGCCGGCTGGCCCGTGCGGGGGTCCGCCCACATTAATCATCAGGCCGGTGCGACCGACATGTGGCGGCAGTCGTCGCACCGTAGGTAGAGTACTGGAAACGATTCAGATCGACCGACGATTCGAGCCGTGGAGCGGCCGCACTTGGGGCACACTTCGGCCCCTCGCGACCCCTCCGCCCCGGATTTCTGGCGTCGTGGCCGATCGGTACGCGCGACGCGGTCGGGTTGTGGTGTCATCAGTCGGCCCTCTTTCCCTTTTGTGGAAGCGCTTTTACCATCTGCCGGACGCGGTCGCGACGCCGCAGCTTCCGCCTCCGATCCCTCTGAAATCTTGACCGATCGCCGTTCCGTCTAGACATCAGCTCTCCCGGGGCTCCAGAGCCTCCACACACCACCGCAAATATCGCCGTGGATTGATGAAGTCGTGAGGGATCGGGTCATGCGCTCCGGCGTCTCACCAAAGTCGGGCCGGTCGACGCGCACCCTGTAGAGGGGACACTACTCGGTCGCGGGCCTGAGTTGTCGGGCACTAGTATACAGGATAAAGAGGTTCTAAGGGGTTCGAGAAGTTCTGGGGGTTCTTCGAGAGGTCCTACGGGTTCGAGTGGTTCTAGGGGTCCGGAAGGGTTCCCCAGCGGGGCCAGTTCGCGTAGTATGGCCGACATGAGACGGTTTCTGTGTGGGGCCATCCTGGTGACGGGCGCTGTAATGGCTCCATCGGCCGAGGTCGAGATCATGAGCGCCGGCGCCGTCGAGGCGGGGCTCGCGACGATCCTCGAACAGTACAGGCGCGCCACGGGCACTCCACTGGAAGCGGTGCAGGTGGCGTTCGGTACTGGACCGCAGCTCGCCGAGCGCCTGGCGGCGGGCATGGTCGCGGACGTCTTGATCGCACCTGCCGCCGTGATCGATCAAGCCGTCAGGGACCGTCTCGTCTACGCGGAGACAAAGATGGAGGTCGGGCGCGTCGGCGTCGGCGTCACGGTCCGGGCCGGCGTGCGAAGCCCCGATATCACGACGGCCGAGGCCTTAAGACAGGCCGTCATGAACGCCGACACCATCATCTACAACCAAGGCTCCACGGGTCTCTACGTGGAGAGACTGTTCGACCAGATGGGCCTCGCCGCCCTCCTCAAGGCCAAGGGCCAGCGCTACGTCAACGGCGCTGAAGTCGTCGAGCGCATCATCAGCGGCCAGGGCAACGAAATCGGCTTCGGAGCAATCACCGAAATCAGAATGTACGAGACAAAGGGCGCCACGCTGATTGGCCCCCTCCCTGCCGCCATCCAGAATTACACGACCTACGTCGCCGTGATGATGACGGCCGCCCCGTCTCCGGAGGCGGCGATGGACTTCCTGCGTTATCTGGCCTCGCCCGTTGCCAAGCGCATCCTCGCCGCCACTGGGGTCGAGTAGAGCGTGACGCTGCCGTGAACCGCAAGGCGCATTGGGACCGTATCTACGCGTCGAAGACGGCGGAGGATGTGAGCTGGTTTCAGCTGACGCCGGCCACATCGCTCCGGCTGCTCGAAGCCGCCAACGTCGGACTCTCCTCGTGTGCGATCGACATCGGAGGCGGCGACTCGCGCCTGGTGGATCACTTGTTGGCAAAAGGCCTGACGTGCCTAACGGTTCTCGACGTCTCGGCAGCAGCACTCGCGCGGGTCAAGGCTCGCCTCGGTCCGCGGCAGCAGATCGTGAACTGGGTCGAAGCGGATGTCACTCTAGACTGGAGCGTCCCCCCGGTCGACGTGTGGCACGATCGAGCGGTCTTTCACTTCCTCACCGACGCCGTCGACCGGACCGCGTACGTGGCCCGGCTCAAGGAGATTGTGAAGCCTGGAGGAGCCGTCATCGTGGCGACCTTCGCACTCGACGGGCCCGAGAAATGCAGCGGGCTTCCCGTCATGCGGTACTCCGCCGAGGGGCTCGCCGCCGAACTCGGCCCAGGCTTCACACTGCTCGAGACCGTCAACGAGGATCATCGGACACCCGCCGGTGTCCGCCAGGCGTTCTGCTATACCCGCTTCCGTCGCAGCGGTAATATTGAGGCGTGAACCGCCAGCATCTGCTCGTGACCTCAGTCGTCTGTGCTGCCGCGGTGGGTGCCGGCATTCGCCCGTCGGCCCAGCAGCGGCCGGTGCCTGACCCTCCACGGTTTGAAGCCGGCGTCGAGCTCACCACGGTCAACGCGACCGTCACCGGCGCCGACGGCCACCTCGTCACTGGGCTGGCCCGCGACCTTTTCGAGATCTACGAGGATGGGCGGCGGCAGACGATCACGCAGTTCACCAACGAGCGCGTGCCGGTCAGTCTTGGCGTCCTGCTGGATATCAGCGACAGCATGTTCGGCAAGCGCATTGAAGACGCGCGCGCGGCGGTCGACCGCTTTCTCTTCGACCTCCTCGGCCCGAACGACGAATTCTTCATCCTCGCCTTCAACCACCAGCCGCACGTGCTGACCCGATGGACACGCGAGGCCGACCTCGTCCGTCGGGTGCTCGACGGGCTGACACCCTCGGGCAGCACCGCGACGTACGACGCGCTCATGGCCTCGATGCCGCTTGTCAACCAGCGCTCACGCCAGCGCGCAGCGCTCGTCCTCATTTCAGACGGCGCCGACACGGGGAGCAACGCCACACGACGCGATTTGCGCTCCGCGTTTCTCCGAAGCGATGCGTTCGTGTACGCCGTGGCCATCGACTCGCCGGATCGTCGACCCATCAACACCCGCGTCGACGTGCAGGCGCTGAGAGAGATCACGGCCGAGAATGGCGGCCGCACCGAGGTCGTCCAGAATTCGGGCGACCTGGCGGCGGCGACCGCACGTATCGCCGAGGAGCTCAACAGCCAGTACCTGCTCGGCTACACGTCGACACGCGGCGCCGACGGCGCCTTTCACAGCATCCGAGTCAGGGTCAGTGGAACCGGCTACCGCGTACGCGCCAGGACCGGATACGTCGCGATCCCGCGCGCCAGGACGAACAATTGAGCAGCGTGACCCGCCCGGCGGCGGCGCTGCTGGTTTCGCTGATGACGCTTGGCGTCCGAGCGACCGCTGCACCTCAGACGGCGCGTGCGATCGACATCACGACCCGTGCGCGGTCGTTTCAGCCGGGCGAGCTCGTCGTGGTCACGGCCACCGCGCCGAGTGCGGTTGACAGCCTGCGCGTCCGCGCTCTTGGCCGTACGGTCGCCGCCTTCAAGGTGGACGAACGCACGTGGCAGGCGCTCCTCGGCATCGATCTCTCCGCCACGCCTGGCAGGTATCCGATCTCGGTCGAGACGGCGACGGGCCGCCGCCTCGGCCAGTCATCGTTGACCCTCACCAGCAAGAGTTTTCCGACACGCCGGCTGCGAGTCGACCCGGAGTTCGTCAATCCGCCGCCTGTTGCGCTCGAGCGCATCGAGCGCGAGGCGATCGAGCTCGCCGCGGTGTGGACCACTCCCGCTGACGAACGATTGTGGAGCGGCGGTTTCGTCGCACCGGTGCCAGAACAGGCGACGGGCAGCTTCGGCCAGCGCAGCGTCTTCAACGGTCAGCCCCGCAGTCCACACGGCGGCGCCGACTTCCCCAGTCCGGAAGGCACGCCGATTCAGGCCCCCAATGGCGGGCGCATCGTGCTCGCGCGAGACCTCTACTTCACCGGCAACACCATCGTCATCGACCACGGGCTCGGGTTGTTTTCCCTCCTCGCGCACTTGTCGTCCTTCGCGGTCGGCGAAGGAGACCGCGTCGCGGCGGGACAGTTCGTTGGAGCTGTCGGCGCGACCGGACGCGTGACCGGACCGCACCTGCACTGGGCCGTACGTGCGGGTGACGCTCGCGTGGATCCTCTTTCGGTGCTCGCCTTACTCCGCTAGCAGCGTCCGCCTGAAGGCGGACACGACGTACGTCAATGTACTGCGGACGCCGATCGTACGTAGTGTCCGGCTTTAGCCGGACCTCAGACACGGACCAATACTCCAGCGGCCGGCTGGCCAGTCGCCGCGGCGATAGCCGACGCGTAAAAAACCACCTGACGCCGATATCGATCCTCTCCAGCAGCAGCCATCTCGCGATCGGTCTTGTAGTCCACCACTGTCCATGCGCCGTCCTCTTCGAACGCGAGATCGACGATGCCTTCGATGAGCGCGCCGTCAGGCAACGTCAGCGTCACCGGTGTCTCCCGCCGGCAGGCGCCGCGCTGGTCGGCATGGCGCGCGCGCGCGACCACCTCGTGGGCGAGGATGCGCTCCACCGTGTCGCCCGCCGCCGCACGTTCATCAGGGGGCGCCGCGAGAATGCGGCCTTGCGTCTCGGCCAGCGCGTCGATGGCTGCCCGATCGGCCTGAAGCGGCACCGCCGCCAGAATCGCATGGACGAGCTCCCCGAAGCGCATCCCCCCGGGTCGCTCCGGCCCGCGCGCGTCGAGCACGAGGACCCTCTGCAGCACATCCGCACTGACTTCCGGCCCGCCCTCACTCGCCGCCCACTCGGTGGCGGTTCGCACCAACAGCGACGGCGTCGATCCCCTGGCGATCGCCTGCTCGCGCAGCGTCCGCCATTTCTCGTACTCACGGAGTCCCTCGCTCACTACCGACGCAGGCACGTCCTTCATGATGAGCGACTCGCGGCGGATGCCGATCGAGAGCTCGACGTCGAGGTTGAGCGCCCACGGATCCCACCACGTCACCGAGTACGCACCGTCAGACCCCTGTCCGGGACAGCTGTGCAGTCCCGGACGCACCGTGTCCGCGGACGCTGGATCGTTATCCGGTCGCTTCCACACTGAATCCTTCTTGAACGGAGGACAGCCGGGCGCGGCAGCGGCCGCTTGTCTGGCGTTGGCCACCGGGTAGATCGCGTCATTCATCGGGCCGGTCCAGCCGCCGTCCCACACCGCATCACCCACCGCCGGCACGACCAGCAGATCCCGCGCGCGGGTCGCGGCGACGTAGGCCACACGCACGCCTTCCGCCTCGTCTCGGGCAATTTCGAGCGGCTCGTTCAGCGCAAGCTCACTCGGCGTCCACCGACCGAGACGTAAGTAGCAGGCATGACGCGCTCGGTCGATCAGACGGTCGGCGCGTTCGCTGCGCAGCTTCGCGGTCATGTCGGCCAGGACGACGACCGGAAACTCGAGGCCCTTGGCCTTGTGCACGGTCATCAGCCGCACGCCGTCGCTGCCCTCCTCGAGAATCGGTGCTTCAGCCGCCTGTCCGCCGTCGGCCTGCTCGCGCAGCTCTTCGACGAACCCCCGGAACGAGATGCCGCCGCTCATCTCGTACCGGCGTGCGAGCTCGGCCACGTGCAGCACATTGGCCAGCGCCTGCTCGCCCGCCTGACGCAGCACGAACCCCACGTGCGCCCGCGTCGCATTCAGCAGCCGCGTGACGGTGTCGGCCACAGGCCGATGGTTACGGCCGCTGTGCAGTCCGCGAAGCAGCCGCAGCGCATCGGCCACCGGCCCGAGCTCGGGCACCACCTCTGCCGGCACCCTGAAGGGATGAAACGATCTGTACCGATGCCAGTAATCGAGCAGCGTCTCATCGTCGAACGCGAACAGCGCGCCTCTAATCGTCGCAAACACCGACAGCTCATCGTCGGGCCACTCGATGGCCGAGAGCGCCGCGCGGAGGGTTTCCACCTCCTCGCGATCGTGAAACGACTTGCCGCCCACCAGCAGGTGCGGCACGCCCCGCGATTCGAGGGCCTCGACGTACGCACGAGTGACGTCCTCGCCGAAATGTAGAAAGCGGCGGAACAGGATGCAGACATGCCGCGCCTCGACACGCATGAGCTGTGGCGCATCGTCGGGCGTGGTCCGCTCGGTGACGGTCCACCCGCTCTCGCGCAGCAGCCAGTGGACGAACGCGCCAATGCCGGCCGGCAGCGACTTTTCGATGGCGTACCCTGCCATGCGCCGCTGACCGTACGGTTCGGGCACCGGCAATGCAATCACCGCAGGCTGTCCGACGTTCTCTTGACGATAGGATGACAGCGCCACGTACTGTGCCTGCACCGTCGCGCGGTCGCCAGTCATGAGCGGCGCAAACGCGGCATTGACCGCACGCTGAATCGTCGGCGTCGCGCGAAAGCTCGTCTGCAGAAACGCGCGCCTGGCGCCGCGTGCCTCGAGCAGTTCGCACACCTCGCGGTACGTCTCTACGTCCGCGCGACGGAAACGATAGATCGCCTGCTTCGGGTCGCCGACGATGAACAACTTGCCTGGGATGGGAGTGACCCGACGCCAGTCTCGCTCGGCCGCGGTGTCGGCGGCGAGCAGCAGCAGGATTTCGGCCTGCAGCGGATCGGTGTCTTGAAACTCGTCCACGAAGATGTGGGTGAAGCGAGACTGAAACGCCTGCCGCACGCGCGCGTGCTCGACGAGCAGGTCGCGGGCCCGCAAGAGCAGATCGACGAAGTCCAGCGTGCCTGCCCGCTGCTTCAATCTCTCGTACTCGCTCACCATGCCCTGGAGCTCCTCGTGCAGTAGCGCCGCCAGATCGCAGTCGGCCGCGCGCTGGAAGCGGTCGAGCTCGGTCATCAACGTCTCGTACGCCGTCCAGACCGTTTCGCGAGGCACACCGGGCCCGTACGTGCGCTCCCGGCCGCGACGGGCCCGCCGGACGTTGCGGTCCTGCGCCAGATCGATGACGCGCGCCTCCCATCCGTCGCGGTCCGGCGCGTCGAGGCGAGCGGCGATCTCGATGTGGTGGCTCACCTCCCTTACCGGCGTCAGATCCAGATACAGCGGATCGTGCGTCGAAGCGGCCGTGCTGCAAATCGAGGCTACCTCGTGCACGCGGGCGATCACGCGACCCAGTTCGCCATCCCGATCGAAGGGATCGCGACGCCACGGGCCGGTGAAGTCCCGCCATTCGGCCAGCTCGCGTGCCGCTCGACGGAGCCGCTCCACCGGCCCATCGTCTCTGTCCCGGCCGTCGCGCGACCAGACGCTCCGGCGCAGAGCCCGCCGCACACCTTCGGGCGGATCCTCGAGCTGGCCGTGCAGCCACGCGTGGAACGCCTCGCCAAAGATGCGCTCGGCGCCCGCTTCGGCCAGCACCCCGAACAGCGGGTCGATGCGGGCCTCGACCGGGCGCTCCCGCAGCAGGTCTGCGCAAAAGCCGTGGATCGTGCTGACGTGCGCCTCTTCCAGTCGGCCAATGGCATCGGTGAGACGCTCGTGGACGGCGGCGGCGTCCGATCGCTGCCGCAGGCTCTCGAGCTCCTTTCGGATCCGCAGCTTCAGCTCGCCGGCCGCCTTCTCGGTAAACGTGACGGCCACGACCTGCTCGATCCTCGCGCGGCCCGTCGCGAGCACGTTCAAGATTCGGCGCACCAGTTCCGTGGTTTTGCCCGTGCCCGCCGCCGCTTCGACGATGACCGTGTCGTCGAGGGCGTCGCGGATGAGCAGGCGATCCGCGTTGTCGATGGGGGTCTGGGTGTTCATGGCCTCTTCCGCAGCTCGATCAGATCGGCCAGCGGCTCCCGCGACTTGATGCGGCTGATGCGGCGCTCCGCCATCGGTCCGCAAACGGGCCTGAAGTCGCACCATGTGCACGCGTGCTCGACTGGCGCCGGCGCGAGAAATCCCGTCTCGATGGCGCGATCGATGATCTCGAGCACCTCGACACCCGAGCGCCGCGCCTCGGGCGTGAGCGGAATGCGCACCTGCCGGTAGCCGCCATCGGTCGTGGCGTAGTAGAGACGCCCCTCGACGACCGGCCGGCCGGTGGCCGCCTCGAGCGCGAGCGAATAGAGCACCGGCTGCAGCACGGCGCCCCCGCCCACCACCATCCGGTCTTTGCCCCGGAACTTCCCTGTCTTGTGGTCGGTGACGCGCAGCTCGCCGGTTCCCGCGCGCTCTTCCACGAGATCGATCGACCCGTGCAGCCGAAACCGTCCGTCGATGGCCACCGGATCCGGGTGACTCGCGGGGTCCCGTCCCACCGCGAGCGGGCCGCCGTCACGGAACCCGAACGCCCACTCGAAGTACCGTGGCATCCATTCGCCGCCCGCCCTCGCGAGCTCCTCCACCCACAACCGCAGATCCCGCCGGATCCGGCCAATCTCGTCGTGCCACACGCGATCGACCGCCGGCGCCAGCAGGTCGTACTGCTCGCCGGCAATCGACTGGACCGCAGCGTCGAGCGTCACCAGGGCGTGTTCGCGTCGGTCGGCCGCGATCGGCAGTTGCCCGTCCGCCATCAGCCGACGGTAGAACGCCGTCTGCATCGCATGGAACAGGCTGCCCCGCGTCAACGGATCCAGGCGCTGGAGCGGCTCGAGATCCTCGGCGGGCCGCATCCGGTAGATCGCCCCGAGCAGGAACTGGTACGGACACGTCGAGTACTTCTGCAGCGCCGACAACGAATACACGCGCGCCCCAAGCCGATGCGCCGAGAGGGCCGGCCTGACGCGATCGGTCACCGTGGTGATGCCATCCCAATGGGTCCAGGGCTTCTTCGCGCGCATGTAGCGCTCGCGCACGGACCGCTGCAGGCAGTCGTTCAACTGCAGGATGTATTGCGCGCGTCCCCTCGACCGATCCTCCGGCTCGTTCAAGAGCGCCCGCAGCGTGGCGAGATCGTGCTCGAGCACGTCAATCGCCTCGTCCCGATCGGAGGGCGCCGGCCAGGCCAGCGCCGCCTGCGACTGCCGCGCAGCCGCGTGCTGCAACTCATCGGCGCTCGGGACGCGTCCGGTCATCGCGCGCCACACCTCGAGCGCGTACAACGACGGCACACGTGGGCGCCCCTCCCCCACCTCGATCGTAGGAAACGAGACGTACACGCGGGACTCGGCCGCACCAAGCGCCAGCCGCAAGTGCAGCTTTTCGATCTCGCCGCGCTCGGTCTTGGTGGGCAACCCTCGCTGCAGTCTCTCGCGTGCTTCGTCGAGCAGCAGCGGATCCTCACGGAGCTTTTGCGGAAACATGCGCTCGGCCAGCGCCGGCACGAACACGACGGCGAAGCTGCGACCGCGCAGCTGCGAGGGCGCGCCCACCAGGACGCGCCCGTAGCGGCGCTGCGGCGGCTCTGATTCGATGCTCGACAACCGATGCGCCAGGACGCGAGCCACTTCGTCGATGGGCACCGGGCCAATCGCGCCCATCGGCCGCAGATCGGCGAGCACGCGCAGGACGCGCGCGGGATGCCGAAGCACACGCGGTGCGAGAGCGTCGAGCGCATCGAGCCATTCGGCCCATGTCGCCTGCACCGGCCAAGCGGCGAGCGTTTCCATGACGGGCAACGCGAAGCCGGCCAGCTGACGCAGATCCTCGATCTTGCGGGCAAGCTGAGCGAGCCGCGGCGATTCCGGCTCTGACCGCGCCAGATCGTTCCGTTGAAGCTCGCATTCGTGCACCAGGCCCCTCAGCCGACGCGCCCAGCGCTCCGCGCCCGCCACGACGCGCGAGTCCACCAACAGGCGCTCCCATCGCCACGGCGCGCGAAACGCCCGAGGCGTCGGCGACTCCGTCTCGGAGACGTCGATCCCGCCCGCCTGCACCCGTTGCTCGGCCCGCTCGCCGAGCGCTCCAAAGACCTCATCACTCGAAGCGGGACATGCGTCGGTCGTTCCCTCGGGCGGCCCATCGGGCACCTCGCCAAGCGAGAGGTACTCGGCAAACCGGCGCGCCGACAGATTCTCGAGCGCGCAAGTGACGAGGGCGAGAAAGGCGCGCCCGGCAGGGTGGGGACGCCGAGTGCCGCGCTCGAAGTAGGCGGGTACGCCGGCGCGCTCGAGCGCGTGCTCGAGCAGGCCCGCATAGTGTTGCGGCGACCTGAGGACGATGGCCATCCGATCGAAGGGCACGCCGCGTCGCGCCTCGCGCAGGACCCTTCGCGCGATCTCCACCGCCTCGCGCCCCTCGCCAGGCGCGGAAAACAGCTCCATCTCGCCGAGCGGATCCGCCACTGGCGGCGCGATGTCGGCGAACAGGTATCGGCGCACCCGGCCAAGCCCGTCGCGATCGTCGCCATCGATCGATTGAACCGATTCAATCGATTCAATCGCCGCCATGCTCGCCAGCGCGCTCGACGTCGCGACATCGCCGGCAGCAATGGTGGCGAAGGCATCGGGCGCCCGCGCCACGAGCGCCTCGACAAACGCGCGTTCCGTGGCGTTGGTCACGGCCACATCCAGCAGCACCAGGCGGCAGGACCGATACGGCTGATCGGCATCCCGCCCTCCCACCGCCTCGGTCGCCATCCGCAGGAAGGCCTCCCGATCGACCGACGCGGCGGACTGAAACTGCTGTTCGAAGCGGTCGAACAGATCGCCCAGGTCGAGGCCGCCACCGACCGCGCCAAGCGCCTTCGCGGGGACCCTGGCCAGCGCGAGCTCTTCCAGCGTTCGCGCAAGGGCGCGTGGAAATCCGGGCGTCTCGGCGACCGGCGCGAAATACGACAGCGCTCCATGGTGCACCGCGTCAAACAGCGCGCGCGCCGCCACGGCCTCAACCCCGAGGCTGGTCGCAGGCAGCCGCCCCTGGCGCGCCAGGCGCGGCACGGCGAATCGCGCCGCCAGCTGCGTCAGGCTGAACCGGTACAGGCCGAAGGTTGCAGTGCGGGTCCGCGCCAGACTCCGCGCGAAGTCGTCGGCCGCGCCGCGCGACGCGCCCACGACGAGGATTTCAGTGGAGGGGGGAAACTGGTCGATGAACCGGCGCGCGGCCGCCAGGCGTGCACCGGCCGACGTGGAGATGACAACCCGCATCGTGAACCCCTCCGGTCGCCGTGCCGGGATATCGGAAGCAGCCGCGCCACGCGGCCGCGCTGTAGAACTGATAACTTATGACGTGAACGTGCACAATTCAACTTTTAACTTCTAACTTTTCAGTTTTTACTTTGTCGCGTATCGCCATCTTCGCCCCCTACGACCTCGCCCGCGACGGCGGCGTCACCAATCAGATCCGCGCGCAGGCCCGCGCGCTCCGCAAGCTCGGCCATCAGGTCCTCGTGTATGGCCCGGCGTCGGCGCCGCTGCCCGAGGGGGAAATCGCACTCGGCCGCAGCCTCTCACTCACCCTGAGCGGTACCGAATCGGGTATGGCGCTCGATCCCGCAAGCGCCTGGCGCGCGGCTCGGCTGCTCAAGACCGAACGGTTCGACCTCTTGCACGTGCACGAGCCCCTCACGCCGCTCGTCCCGTGGGTCGTGCTTCGCTTCGCCTCCGTGCCGGTCGTCGGCACGTTCCACGTCTATCGCGAGCACCGCCATCGTCTCTATCGCATCGGCCAGCCAATGCTCAGGCCGCTCATCGAGCGGCTCGCGTACCGCATCGCCGTCTCGGATGCGGCGCGCCGAACCGTCTCGGATGTCTTTCCGGGCGAGTACCACATCGTGCCAAACGGGATCGACATCGACACGTTCACGACGCCACGGCCGCCACCCCAGACGCTCTCGCCGGATCGTCGTCATGTGCTGTACGTCGGCCGGCTGGAGCCACGCAAGGGCGTCGAGCATCTCGTGCGGGCGATGGGTCGGGTGCAGCGCGTCATTCCCGACGCGCGGCTGATCGTCGCCGGCGATGGTCCGGAACGGCATCGGTTGACGACGCTCGCCAGGGAGTGCGGCGCCGACGTCACGTTTCTCGGCCGGGTCGCCAACCCCGATCTGCCGGCCTACATTCAGGCGAGCGACATCGTGTGCTCGCCCGCGCTCGGCGGCGAGAGCTTCGGCATCGTGCTGCTCGAGGCGATGGCGTGCAGCAGGCCGATCGTGGCGAGCCGCATCGACGGCTACGTCGGTCTGGTCGGGGACGTGGAGTGTGGGACGCTGGTGCCGCCCGGCAACGCCGAGGCGCTCGATCGCGCGCTTCAACCGCTGCTTCAAGACGCCGACCTCAGGCGGACGCTTGGTGCCCGGGGCGCGGCTGCCGCCCGCGCGTACGACTGGTCGGCGATCGCCGAGCGTCTCGACGCGATCTACCGGCGGCTCCGGCCTTCGGTATGATAAGGCCTGAGTGGGCATCCTGATTTCGGCGCTCGGCGTCATCGCCCTCATCGTCGCCTTCATGCTGGTTCTGACTCCTCTCGTCGACGCCCACCGGCGGCTCGTGCTTCGACGCGCCCTGCCCGACGTCTGCAGCATCTTTGAGGCAGCCGGCATCGACTACTGGTGCGACTTCGGGACGTTGCTCGGCTACTACCGCGAAGGCGACATCATCCGCGGCGACAAGGACGTAGACCTGTCGGCGCTCATCACTGAAAAACCGAAAGTCATGGCCCTGGCCGATGTGTTCAGATCGCGTGGCTACATGCTGACAGACCGCGGTGGGGGTGCGCGAAAGCTGTTGCGCATCTACGACGTCCGGACGCACTTTTACGTCGACGTCTACCCGTACCTGACCGACGGTGACATGCTGCGAAGCGTGATCGCACCGACTGAAGACCTGCCCGCCCGGCTGGTCGCCGATCGCGTCGGGGCGCCGTTTCTCGGTGCGACGCTGCGGGTACCCGAGAACGTCCCGGCGCTCCTCACCTACCGCTACGGGCCGGGCTTCATGCAACCACGCCGCGGCGACAAGGGCACGGCGCGGCCGTACAGCCGCATCCGCAGCGTGCTGGAAGATCTCCAGGACAACTGCCTGGGCGTCGCGGCGTTGTTGCGCGCCGGATACTATCGGTTGACTTCGGGCAAGAGCCGCGTCGATCTCTATGGCATCCCTAAGAACGCCAGAGGCGACCGCGCCGACTGACCCGAGGAAGCGCTATCGTTCGAAGGCCGACGGTTTAGGAAGCACGCGTTCAAGGAACCGGCGCACCGGCGCTTCCGCCGCGGGGCGCGGATGCGCCCCGAAATTATCGTTGAGCGCAAGGAAGACCGGACGGGCGCGCTCGGCGCGATAGAGGAGCCAGCGATTCCACAGGCCGATATTCTCCAATCCTACATAGTGCATGCACTGCCGCGTTCGCGTTCGCTCCGCCGCCACTGCGCGTCCGGCGTGGACCAGAAACGCAGCCATCAGGTGGTAGGGGACCACCGTATCGTGCGCGCGAAAGCGCGTTCGGCGCATGTGTTCGAATTCGGCCGGCCAGCGGGCGACGACCGCCTCCATCTCGTCGCGATCCACGATGCGGGGATGATGAGCCAGCAGCGGATGGGCCCCTGGCCCGAATTCCCGGTCGAGCATCCGCGCCGCATTGATGAGAGCCGCATTCCAGGGCGATATGCGGTCGCTGATGCGGCGCCGGGCGGATGGAAGCGTTCCGCTGAAATGATAGACGAGCCTTCCGGTCTCCGTTTCGAAATCGCGGCGGTCTGAGGATCTCAAGAGCAGCATGTCGTCGCAGAAGGCAACAAAACGGGGACTCACTGTAGGAATGCAATGAAGATAGGATTCGATGACAAAGGAGTTGAACGTCGGCAGACGGTCGGCCGGAATGATCTCGTCGTGATGGACAAGCCGGATGTCAGGGTGAGCGAGATTGAGCCAGCGCGGCACTTGCGGCCGGCAGGTCACGATATGGATCGTGCCGCGCCAGGGAGCGAAGCGCTCGATCGACCGCAGGCTGTATTTCAGAAGATCGAAGTTGTCCCGAGCGCGATTGGCGTTGAAATCGTGCCGATTGCGCGCCAAGCGGCGCCGCTCCTCCTGGAAGCCTGGAAGGCTGTCGTCAACCCAGGTATAGACAATGTCGAGTTTCTCCTGGCGCATGCGATCTGTCTGCCTCAAGCTCGCGCGCGGGCCTCGCGCGGCGCGTAGTATACGGCCATGGCATCGGTTTGGATCGCGCTGGCTGCAATCCTTCTCATTGCAGCCTACTTGCACAGCGTCTTTGCGGGCGATCTCATCCTGTTCAGTGTGCTCGACGAGTTCCGGCTTTCACGTCTGGATCTTGCGGCGGCGGACGCCGCATGGGCCTCACATCCGCGCCGATCGGATGTGGTGATCAGCCTGACGACCATCCCGAGCCGCCTCCCTCACATCGACGCGACGCTCAAGAGCCTGATGCGCCAAACGCTGGCACCCGCCGAGATCCGCCTCAATGTGCCTGCTTTCTCCAAGCGCGAGCGAGCCGCGTATGTCGTGCCGGAACGCTTGCGGACTTTGCGCTCGCTGACCATCGTCTCTTGCGACGACTACGGCCCGGCGACCAAGCTGATCCCATCGGTCTTGAGCCTCGCTCCCGATCGGAAGATCGTTGTGGTGGACGACGATCGCATCTTTCCTCGAACCATGCTGGCAGATCTCGAGTCGGCATCCCGGGAGACCCCGGATGCCGCTTGCGCGCTCAGCGGCTGGATCGCGCCGCCCGATCTGATTGACCGCCCAGCCACCGCCTACTTGAGCTTCTTCATGATTCCTCCCGCGCCCATCAAGGCTCGGCGTCTTTGGAAGCGGCGGCGTGTTGATATTGTGCAGGGTCTGTCAGGATATCTGGTGAAACCGCGATTTTTCGATGCGATGCGCCTCACCGACTACTCGAAGGCTCCCGAAGCGGCCTTTTATGTCGACGATGTCTGGATCAGCGCCCATTGCCGGGCGTCAAAATATGTCGTCCCGTCTTTGAGCGCGGGCTTCCCCCGGCGCCATCGCGCTCGTTTCTATAAGCAAACAAGCGTCGCGTTAATCAACAGGGGCGGCGGCGACTTCACGAAACGCAACAATACGATCGTCCTGCAATATTTTGCCGATAGCTGGACCGTTGGCGGACGATCGACTCTCTGAGCGCGGTCGCCCGCCGAGAGGTCACTGTGGCGGTTCAGCCGCGATGGCCCGATAGCCGCTGCGCGTGCGGACGACGAGACGATCGGGCCCTGCCACCATCACGCGGATCGAGCGGTACGCGCCATCGAGTGCCTGATTGAGCGGCGTGTAGCCAATCGTGTACTGACTGCGGATCTGGTGCGCCATCTCGAGCGCGACGGCGTTGATGGCTTCGATGCTGGACGGAAACGTCAAGAGTCCACCAGTGCCCTCGGTCACATCGTCCAGCTCCCTGCGAGCCTCGTCGCGCGTCGCCTTGCCCTCGTCGCCTGGCGCCGACAGGCTGACAGCGTATATCGCCACGTCGTCGAGCTCGGCTTGCCGCCGAACGCGCTCCTTCGGCGTCTCGCTCGCGTTGTCGTGGCCGTCACTGATGAGAAGCAGCACTCTGCGGTCGTGTTTGGCCTGAGCCCGGAGGTAGGCCTGGGCCATTGCAACCGCGTCGTAAAGCGCCGTGCCCCCGATCGAATCGACGCGCGCGATTCTCGCTTCGAGGGTCGCGCGGTCGCTCGTAAACGGCACGTCGAGGCGCGGCTTGTCCGCGAAGTTCAGCACGAAGAACTCGTCGTCCGGGTTCGATGCACGGACAAACGCCAGCGCAGCCGCCTCGATCTTTGGCCGCAGCAGCCGCATGCTGCCGCTGTTGTCGATGAGCAGGCCGACCGACACCGGCACGTCGTCGTTGCGAAAGAGGGTGATGGGCTGAGGCCTGCCGTTCTCGTAGACGGCAAACACCTTTGAATCGAGCCCCGCGACGATCTGGCCGCGCGCGTTCCTTACGGTCGCGTGCAGGACGACCAATCGCGTCTCTGAGCGGAACACCGGCTCCTGGCGCCCCTGAAGCCCGCAGACCGCCGTGGCGCAGAGAATGAGCACCGCCGTCAGCCGCCGGCAATGCGCCGCCGACGACCAGCCACTAGCCACCAGCCACCAGCCACCCGTCACGTCAACTCACTCTGCCGTGAGGGGCCCAGGCGCGAGCTTGAGTTGAATCGGCGTGTCGGCCTGAAATGACACGTCTGTGCCCTTGCCGAACACGTTTGTGTAGAACGTGCGGGCGCTGCCAATGGTCCCGAACGCGATGGCCGCTGGCGCCGAGAACTGGCTGAGGACGGCCCCAATCGTGCCGAAGCCGATCGCGCCACCGACACCCCGGATGCCGACCGTCCCGGCGCTCGCGACGCCGCCGCCCGGGTTGCGATGACGCTGGCGGCTCAAGGCCTCGCGCAACAGGAGCGCCGAGAGCGCCGGCTCGATAAACCGTGTCTTGGAATTGGTGACGCGCACGCCACCCTCTTCCTCGACCACGATGTGATCGCCCTCGATCGCATCCACTGAGTTGAGCGACGCCAGCAGAGGCGTCTCTCCGCGGTCAGGCGTGCTGACCGACTCGAACAAGAACCGCAGGTGGCCGTTGCGGCGCAACCGCCCCGCCTTCTTGGCAAACGTGACCTCGCCGGCAAGCTCCGCGCCTTCGGGAAGGATCAATTGGTTGGCAGCGGAGAAGACGGGCTGGGTCAGGACGGCCTTGATGGACGTTCCACGTGGCGTCTTCGACGAGTCGACCGCGGTCACCAGCCGCGCATTCAGCAGGCCGTCCGGCGCGGGCGCCGTCTCGACGGGCGCGCGCTCGGACGGCGTGACGACACCAAAATCGAGCGGCGAGGTCATCTCCACCGTGTAGGTCGTCCCTTTGTTCAGGAACTGAGGATGGTACGGCAAACGATTGAGGAGCGCCTCCCTGAGCCGCTCCATCCTGTCCGGCTGCCGAATCGCCGCAAGCCCGCCGGTCACCCTCTGGGTTGTCTGCCGCTTCTTCCGCTCCAGCTCCTGCTTCGCCCAGGAGACGACTTCGGCCTTCGCCTGATCCGTCTGGCTGGAGGGCGGCGCCTTGGACGACTTGGCGGGCGTCTTCGCCGGCTTCTTGGTGCCGCCGGCCACCTGCCGCCCCACGCGTCCTGTTTCGTTCGTCACCGCAGTGTCAATCGACCGCCGCTGGCCGTCCGGCAGGATCAACGTATCGAACTCGATCGCCACGCGGCGCCTGGGCGTGAAGTCGCCACCTGCCATCGTCCAGGCGCGCGACGCCTTGGACGGGCTCTCGAGCTTCGCCACGCGGCCAGAAATGGTCGCGCCCGCAGGCACGACAATCCGGTCGTAGACATATACCGATTCGGTGACCGTTCCCACGATCGGCTGGCCGACGCGCCCGATCATCACGCGTTTGTCTAACGTCACGCTCAGCGGCCGGCCTTCCCTCAGCACGAGACTGAACGGCGCTTCCTTGTTCTCAGAGTTCGCGGGATTCCCGAGGTTCGGAAGGCGCCTGAAGCTCTCAAGGACCACGGCATCGTCGGTCCGCTCCGTGGTCTGGCCGAGTGCCGGGTGTAGGTCGAGCGCGAGGAACGCGGCGGCAGTGAGGGCGAGGCGGTAAAGCTGCAGGCGTCCCCTCATCACGGCAGATGGTACCAGATGTCCGGGGCCCTGACGTAAGGAAAAACCGTAGTGGCGGCGGAGTATATCATTGGGTGGTGCGCCAACAATTGCGCGCGATTTTCGCGCTCGTCCTCGAACAGCGGCGGCTCTACGCCATCGGCACGGTGTTCGTTGTCGTCGGCATCGCCGCCGGCCTCGTCTACCCGCTTCTCGTCGGGCGATTGATCGACGACGGCGTGACGGGCGGTCGCCTGGATCGCATCAATCAGCTGGGGCTCGCGCTCCTTGGCGTACTCGTCGTCGAGGGGGTGTCCACGAGCATTCGCGACTACTACTACAACATGGCGGCCGAGCGCGCCATCTCGCGGCTGCGGCAGAAGGTGTTCGAGCATCTGCTGCGCCAGGAGATCGCCTTCTTCGATCGTGAAAAGACGGGCGAGCTCACCACTCGGCTCTGGTCCGACGTGCCGGCCATCGGCCGGGTCATCGGCGACGAGCTCGCCGATGCCGTGCGCTTCGCGCTCTTCGCCGTCGGCGGCACAGGCCTTCTCTTCTACATCTCGCCCACGCTCACGCTGCTCGTCATCCTGGCCGTGCCTCCAATTGTCATCGCGTCCTCCGTGCTGGGGAAGCGCATCAGAATGCTGTCGGGGTCGATGCAACAGGCCTTCTCCGAATCGGGCGCCGCGGCCGAAGAGTCGCTCGCCGCCATTCGAACCGTCCGCGCCTTTTCTCAAGAGGCCGCCGAGGCCCGCCGCTACGGCGGGAAGATTGCGACGGCGTTGGCGCTGGCGCGCCGAAAGACTCTGGCCACCAGTACGCTCGGCGGCCTGTCATTCACCTTCGGCCAGTGCGCGGCGCTGCTCGGTATCTGGGCCGGCGGCAACTTGATCGTCCGCGGACAACTGACCTCCGGCGCCCTGATTTCTTTCGTACTCTACGCGTTCCTCGTCGGGCGCGGCTTTCGCAACGCCACGGCCTTTTACGCCGACGCGCTGCGGGGGATCGGCGCCACCCAGTGGATCTTCGCGATGCTCGAGCGGGTGCCCGAAATGCCGACCGAAGGCGGCCGCCGGCTGGCGCAGGTGGCCGGCGCGCTCGATCTCGAGGGCGTGAGGTTCACGTACCCGACTCGGCCGGACGTTCGTGCGCTCGACGGCATCGACCTCAAGATTCGGTCGGGAGAGGTCGTGGCGTTCGTCGGTCGATCCGGCGCGGGCAAATCGACGATTCTCAACCTGCTGCTCCGATTCTACGATCCGACTGAGGGGCGCGTGGTGCTCGATGGCCACGACCTGCGCGAGCTCGACCCGTCGTGGCTGCGCCAGCAGATTGGCGTGGTGCTGCAGGAGCCGGTGCTCTTCTCGGGCTCGGTGGCCGACAATATTCGCTACGGCCGCGCCGAGGCGAACGATCGCGAGGTCGCCGCGGCGGCAGAGCTCGCCGCCGCCAGCGAGTTCATCGAGCGCTTTCCGAGCGGCTTTCACACGGCGATCGGCGATCGTGGCGTGCAACTGTCCGGAGGCCAGCGCCAGCGCCTGGCCATCGCACGCGCCGTCTTGCGGCGTCCGTCCCTGCTGATTCTCGACGAGGCGACGAGCGCGCTCGACTCGGAGAGCGAGTCGTTCGTCCACGACGCGCTCCGCGCCCTCGACTACGGTCCGACGACCCTCGTGATTGCGCACCGGTTGTCGACGGTCGTCAACGTCAATCGCGTCGTCGTGCTCGATCGCGGCCGCATCGTCGGCGTCGGTCCCCACGACGAACTGCTGCAGACCTGCCCCCTCTATCGACAGCTGGTCGAGTCCCAACTCGTCGCGGTGTGAATTGCGAATATAATCCACGGGTCCGCCTGAAGGCGGACACTACTGCTCTACAGTCGTAGTGTCCGGCTTGAGCCGGACCTCACAACTGTAGTGTCCGGCTTCAGCCGGACCCGGGATGGAGAGACCGTGAGCACTGCCGATGCGCTCAGAGCGCAAATAAGCGACCTCGTGCGTCAGTACTACGATGAGAAGCTGTCGCCGCGACCGTTCCAGCCTGCCAAAGATCTCGTGCATTTCGCGGGACGGACGTTCGACGCCGATGAGCTGTGCAACCTGGTCGACGCCAGCCTGGATTTCTTTCTCACCGCCAACCGCTTTGCCGAACGATTTGAAGCTGGCTTCGCGGAGTACCTCGGGTTGTCTGACGCCTTGCTCGTCAATTCCGGCTCGTCAGCCAACCTGCTGGCACTGACCGCGCTGACCTCTCCGACGCTCGGCGCGCGGCGGCTCAAGCCAGGCGACGAAGTCGTGACCGTCGCCGCGGGATTTCCGACGACGGTCGCGCCCGTGGTGCAGAACAATCTGGTGCCCGTCTTCGTGGATGTCAGTCTTGGGGATTACACGGCCATTCCCGATCGGCTCCGTGAGGCGGTCGGCCCAAAGACGCGCGCGATCATGATGGCGCACACCCTGGGCGTCCCTTTCGACCTCGACGTCGCGACAGACCTCGCGAAGAAGCACGACCTCTGGTTGATCGAAGACAACTGCGACTCGCTGGGATCGCGGTACCGCGGCCGGCTGACCGGCACCTTCGGCCATCTGGCGACCTGCTCGTTCTATCCGGCGCACCACATCACGATGGGCGAAGGGGGCGCCGTGGTGACCAACGACGAAGGATTGGCGCGTATCGTCCGGTCGTTCCGCGACTGGGGCCGAGACTGTTACTGTGCGGGCGGAGAGAACAACACGTGCGGTACACGATTCAGCCAGCAGTTCGGCTCCTTGCCGTTTGGCTACGACCACAAGTACGTCTATAGCCATATCGGCTACAACCTGAAAGTGACCGACATGCAGGCCGCGATCGGCTGCGCCCAGCTCGGCAAGCTCGACGCGTTCATCGCCCGCCGTCGCGCCAACTTCGACCATCTGATGGAGATGCTGCGGCCGTATGAGGACCGGCTGTTGCTGCCGACAGCCACGCCGCACTCGGAGCCGTCGTGGTTCGCCTTTGTGATTTCGGTGCGGGAGAACGCCGGCTTCACGCGCAACGACCTGAGCCGATTCCTGGAGGCGCACCGCGTCGAGACGCGGAGCCTGTTTGCCGGCAATCTCCTTCGTCACCCGGCCTATCAGGCGATTCCGCACAGGATCGTACGCGACCTGACCAATACAGATCGGGTGATGAACCAGACCTTGTTTATCGGGGTCTACCCCGGACTCGATCGGGCGCGTCTTGATTACGTGGGCGACGTGTTTGCCAGGTTCATGCGTGGCGAGCGGGTCTAGATGGCGGTCACGCAGAAGCTCGCCTGCCGGGTCGAGCGCATCGTTTCTCACGGCGGGCGCGTGTACACGGTGGTCTTGCGACCCGAGCGTCCCTCGCCGGTGTTCCGCCCGGGGCAGTTCCTGCACCTGGCTCTCGACCCCTACGATGCGACCGGCTTCTGGCCCGAGTCACGGGTCTTCTCGATCGCCAGTTCGCCGTGGGAGAGAGATAGGCTGTGCATCACCTACTCGGTCGTTGGCCGATTCACTACCCGGATGGAAGCCGAACTCACTGAGGGTTGCGAGATCTGGGTCAAGATGCCCTACGGCGACTTCGTGGTGAAGAGCTCAACCGACGTGGTGCTGTTGGCCGGCGGCACGGGCATGACGGCCTTTACGGCGTTTCTCGACGGGTCCGCGCCGGCCGCGTCCCAGTCGATCTGTCTGGCGTACGGCGCGCGAATGCGGAGCCTCCTCATCTACCGGGATCTCGTTCGGCGCTGCACGCGAAAGCTGCCGCGACTCGATGTGTCGTACTTTATCGAGGAGCGATCTGGGAACGTTGGGAACGATGACCACGGTGACGGCCGTGAGGCTGCTCCCGAAGCGAGCCAGCGGGAGCGTGAGCAGATTGGCCGCGTGTCGGTGGCCGCCCTGTGGCCGAGAATACCTCGTCCGAAGGATGCGGATTACTACATCTCCGGGCCTCCGGCGATGCTGCGCAGTGTGTCGCAAGACCTCCGCGACCGAGGCATTGCCTCCGAGGCCATCCACATTGACGCCTGGGAATAACTAAATGTCCTATTCATCTTTCTGGCGCGATCGGCCGGTCTTCGTGACGGGGGGAACGGGCCTGGTGGGCGGCTGGCTCGTGCGGCGCCTGCTCGACGCGGGAGCCGAAGTCGTCTGCCTGATGCGCGACTGGGTTCCCCAATCCGAGCTCGTCACGTCGCGACTTATTGAGAAGGTCAGGATCGTGCGAGGCGACGTGCGCTCTCAGCAGGTGCTCGAGCGCGCTCTAGGCGAGTACGAGATCGCGACAGTGCTTCACCTGGCCGCACAGGCGACGGTCAATGCCGCGAACCGCAATCCGATCTCGACCCTCGACACGAACATCCGCGGCACCTGGGCGCTGCTCGAGGCCTGCCGGCGCACGCCCACGGTCCAGCAGATCGTCATGGCGTCATCCGATAAGGCCTATGGCGATCAGGAGATCCTGCCGTACGCGGAGACGGCGCCCCTACAGGGGCGGCACCCTTACGATGTCAGCAAGTCGTGCGCCGACCTGATCGGCCAGATGTACGGCTACACCTACCGCCTGCCGGTGGCGATCACGCGGTGCGGTAATTTCTACGGCGGCGGCGATCTCAACTGGAGCCGCATCGTCCCAGGGACCATCAGATCGGTCGTCCGCGGTGAGCGGCCCGTGATTCGCTCCGACGGCCAGTACGTCCGCGACTACTTCTACGTGGAAGACGGTGCGGCCGCCTACATGCTGCTCGCCGAGCAGCTGGAGCTTCGGCCCGATATACGCGGCCAGGCGTTCAATTTCTCGAACGAGCTTCGGATCACGGTGCTCGAACTGGTCCATAAGATCATCGCGCTGATGGGCTCCGACCTCGAGCCCGAGGTGCGCAACGAAGCGTCTCACGAGATTCGGGTCCAATACCTCGACGCCAGCAAGGCACGCACACTGTTCAGCTGGAAGCCGCTCTTCTCTCTCGAGAGCGGCCTCGATGCAACGCTGCGATGGTACCGGCAGTTCTTCTCGGCCGCCGAGGAGCAGGCGCATACCCATGTCTGACCGGAACATCCCGGTGGTCATCCTGTGCGGCGGCATGGGCACCCGCCTGGCCGAGCAGACCGAGGTGCGTCCCAAGCCGCTCGTCGAGATCGGCGGACGGCCCATCCTGTGGCACATCATGAAGCACTACGCGCGCTACGGGTTCGAGACGTTCCTCTTGGCGCTCGGCTACAAGGGCGATCAGATCAAGCGGTATTTCCTCGACTATCATGCGCTCGGCCGTGACCTCACGATTTCTCTCAAGGACGGCGCTGTGGAGAGCATCCAGCCGCTCGGCGCAAACACGGCGGAGCCGTGGCAGGTGCATCTCATCGATACCGGCGAGTCCGCCTTGACGGGAGGCCGGCTCAGACACCTCAAGGCGCTCATCGGCGACCGCACCTTCATGTTGACGTATGGCGACGGTGTGGGCGACGTCGGCCTCGACAAGCTGCTGGCCTTCCACCGCGGCCATGGCGGCCTGGTGACGCTGACGGCCGTCCACCCGCCGGCCCGCTTCGGCGCGCTCGAGTTCGATGGATCGCAGATCCGTCACTTCAAGGAGAAGTCCACGCTGCACGAGGGCTGGATCAACGGCGGGTTTTTCGTCGTCGAGCCGGCGGCGCTTGATTACATCGCATCGGACGTCATGTGGGAGCACGCGCCCATGGAACGGCTGGCCGCTGACGGCCAACTGTTCGCGTACCGGCACGAGGGATTCTGGCAGTGTATGGATACGATCCGCGATCTGCGGTACCTCGAGTCGCTCTGGGAGGGTGGCCGGGCTCCATGGAAGACCTGGTAGCGCACGATGAATTGTTGATTGCGGATGGTTGATTGCCGATTGTGATGGCGACAAACCCCTTAGCAGAGGACCTGGACCACATCCTGGGGTGCACCGAAGGGTTGTGGGACGAACTGCGCGGCGAGCGTGTCTTCATCACGGGCGGGACGGGATTTTTCGGCTGCTGGCTGCTCGAGAGTTTCGTCTGGGCCAACGACCGGCTCGGGCTCGGCGCGTCAGCCCTGGTGCTGACGAGAAACCCCGACGCCCTCAAGCACAAAGCCCCGCACCTCGCCGCCCATCCCGCGATCCAGTTTCACGTCGGGGACGTGCGTTCGTTTGAGTTTCCCACGCGGCCGTTCGCTCACGTCATCCATGCCGCCACCGAGTCCAGCGCGAAGTTAAGCGCCGAAGAACCCGTGCGGATGTTCCAGACGATTGTCCTTGGCACCGAGCGCGTGCTGGAGTTTGCTCGGCACTGTGGCGCGCGCCGGTTCCTGCTGACCAGTTCCGGCGCCGTGTACGGCCGGCAGCCCTCCGGCATGACTCATATCGCCGAGGACTACCAGGGCGCGCCCGATCCGACCGACCCGCGGTGGGTGTATGGGTCCGGCAAGCGGGCCGCCGAGACCCTGTGCGCCCTGTACGCCGGGCGCGGGTTGGAGCCAACGATCGCGAGAGGCTTCGCGTTTGTCGGTCCACACCTGCCGCTCGACACGCACTTTGCCGTTGGCAACTTCATTCGCGACGCCCTCGCGGGTGGACCCATTCGAGTCAATGGCGACGGAACTCCCTACCGGTCTTATCTGTACGCCGCCGATCTCGCCGTCTGGCTGTGGACGATCTTGTTGCGCGGTCAGCCGCTCCGTCCCTACAACGTGGGGTCTGCCGTGGACCTGACGATCGAAGAGCTGGCGCAACTCGTGGCACACCAGTGTTCGCCGCCGGTCCCTGTGACGGTCGCGCAGGTGCCGCGCGCTGGCATCTCCGCCGAGCGATACGTGCCATCGGTGGCACGGGCTGAGACAGACCTCGCGTTACGGCCGACCATCCCGTTGGCGGAAGCGATCCGGCGAACGATCGCGTGGCACACCGGGGGTTGAAAGGCATTCAGACGCAGCCGGGACGCGGCGACGTCTTTCCTGAAGACAGATAGACGTCGGCCGCCGCGCGTGCGCTGGGCTAGTCCCGATCCCCCCCACGGGTTCGGCCGATCGCGGCGCCCAGCCACGTGAGCAGCCCTTGCGCTGCTGCCTCGAGTGGCAGTACTCGATCGATGGCCCGGCCGGCAGTGAATATCGCGCGACATACGGGCACCGGCACCCAGAGTACCGGATACGTTGTCAGCCAGAACATTGGATAGGCGCGGAACCGCCGGACGCAGTCCTCGCGCATCTGTCGCTGATCATCCCATTTCACGCGACGATCGGTCAGACGCAGGAACACGTCGATTGGGTTCCAGTACAGGAAGAAGAGCCGACGCATCAGATCGCTCCAGACACGATCCGCGGGCACAGTTGCCAGCCATACCTTTTCCAGATCATCGGTCACTTCCGCGACGTACGCGCTCAGCAGGCGGTCGTTTTCCTCAAGGATGGAGAAGTTGTCCAAGCGCTGAATGACGCAATACTCTGCCAGCCAGTACCAGCGGCCCTCCCCGCCCGCGATGCGAAGATAGACATATGTATGCGGAAAATGGCGCATCGCGCACAGGCCATCCAACCCAACCTCTCTCACGATCTCCTGCCAGACGTGGCGCCTGAAGATATGGGCGGACATGAAGGTCAGGCTGAGCGCCAGGTTGGAAGCAATCTCCTCCAGTCCCGTGAGCATTCGGGAACATGCCGGGTGCGAGGGCAGGACGAGTTCGTGATCGGGACCCATCGATTTCTGAAGCGACCGGTCGAAGTTCAGCTTGTTCACCGACAGGCCCTGAACCTCCGGGGACCGATCGAGGGTCGCAAGAATCCGCTCGATGCCGCCCGGCAGGATCAGGTCATCCGACCCGACCAGCCAGCAATAATCCGCTTCTGCCATGTCGACGACGTTCAAGAAGTTCCTGACGCCTCTCATGTCTTGCTCGAAACGGAAGTACTTGACGGGAACTCCGATCGACGATCGCAGGTCGGCCACTAGCTCACGCGTCCCATCCGCCGACGCGTTGTCGCTGATGCAGATCTCGATCTGGCGTTCGCGTCCGGAGGGCATCTGCCGGGCGATGCTGCCCAACAGCTCCCTCAGATAGGGCGCCCTCCCGTGATGCGTCGGGATGCAGATCGCGAGCTTTCTCTGTTCTCCGGACATGGCCTGAGGTTAATGTCTTGAGAATGTTGTTTATGCGCCCGGATGCGCGACGCGCTGGCTCACGTTGCGCCTGGCGGCCGCAAGCATGCGCTGCTCGATCAGCCAGCGGGGCGCCACAATGCCGGCGAATACGCGCAGCCACACCACAATGTTGTCAATGTCGCTCAGATAGGGCAGCGCGGTAAGCGCGGCCCGCGCCAGCCCGAGGCGGCCTGCGCCGCGCAGTCCGTTCCACACGAACTGATTCGCGGTCGAACGGGCCACGTAGCGGGCCGCATCGCGCTCGAAGGCCCGCAGTTCTTTCGGCGCGAGCCTGCTCCGAAGGCCCGCTGATACTTCGTCGGCAACCAAGCGGACTTCCCTGGCCCACTCGAGTACTGGAGAGACAGACACAACATTGCGATGCTCGCTGCCGTAAGCCGTGTAGTGCGACAGATGCAGCCGTATGCAGCCAACGGGCCCGCGCAGTGCAAGACGGGTCCAGTAGTACATGTCGCCAAAGATCCGGCCTTCAGGCAGGGGATCGGCGCGCAGGTCGGCGGTCCGGCAGACGCTTGCGCACCAGCACACCTCCCGTTTCTGCGCGAAGTAGGCGCGCAGAAAATCCTCCCCGCTCTCGACCTCCGGTCCCAACAGGGATGGCATGGCAACCTCCGCATAGTGGAGGAGGGCGCCGCTGTACGCGAAGCGGATCTCCGGATGCCGGTCATACAGCTCGATCGCACGCCCACAGAATTCTGGCTCGATCCAATCGTCGTCGGAGAGCCCAACGAACAGCTCGCCCCGTACCTCGCGGATGAGATAGTTGCCGTGCGAAACGGCCGACATGGTGCGACCGTGCCGGATCGTGCGCAGCCGAGGATCCCGATAGCGCTCGATAATTGACGGCGTGGCGTCGGTCGAGCCGTTGTCCGACACGAGAATCTCGATGTCGTCTCGCCTCTGCGAGAGCGCGCTTTCGATCGCACGGCCGACGAGCTGCGCGCGGTTGAGAGTGGGGATGACGACGGTGAGCCGAATCGGGATACCCTTCATGCCGCGGGTACGCGCCGCTATCGACTCTCCGGACATTGCTAGTAGTTGGAACCGATCAGATATCGATATGGGAGTCCAAGCCGAAGGTATTCTTGCGCCACGCTTTCCCCGTCAAGGGCGACCAGCACGAGCACCACCGTATCGACAGGCAGATCTTTCAACCCCTGATCGGGCGGAGCGATCGTGCGTCCGGCAAACTCCTGCCCGACCTTCTTGTGATCCCGATCCACCACCGCAACGACCTGGTGATTCTTGACCCAGGGCAGTTCCATGAACCGCTGCGCGAACGAGCCGGCGCCCCACAGGGCCAGCGGCGTCCCGGCGGCGATCTCCCGATCCAACAGCGCGAACCGCAGTGACCTGGCCGCGCATTCTGCAAGATACGACGAGAGCGCCTGGCGCAATGTTGTATCCGGCAGAGGCGTGGCGGCCTGGTCGTCTGCCGTCTTGCTCGCGATGCAAAAGACGGCCGGGTACCGATGGCCGCCCTTGACGGGAATGTCCTTAGCCGCGGCGCAGGCGACCTCGAGGCCCGCTGCCCTCGCCAGGTTGGCCAACGATACCTGGTCGAAGTGATTGATGTGCTCAGTGTCGAAGAAGTAATAGGGCACGAACGGACGCCCGGTGTACCGCGACGCGTCCGGGGTCTCCAAATAGATGCTTCCCCCTTGGGGAAGCAGTTTCTTCAGGGACGTGAGGGCGGATACCGGCTCCAGCAGGTGCTCGAGCACATGAGACAACATCACCAGGTCGAAGGGACCCAGGTCACCTGGGATGTCGTCGAGCGTGGCACGCGCGGCCGCAAGGCCCAGCCCTCGCATATGCGACACGCAGCGTTCGGAAGGATCGATGCCCGTCAGGCGGCTGAATCCATGGTTCCTGAGCGCAACCAGCAGGCCCCCGCTGCCGCAGCCGACATCGAGTATCCGGGCGTGCGACGGAAACCGGCGCGCGAGGAGCCCCACCACGTCCGAAAAGCGCTCTCGATCCTCATCGCTCGTCCCACTCCCAGTCGCGGTGTGGGGATCCTCGTACAGGGAGAAGTCGGTGTAATGGCGCCCGTAGTCTTCCACTGTACCGGTCGTGTCGGCGTACACAAACCCACACCGCTGACAGGCCACCACAGTGTAGGCACGGGGCAGCGGCGACGTGGGGGTGAGAGTGAAGCTCATGGAATGCAAGCGATCGACCACCGTCCCTAGACAGATCGGGCAAGAGCGGGAGGCTGACATTCCGGGGCCTCTATCCGTTCGGTAAGGCATAGAGCACCAGGTCAAACGAACTGTGTCCGTGCATCCGGACGTGGAATCGGTAACCCAGATCCCAGGAAGCGATGAGGAAAGGAATCTCCCACAGATGGGCCGGACAGTGATACACGCTGATGGCCAGGCCGGGGCGATAGGTGGAAATCGTCTGTCGCGCTCCGAGCAACGCATCGGGCTCCGCGCCTTCAATATCCATCTTGATCAGCGTTGGGGAAAGGCCGGGAACCGCGGCATCGATCGAGACGCACTGAATGACATGTCCTCCGCTCTCCGAAATCCTGCTCGATCCGGTGCCGTTCGACTCGAATCCGACAAGGCCGGTCTCCCGCCGCACGCCGCAGGGCATGCACACGCCGCCGCCGAGCTCGCGCACCTGGCGCGAGAGCGCCGCGAAGTTGACGGGGTCCGGCTCAAACGCGACGAGTTGGGCGAAGTCGTAGCCCTGCGCGCGAAACTGCCGCAGGCTGTCCCCGTCACAGGCGCCGCAATCGACAAGGCGCAGGGGGTTCTTCCAGCGCGGCAGATCCTGCGGGCAATACTGATCGGCCTGACTCGGCGCGGGAAGGAGGCTGTAATTGCCGGACATCCGAAACGCCAGCACGCGATCGAGCAGGTCACGGCTGGTCGCGTCCTCGAACAGATCGCCCAGCAATCCAAGGGTCTCACGCTGGTCGCGGTAGGTGGCGGGAGAGGTCAGCCAATAGGCGTCCGGAAGCTGCAGCGGGAAGAGTGCGTGAAATTCGACGGGGTTGATCACGCGTCGGGCGCCGCTCTCTGACAACGCGTCGAGCAGCGGCGCCATCGGAACTCGATGATTATGGATGCCGACAACGAGGATCGTCCCTTCGAGAGACATCCGCGCCCGCCATTGGACCAGCGTGCGGACCGGCAGGTCTCGCCATGCCTGGTTCGGCTTGGCCGCGATGTCGGCAAATCCCAACACTCGGTATCCCCGATCGAGAAGGAAGACCGCCATCTCCCTACCCCGGCTTCCGGCTCCGTACACCAGCACCGGATCCGAGGGGAAGGTCTCGGTGCGACCGTCCACGTTCTCAATCAGCGCCTTGAGCGACTCCTGCACCTAAATCCTTCCCTTGGCTACTTCCTCGAGGCGGCAGGTGCGCAGTTCGTAGACGCGATCGCATTCGCGAATCGATTTCAGGCGATGGGACACGACGAGGATGGTCTTCTTTCTCGCGAGCCCGCCGAGCGCCGTCATGACATCGGTCTCGGTCGCTTCGTCGAGCGACGAGGTCGCCTCGTCCAGCACCAAGATCGACGGCTCGTGGTAGAGGGCCCGCGCGATCCCGATTCTTTGACGCTGGCCTCCCGACAATCGATTGCCGATTTCGCCGACTGACGTGTTGATCCCCAGAGGTAGCGACTTGGTGAACTCCAGCAGTTGTGCGTCACCTAGAGCCCGTTCGACGGCCCGGTCGTCGATCTCGCTGTCCTTGATCCCAAAGGCCACATTGGTTCGAATGGAGCCGTCCATGAGGTAGATGTTCTGAGGAATGTACCCGACCTGTCGTTGCCATTCCTCCACGTGATTAGCCACGTCGTGGTTGTCGACCGTGATTCGTCCGCCCGACGGCGGGAGAATGCCCAGAAACACGTCGACCAGCGTAGTCTTTCCCGTACCCGAAGGACCGATAAACCCGACGAGGTCGCCGCGGCGAATGGTCAGGCTGACGTCTCGCAAGATCCAGTTGCGCGTCTCAGGGTACTGAAAGGACACCTTGTCCAGTCCAATCGATTCCCAACGGTCGAATCCCGCCGGGCGCCTCGCGGCGGCACGGTCCGGCCCGGGCAGGCTGAGCTCCGTATACATCGTACGGATGACCGGAGCGCAGTACTGGACCAGCTGAAACGTGCCGATGATCCGATTGGTGGCCGGAATCAGCCGGAATGCGGCACCGGCAAAGATTCCCATCATCGGCAGAATGCTGCTGAATTCGTTGCCTTGCGCCAGGTGCAGAGCCACAAGGATCAGCAGGCTCGACACGCCAAGTACTTCAAGCAGCAGCAGGTTGGAATTCTGCACCAGATTCTGACGGCTCGAGACTCGTGCGCGCTGTCTGTTGTGCTCGGCGTAGCTGTCGAGAAAGAACTGGCTCCGGCCGAGCACCTTGAGTTCCTTGAGTCCGCCCAGTCCTTCGTGAACCGAACGGATGCGCATCGCCTCGTGGTGCAGGCGGGCGCCGCCCCACCGTTGCAGACTGTCCCTGAAAAACCGGTAGTAGAAAACACCGGTGACGCCAAACAGGAGGAAGATGACCATCGCCGCCTGGAAGCTGAACGAGAACAACAGCACCATCAGTCCAAGCGCGATCAGGGCTTCGGTAATCAGCGTGAGCCCTGGGATCAAGACGGACCAGACGAGTTGATCGCTTTCGTAGGTGAGGTTGCGCAACAGATCCGCCGTATTGCGCTGGAGATGAAACGTGTAAGGCAGGCTCAGGTAGTGCGCGAACAAGCGGCTCGAGAGCTTGCCCTGCGTGCGGAATCCAAATCGGTTCTGCCGGTAGATCAACACGGTGAAGAAGATGTTCTTGACGACGTAGAACGCGACCAGAAACGTCAGGAGCGAGAAGATGAACGCGGCCTGCCCCCGCGAGGCGGTCAGCCGATAGAGGGCCGCCGCGATGGGCATTGAGGGCTCGCCCCCGGGATTGGCCAGCGACTGAATCAACGGGAAGATCATGGCGACGGCAAACATCTCGAGCGCCGCGCCGAAGATCATCAGGCCGAGCAGGCCGGCCGCCTGCCAGCGGTCCTGACGGTCGAAGAGGTACCGCAACTGAGCCAGAAGGGTCTTGGCGGAATCGCCGCTGGGGTTCATGGTCGTGTCTGACATTCTATCGCGCCGCGAGCGCGCGGCCCGTCGACGCGCTTCAAGTCGCCGTGCTTTAATAAGGCCTGCATGAAACTCTCAGACTACGTGGCCGAACGGTTGGTGGAGCATGGGATCTCGCAGGTCTTCATGGTCACCGGCGGCGGCGCGATGCACCTCAACGATTCCTTCGGTCACCATCCACGCTTGACGTGCGTCTTCAACCATCACGAGCAGGCGGCGGCCATCGCGGCCGAAGGCTACGCCCGGGTGACGAACCGGCCCGCGCTCGTCAACGTCACGACGGGGCCTGGCGCCATCAATGCCCTCACCGGCGTGTACGGCGCGTGGACCGATTCGATTCCGATGCTGGTGGTGTCCGGCCAGGTCAAGCGCGAAACCTTGATGGCCACCTACGACCTGCCCGGACTGCGGCAACTGGGCGATCAGGAAGCCGACGTGATCCCGATGGTACAAGGCATCACGAAGTACGCCGCCTTGGTCAGCGACCCGACCTCGATCCGGTACCACGTCGAGAAGGCGCTGTGTCTGGCGACTAGCGGCCGGCCTGGACCGTGCTGGCTGGACATTCCCATCGACGTTCAGGCGAGCCAGGTCACGCACGAACGGATGAACGGCTACGACCCGGCCGAGGATCGGCCGCCGTACCAGCTGACCGAACTGCCTCGGCTCTGCGAGGAGATTGTGGGCCGGGTGCAGCGCGCGAAGCGACCCGTGCTGCTCGTTGGCAGCGGCATTCACCTGGCCGGCGCGCACGCCGCGCTCGAGACGGTGATCCGTAAGGCGGGGATTCCGGTCGCGCTGGCATGGACCGCCATTGACCTGCTGGCCTCTGATGACCCGCTCTATGCCGGCCGTCCGGGCACGGTCGGCGACCGGGCCGGCAATTTTTCGGTCCAGAATTCAGATCTCCTTCTGGTGATTGGCAGCCGCTTGAACATTCGGCAGGTCAGCTACAACTGGCGAACCTTTGCCCGCTGCGCATTCAAGATCCAGGTCGATGCGGATCCGGCCGAGCTGAACAAGCCGACGATCAAGCCTGACCTGCCGATCTGCTGTGACGCGAAGGTGTTCCTGAACGAACTGCATGCTCAGATCGAGCGGACGCACCACGACGCGGCACAGCATCACACATGGGTCGAGTGGTGTCGGGAGCGCGTGCGCCGGTACCCGGCGGTGCTGCCGCGACACCGCGTGGTCCGCGGCCGCTTCGTCAATCCCTACGACTTCGTCGATCGACTGTTCGGCCATCTCGCCAGTGACGACGTCGTGATGTGCGGCGATGGGTCGGCGTCGGTCGTGACGTTTCAGGCGGCGCGGGTGAAGCAGGGCCAGCGGATCATCGGCAATTCGGGCTGTGCGGCCATGGGGTACGACCTCCCGGCCGCCGTCGGAGCCGCCGCCGCGCGCGGTGGCAAACGCGTCATCTGCATCGCCGGCGACGGCAGCGTCCAGCTGAACCTTCAGGAGCTGCAGACGCTGGCGCACCATCGCTGGCCCCTCAAGCTCTTCGTGCTCAACAACGGGGGGTACCTCTCGATGCGCATGACGCAGACGAGTTTCTTCAAGCGGCTGGTCGGCGAGAGCCCGCAAAGCGGCATCTCCTTCCCGAGCATGGTCGCCTTGGCGGAGGCCTACGGCCTGCCCCACTCGACCATCGAAGGCCCGGAGTTCGAGCGATCGATCGTCAGCGCGCTCGAATCGCCAGGACCGATGGTCAGCGAAGTGATGCTCGACCCGGCCCAGGAGTTCGAGCCGAAGCTGAGCTCCAAAGTGCTGCCCGACGGACGGATCGTTTCCCCACCCCTGGAAGATCTCGCGCCCTTCCTGGATCGTGAGGAACTCCGGTCCAATCTCATCATCCCGCCGCTCGCGGAATGAAGAAGGTATGATCGAGCGACCGTTCCGTGTTTGACGCGATTCTCTTCGACCTGGATGGAACGCTGGTGGATTCAGTGCCGGGCATCGAGTACTCGATGCGGTGCGCCCTGACCGCGACCGGTGTCCGCGAAACGATGCGTGACGTACGGGCCCTTCTCGGCCCCCCGATCCGGGTGGTGTTCGAGCGTGCGCTGGGCCCGTTGCCCGCGGCGATCCTGGACGATCTCGAGCGCGAGTTCCGAGCGAGTTACGACGAGGTTGGCTGGCAAAGAACGCAGGCCTGCGAGCGGGCGGCATCGACGCTCGGCGGCCTCTCGTCCCTTGGGGTGCGGAACTTCGTGGTGACCAACAAACCCAAGGCGCCGACAGAGAAGATCCTGGCCAGGCTCCGGCTGGATGGATTCTGCTCTGGCGTCGTATGCCGGGATTCGGTGTCCCCTCCTCTCGCGTCCAAGTCCGACGTGGTGCGGCACACGATGCAGAAGTTCGCGCTGCTTGGATCCGAGACGCTCGTCGTGGGAGACTCGGTTGACGATGCCCGCGCGGCGCAGGCGTGCGGGATGAGATTTGTGGCCATGTCTCAGGGATACGGCGGCGCCCACTGCCAGAGCGAGGCGCCCGTGGCGGCCGTCTGTGCCGCCTTGAGTGAGTTGTTGCCGCTGGTGGCGACCTGGCGGCAGCCGTCTAGAGGTGAGCCGTGATCGATCGCGACGTGTTCGAGGATCTGTTTGTCCTGGAGCTGGCCAACAACCACGGAGGCCGCCTGGAACGCGGCCTGAAGATCATCACCGAGTACAGCCGCGTGGTCCGCTTCAACAACATCAGGGCCGCGATCAAGCTTCAGCTCAGGGACGTTGACACCTTCATCCACAAGGCCTTCCGCCAGCGGACCGACATTCGGTACATCAAGAAGACGCTGGACACCCAGCTCGGTCGAGACGATTTTGCCGTCATGGTGCAGGCCATCCGGCAGGGCGGCTGTATCCCGATGGCGACGGCCTTCGATGAAGCGTCGGTCGACCTGTGCCTGGATCTCGGCCTGCCCATTCTCAAGGTCGCCAGCTCGGACATCAACGACTGGTTCTTGCTCGAAAAGATCGCCAAACCCAGGCGCCCCGTGATTGTGTCGACCGGCGGCTCGTCGCTCAAGGACATGGACGACCTGGTGACGTTCTTCGAGAACCGCAACATCCCACTCGCCATCAACCACTGCGTGGCGATCTACCCGTCCGAGCGTTTCGAGCTCGAGCTCAATCAGATCGACTTCCTCCGGCATCGATATCCGCATCACACGATCGGGTTCTCGTCGCACGAGTATCAGGACTGGACCACGTCGATCGCCATCGCATATGCGAAGGGCGCACGGACCTTCGAGCGGCATATCGATATCGATGACGGGACGACCGCGGTGATGCCGTACTGTTCGTTGCCCGATCAGATCGACACCTGGTTCAAGGCGTGGCTGGGCGTGAGAGAGATGTGTGGCGCGCCCGGCTCGCAGCGCCGGCTCATTCCCGAGAAGGAAATGAAATACCTCGATGCCCTCGTCCGCGGCGTGTATGCCAAGCACGATCTCGCCGAGGGCCACATCCTGACCGACGACGATCTGTACCTGGCCGTGCCGCTGCAGAAGCAGCAGCTCTCGTGTCGCGAGTTGATGCGCGGCCAGATTATGATCAAAGCCTGCGCCGCGGATGCGCCGGTGACGATCGATATGGTCGATACCCCCTACGCGTACAACGAAGGCATGCGGGCGCGCATCAACAATCGCGGGCTGTGACCTTCGGCGAGACTCCACGCCCCCAGATCATGACGCGCGCGCATCGCCACATCTCGATCATGACGCCGTGCTACAACGAGGCCGGCAATGTCGAGGTCCTGTACGAGCGCGTGCGGGCCGTGTTCGCGCGGCTGGACGGCTACTCCTACGAGCACCTCTTCATCGACAACGCCTCGACCGATGGGACGGTGCCGATCCTTCGACGCCTCGCGGCTCGGGACGCGTCGGTCAAGGTCATCATCAACACACGTAACTTCGGCCACATCCGCTCGCCCTACCACGGCCTGCTGCAATGCCGGGGCGACGCGGTCATCACCATGGCATCGGATCTCCAGGATCCGCCAGAGCTCATCCCCGAGTTCCTCAAGAAATGGGAGGAGGGCCATACGGTCGTCCTCGGGGTGAAGACCGCGAGCGAAGAGAGCGCGCTGATGTACGCCGTCCGCACGTTCTGCTATGGCATCATCGACCGGCTGTCGGAAGTGCGTCAGGTCAGAAACAGCACCGGATTCGGCCTCTACGACCGGGCGTTCGTGTCGGCCATTGGGAAGCTGACCGACCCGTACCCGTACTTCAGGGGAATCGTCGCTGAACTTGGGTTTCGTTACACCACGATCCCGTACACGCAGTCCAAGCGGGTCCAGGGCATCACCAAGAACAACTTCTACGCGCTCTACGACATCGGCATTCAGGGCATCGTCAATCACTCGAAGATCCCGCTTCGACTGGCGACCGTGCTGGGCTTCGCCAGCGCCCTGCTGAGCCTGCTGGCGGCCGTCGTCTACTTCGTCATCAAGCTCATGTTTTGGTACGACCTCCCTCTCGGAATCGCTCCGCTCGTCATCGGCTTTTTCTTCGTCTCTTCCGTGCAGCTGTTCTTTCTCGGAATCCTCGGCGAGTACGTGGGCTCGATTCACATCCAGGTCCGCAATCGCCCGCTGGTCATCGAGCAGGAGCGCATCAACTTCGAGGACGACGCTCCGCCAGCCTCCGGCCCGTCCCGCTGATCGTTCACCCTTCTCGGCGCGCCATTCGATACACCCGCAGCGTGTAGCCTCGCTCGTCGAAGGCGAGCACAGCGCTCACCGTGTACCTGTCAGCCAGCCACGCCAGCGACTGTTGGTTCTCGACGTTGGCAAACGCAAAGTAAAACATCTCTTCGGGGAGCGATGACGCCTTGCCGAGGTCTCGCGTGTCGAGCACGCGCGGCTCGATCGCCCCAGCCCGATCGAGCGTTCGCCGGAACGTGACGGGATCGACCGGGCCCACCGTGTACCAGTTGGCCTGGGTGTCCATCGAGAGGACGGTGTCGGCGGTCGGCCTGATCTGTGCCAGCGCTTCGTCCTGCAGCGTCGCGATGGCGGTGAACTCGAGGTTGTACACGAGTTGGTCGCGACCGTGCCCGCAGCACTCCCCGGTGTTCGCGGTCATGTCGAGCAGATCGTGTGCGCCAAACGGAAAGGTGCCGAACACCGCGCGCGACACGGGATCGATCGTGCGAAAGTTCGAGACGGCAAAGAGCACGACGAGCACGCCGGTCACGCCGAGGCGCGCCGGCCGCCAGCGGACGCGCTTGGCCAACGCGACGGCACAGATCACAACGAAGAACGGATAGAGTGTCAGAAAATACCTGAAGTTTGAAAAACTCTTGTAGCGAGTCAGGACGAGCGTCATCACGAGCGTCCCGTACACGATCGCCCGTGTCGGCCCGCCGGGGCCTGGCGACCCCACGTCGGCTCGGCCGCCGAGCCGAGTCATCATGGGTGCCACACCCAGATCCCCCACGATGACGATCGTGGGTACCCACATGAAACTCAGGACGAAGAGACCCAAGCCGTAATTGAGGTCGATCGCGTCGATCAACATGCGCGCCGTGACCGCGCCGGCGGCAAGGCCGGGCGGGCTGTCGCCCGACCAGAGCAAGTCCGGGATGATTTCTACCAACGAAGGGGCCAGATACACGCCTGCCAGCACCAGCGGCACGACAAGCGGCGCAAACGGCCGGCACTCGGCGAGCGCCGCCCGCCACGTGCCGGCGGGTCGCGCGACGAGAACAAACAGCGCCGACAGCACAAAGGAGGCGTAGACGATCAAGGCGGGTTCCTTCGTGAAGACCAGGAAACAGCCAAGGACGGTCGCCGCCATCACCCGCCGCTCGATCAAGGCGCAGACGCACGGGAGTGCAAACACCAAGGTGCCGAAATCGATGTTGGGCTGCAGCGTCGAGGCCGTGAACAGCGGGTGAACCGCGAACGCGCAGCACGCGAGCGCCCGCTCGGCGGCCCGCTGACGGCCGGGCAGAACGTGACCGAGCAGCCGGGCCAGCGCGGCGAGCGCCATCAGCCCCAGCACGACGTTCGTCACCACAAGAGGGACGATGCTGCCAGGGGCGGCTGGTGCAAACCGCGCCGCCAACGCGAGCGGGAGAATGTAGGCCTGCGAATTGTGGCCGGCGCAGCCAAGCGCCCCGAAACTCAGGCGCTCGGCCGCGTCGAGTACGCAATCCGCATAGATGCGACCGTCCCAAAGGGGTACATAGTCGAGGTACGAAAGCACGATCGCCGCATACGCCATCATCCCCGCTGCGACGATCGCCAGGGCACCGATCCCCCACTCGTCAAGCACGTTCCAACCGATGTTGGCGCGCTGCGGGCTGTCGGTGTCGGTCATGCGGAACGGATCTTAGCGCAGGTCTGCTCGAAAGCTGGACATCGCCCTCGTCGCCGATATAACCTGACAGTCCCCAGCTTGAATCTGCGAGACCGGGCGCACTCATCCGAGGTGATTCACATGAAGAAGCGACTGATTCGTGCCGTATGCCTGCTGACGCTCACCACGGCTTGTTCGGAACCCGCCGCACCGCCGGCCGAATCGCCCAATGCGGAAGCTCCCAAAGCGAGCGCGCCCGCCGCGAATAGCGCGGCCCCCGCTCCGCGACAGCCTCGATTCCGTGAGGTCACCATACCGGCGGGCACCACGCTCAGCCTGACCCTCGATACAGCCGTCTCGTCAGATGCCAGCAAGGTCGAAGACGTCGTGCGCGCCAAGCTGGCGACCGCTGTCGTGATCAATGGCACGACAGCCCTCCCCGCGGGCGCCGAGGCGACCGGTACCGTGTTCGACGCCCAGCAGTCCGGACGGGTCAAGGGGCGCGCCACGCTGTCGTTCGGCTTCGATCGACTGCGCTCGGGACAAGAGACCTACACGATCGCGTCGACCCGGATTACGCGAGAGGCCGAGGCCACCAAAGGCGAGGATGCCACCAAGATCGGCATCGGTGCGGGCGCCGGCGCCCTCATCGGCGCCATCGCCGGCGGAAAAAAAGGTGCGGCGATCGGCACCGCTGTGGGCGCGGGTGCGGGAACTGGCGCCGTGCTGGCCACGCGAGGCGAGGAGGTGAGCCTTCCGGTGGGGACCGCGGTCGAGGCGACACTCGAGCAGCCCCTCAAGATTCGAGTAGCGATCCAATAAGAGCTACTGAGGTCGGGCAAACAGCCCGACGAGCACCGCGTGGCCGATGATGTGGCCGTCCATCGCCAAGGCTACGGCGAGTCCGCCTGAAACCGGCTCTACCACCGCCGCTCGACGCGCAGGCCGTCGACGACGGTCACGTCGTCGAGCGAGTTGATGGTGTGCAGGCCGTCGGGCCAGGGTGACGAAGGGGACGGGAGAAGCGAGAGCACCGGCTCTTCACGGAACCGCCGCGGTGTCAGCTCGACAATCCGGTTGATGGTGATGCCGGCGCCGTACCGCCGCGCGCAGTTCTGCGCAGGCCGGTACAGAACGCCACCTGTCTCGAAACATTGACCGGCAGGACGGGACGAACGCGTATCCGATTTCACGGGATTGAGCGGATGCGGGTTCCAGGGACCGTCCCACGAAGGGGCACAAAACAGGTACAACTCCGTCTGATCCTCGTCGCCTTGTTTCGTGCAAAATAGCCACCATCGGCCGTTCCACTCGACCAACGTCGGATCGATGACGCGGAACCCGCGAACGAGATCCCCCAGGGCCGACCATTTGCCGGTCGCGCCATCGCGCGCGAACGCCATGGCCGCGTCCGCACTGGAGGTCTCCGGGATGCAGATGAGCTCGCCGTCACGCCGGAGGAGAAACGGGTACGATGCGCGTGGCGGCAGCGTCTCCTGATCGACCGCCCGTCGCAGCCTGCCGTCGCGGCCTATCTCGAGTTCGCTCAGGCCCTTTCGTTTGGGATGGTAGCGATAGTCCTCGACCAGCACACGCACTGCGTCTCCACAGCACGCGACCGGAAACGGATCCGCGTAGAACCGATCGGGGGGCTGATCGCGGAGCCAGATCGGCTCGGGGAGAGCGCCGCTCGCGAGGATGTCCTCGATGGGCGCTGCCACGAGCCCGATCGTCCATCGCTCGCGCCGCAGCCACGTACGTAGCGTGTCGGCCACCGCCACGACTCGCGAAAGCGGCGCATCAGGCGGCTCCATGTCCAGGCACCCGGCGGTCGATTGCGGGCTGCCCGTCGCGACTTCCAGGGCTTCCTCATCTCCACCGGCGATCTGCTGGAGCGCGCGGGCGCACCACGGCGCCACTCTGGCTGCCACCGAGCGCGTGCCCCATGCGTCGGGCGTGCGCGCCCGATACCAGCCATCGCCGAGGACCACCGCGCGCTCGGGGTCGGCGGTGAGCCGGTACAGACGAACCACGGTCCCCGACGCTCCGTTCGCAAACGGACGGCCGTCGCCGAAGCCGTACCGCCACACGCCGTACGGCGGATGACAGTCGAGGTCGACGCCGGCCAAGTCGATCAAGACATCGAAGCTCGTTCCGCGAGCGATGCTCGTCGCGTACCGGATACGAGGCACATCAGGAACGACGTCATCGATGGCCATCCGTCGCAGGGCGGCGTGTGAGGGCTCGACGCGCGGCCGCGCAGCCTGACTTTCGGCGGCGATGACCGCTGTGAGCACCACGCCCTCGAGCGCACGAACGCTCTCGGCGACACTGCGATGCCATTCGGGGACGCCGTTCGCATCAAGTACGACGGCGACCCTCAACCCGGATCCCTGCATATTGAAGGGCGGCGGTAGAATACCTCAAGTCCGGAGGGTATCGTCACGAAAGGCACCGTTGTTTCGGCAGCTGATCATCGTTACGCCCGCTCGCTCTGGCAGCTGCTCAGGAGCGCCGAGCGCCACGGTGCGTCGTCCGAGTACGCGTTTGTCGTCTTCGACCTGGGAATGATCGACGCCGACCGCCGTGGTTTCAAGACTCGATTTCCGTGGTGCACCATCCGCCCGTTTCCCTTCGATCGCCATCCGGCTCACGTTCGGCAGCTTGCCGCCTGCGCGTGGAAGCCGATCGTTCTCGACGAGCTCATGACCCCGGCCAGCGGTCCGATCGTCTGGCTCGATGCCGCGACCATCATTCGCGGCTCGCTGGCCCCGCTCTGTGCGTGGACCGTGCAACACGGCGTCCTGGCGCTTTGCGGCCAGTCGCCGCTCGCGCGCTGGTGCCACGCGCGCACGCTCGAGCTGATGCAGGTGCCAAACGACGATCGCTCGAAGCGCTGCCGGGCGGCGGGGGTCGTCGGACTCGATCCCGCCAAGCCCGACGTCCGCGATCTCGTGGCCTGCTGGCGCGACGCAGCGCTCAACCCGGAGTTGATCGCTCCTTCTGGCGCCAACCGCGCCGGCCATCGCTACGACCAGGCGCTGCTCACGATTTTGCTGTACAAGTTTGCGCGCGAGCGCGGTCTCGTTCTCACCGACGACGAAGTGGACGTCAGCTCGCTCCGCCCAGCGAGGTGGATCTCGACCCGTAATTTCGTGGCGCCGTACGTGCCCACCGTCCTCGATCCACTCGTCCGGGCATGGTTCGCCGTTTACAAGACGCTCGATCGCGCGATCATCCGCTGGCGGCGTCGCCGCCGGCTCAAGGAGCTCACCTACAGCGCCGAACGCGTCCTCCAGCGCGTGCTTCGCGCCGCCTTCGACCGCGGGGCCACCACGCGCGCTCGGGCCTTCCTCCGAGGCAAGTCGTCCATCCGCGGTCGAAAGTGTCAGTGCGACCCATCCTTGCCGGTTCACCTGGTGCACAGCCAGGGCCTGCGCGAGGGATCCGACGTCGTCATCGACTACGGCGCCAACATGGAGCACCCCCAACGCCGGCAGATTCCCATCGACATGCTGGTCGAGATCGCGCCGGAGATCGCGGCCGGCGACATCGTCCATGTGAAGACCGATCACATCGAGAAGTTCGTGCGACTCATCCTGCCCCGGACGGCCGGACCCGTCGTGCTCGTGACCGGGGATTCAGCCACCAGCCCGGTCCGCCGGTTCGCTCATCTGCTCGACGACGACCGCATCATTCATTGGTTCGCCCAGCACTGCGATTGGGCGGAAGACCACCCGAAGCTGACGCGGATTCCCATCGGTGTCGACAATCCGATTTTCACCAAGCTCGAGAAGCGACTGGGCTTCCTCCTCATGATGGCCCTGGGCAAGATTCCATTCGACCGCACCCTGAGCCGAAATGGCATGGGCGATCAGGCGCTGCTGCAGGCTGTGAAGCGGACCGTGCGCCCGATTCGCGACAAGCCCCCACGCGTGCTCTGTACCTTTCATCGGAATCAACAGTTCATCACCAACGCCGACACGATTCCCGATCGCGTGGAGGCCTCACACGCGCTCCGTGCGCAGCGGGATTGCTACTTTGTCGAGAAGCGGCTGAAGCAGGCCGAATACTGGCGGATCCACGACGAGTTCGCCTTCGAGGTCTCGCCCCGCGGCAAAGGGCTCGACTGCTTCCGGACGTGGGAGTGCCTGTTTCTCGACACGATTCCCATCGTGAAGACGTCACCGCTTGACGCCCTCTACCGTCAGGAGGGCTTTCCGGTCGTTGTGGTGCAGTCGTTCCATGAGGTGACGACCGAGAACCTGCGCCGGTGGAAAGCGGAGATCGAGGGCCGGTTCACCGACCAGATGCGGCGCAAGCTCTCCAACGACTACTGGCTGGAGCGCATTCGAGGCGTCAAGGAAAGATATCTCGCAAGCTCGTATCGACCCGGTTACCGGTATACAGAGCGGCGCTGACAGCGCTGCGCACCTGCCCCTCGTCGGCCGAGAGCCGGATCTGGAGCGCCGGATAGGACGGGAACTGTGCGGCGCCGGCCTGCCATGCCTCGCGCGCTTTCTGCTTCTCCTCGAGCCGCCACTGTCCGTCCCCGAGCGAGACATAGGTGCGCGCGATGAGCGCCGGCGGTGTGTCGTCGGTGGCAAGCGCCAGCGCCTTCCGCAGATCTTCGAGACCGCGCGGGATGCGCTTGAAGATGGCGTTGTTGTAGAAGAGGTGGATGAGGCCGCGGATGTAGTACGCGAGCACGCTCGGGCGCTGCTTGATGGCCTTATCGAGCGCACCGACGGCGTCCCGCCCGAGAAAGAGGCGGCTCCAGTCGCTGGAGGTTGGCACCTTGTCCACACAGGCCAGCGCGAGGCTGATCTTGACGTTCGGCCCGCTGCCCCGCCGATCGGCCAGCTTCTCGAGAAAATCAATCGATCGATCGAAGCGCCCGCTGGCAATGACCTGCTGCCGGTAGTCGGCGGCAAGCCGCAGATTCTCGGGATCTGCTGCGACCGCACGCTCGAGTGCGTCGATCGTCGGCGGCGGGGCCTGCGCGCCCACACGCACCGCCAACAATGCCACGCCGACAAGTGCAAGAAAGAAAGGTCGATGCATCTTCACGTCAGTACGGAGACAAGGAAGCCTCGATAAAGCGCGCGCGGCATCTCTCAGCGCTCGAATCGCAGCTGCAGCCGAAGCTGTCGGTAGTCCGAAGGGTAGGTCTTCCCGACATTTGGCGATCCGAGGTTCGCCTGGACCTCGGCCGGCAGCGATGCGTCCAGCAGGTTACTGGCGCGGACGCCGATCCAGGGCTGAAACTTCCCAATCCGGAAGCGGCGCTCAACGCCCAGATCGACACGGAAATAGATGGGCAGTCGCTCCTCGTTGCGCGGGCCCACGAAGTCGAGCGAGTCGTTGAAGACCGAGTACGGAGACCCCGTGCGCCACTCCACCACACCGAGCAGCAGCCAGCGCGGCGTCGGCATGAAGCGTCCACGTCCCAGTAACCTGTGCGGGATATCCGCGGGTCCGGACGCATTCGGATCGATGACTGACGCGATTGGGACGCCGAAGAAGTTCGCGAAGGGGTTGAATTCGCCTCGGCCGTCCGAGAGGACATACGACATGTCGACATCCAATGCCGGGAGGCGCGAGAAGTGAACCCCCACCTCCAGATCGCGATAATGGCTCTCGCCCGTGCTGCCGAGCAGCAGCCGGCCGGTGCCCGCTGCGGGATCGAGCACCTGTGGATCGACGATCAGCTCGTGACTCCCACGGCGATTGATCGCGCTCGCGCGGAACGACCACTGGGGGTTCAGACGATAGTCGTAGGCAACATCCCATGTGGTGCTGCGCGCCGTAGACAGATCCGGCGCCGTCACATGCGCGAAGCGCACCGGAGGACCGAGCTGTGCGCCAGATGCGTCGAATCGGGTCTCGGTCTTCTCCTCGAACTGGTTGAAGGCGCCGGCCGCCGAAGGCGTGCGCTCGTAGAACAGGCCGAACCCACCGCGGACGACCGACGTGCCGGATGCATTGAGTAGCACGGCGGCGCCCACGCGCGGGGTGAAGTTCCAGCGATCGAGGATGCCGTCCCGATCGACGCGCGCGCCGTACTCGACAAACCAGCGGTTGGTCGGCTGGAAGCGATCCTGCGCGAAGAGCGCCACGTCAGTACTGCGCACGTCCTGCGTGGTCGGTCCACTGAAGATCACACGCCGCGACAGCGTGCCATCCGCGCGCCTGATGAGCACCGGACGGCTGTCGCTCGTCCCCTGGTAGTGGCTCCGCATGACGTCAACGCCGAACTTGTAGAGATGGAGCCCACCGGATCCATTGCGCGACCCTGAGAACGCTTCGATCCACTGGAACACCGACGGCGTGCGTCGTCCCGTGTTGAAGAAATTGCCGAGCGTCGTGTCCGGCCAGACTTCCATCTGCGCGGCACCCTGCCCGGACACCCGCGTGTTGAATTGGTCGATTTGAAAGGTCGACTCTGCGATGAGGGCCTCGCTCCATACCGCCCGCTCGGTGACCGCAAGGTGATTCACACGATCGTGAACGTCGAAGGTGGCCTCCGGTGGAATGAACGTGCCGAGCGACGCATAGGTCGCCTTCGCCGGAAATAGACCACCGGTGACAATGAGCGAATGCTGCGGCGAGAGAACGGCGTCGAGGCGGGTGAAGGAACTCAGCCAGTTCGTGGTGCGCCGTTGATCCTCCGGGAGACTCGGGACTTCATCGGAGCTGTACTTGTATTGGGCCGTCTGCTCGAGAAACAACCGGCCATTGATAATCGGCCCACCTACTTCGACGCGCGGGTCCAACCCGGAAATGCCCTTGATGTTGACCAGCAATTGCGTGCGTCCGGTCCGGAACGTTGGATTCAAATTGTTCAGCCGAATTTTCCAGCGGTCGCCCGCGCGGCGCGTCCGGATCAGCACCAGGCCTGACGAGAACCGCCCGTACTCGACGGCGTACGGATTGGGCAGCACCGACACCGACTCGATCGCGTCGTCGGGCAGGTTCATGTGCGCAAGGCCCAGCGACGGGTCAGTGACCGAAGTTGGGCCAATCTGGATGCCGGTTTGCGTCGGACGACCACCCTTGATGCTCACTCCACCGGGCACCTCGATGGCGCTGATCAGAAGGCGCAGCGCGCCGGACAGCCCGGCGCCCGGAGCGAACACATCGGCTTCCTTGCTGCCAATCGTTTCGGCTCCGCTGATCGTCTCGCCGGGAGTGACGATGGCCTCTGGCGCGATCACGTTGACCGTCTCCTCCAACCCCGCAATTGCGAGATCGAGATTGGCTCTGGCAATCTCCCCCGCGACGACCACCACCGACGCCACTCTGGCCGCGAAGCCCTCGAGAGCGGCCGTCACACGATAGGTGCCTGGAGTGAGATCGACTATGCGGAACCGGCCCTCGCCGTCGGTCACCTGTTCGTTCAATTGGACATCAAAGGCGTCGCGGACCACCACGAGCACGCCCGGGAGACTGATCGCTCCGCTCTGAGTGGACACGGTCCCCTCGACGGCGCCGGTCGCGGAGGATCGGGTCTGGGCGTAGAGACTGTGCGGCAGCGCCAGGCACACACACAGTGCCAGCACCGACGTCACACCGGCTCTCGGGCACGGCGACTTCCTCGTCACGGAACACATACCACGAAATTTCATTCTTGCCCGCCGCAGGGGACGCTGTCCAGCAGCCGCCAGTACCCGTACCTATCGGTCGATCGCGGGCAACACCGTGCGCGCGACGCGTTCGAAGTGACGCTCGTCGTCGACCTCGCCCCAGTGCAGATCCGCGACAAGGGTGGCCGCAATGGGACGCTCGTCGGCGATCTCCACGAGCGCGCCAGTTTCGTAGTCCATCTGAGCGTGCCCGAGCCGATCGACGAAATCCCTGAACGTCCGCGTCATCGACGCCGCGGCCGCCACCGAGAGACGCGTGATCCCGACGAACTCACCGGTCACGCCCGGCAGGTCGCCGGCGCGCTTGCTCATCGCGCGCAGCCGGCCATCGACGGCCCATACCCACACCTCGTCGCCCGCGCCGGTCGGACCCGACACAAGCGTCGCATCGGCCGCCGGCTGGTCGATGAGCGAGGGGAGGGCGCGCCGCTCGTACACGATATCGCTCTCAAGGACGAGGACGTCTTCATCGATTCTTTCAAGCGCGACGGCAAGCGACGCCATGCTGCCGGTGGTCGCGTAGGCGTCGTTGAGGACCACGCGGACTCCCGAGCGGCCGATCGCGAATCTCTGATACTGCTCTGCCCCGTACCCGGCGACGATCGTGACCTGCTCCATCCCAGCGTCCCGAAGCAATCGGACGGACCGGCCCACCAACGTCTCGCCTTCCATCTCGATCAGGCCTTTCGGCATGCCGGTCACGACGGACCGCAGCCTGGTGCCCATACCAGCCGCCAGGATGATGGCGTGCCGGGGACGATTGGGGAACTCAGAAGTCAGAAGTGAGAACTTAGAAGTAGGCTCCACCGTCACGCTCTATGTCAGTCCTTCGCAGTTCTAAGTTCTCAGTTCTCACTTTATCAGGCGCGGGCAACGGACATCCCCAGCACCCGCACGAAGCGGCGGTAGTCACCCTCCGCCACGTCGCCCATCGTCGCCACGCGGAAAAGCGTGGCAGCGAGCGGACCCTGCCCGGCGTAGATCACGAAGCCCTCCCGCCGGAGCGCGTCGTGCAGATCGCCGTAGCTCATCTCGCGCGGCAGCCGGACCGCCGTCATGGTGGTCGACCGGAGCGAAGGCGGCAGCAAGAGGTTGAAGCCGAGCGCGACGAGCCCCTCGCGCACGATCGCCGACGCGCGGCCGTAGCGCGCGATGCGTCCGGCGACGGTTTCCTCGGCGAGCTCGTCGAGCGCCGCGCGCAAGGCGTAGCCGATCTGGACGGCCGGCGTAAACGGCGTCGATCGGCGCTCCTGCTCACTATGGTGCCGCGGCAGGTGCAGATAGAGGCTGCGCTCCGGAAACCCGGTCATGGCGCGCGCAAAGTCGCGGCGGACGATCGCGAACGACAGCCCGGGCAACCCCTGTACGCACTTGTTGGCGGTACAGGCGACGGCGTCGGGCTGCCAATCACGAAAACTAAACGGCTCGCCGCCCAGCGCGCTCACAGCGTCCACCAGCACCCTCACGCCATCGCGCTGGCACAACGAGGCGACAGCGGGCAGATCGTTCATGAGTCCGGTGGTCGTTTCGTGGTGGACCATTGCCAGCGCTTCGTACCGGCCGTCACGCAGCCGAGAGGCGATCGCATCGAGCGAGGGATGCTCGGTCCATCCACACTCGATGACGTCGTGCGGGATGAGGTGGAGCCTCGCCATCGCCGCAATCCGCTCGCCGTACACGCCGTTCTGCACGACCAACAGACGTCCGTTCGCAGAGACGCCCGAGCCGATCATGGCCTCGACCATGGCCGTGCCGCTGCCGGTCAGCACGATTGACGTGTACTCGTCGGCCGGAGCGTCGAAGACCTGCAGCAGTCGGGAGCGGATGGCGTCCTGCAGATCGAAGTACTCCGGCTCGCGATGGCACAGGTCGGGCCCGTTCAACGCCTCGCGCACGCGCGCGCTGACGTTCACGGGACCGGGGTTGAGGAGAACTGTTCGCATCTCGTTCACGGTCCGGCTAAAGCCGGACACTACGTACGTCTCTCGTTCACGGTCCGGCTAAAGCCGGACACTACGTACGTCACGTACGTCACGTACATCGGTTACGTCGACGTCACGTCGGGATCACAGTAATGTCGTAGTGTCCGGCTTCAGCCGGACTTCATTGCCGCGCTTCGAAATCTCGCCGTCAGCTCGGGCGGCTCCGGCTCCACGCGGCCGATGCCAGGCTGATTGCCGCGTTCGACCTCGACCAGCAGCATGGCCGGCCCCGGGTCCACAAAAAACGTCGCGAGTGCCGCATCGAGCCCTTCGGACCCCTTCACGCGGAGGGCGCGGCGATAACCGGCGGCCCGGGCGACCTCCTCCAGCGGTACGCTGTCCGAGATGGTGCGCTGGTCGCCCGTCGATCCGTGCGCCGCGTTGTCGAACACGACGTGATAGAAATTCGTCACGCCGGCCGCCGCCACGCTCCCGAGCGTGCCCATGTTCATCAGGACGTTGCCGTCACCGTCGAAGACGACCACCGTCTTCGATGGCTGCACGAGCGCCAGGCCCAGGCCGATCGACGACGCGAGCCCCATCGAGCCGATCATGTAGAAGCGCGTGGGCGCGTCGGCCTGCGTGTACAGTTCCCGCCCGATCATGCCGTTGCACGCGACGACCAGCCACCCGGGCTCAAGCGCATCGGCCACGCGGTCAACGGTCGCCGCGCGCTTCACTGCAGCATCCCTTTGGGCACGACGAGCGCGACCGGTTTGCGGGTCTCGCGCATCGTGCGCGTCAGCCCGCCGAGGTCGCGCTCGAGCGTCGACGGCTCGAAGACCGCGAACGGCACCTGAAAGAGGCGCAGGCACTCCTCCATGACCGCCCCCATCACCAGATGCTCCGGCGCATCCTGGCCGCCCTGCCCTCGCCAGCTCACGACGAGCAGCGCCGGAATCTCGTAGATCTGATGGAGTGAGACCAGGGCGTTGATGCTGACGCCGAAGCCGCTGTTCTGCATGAACACGACCGGCTGACGGCCGCCGAAATAAGCGCCGGCGGCAATCCCCATCGCCGAGTCCTCACGGACGGCGCTCAGATACCCGTATCGCGGCTCGGCGTCGAGGATGCGCGTCACGCCCGTGAACAGCGAACAGGGAACGCCGGTAAAGAAGTTGTAGCCGAGGCGCTCGAGCAGATCGAGAAACGGCTTACCCAACTTCGGTCCACGCGCGGCGGTAGTCGTCGAACGTGTCGACCTCGAGCCATCCCTGGTAGATGCCGACCGACGCGACCGAGTGGCCGCGGGCGATCACCTCGTGCAGCAGGTCGGTGAGCTTGGCCGCGCGGAACGACGGCGACTCGTGCACCGGCTGATCCGCGCCGCGCTCGCGCAGCTCGCGATACACCTCGCCAAGAATCTGACAGCCTCTCGCCGAGAGCTTGGCCATACCGATGAACTCCGCCGTGGCCTGGGTCGAGTCGATCGACTGACCGATGAGGGTCACCCGAACCGGCTGGGCGTCGGCGAGGAACCGATGGTGGCGCCTGGGCGTCGGTGATTCCACCACCAGATCCGGACCGATCGCCTCGCGGCCGGCGCGCATGTCGGGCCACGATCGGTCGCAGACCAGCGTGATGTCATCCGGGCTCTGCAGGAGGCGCTCGAGAATGTTGCGGTCGAACAAGATGTCGCCGTACATGACCACGACCGGCCCCGACAGCTCCGCGCCCGCGCGGAGCAGGCTCTCCATCTCGCCGCTCTCTTCGAACGCATCGTTGTCGTAGTATTTCACGTTCGGCAGCGTCATCTGTTCCTTCTTGTACCCGCGGACGACGGCGATCTGGCGGACGCCGAGCTGCTGCAACGCGTCGATCTGGCGCTCGAGAATCGACTTGCCTTTCACCTCGAGCATCGCCTTGGGCCGATCGGAGACGAGCGGCATCAGCCGCCGGTCGAATCCGGCCGCGAGAATGACGGCCTTCACCGACTCGGTGTCGGGCGGCAGGTACGCGCGCTCGTCCGTCTTGAGCTGATTGAGGTTGACGAGCCGATACACTTCCGACAGCGGGACGATCCGATCCTCGACCGACGAGGCGCGGTTCTCCGTTCGCAAGGTCTGCAGCGTCTCCTGGATCGCGCGGATCTCGGCGCGCAGGCCGTGGTTGGCGAAGATCACCATCTTGAAGCCGAGGCGCGCCAGATCCTCGACCGTTGCGGTCCGGTAGGTCGTGGGTACGCACACGAGCGGCGTCAGCCGGTCCCACTGGTCGGCGAACTGCGCGACCTCGTCGATCGTGGATTGCCGCGAGTGAATCAGAATCGCGTCGGCGCCGGCATCCGCGTACGCGCGGCCGCGTCTGAGCGCCTCCTCGAGGCCCCAGCCCGCAATCAGCGCCTCGGTGCGCGCGATGACGACGAAATCCTTCGAGCTCGCCTCGACGGCCGCACGAATCTTCAGCGCCTGCTCGTCGGTGTCCGCGAGCAGACGCTTGACGCCGGGATAGAAGCTGCAGCGCTTGGGAAACACGTTGTCTTCGATGCACAGCCCGGCAATGCCCGCCGCCTCGAACGCCTGCACGGTGCGAATCGCGTTAATGGCGTTTCCGAAACCGGTGTCGCAGTCCGCAATCACCGGGATGCTGACGGCCTCGCTCATGGTGCGAGAGGCGGCGAGCGTTTCGCTCATCGTGAGAATGCTGGCGTCCGGCACGCCGAAGCTGGCGCTGATCTCGAAGCCGCTCGCCCACACCCCGTCGAAGCCGGCTTCTTCGACCAGCCGCGCGGTCAGGCCGTCGTGCGCCCCGGCAATCACAATCGGCGAAGGCGAGGCGAACAGTCGTCGGAGCGCCGCGCCTTTCGAGGCCGGAGCCGCGGGAGACGAAAAGCCACGTACTTGGTCTGTCATGACAGAAATTTGAAGCGTATCACGCCCAGCGGTCAGACGCCCATTAGCGCCACCGCCCCCCACGCCAAGAGCGCCAGCGCCGCGCCCGCGACGACATCAATCACATAGTGATATCGGCCGACCACGCACGCCACAGCAATGCTCGCCGCCAGGGCGAGCAGGACCGTGCCCGCGACCGGCTCGACGCCGATGACCACCAGCGCCACCGCCAGCGATCCGCCGACGTGGCCGCTTGGAAACGTGTTCGCGCCGATTGTGCCGTGCCGCACGAAGATCGACGCCGCGTGATGCACCAGGGCGTCGTCGACGACGCGTGCCCGCTCCAGCGCCCAGGGCGGCCGCGTCTGCACGAGCGCGAGCGGCGCGAAGGCCCCGAACTCCGCCGCGCCGACCATCGTCCAGTACCGATCCGCGAGCGCCGCGTGCCCCGTCCACACCAGCACGGCGAAGCCGCCGGGCATCAGCACGAAACAGAAGATGTAGATGATGTCGAGGTACGCCAGCAGGGGTCGCGGCCAGCGCGAGAACCGCGCGGGAGGATCGCCGAGCAGGCGCTCGTCCCAGCCCGTGAGCCATCCTTCCAGGCGCGACGAGGGCGACACAAACAGGCGACCGGAGAGAAAGTACCCGACGAGGATGTAGAGCACGGGCATCCAGTCTCGCCAAGGGACCTGCCCAAGCCGGGCCATCGCCACGACCGCGATCGACAGTCCGGTTCCTCCCCCTACGATCTGCCGGCGCCGCCCCGGCGGCAGTCGGCACAGCAGGCCGGAGGCTGCGAGCCAGACGAAGAACCCCAGAGCCAGCCACTCGGAATAACGCACGACCAAGAACGATACCTCATGACCTCGCCTTCTTCTGCCAGAAGAGGAACGTGTGCCAGCGTTCCTTGAACGGGATCGCGACGTCGAGGCGCGCCGATGCGGACGCGCCGAACGGCCGCGGCTCGAACTGCCGGCTCGCGGGGCTCGCGCTCGGATCGACGTGCATGGGCCTCAGCTCATCGACACCCAGGACGAGCCAGCCGCCGGGCCGGAGCGCCTTGGCGCACGCGCCGAGCGCGCGATCGACCTCGTCGCGGTCGTTCAGTCCGTAGCCGATGACCCCGGTCATGACGATCGCGTCGAATACGAGACCTGGAAAATGCTCCTCGATGTCCTGGACGCGCCCGACGGCGTGAGGATTCCCCCCGAGGCGCGCGACTTCCGGGTCGGGATCGATCGTCGCGAACGTCTTGCCCCCGAACTGGTCGGGATAGTGCCTCGTGTACCACTGAACGCCGACGAAGAGGAGGCGGGTAACGGTTGGATCGCGCGCGAGCTCGGGCAAGATGTCGCCCTCGAGCACGCGGCGATCGGGCGGCGTATAGAGGCCGCGCCTCCAAGCGGACCGGAGGATCTCGGCGCGAACCCACTGGAAGGGGTTCACGTGGCCTTGTTTCTAGTGTTGAGGCAGCCGTTCATACAGGTCGCCGCGGACATTTCGGTAGTGCTGGCGCACATACGTCCATACCTCAAGCGGCAGCCGTCGCCGTTCGTTCTCGCCGAAGATCACAATCTGCGGACGCCTCCGCTCCGATTCGAGCGACTCGATCAGCTCCGCAAACTCACGATCGGTCGCAAAGGGACCACTGAGAAAGAAGTAGTACCAGGCATGGGGCCGAAATACGCCGGGCCCGCTCGTCGCGCCCAGCACCGTGTCGGTGGGCCGCGTGTGTGTCGTCACGTACGCGAGGTCGGCGAGCTGCGGGGCGATCGGTCTGAAGACACGCGCCAGGTTCCCCGCCTGGAGGGCGACGAGCGCGGCGAGTGCGAGGCACGCGGCGGTCTCGGGACGCGCGTGCTGCCAGACCGCGACGACTGCCGCGGCGAGCATCGCGGCGAGCGTGAAGCTGACAATCATGGCCGCGCCGGCAACGCTCGTGGGGTGCTCCACGCCCACGACAAGCGCGGCCAGACTGGCCGCCGGCGCCAACACCAACGCGGGCCCGAACCAGGCGCGACCGTTCAGGCGCGGACCGATGCGCGAGACGAGCTCGATGGCCCACGACGAGGTGAACACCGCGAGGTGCGGGAAGTAGGTGACTAGATAATGGTCGTACACGCGCGGGATCACGAACACGCCCACCCACAGGCTCGCCGCCGTGCCGAGCAACACGAGACGACAGCCGGCCGTCCCGGCCCACGCGCTCATGGCACTCACAACGAACCCGCCGAGACCGAGCACCATGAGTGCTGGCGAGTGAACCAGATGCGACAAGAGCTTGGGAAGCGGCGAAAACCTCGCGGCATTCTGCGCCACATTGACGTCCACGTTGTAATGAACGAACGCGTCTAGCGCCTGGTGCGCGTCGAACCAGTACGCCGTCCACGCGACGGGCGCGATGGCACCGGCCGCGCACAACGCGACCAGCATCGCGCGCCGACGCCAGCGACCGGTCGATTTCGGCTCGCGTTCCCACACGTAGGCGACGAGCGCCGCCGCCAGACCCGGCAGCACGAAAAGCGCCTTTTGGGTAAACAGCACCGCCGCGCCAAGGGCGAGCCCGCCCAGGGTGAAGAGCACGGCGGCTCCGGCCGTTCGATTGGACCGCCACCCGTGCATGACCGCGATGAGGCACAGCAGCACACACAAGAGCGCCGGCCCGTCAGGCCGGTACTCGAGGATCACGTCCTGGAATTGACTGGCGGAGGCGAAGAGGAACGCCGCGAGGACGCCGGTGAACCGGTCGCGCCAGAGGCGGCCCAGCTCGTACACGCACGCGACCGACGCGATGCTTATCGCCCACATCACCAGCCGCAGCACGACGAGCAGGCCGGCCGCCGCAGTTGGATCGGTATCGGTCGCGAAGTGCGGGAAGAGCGGAGCGAACAGCAGGTACAGCCAGGGCGTATGGTGTTCGAAGAAGTCCACGTAGGGCACGAGCCCGCGCGACACGCTCCACGTCGCGTGCGCGTGCTCGAATTCGTCGAAGTCCAGATAGCGAAAGAAGATGAACCAGACGCGCGACGCGAGTATGACGCAGGTCAGGATGACGGCGACACGGGCCACGCGCTGCCGCGCCTCGATGTGCATCGACAACGATGTTACTGCGGAACCTCCGCTCCCCGTCGCCGACGTACAGCGTGTCGGTTCGCTTGTCGATATGGACCCCGCTCGGCCGCCCTTCCGTCCCCACGCCTTGATGAACTTCCCGTACGCAACTGGGAAGAGACATCGACAAGCTCCTCCTCAACAGCCCGGCCTCCCCAGGCCGTTGAAGGCATAACTACTGCACCGTAAATTTCAGTTCTTTCAACACCTGATCGCCGGCGTCGGTGACGGTCACGGTCCACTCTCCGGCCTTCCACGCGGTCTTGTTGGCCCACGTCCGCCACGGGCTGCCGCCGATCTGCAGCGTGACGGTGTCGGTGCTGTCGTCGACCTTCCAGTTCACCTTGATGGAGTCCGAACCGGCGCTGCCGGTCACCCGAAGCCACAGGTACACCTTGTCGTCGACGGCGAAGGTCGTGGCTTCCTCGGTGATGTTCCGATCCTGCACGCCTTTTCCGAGTTTGGCGTCCTCAACCTGCAGGCCGCCTTGGGCGGACACCGTCGGAAGCGCGAATCCACATGCGACCAGAGCGACCAGGCACATCAGCTTCTTCATGGCGATACCTCCTCA
>Ga0156016_114_pt1 | contig 61069 bp, 48 predicted proteins | sample RifCSPlowO2_02_FD_107670 | JGI IMG/M metagenome (GOLD analysis project Ga0156016, IMG submission 107670) | Acidobacteria bacterium RIFCSPLOWO2_02_FULL_64_15 | reverse complement strand
TCGGTAATCAAGTCCAATTCACTTCAGGGAGAGGGTGCTACCCCTCGACGTGACTTGGTGACCAGATTGTCAAACAGGACAACCAGCTATCTTCTATTAGGCGCTCTGGGATCCCTCGGAGTGCTCTCCTGTGTCGGTCCTACAGCCCCCTCCGACGGGCGCGTGTGCACGGCGCAGGTTGTTCCGGGCATCGTCGTTGAAATTCGCGCGAAGGCCAGTGCGCAACCGCTCGCGTATTGGGCCCAAGGTGTTGTTCGGGAGGGCGCCTATTCCGATTCATTGGAGCCGTACGGATTCCTCAATCTTGATCCTCAATCAATGGTCTCGCGCCAGGCCGCTTACGAGCGGGCAGGCATCTATTCGGTAGAAGTCACGGCGTCTGGTTTTCAAACCGTTAAATTTGAGGGTGTCACCGTCCTCAGTGGCCCGTGCCATGTCCAGACTGCGAATCTCACGGCCCTACTAGAACCGGCACCGTAGCTTGTCGACAGCAGCCATGCGATGGAGCCGACGCACCTGGTGCCTGTGATATTGTCGCCGCGGTGCGCGGCTCATCGCTGACGTTATAAGGAACAAGAGCAACTGGCTGCTGCGGCCATCGGGGTCATCCGGGTCATGTCGGCGTTCAGTTCGCCGTAACCAGGCCTCTCGATCGGCGGCGCGCGCCGGTGTCTTCTTGAACAGTGTCGGTTCTCGTATCGATCCAGCGGAGGGGCCAAGCCGTCGCCCGTGGTCGCGTCGAGGGCCTGGGCGACGGTCAACGTTCTGAGGTCGTCACGGTTCCGTCGGTGTGGCGCCGCTTTGGGGGTTGCTCGAAGCGCCGGTGCGATCGCGCGGGTTTCGATTTGGCGAGGGCTCATTTGCGTGACCGAACGTTAGACGGCTGAACTACCGAATGGCGGGCTTCACGTGATTCTCAAGCCAGACAGTCAGTTGCTCTCGGGTAACTTTCCCTGCAGCGAGATCAAGCATCAGACGCTCCTGTTCGTCGACCGCGGCATTGATTTCAAAGCCGTTCAACAGGAGGAAGACTTCCATCGCGGCGTGGGCTACCCGCTTGTTGCCATCGACGAACGGATGGTTCATGGCGAGAGAGAAGCCCAGGGCTGCAGCCTTGCGGACCAACGTGGGGTGCAGGTCCGTGCCGCCAAACGTGGCGCGCGGCTGGGCCAGAGCGGACTCGAGCATCCCGAGATCTCGAATTCCAGTGGCCCCGCCGGATTGGTCGAGCACGGCCTGGTGCAGGTCTACGACCTCTCCGAGCGACAGGTAGCGCATCAGGCGAGACGCCTGTATAACTCCTGATTCTTCTGGAGAATCCTGGCGGCGGCGACCCGAAACTCGGCGTCGGGGGCGCTCAGCAAATCGGCCAGCGCCGCGCGCGCGAGATCCTCAGGTGCCAATCCAAGGCGCTTGGCTTCCTCGCGAAGTTTGTCGGCCTGGGCCGGGGGCAGTTCGAACGCCACTTTCATGTCGGTACTGTAGCGCGAGCCACGCCGTCCAACAAGCGCGCGAGGTCGACCGCGGCGCGGCGATCCGTCTTGACCTTGTCGCCGGGTTTCTTCGGGATGAGCGACGGGGCGACGACCTGACAGGTGAACCCCTGGCCCGTCAGGTACCGATGCAGCCCGTAGCCGCACGGCCCGGCCTCGTACGCGAACCCGAGCTCGGGCGTTTTCCCCTGCGGGCGCCGGATCAATTTGTCGAGGTCCGCCTGCCGCGGCCCGATCGCCCCGACAAACACGGGCGGATCGGCCGACTGGCCCTGGGCGTGGGCGACGGCGATCGAATCCTTGTGGACGTCGAGACCAACACAAAGAGGAGTAGGCTCTGACATGGCTGACCTCCGGGAACACAACGCCGCGCTCCCTGCGGCGCTGCGGCTCTGGCCGGAACAGGCTAACCCGCGACGATACCGGAGGTCAGCCGTGTTCTTCCGCCGAAGTCATCTGAGCCGAATCCGCCAGAGACGCGCTCGATACGGTTATCGGGTACATCGCGCACGATTCCCAGCAGGGCGCCCTGCAAGTTCTCGATGAGGCGTTGCGTGTCGGTGCCAGCTTGGCGACGTTGGCTGACCGTGGGCGAGTCGTTCCGGAATTGAACGATCCAGCCATTCGCGAAGTGTTCGTGTACAAATATCGGCTTCAGTACGAAGTCGGAAAAACGCGCGTGCTCATCGTGGCATCTCTTCACGGAGCGCGGGACTTTGCCACCTGGCAGCAGAGCCAAGACGGGGAGTAGTTAGCGATGCATCACAGGTGAAGGCGCAAATCGTTGGGTGTGTGCCGTCGCGAGGCGCGCGACGGCTCAAGGCTTCTTAATTACGGCGTACCCGACCGACGCCATCAAGGAAGGCACACAAATATGGCCGAAGCAAAGGTGTTCTACGACCGTGAGGGCCAAACGTTGACCGTCTGGTTTATCGATCACGTCGAAGTGACCGACGAGAACATTACGGCCCACCTCGTCGATGGTCGTGTCATTAGCGTTCCGCTCGCCTGGTCGTGGCGCCTCTCGGACGCGACACCGGCCCAACGGGCGAACTGGACGTTGATTGGCGATGGCCACGGCGTTCACTGGCCTGACGTCGACGAAGATCTGAGTGCGGACGGCATGCTCAACGGCGTGCCAGCTCGTCGTCCTGGAATTGCCAAGAATGGTCGCACCCCCGGCCTGCTCAGCGCCGGGGCCCATAGGCCCCAGCCTACTGTTTTTTCGCCAGCCAGCGAAAGAACACGATCACCAGCGCGGCCGGAATGAGTGATCCCCACCACCCACCGAGACCGATCGCGGCGAGCGCGTCCGGTCCCAGTCTCACCACGACGAGCATGATCGCGCCCGCCCATGCCAACGCGCTCACCAGATTGAGCAGCGTGAAGCGGATGGGCCGGACACCGGCGTAGGCGCACGCCACGGGAATGGCGATGCGCAGTCCGGGAAGGAACCGGCACGCGAGCAGCATCAGATCCTGGTTGGCCTTGACGCGATCGACCACCGCGTCGCGATGTCTGGCGAGCCAGCCATAACGGTCCAGCCAGTGAATGCGCCCGCGCAGCAGGTAAAACCACAGCTGATCGCCGATCGATCCCCCGAGCGCCCCACTGATGAGCACGCCGGCCCAGTCGAGCTTTCCGGCTTTCGCTGCCACGCACATCGCGACGTAATAGATCTCGCCCTCGAGAATCGCGAAGAAGACTATCGACAGATAGACGAGCACGTTACGCGTGCGCCAGCACGTCGCGCACGACGCGGGCGACCCGCTCGGCCTCCTCGTCGGTCAGGCTTGAATAGACCGGGATCTGCATGGCGCCCGCCGCCCGCCGTGCGCCTAGCGCTCCAGGTGGGACGACCTTCGAGCCGGCAAACAGATCCATGTCGCTGCACACGTCGACGTGGAGTGTTTCGACGTCGATGCCGCGCTTCACGCATTGCACCACCAGCTCGTCGCGCTTCGGGCCGAAGACGCAGTACTGGTAGTAGACGTGGGTCCGCCGTTCGGGCACCTGCGGTACCTGAATGCCGGGCAGGCGGCCGAGCGTCCGGTCCATCAATTGCACATGGCGGCGCGTCGCGGCGGTCCACTCGTCGAGCTTGTCGAGCGCCGCCAGGCCAATCGCCGCCTGCACGTTGGGGAACCGCTCCCTATAGGCCTCGGGCAGCGGATCGAGCGATCGAATGTGCTCCCACAGGTACACGTCAGGATTGGCGCCGATGAGCGACGAGATCCACAGAATGGGAAACGCGCTGATCGTGAACACCCACGGCTTGATGAAGATGCGCTGGAGCCGGCCGACCAGCAGCCGGTTGTTGACCCGCTTCTCACCGGGCCACGGCTCGGACTCCGCGAGCGATCGCACGTAGGCAGCGACCTCCGGATCCCGGACAAGCGCCAGGCCGCCGCCGTAGCAGTTCAGCGGCTTGAGTGTCTGAAAACTGAAAATGCCTGCGTCGCCGAACGTGCCGACGGGCTTACGGTCGAAGGTGGCGCCGACGGCGTGCGCGCAGTCTTCGATGACGCGCAGGTCGTGCAGACGTGCGATCGACATGATCGCGTCCATGTCGCACGGCAGCCCGTAGAGGTGCGTCGGCACCACGGCACGCGTGGCCGGCGTGATCGCGCGCTCGAGCGCGGTCGGGCTCAAGTTGAACGTCGCCGAATCGACGTCCGCAAACACCACCTTGAGGCCGGCGACGCGCGCCAGCTCCGGCATGACCCAGAAGGTCAGGGCCGGAAAGACGATCTCCGATCCCAGCGGCAGATCGAGCGCCTTGAGGACGTAGTAGAACGCCATGCGCGCGTACGACGCCGCGACGGCCTGCGGCGGAGCCACGCCTGCGCGCTCGGCGAACGCGGCCTCGAACTGTCCGATTTGAGGACCTGTAATGAACTCGCCGCGTGCGTGGCAGCCGGCGATAATCTGCTGTGTATTCGGCAGGACTCGCGCTCCGTAGCGCGAGATGGCCGTCAGCATGTGACGGGGCGGGAAACGCGGCCGATCTCCTGTCGCGTGTGCCGGTCGTTCACCCGCCGGTCCATCCGGCTCACCCACTCGCGAACGGCCGTGTCGTGAATCTGGAGCAGATTCGCCAGATACGACGGCCGCACGTAGAACCGCGTATAGGCCGCGCCCAGCAGGAACTTCAGCTCGTGCCGCGTCAGATTCGGATGCCGGAAGGTCAGCGTGTGGCCGTCGAACTTCTCCCAGTCGGTCTCGGTCAGCAGCGGCTCGAGCTGCTTGAACATCGGCGTCCCGGGATACGGCGTCAGAATCTTGAACTGCGCGAAGGTCGACCCCAGCTCGGTCGAGTAGTCGATCGTCGCCGCGATGGACTCCCAGGTGTCCTGCAGGAACCCGAGCACGTAGAACCCCGCCGTCACAATCCCCTTCCGCTGGCAGTGGTCGAGGATCGCCCGCTGGTGCGCCTGTGGAATCGGCCGCCGCCCTGATTTTTTCAGCGTTGCCGGGTCGAGCGATTCCACGCCGAAGCTCATCGCCCGGAACCCGGCCGCATGCAGCCGATCGAGCAGCTCCACGTCGAGCCGGTCCAGCCGCGTCTCGGCCTCGAAGGTCAGCGTGAGACCGCGCGCCGCAATCTCGTCGCACAGCTCCAGACACCGATCGCGCTGCTCGCTGAACAACGGGTCCCGGAAGATCACGTACGGCCGCGGATGCTGGTCGCACAGCCGCTCCAGTTCGTCGACGATGTTCGCGATGGAGCGTGCGCGGTAGCCCGCCAGGATTCGATGCGGGCAATACGTGCAGAACTCCGGACAGCCCCGGCTCGCCAGCAGCGGATAGCCCCCGCCCACGGGCCGCGCCGACCACTGGATGCCCAGCATGCCGCGACGATCCTCGGTGACCAGATCCCAGCGCGGAAACGGCAGCGCGTCGAGGTCGTCGATCTGCTCGCTCACGACGGAGCCGGCGGGAATGTTCCCGTGGGCGATTCGCATCACGCCCGCTTCCGGCTCTCCGGTGAGGATGAAATCACAATGGTCGCGGAACAACTCCGGCATTTTCGAGGCGGTGATGCCGATAAAGCCGACCTTTACGCCTCGCGACCGCATCCGGTCGGCCCACGCCGTTTCGTGCCGGTAGTCGACGAGCGACGACAGCACGAGCGCCACGTCGCCGTCCACGACGTCGCCCCGGGTCCACTTCACGTCGTGCCCGCCGCGCGCCAGGATGGATGCGAGGTAGGCCATGTGCACGCTCGGTACGTCGTGGAAGTAGCGCTTCTGCCACGCATAGATACGCGTCACCCGCGAGAACGGATCGAGCCGCGACCCGTACCCGCCGACGACCGTATCCTTATTGACGAATCCACGGTCGGACTTCAGGTCGGCGAGAACAACGCGCATGGCAATATTGGGGAAAACGGGTTACACAATGCCATACCCTCGGCGGGGACGCAAGGCACGATGATCGCTTTTTCTTCGTCGCAACCCGTCTGGGTGTGGGGCAGCGACAGAACCAGTTGTTACGACTTGACGGTCAGTGAATCGGCGCGTGCGGGCGTTCCAGGCGGCGTGGCCGGCGGCTCGGCGTCCGGCCCGCTGCCGTTATCGCTCCGCCTCCGCTTGGGCCGGATGTCGTAGCGCTTGATCATCTCGTTGAGCGTGGTGGGCTTGATGTGCAGGAGCTCGGCGGCCCGCTTCTGGACGCCTCCCGCGGCCTCGAGCGTCGACTCGATCAGCCGCTTCTCGAAGTCCGTGGTCACGTCCTTAAACGAGATCCCCTCGGGCGGCACGACGAACTGCGGCGTTTGGAACTCCGGCGCCTTGCGCACGTGATCCGGGATGAGATCGACGCCGATGCGGGGGCCGGCCGTCAGGACCACGGCCCGCTCGATCACGTTCTCGAGCTCGCGCACGTTGCCGGGCCAGTCGTAGTCGGTCAGCAGGCTGAGGGCGTCGGGAGCGATCTCGAGGCCCGTCTTGTGGTTCTCGTCGCCGTACTTCTGCAGGCAGTGCTGGGCGAGCAGCGGAATGTCGTCCTTGCGGTCGCGCAGGGGCGGGAGCTCGATGGCGATGACGTTGAGGCGGTAGAACAGATCCTCCCGGAACTTCCCTTCCTCGATCATCCGCCGCAGGTCGAGGGTGGTCGCGGCAAGAATCCGCGCGTCAATCTGCAGTGTTTCCACGCCGCCCAGGCGCATGAACTCCCGCTCCTGGATGACGCGCAGCAGCTTGGCCTGCGTCTCGATCGGCACGTTACCGATCTCGTCCAGGAACAGGCTGCCCTTGTCCGCCAGATCCAAGAGCCCCTTCTTCGGGTACACCGCGCCCGCAAACGCACCCTTGACGTGGCCGAAGAGCGTCGACTCGATTAGATCGGGCGGCGAGTTGGCCGAGTTGACCGTGACGAACGGCCGTTCGGCCCTCGAGGAGTTGGCGTGGATCGCCCGCGCCACCATCTCCTTGCCCGTGCCGCTCTCGCCTGAAATCAGGATGGTCGATCGGCTCGGCGCCGCCTGGATGATCAGGTCGAACACCTGACGCATCTTCGGGCTCCTGCCGATGATGTTGCCAAACTTGTGATACCGCTCCTGGAGGTTCTGCCGCAGGTTGCGGTTTTCGTGCACCAGCCGCCGCCGCTCCAAGGCGTTACGGACGACGACGAGCACCTGGTCGTTCTTGAAGGGCTTGGTGAGGTAATCGAACGCGCCGGCCTTCATGGCCGAAATCGCGCTCTCGACCGACGCGTACGCCGTGATGATGACAACGGCCAGGTCTTCGTCGATGCGTCTGAGCTCGTCGAGCGTCGCGATGCCGTCGAGACCGGGCATCATGATGTCGACAATGGCGGCGTCAAACGGCAGGGCGCGCGCCATCTCGAGGCCCTCGCCGCCCGACGCGGCGACCCGCACGTCGTAGCCTTCCCGAGCGAGCAGCGTCTCGAGAATCTCGCGCATCACCTCTTCATCGTCGATGACGAGGAGCGTGCCAGTACGGGATGTGGACATGGCGTCTCAATCGTCCGGCTCAAGCCGGACACTACATGCGGGCGGCGCCCTGCGTGCGCTCGGCGGCGGCGCGCGGCAGTGTCAAGGTGAACCGCGTGCCCTTACCGATCGCGCTGTCGCAGCGAATCATCCCCTCGTGCTCGCGCACGATGCCGTACGTGATGGACAGGCCGAGCCCCGTGCCGCGGCCCGCCGCTTTCGTGGTGAAGAACGGGTCGTAGATGCGCGCGAGGTGCTCGGAGGGAATCCCCGAACCGGTGTCGGCGACCTCGGCGACGACCAGGTCGTCCTCGACGCGGGTCGACACTGACAGCCAGCCGCCTTTGGGCATCGCGTCGCGGGCGTTCAGGAACAGGTTGAGGAACACCTGCTGGAGCTGTTGCTCGGCGCCGACCACTCTGACCTCGGTCGGGGCCAGCTCGCGCCGAATCTTGATCCTGCCGACTTCGAACTGATGCTCGATGAGCGAAAAGACGTCCGAAATCACGGCGTTGAGATCCACGTCGATATGCTCGTTCCCCGTGCCGCCGGGCCTCGACAGGTTGAGCAGGCCGCTCACGATCTTGGCGGCGCGGAAGGTCTGCTTCTCGATTTTTTCGAGGAGCGCCGTCTTCGGATCGCTCTGGTCGGCGCCCTCGAGCAGCATCTGCGTGAAACTCGAGATGCCGGTCAGCGGCGTGTTGACTTCGTGCGCCACGCCGGCGGCCAGGACGCCAATCGACGCCATCTTCTCGGAGATCTGTAACTGTTCCTCGAGCCGCACGCGATCGGTGATGTCTTCGACCAGCAGAATCGTGCCCGCGACCACTCTCCCGGCCGGATCCTGCAGCGGCACTTCCGTGGCATTGACCAGCATCCGCGAGGCCCGGCCATCCTCCCCCTTGCGCCGCTGGAGCGGCACGCGATGGAGCGTCGCGCCGTGCGGGTACTCGCGGCGCGCGGCGGCCAGTGCCTCGACAAACGCCTGGTCGAACATCTCGCCGAGCGTTCGTCCGACCGCTTCCTCGCGCCTGATACCGTAGATCTCTTCGAGCGCGCGGTTCCATCGCACGATCCGCTCGTTGGGGTCGAACACGGCCAGCCCGTTGTCGAGCGACTCAAGAATGTTCTCGTTGAACTCCCGCAGCCGGCCCAGCTCCTCAGCCTTCAAGTGCAGCTGCCGGTACAGCCGGCCGTTCTCGATCGCCGTGGCGACCTGCCCGGCCACGGCCGTCAGCAGTGCTAAATCCTCGCTGTTGAACGGCTCGTCGTCTGCCTTCCGCCCAAGGGCCAGGACGGCAATCGCGCGGCCCTCGAACAGACACGGCACGAAGTAATAGATGCCGGCGTCCCGCCACGCCTCCACTTCCTCCGCGGTGAATCGAGCCGCCGCAATCGGATCGTCGAGCGCGACGGTCCGGCTGGCGTCGAGACGCATCATGAACGACGAAGAGCGCTCGAGCGCCGGCACGGCCTGGGTGAATCCGTGGCTGCCGATCGCCTCGAAATCGCCCGACCGCTCGTCGGCCAGCATGAGCGCCATGCGATCGACGACCAGCGTCTCGACGACTCGCGACACCAGGCGCTGGCTGAGGTGGACGATGTCGAGATCGGTGTTGAGATCGCGCGCAAAGGCCACGAGCGCCCGGCGGTAGTCGTACCGATCGCGGTAGAAAAACACCCGGTCGAGCGCGTTCTGCAGGGCCTCCCTGACCGGCTGCGCGAGGAGCACTACGACGGCGGTGGCCAAGACCGCGATCACCCAATTATGCGAGGCCGAGTCGTTCGCGAACACGAAATCCGTCGCCTTCAGGAGCGCCACGTAGAGCGCGAGGCTGGCCAGGCCGAACACGGCGTACACCAGGCCGCGCTTGGCGATCACCTCCACGTCCCGCAGGCGATATCGCACGATGGCGCATGCGAACGTCAGCGGCACCAGGCCGAGCGGCACCGCCGTGAGCTGGAGCGCGAACGGCGGGTCCGCGCCGAGCGCCCATGGCAGCGCGTAGCCGAGCGCGAACGGCCCGACGCCAAGCGCCGTTCCCCACCAGATCCAACGGAGCTGCCGCTCGGCCGTCACCGACGTGATTTCCCGGAACGCGCGCGCCAGCACGAAGAAGGCCGTCCCAGCGCAGAGAAACACGTAGACGAGCTCGGTCCGATCGAGCACGTCGATCATCCGCGAGAACAGCGGCCCGTCCGACGAGCCTTGTACCACCGCGGCGATGCGTAAGACGGCGAGCGCGAGCGCCGGCAGGTAGATCAAGGGCACCAAGAACCTGGACGCGCCGGTGGCGACCCGACGGTGCGGAAACACCAGCGTGAAGTGCAGCAGCACGGGCGGCAGGAGCGCCGTCGTCAGGGCGTCGCCCCAGTAGAAGATCCAATCGAGGCGATCGAAGGACCCGCCGAACGAGAACGTGAAGGCGCCGAAAAAGACGACCGAGAGCCAGAAGAAATGCAGCGTCGCCTGATCGCGCGGGCGTCTCAGACGAACTGACGCCCCCACGACGAGCGTGAACAGCCCGACTGCCGCCAGCACGAAGTACATCGAGCTCGCCTGCGGGATGGGCGCGAGCACAACATCGACCGTCCGCCGCGTACCGAGATGCTGGATGGTGTAGGTGAGGGGAGTGCCGTCGCGGCCCGCGCGCTGGTACTCGATGACGTCAGCCGCCGTACGAACCGGCGAGCCGTTGACCGCGAGCAGGATGTCGCCCCGCTCGAGACCCGCGCGAGCCGCCGCCGACTCGGCGGCCAGATCGAGCGCCGTCACGGCCCCCGCACGCGCCCGCCACAAGACGCCATCCTCGACGTCGTGCGGGCGCGCAAACGTCGCGATGTTGGCGACGCCGAGCGCCGCCAGCAACACCGCCACGGCCAGCGCCAGGCCCGAGCGCCCCCACACGAGCCACCGCGCTTCGACAGGCTCAGCCACAGGTCTCACGAGCTATAACGTCGCACCAAGCCGGTGCGAACAGCATCCGTAAGTATATGAAGAAACTGATGTTTGAGCCTAGGAACTCCGGCGAAAACGGCGGCAAATCCAATAATTCGGATGTTGTGCTTGACCTTATGGATCGCGCCAATGCTGTAGTGTCCGCCTTTAGGCGCACTTCCAGGTCCGGTTGCCAGCCTCCGCGCGTCCGCGCTTCGGCTAGGGCTCGCCGCAGCCGATGGCGTAGGCGGAAAGCCGGACACTTACAATTTGTGTCTAGAACTTGAGCGTGAGACCGCCGACGACCCGCTTGGGCGGGTGGATGACGAGCAACTCGTCGTAGACCGACGACCCGACGGGGCCCTCGCGGAAGAAGTTGCGGACCGCGAGCAGCATCTCCCACCTCGCGGCGCCAAAGTCCATGAACGGCAGCGACTGACGGACCTGGACGTCAAAGCGCGAATCGAGGCGATCTGGGCTTTCGCGGGGCCGCGCGAAGGCATTGCTCACTCGGTAGAGGAGCACGACCCGAGTCGATGTCTCGGGCACGTCGGCCTCGAGTGTCGTCGCTACGTCGTGCACGTCCTCCGACTCCAGCCGGCCCGTGGACGGCGCGAGCAGCATCAAGTAGCTCGCGCTCGCGGTCGGATACCAGTGGGCGCGAGTGCGTGAGTACTCCACGGAACCGCGGACGCGGTGGGCCAACGCCGTGCGGATTCCTGCGCTCCAGCCGGTCGCGTCCACATCGCCGTTGCTGCTGACGAAATAGTGGCCCAGGTGGGCCCCGGGGCCGACCGGTCTGTCGACGCCGAAGAGCGTCACCAACTGGTCGTCGACGTGCTGATGGAATACGCGCACCGACACGGTCGACTCACCCATATCGCGCGCCGCTTCAACGTCCAGATGGGTCGTGTGCTCCGCCGTGAGCGGCTGTCCCTCGACGAGCGACGAGAAGGTCCGCTGCGGAGGCAACCAGAGACCGGGCTCGATGGGCGGCAAAAATTCTTCGGCGCCCGGGGCGAGCGCGCGGCGCGACGCCCGGGCACTCAACCGGAAGCGGTCGGTCGGCGAAATCGTCAGCGCGACGCGCGGACTGACGAGGTCCGAGGTCTCGAGATAGTCGTATCGCGCGATACGGGCGCCATAGGTGATCGACACGGCCGGTGCGAGGGCAAACGTGTCGAAGCCGTACAGCGCCCCGGCATAGTGGCCCCTATCGGAGACCTCGCGCAGAGCGTAGGTGGCAGGATTCCCGCGGTCGTAGCGCTGGGTACTGTACGAGAAACCGAGATCATAGCGATGGCGCGCCGGCACCCGCGTCGAGTACGCGGCGGCGGCGAACCACGAGGGGCGATCGCCGTCGGTGAGCGCGCCGCGTACCGTCCACTCGGCGTCGCCGACCGGCGCGCCGAGCGACACATACGCCGTGCCGCGCGAAAAGCTGTTCGACGCGAACACGTCCGGACCGTCTTCGTTGACCGAGCCAGTGGTCAGCAGGATGACCTGGCCGGAGAACGGCACGCCGGTCAGGAAGCCCGTGGCGAGCCCCGCCCCGGATCCGCCGGACCGGCCGAACCGGTTGAGGGGCCCAAAGACATTGGTCTCGAGCGTCGGGGGACTCTCGGCAAGGAACTCGTCTGGGAAGGTGACGTCCTTCAGCACGCCGCGGCGCGCGTGCCGAAGGCGCCAGGCAATCTCGTCTTGTCCATCAGTGTCAGATTTCTCGGCGGCGGCATCGTCCGAAGCAGCCGGATCGGCAGTCTCGGCCCCGGCGGCCGGCGGCAACGTGCGAGGCTGCAACGTGCCGCCCATCCCGGCCGCGAGCACCGGGTACGGCGAGGGGTTGCCGCTGATCGAGGAGCTGAGGCGCCTGAGGGCAATCGAGGAGTCGACTCGCGCACTCGGTCGGACGTCGACAAGCCGCCCGCGCGGGGAGACGAAACCCGCCGATTGCGCGCGAACAAGGTACCGACCCGGCGGCAGCGTGCGCAACTCGAATCGTCCACTTCCATCCGTGAGGGTGGACGACGACGTCGCACCAAGTGCCGAGACCAAGGCGCCTGACACCGCCGCGCCTGCCTCGTCCTGGACGATCCCCGCGATCGACCCAGAGGTGAGCACCGCCACGCGGCGCACAGACAGAGACGGGCCCTGCGCGCCAGCGCCGGCCGCGACCGAGAGCAGCATCAGACCACCGACCGCCGCCGTCAGTCTGGAGTAGCTCATCTCACCCACTCACTAACTCCAGGGGCCGGCCCCTGGTCATCACAGAGAGACCGCCGCTTCTAGGGCGCGACCGTAAAGTTGATGTCCCGCGTCAGCGACTTACTCGCGAGCTTGTCGGTCACTTTGACTTCGAGCCGGTACGCACCCTCTGGGAACGATGCCAACGGTACGGCCTGGCCCGTCTGCAGTTGGTGGCCTGCCGCGAGATTGAACTCCGCCGGCAGCGACTGCGCGTTCAAGTTCTGCGGGTTGGTCTTGTTGAAGAACTTCTCGCCGGCCTTGCACGGCTCGCCCTCTTTGGCCTCGGTGCCGGGAGCGGCCTGGCAGAAGCTGTACTCCACCATCACGTCAGGCTTGTTTGCCGCGTCGCTCTTCGCGTTGTAGATCAGCATGAAGAGGGAGAGTTCCGATTTCTTGGTGAACTTGGTGTCGGCGACCGGGACGATTTCGATCGGGCCGAGCGCATAAGGACGTTCGGCCATTTGCTGCTGCGACAAAGGGGCCGTCACCGGATCGACACGCTCGGCGACAATGACCGAGCTCGTGGTGAGGTCGCTCGTCCAGAAGTCGGGAACGGTAATGGTGTGCTTGACCACTGCAGCCTTCGGCGGTGGCGCGCCCTTCTGGGCGGAGATGGGCTCTTTGAGGGCGACAAACACGTCGTAGACGCCTGCCGGCACCGAGAAGGACCGTGCGATCCGCGTCGGCGTGCCCGCTGCGCCCACCACGAGCTGCGTCACGAAATTGATGTCCTCGTACGCGTATCTCGGCCTGGCGGCCGGAGCCCCCGCGGGGGCCGGCGGCGCGGCCGGGGCCGGCGCCTTCGAAACCACGCGCCAATAGAGCGCCACCGATCCGCTTGTCAACTTCGACCCGTCGACCGTGACGACGAAGGGGACGTACTGGGCGTTTGGACCGCTCTTGAGGTAATCCTCGCGCATCCAGGCGAGCGCGAAGTCGTTGGGCGCGGTTTGCCCGGCCGCTAGGTCGTCAACCAGCTTGACGGTGCCCTGAATTTCAGCCTGACGGGCGGCTGCCGCCGCGGCCTGTGCGCGGGCATCCTGTCCCTGTGCCTGTCCTTGCGTCTGACCCTGCCGCCCCTGGGCGAGCAGGCCGCCCGAGCACAGTACGCTCAGGGCCGTACCAACCGCGAACCATCGATTCGAACTCACCATAAGAAGGCCCACTCCCCCATATTTAGGTGTGATGAACAGCTCATGATAGGCGCGCCTCCCACGCAAGTCAAACCATTCTGTCTGCGGCACTTCAGCCGCCTGACTCGTGTGCTATGCTGACCCGCTGATTGATCCGCTATGTCGGCGCTCGTTGACGACAGCCTGGTGATTGTCCTCGCCGGTGGCGCCGGCGAGCGCCTCTATCCCCTGACGAAGGATCGGGCCAAGCCGGCCGTCTATTTCGGCGGGCCGTACCGCATGATCGACTTCTCGCTCAGCAACTGCATCAACTCGGGGCTGCGGCGCATCTTCATCGCCACCCAGTACAAGTCGCTCTCGCTCAACCGGCACATCCGCATGGGCTGGAACATCGTTTCAGAGGAGCTCGGTGAGTTTGTTGAGATTCTTCCGCCGCAGAAGCGGGTCAGCGAGCACTGGTATCAGGGCACGGCCGATGCGGTGTACCAGAATCTCTACTCCATCCTGGACGAGGGCGCGCGCTACGCGATCGTGCTCTCGGGCGATCACGTCTACAAGATGGACTACGCGCGCATGCTGCGCTTCCATCAAGAGCGCGGCGCGGCCGTGACGCTGGCCACGATCGAGGTGCCGCGGGCCGACGCGCACCGCTTCGGCATTATTGCCGTCGACGACCAGGAGCGCGTCACGGGATTTGAGGAGAAGCCGGAGCAGGCCAGTCCGATTCCCGGCTCGCCCGACCTGGCGCTCGCCTCGATGGGCGTCTACGTGTTCGACATCGACGTCCTGGTGCGCGCCCTCGAAGCGGACGCGACGGAGGCGACCTCTCACGACTTCGGGAAGGACGTCATCCCGGCACTCATACAGACCGACGTCGTGTACTCGTATCGCTTCTACGACGAGAACAAGAAGGCCTCGAAGTACTGGCGCGACATCGGGACGCTCGACGCCTATTTCGAGGCGAACATGGATCTCTGCCATGTGAATCCCGAGTTCAACCTGTACGATCCCGAGTGGCCGCTGCGCACGCATCAGCCCCAGGCGCCGCCCGCCAAGTTCGTGTTCGCGGACGCCGGACGGCGCTGCGGGCAGGCGCTCGACTCGATCATTTCGCCCGGCTGCATCGTGTCGGGCGCCACGGTGTATGGCAGCGTGCTCTGCCCCAACGTGCGGGTGCACAGCTTCTCGCACATCGAGCAGTGCATCCTGATGCCGGGCGTCCGGGTCGGCCGCCACGCGCGCCTCCGCCGCGTGATCGTCGATCGCGATGTGGTGATTCCGCGCGGCGCGCTCATCGGCTACAACCCGGAGGAGGATCGCCGCCGCCACACGATGACCGACGGGGGCGTCATCGTCGTCGAAAGCGACGATGAGCCGCTCATCGGACCGGTGACGGACGAAGCGTTGGCGTTTGAGGCCGAGGCCGATCGGCGCGGCGGAGGCGCATAAAAAGCTCTACCACGGCGGACACGGAGGACGAAACACGGGAGGACACGGAAAGCTATTTAGGTTATACCGTGACCTCCATCTTGACTCCGTGACCTCGGTGGTAGCGCTTGTGGAGGCTTCTTGAAGATCATTCGTGTACAAGGGCGCGAGATCCTCGATTCGCGCGGCAATCCGACGGTGGAAGTGGACGTGACGCTCGAGGGCGGCGTTCTCGGGCGGGCGGCCGTTCCCTCGGGCGCCTCGACCGGCGAGCGCGAGGCGCTCGAGCTGCGCGACGGCGACAAGTCGCGGTACAGCGGCAAGGGCGTGCGCAAGGCCGTCTCGCACGTCAACGGCGAGATCGCGAAGGCGATTGTCAATCGCGACTGCGACCAGCGCAGCCTCGACCAGACCATGATCGCGCTCGACGGCACGCCGACCAAGAGCCGCCTCGGCGCCAATGCGCTGCTCGGCGTCTCGATGGCGGCGGCGCGGGCGGATGCGTCGGCCAGGGGCGTGCCGCTCTACCGGCACATCGGCGCGTTGTACGGCAACAGCCAGTGCACGCTCCCGACGCCGATGATGAACATCCTGAACGGCGGTGCGCACGCCGACACGAGCGTCGATTTCCAGGAGTTCATGGTGATGCCGGTCGGTGCGGCGTCGTTTGGCGAGGCCCTGCGCGCGGGCGCCGAGATCTTTCACGCGCTGCGCGGCATTCTCAAGGCGCGCGGTCAGTCAACCGGCGTCGGCGACGAAGGCGGCTTTGCGCCGAACCTGAAGTCGAATCGCGAGGCCATCGAGGTGGTGCTCGAGGCCGTCGGCAAGACGGGGATGAAGGCCGGACAGAACGTGTTTATCGCACTCGACGTCGCGTCAAGCGAGCTGTGGGCCGGCGGCGGCAGGTACACCTTCAAGAAATCCGGTGAGCCCGACCGCACGTCGGAGCAGATGGTGCGGCTCTACGAAGACTGGCTGCGCCAGTATCCAATCATCTCGATCGAGGATGGGATGGCGGAAGGCGACTGGGAGGGTTGGAAGGCGATGACGCGGGAGATGGGCAAGCGCGTTCAGATCGTCGGCGACGATGTGTTCGTCACCAACCCCGAGATTCTGAAGCGTGGGATTGCGGACGGCGTGGCCAACGCGCTGCTCGTCAAGCTGAATCAGATCGGGACGGTGACCGAGACGCTGGACGCCATGAAGATGGCGCGCGACGCGAAGTACGGGACGGTCATTTCCCACCGCTCGGGCGAGACCGAGGACACGACCATCGCGGATCTGGCGGTCGGCACCGGGGCCGGTCAGATCAAGACCGGGTCGGCGAGCCGCACCGACCGCGTCTGCAAATACAATCAGTTATTGCGTATCGAAGAGGAGCTCGGCTCGGCGGCCCGATTCGCCGGGCGAAGCGCCATTCGCATGTAGGTCCGGCTGAAGCCGGACACTACGAAGACAATCCACATGCGCGATCTTGCGTGTACAACGTGACCCCGCGTGCATGACGCGATCCTGCGTGTATAAGATGTAGTGTCGGACTTTAGCCGGACCGTTGGGACCATGCACACACTCGTTTTGCTCCGCCACGGCGAAAGCACCTGGAACCAGGAGAACCGGTTCACCGGCTGGACCGACGTCGATCTGTCCGATCGCGGTCTGGCCGAGGCGCGGGAGGCGGGGCGGCTGCTCCGCGAGGGCGGGTACGTGTTCGACGTCGCGTACACGTCGGTACTCAAGCGCGCCATCCGGACACTGTGGATCACACTCGACGCGCTGGATCTGATGTGGATTCCGGTGGTGAACAGCTGGCGGCTGAACGAGCGCCACTACGGTGCGCTGCAGGGGCTCAACAAGGCGGAGACGGCGGCCAAGCACGGCGAGGCGCAGGTCAAGATCTGGCGCCGCAGCTACGACATCCCGCCGCCCGCGCTCACGGTCAACGACACGCAGCATCCGTCACGCGATCCGCGGTACGCCACGGTCGCGGCCAAGGATCTCCCGCTGACCGAATCGCTCAAAGACACCGTCGCGCGCTTCTTGCCCTACTGGCACGAGACGATCGCGCCGTCGATCGAATCTGGCAAGCGCGTCCTCATCGCCGCACACGGCAACAGCCTTCGGGCGCTCGTGAAATATCTCGACAACATCTCAGAGTCGGACATCGTCGAGACGAACATCCCGACCGGCATCCCGCTTGTCTACGAGCTGGACGACACGCTCAAGCCGATTCGACCTTATTACTACTTGGGGGATCCGGCGGCAGCCGCCGCCGCTGCCGCGCGCGTGGCCGCGCAGGGCAAACGGTGATATTGCAGATCTCATGACCTCGATGCCCCGTGTCCCTGTGATAGTCGCCCTCGCCTTGGCTGGCATATGTGTCGTGGCCTCGCCGCCAATGGCCGCCGCACAGCTGCCGCCCACGGACGTGACCGTCGCCGATGCGCGATCGCAGGGCGGCCTGAGCCTGACCGTTTTTTCGGCGACATCTCTTGGTTCGGAGGTGACTCCGTCGGTGCTGATCGGCGTCGAGGTCCACGGCCTGGCGGCGATGGTGGCTCCGCAGACCGATCTTCCGCGGCAACTCGAGCTGAACTATCTGGCTGAGAGCGGAGGCGCCGTGCTCGCGCGCCACGCCGTCGCCCTGCCTCTCACCGATGCCCAGACCGTGACGCGGGCCACCGAACAGGGCGCGCGCGTCCTTGCCAGGATTCCACTCTCGGCCGGCCGATACGCGCTGCGCGTGACCGCCCGCGACAGTGGCGATCGGCGAACAACGTCGGTGGTTCACGACCTCGATGTGCCCAACCTGATCGGGGCCCCTATCACAATGACCGATCTGGTGATGAGCGCATCGGGGGTGTCCGGCGTGACGTATCCGCAGCCCCAGGAAGACACACTTCTGCCGCTGGTTGGCCAACCGCCGACAGGTCGCCGCCAATTTTCGCGCGCCGAAAAACTCGAAGTGAACGCCGAGATCTACGAGGCCCCGACCGACGATGGCTTCGGAGCCACCCTCAGCATCGCCACCAGCATCGTCACGCCCGAGGGTCGTGTCGTGCATGAGGCTGTCGACAGCGGCTCGAGCGAGACGCTCCCGAATGGCGTGTTTGGATACCAGCACTACACGCTGGTGCCGATTGCGACGCTCCCGCCCGGCCCCTACATCCTGCGGGTGAGCGTGTCGGTGGACGGGGCCGCATGGACCTCTCGGTCGGTGCCAATTACAGTCGAGCCGTGAAGTGATGGTTGCGGATTGTCGATTGCGGATTGCCGTGCATCCTCGACGCCCTCGAATCAGGAAAGCAGCAACTCGGCCGCCGTCAGGTTCTGGCGGATGAATCACGAATTATAATCTGGCATGCCTACCATTCCCGCGGACTGGCGGCAGGAATTTGAAGCGGCCGCGCGGCGGCCGCTGGCCACGCGCCTGCGCTACGCCTTCATTCACACGTACAAGCCAGTCCTCGATGACGCGCCGTATCGCGCGTTTTCGACGCTGGAGGAATATCGCCGGTGGTGCGACAGCCACCTGCCGCCGTGGCTCGGCTATGGCCGCGTTTGAATACCGTCAGGCGACCGAGATCAGGGACGCGCTCGCCCGCCACGGCGTGAAGTACCTGTTCATCGGTAAATCCGGCGCCATCCTGCTCGGATTTCCAGATACGACGCAGGACGCCGATCTGTTCGTCGAAAAGTCGCCGGCCAACGGCCGCGCCCTGGCGGATGCGCTGCAGGAGCTCGGGTTCGCGTTAACAGAGGACGCCTGCCAGCGCCGCTTCGGACTTTTCTCCAGACACCGCTTGACCAGATCGTGTAGCCGAGGATTCAGCCGGCCCTTGTTGTCCTTTTAACTTTTCAGTTCTAACTTCTAACTTTCTTTCTACTCCACGGGCTCCGTGGTTTCGTCGGCCGCGATCCTGAGCGAGCGAAGGAAGCGGCGATCGTTGGTCGTCACTTCGAAGGTGCGCCGCGGCTGGACCTCGCGGGCAGGGCGCGCGGCAGCCGATGCCTTGGTCAGCGCCGCCGACTGCGAGCGGCTGACGAATCCGACGACGGCCTCGAGCGATACTTTCATCTCAAATCCCGCCGCGCGTGCCTTCTCGCGGCACGCCTCCACTTGCGGATTTTCTGCGACCGCGGCGGCAATCGCGTCGGCCAGCTCTCGCGCGAACCGATTCACGACGTCGTCCATCCTGCTTCCTCCCTCACGCCGCCGGGCCGGGAGCCGGGGCGCTTCCCAATCCGAAGCTGTCTACACCAGGGCGGTGAGCAGGGATCGGGGGCCTGAGGTGTGCATCTAGAGTCTGAAAAACCCTTGTAGGTACGCGTGAGTCTAAAGCCGGAGACGCCGATCTGTCAAGGACTTACAGACACACTTTCGCCAGACTCGGGTACAATCGCCCCCAATATGAATTGTGGGATTGCAGGATTGCAGGGTTGAAGAACACTGATCCGGTCCTCGCCGTTGAACATCTGACCACGGTGTTCGACCTTTCGACCGGACCGGCGCCCGCGGTCGACGCGGTGAGCTTCCAGATCCGCGCCGGCGAAACGCTCGGGCTGGTGGGGGAATCCGGCAGCGGCAAGTCGGTGACGGCGCTGTCGATCATGCGGCTCGTCGAACCGCCCGGACGCATCACAGGCGGCCGCGTTCGATTCAAGGGTCGCGATCTGCTGGCACTCGCCGAATCGGAGATGCGTGAGGTGCGCGGCGCAGACATCGCACTGATTTTCCAGGAGCCGATGACGGCGCTCAACCCGGTCTTCACGATCGGCGACCAGATTGCCGAGACGCTCGTCGTCCACGGCCGCTCGACGTGGCGCGCAGCGATGGTCCACGCGGTGGAGCTGCTCGAAGCGGTTCGCATCCCTGACGCACCGTCGCACCTCAACGACTACCCGCATCAGCTGTCAGGCGGGATGCGACAGAGAGTGCTCATCGCCATGGCGCTCGCCTGCAAGCCCTCGCTCGTCATCGCCGACGAGCCAACCACGGCGCTCGACGTCACGATCCAGGCCCAGATTCTGGACTTGCTGCGCGAGATGAAATCGGCTTTCAACCTCTCGCTGCTGTTCATCACGCACGATCTCGGCGTCATCGCCGAGACTGCCGACCGCGTCGCCATCATGTACGCCGGCCGCATCGTCGAGGAAGGTCCCGTCCGATCGATACTTCGCGACCCGAAGCATCCCTACACGCGGGGCCTGCTCGCGTCGATTCCTGGAGGCGTGCCGGGCGAGCGGCTGCGCGCGATTGAAGGATCGGTGCCCGCGCTTGGCGCCCTTCCGCCGGGCTGCGCCTTCAATCCACGGTGCCCCGATCGCTTCGAGCCGTGCACATCCGCGCCGCCGCCCGAGTACCCGGTCGACCCGAATCATGGCGCGCGCTGTTATCTGTACGATCCAGGCACCAGCCACCGGCCTTCGCTCTCCGAGCTTCGGCCAGGCTCGCCGGAGCGCCAAAGGCGCGAAGGCGGCCAGCCGCCAGCCACTACTCGACGCTGATGCCCCTGGTTGAAGTCTCGCATCTCGTCAAGCACTTCCATCGCGGCACGCGACTCTTCAGCGCCGGCACGCTCGTCAAAGCCGTCGACGATGTGAGCTTCAGCATTGAGGAAGGCGAGACGTTCGGACTGGTGGGTGAATCGGGCAGCGGCAAGACGACGATGGGGCGTTGCATCCTACGGCTCGTCGAGCCGACATCGGGCGACGTGAGGTTTCGCGGAGAGAACGTGCTCGCGTTCTCCAAGCCGCGCCTTCGCGCAACGCGGCGCCAGATGCAGATCGTCTTTCAGGATCCCTACTCCTCGCTCAATCCGCGGATGCGGGCCCGCCAGATCGTCGAGGAGCCGCTCATCATTCACGGGCTCGGGAATCGGACAACGCGGCGCGAGCGGGTCGCGGAGCTCTTTCGTCTGGTCGGCCTTGATCCGGCGCATCTCGATCGATACCCACACCAGTTCAGTGGCGGCCAGCGTCAGCGCATTGGGCTGGCGCGGGCGATTGCGCTCAACCCCTCGTTTGTCATCCTTGACGAGCCGGTCTCCTCCCTGGACGTGTCGGTGCAGGCGCAGGTGGTCAATCTGCTGATGGATCTTCAGCAGCAGTTGAAGCTCACGTATCTCTTCATCGCGCACGACCTGCGGCTGGTCGAACATATCTGCAACCGCGTCGCGGTGATGTATCTGGGAAAGATCGTCGAGCTCGCCCCGACGCAGGCGTTATTCGCCGCGCCGCAGCATCCGTACACGCGCGCGCTCCTGTCAGCCATCCCGGTCGTCGATCCCGACGCCCCGCGGCAGCGAATCACACTCGATCCGGCGCTCGTTAATCGAGACGCCGTGCTGCGAGAAATCTCGCCGCAACACTTCGCGGCGGTGTAATCGCCAGTCGCCAGTCCCCGGAGACTACGCCGCCCGGCGTACGTCGTTTTCGACTTGTCCGTCGCGAATGTAAACGGTGCGGTAGGCGAAGGAGGCGACGTCAGCCTCGTGCGTGACGATGATGATCGTGTTGCCGGCCTTGTGGAGGCGCTCGAAGAGGTGCATGATTTCGGCGCCGGTCTTCGAGTCGAGATTGCCGGTCGGCTCATCGGCGAGCAGGATCGACGGGTTGTTGACGAGCGCACGCGCGATGGCCACGCGCTGGCGCTGGCCGCCGGAGAGCTCGTTGGGACGATGCGTCATGCGCGAGGTCAGCTCGACCTTGTCGATCGCGGCCTTCGCGCGCTCCTGCCGCTCTTTCGCGGGCACGCCGGCGTAGACCAGCGGCAGCTCGACGTTGTGCAGCGCCGTCGCGCGCGGTAGCAGATTGAAGGTCTGGAAGACGAAGCCGATCTCCTCGTTGCGAATCCGGGCCAGCTCGTTGTCGTTCATCTGGCCGACTTGCTTCCCGTTGAGCAGGTACGAGCCTTTGGTCGGCGTGTCGAGACAGCCAATGAGATTCATCAACGTCGACTTGCCCGACCCCGATGGCCCCATGATGGCGACGTACTCGCCGCGCTCCATCTGAATCGTGACGCCCCGGAGCGCGTGGATCTCCTCCGCGCCCATCACATACGTCTTCCAAAGGTCGATGGTTTCGATGAGTGCCATGGTCCTTAGAGTAGACGAGACCCCGCCACAACACGTTCCCCAATCGGGCTCAAGCGCTTCAATCCCTCTTGTCTACCAACGCGAACCGACGCCTACTGACCGCGCGGAGCGGGTCTTGATAAGTACGCGTTCGAGGCCGCCTGGTCTTTGAGCGGCGTGACCTTGTCAGGATCGATACGAACCATCAGATAGTCGATGTGATCGTCGATCCTGGTGAACCAGTGGCCCGTGCCCGCTGGAATGACCACGACGTCTCCCGTCTTGACCTGGTAGGCCACGCCGTTTCGAATATCCGATCCGTTGTTCCCCGGCCCGTTGAACTCGCGGACCGTCTGCAACGTCGCCGGACGCCGCTGCCGGTTGACGATATCCGGACCCAGGACGAGCGTGGCCGAGCCGTCGATGACGTGGTAGACCTCGCTGACCTGATCGTGTTCGGCGACCGAGTCCGGCGCGGGGGCGTCCAGCTTCCCACGATGGACCATGCCGATGCCGATGTGCGCCTTTCCAATCTCAATATCTCGCACCTGCTGATCGGTCAGTCTCTCCTCGATCGCCTTCTTCGTGTAGGCCTGCAGTTCGGAGACGGGGATGTGGTATCCGGGGCACATACTGCACGTCGGCTGCGGGTCGGTGGGGTTGATTCTCCCCTGTGCCAGCGCGGCGACCACACCGACCGCCACGACCATTCCCACCAGGCTGTTCCTCATCTCTGCCTCCCGGGCTGGTGAAGCCCGCGCGCTACGGCGTCGGAGGCCAGAGCACGCCCTGCACGGCTCTCGTGACCGGCCCCACGCCTTTGTAAAGGAAACGCTGCACGCGCGCGCCCGTATACGTCTCGGTCGCGTACAGGTTGCCCCGCGAGTCGGTATCCAGGTTATGGACGCCGAAGAACTGCCCAGGCTGCCGTCCTCCGTCACCGAAGCCCGTCAGGACTTCGAGCGTGCTGCGCAGGACGATGCTAACCTTCTCGTCCACGCCGTTGGCCATGTAAATGTAGGTCTGCTGCGGGTCTCTCGAGAAGGTCATGTCCCAGACCGAACCGGACCGAAGCGTCCGGTTGTCGAAAAACGCCTCCTTCACGAACGTGCCGTCTGTTCGGAAGACCTGAACACGATCGTTCACCCGGTCGCACACGTAGACCAAGCCGTCCTTCGAGACAATCGTGCAGTGCACGGTGTTGAAATGCCTCGATGGCGCCGCGTCAGGACTGTACGGCGGAACCGGCGAGTCGTCCGGTTTGCTGCCGTACGCGCCCCAGTGCCGCTTGTACTGGCCAGTCTCCCTATCGAGCACGACGATCCGGCGGTTGCCATAGCCGTCGGCGATATAGACTTCGTTCGCGGAGGGATCCTCGTAGATCTTCGCGGGCCGCCAGAAGTTTTCGAGGTCGTTGCTCCCGTTATGCGTGCCCTGACGGCCTATCTGCAGGAGGAACCTCCCGGTCCGGTCGAATTTCAGGATCTGCGTGTCCGTGTTTCCGTTTCCGCCAATCCAGACATTGCCCCTGGAATCGACCGTGATGCCATGGTTGCTCTCCGGCCACTGGTAGCCTGCTCCCGGACCGCCCCAGGAGCCGACGAGGTTGCCGGCCTGATCGAATTCCAGAACGGGAGGGGCGACTTTGCAGCACACGCCGATCGGCGGCGTGAACTCGGCGGCCTTCAAGTTGTCTTCCACCGTCTGCGGTCGATGGATGATCCAGACGTGATCCTGGGCATCGACCGACAGGCCAATCGTCGATCCGAGGACCCAGTGATTCGGCAGCGGCTTGGGCCAGAACGGATCCACTTCGAAGATCGGGGCCCCAGCCGGTGCACGGGCCTGCGTGAGCAGGCTGGACGGGGATGCTGTGGCGAGCGGCGCGTGCGGTATGCAGAGCACGCCAGCGAGCGCGACCAGGATCAAGCCGACAGAACGTGCAGGGTTCATCGCTCCCTCCCCGTTAGTTCGTCCCACGAGACTGCTGACTAGCTGAGCTCGTCTTCGTATTTCTCTTTCAGCTTCGCGACGACGCTGGGATCGGCCAGCGTGGTCGTATCGCCGAGCGTCTTGCCCTCCGCGATGTCGCGCAGCAGGCGCCGCATGATCTTGCCCGAGCGCGTCTTCGGCAGATCGGCGGTAAAGAGGATATCGTCGGGCCGCGCAATCGCCCCAATCTTGCGGACCACATGCGCCTTCAGCTCGTTGATGAGATCGTCGGCTGTCCCCGCGCCGGCCGTCCCGATCTTCACCCCTTCTTTCAGCGTGACGAACGCGGCAATCGCCGTACCCTTGATATCGTGCGCGCGGCCCACCACCGCCGCTTCGGCCACGCTCGGATGATCGACGAGCGCGCTCTCAACCTCCATCGTCCCAATCCGGTGGCCCGCGACGTTCATCACATCGTCGACGCGGCCCAGGAGCCAGAAGTTGCCGTCGGCGTCGCGCTTGGCGCCGTCACCGGTGACGTAGACGCCGGGGCCCCACTTGTTCCAGTACTGGCGGACGTAGCGCTCGGGATCCCCGTAGATGCCGCGCAGCATCGAGGGCCACGGCCGCGTCAGCACGAGCAGCCCGCCGCCCACGTCGATCCTGTCGCCGCGCTCGTTACGGATCTCGGCCGCAATCCCGGGAAACGGCCTGGTGGCCGAGCCGGGCTTGAGCGTCGTCACGCCGGGCAGCGGTGTGATCATGATGGCGCCCGTCTCGGTCTGCCACCAGGTGTCGACCACCGGACAGCGCTCGCCGCCGATGAAACGATAGTACCAGACCCACGCCTCGGGATTGATCGGCTCGCCCACCGATCCGAGCAGCCGGAGCGACGACAGGTCGCGGCGCGCCGGCCATTCGGTACCCCATCGCATGAACGCCCGGATGGCCGTGGGCGCAGTGTAGAAGACGGTCACGCCGTAGCGCTCGACGAGCGCCCAGAAGCGATCTTTCTGCGGCCAGTCGGGCGCGCCTTCGTACATCAGGACGGTCGCTCCGTTTGAGAGCGGCCCATAGACGACGTAGCTGTGGCCGGTCACCCAGCCGATGTCGGCCGTACACCAGAAGACATCTTCGTCCTTGAGATCGAAGACGAGCTTGGTCGTCACGTACGTGCCCACAAGATAGCCGCCCGTCGTGTGGACGATCCCCTTGGGCTTGCCCGTGGTGCCCGACGTATAGAGGATGTAGAGCATGTCCTCGGCATCCATCGGCTCGGGATCGCAGACAAGCGGCGCGTCCTGCATCAGCCGGTGGTACCAATGGTCGCGACCTTCCTTTATTGACGCCGGCATTGAGCCGGCGGTGGGCATTGAGCCGGCGGTAGGCATTGAGCCCGCGGCACCGGGCATAGGACCCGTACCGCGCTGCACGACGATCACATGTTCGATCGACGGCGCCTGCGCGACCGCCTCGTCAGAGACTTGCTTGAGCGGCACGATCTGGCCGCGGCGGTAACCACCGTCAGCCGTGATGAGGAGACGTGCCTGCTGGTCGTTGATGCGATCGCGCAGCGACTCGGCGCTGAAGCCGCCGAACACGACGCTGTGCACCGCGCCGACGCGCGCGCACGCGAGCATCGCCACCGCAAGTTCGGGAATGAGAGGGAGGTAGATGGCGACGCGATCGCCCTTCTTGACGCCGAACGACTTGAGGACGTTGGCAAACTTCGAGACCTCGCGAAACAGCTCGAAGTAGGTCATCGTGCGGCGGTCGCCGGGCTCTCCTTCCCAGATGAGCGCGGCTTTGTTTCTTCGCGCGCCACGAACATGTCGATCGAGGCAGTTGACGGCCACATTCAGCTGGCCACCGACAAACCACTTCGCGTGCGGAGGCTGCCAGTCGAGCACCTTGTCCCACGGTCGCGACCACTCGAGCTCGCTGGCGAACTTCGCCCAGAAGGCCTCGGGGTCTCGCTCGGCATCCTTGTAGATTTGCTCGTCGCGCACGTGCGCCTGGGCACGGAAGGCTGACGGAGGAGGAAATGCGCGGTCTTCGTGAAGCAGATCGGCGAACTCGGCGTGGGTCTTCTCGGCCATCCGGCCGATTCTATGCCATTTGTAGGCCGGGTCCTTTCGGACCCGGCTGAAGGCGGGTCCAAAAGGACCGCCCTACGCGCCACCCAATGCCGCGAGCCTGGCCCGCACGCGTGCCACCAGATCGGCATGCGTGACCGCGCCCAGCTTGAGGAACGCGCGATAGTGCTCGATGGCCATGGACACCTCGCCGGCTTCGTCGGCCACCAGGGCGAGGTTATAGTGCGCGCCGGGGCTGCGGGCGTCGACGCTCACGGCGCGCAGCAGCAAGTCTCGCGCGTCCGCGCCTCGGCCGCCGGCCTTCTGCACGAGGGCGAGGTTGACGATCGACTCGACATTGCGCGGATCGGCGGCGAGCGCGACGCGAAATTCGGCCGCGGCCGCGTCGAGCCGGTTCGACCCCATCAGGGCGACGCCGAGATTGTTGTGCGCCCGGACGTACTTGGGGTCGATCTCGATCGCCCTCTGGAATTCCCTGATGGCCTGGTCGAGCTGACCGCGCTCTCGATAGACCAGTCCCACGTTGTTGTGGACTTCTGCGCTCGAATCGTTCTGATCGAGGAGCACGCGGTACTGCGTAAGCGCGTTGTCGAAGTCGCTGATGCGCTGGTAGTACAACGCGAGACCGAAATGATCCGTCGGTGGCGCTGTAGGGCCGGGTGCCGGCGTGGACGCCGCGGGTACGTCGGGCTCGCGCGGGACGGGCGACCGCGGTGTGGACGCGCGCGGCGGCGGCACAGGCGCGCTCGGCACCTGCGGGGACCGGCGGGTGGTCGGCGCCGTGGTCGAGGGAGATTCAGGAGTCGCCGATGGCGTGGCTACCGGCAGCGGGGACGCAGGCTGCGTCGTCTCGGGCCGCGCCGGTTCGACGACCGTCGTCGAAGGGACCGTCGGCGGCGGCGGCGGGGCAGACGCCGTGCGCTGGGCGGCCGGACGCCCGGGCGGCGCGGGCGAAAAGATCGCGACGATGACCCACAGCCCGACAAAACCGAGCGCGACGGCGATGCCCGCGTAGGCGATGAGCCTGTTCGGTGTGAGACCGCCCGATCCGGCTCGTCGCCGGTAGCCGAGCGTAGCGAGCACTCGATCGGTTCGCGCCGTCTGCGCGGACGGGTCGTCGTACTCGCGCGCCGCCGAGCGGCGTCTGAGCGCATCCAGAATCAGGCTCACGGTTCGGTTTGAGCTCGCGCCTCTGTCACGGCCACGGCGGGCGTCGCAGCAACGCCCGCCGCAAGAGCGGCGTCGACGACGCGGGCACCGGCGCCAGGCGCCGCGGCATTGATCCGCTCGGCGTCCCGTCCGGCGATCTCGGCATCAGTGTATGCCCCAACGAGCACGCGGTGCCAGCGGCCGTCGGGCCCCAGGTCGACATCAGCCCGGTAGACCGCGTAGCCGGAGGCTTCGAGCCACGTCGTCAGCGCACGCGCGTCGGCGTCTGATGTCGGAGCCGACGCCGGGTACGAGCCCATCAGAATGGTCAGCGTCGCCTCGGAGGGAAGACGGCGATCGGCCGCAGGCGCCACGGTGGTCGCCGTCAACACGCGATCCACCTTGGCGGTTCCGCTTGCCGCCTGCACCGCGCTCGTCCCGAAGCGCTGATAGAAGTACGCCGTGGCGCCGACGGCCGCCCCCGACGCGAGCAGCACGGTGGCGGCCGGGGCGGCGAGCGACAGCATCCGACGCCGCCACCGGGCCTTGGACCACGCCGGCACGCGCAGATCCAGACTCTCGGCCGCGTGCCTCACCATCTCCGGCGTGATCCGGTCTGCATGGACCGAGAACCCCGCCAGCAGCGCCCGATCGCAGATGAGGTTGATCAACCGCGGGATGCCGCCCGAGAGCCGATGCACCTCGCCGAGGGCCTTGGGGGCGAAGCTGACCGCGGCGGACCCACCGGCGATCGTCAACCGGTGGACGACGTAAGCCGCCACCGCCTCGCGGTCGAGCGGCTTGAGTTCGTAGCGAATCGAGATTCGCTGATCGAGCTGCCTCAGGTCCGGCGATCGCAGCACGGTCTGGAGATCCAGCTGGCCAACGAGAATGATCTGGAGCAGCTTCTCTTTGTCAGTCTCGAGATTCGACAAAATCCTGATCTGTTCGAGGACCCGGAGCGGCAGGTGCTGCGCCTCGTCGATAATGAGCACCGCGCTCGCCTTGAGCGGGATCAGGCTGAGGAGAAAATCGTACAGGACGTCGATCAGATCCTGCTTGCTGACGCCGGCGAGCCGTCCCGACTTGATCTCCTCGCGCGAGACGACGCCAAAGTCCTGCAGGATGCGCTTCAGCAGGTCCTCTTCGGAGAGAAAAGGGTTCAACACGAGCGCGGTGAACGTCGCCCGATCGATCTGCTCGAGGAGCGCCCGGCACAGCGTCGTCTTGCCGGTCCCGATGTCGCCGGTGACCACGGCGAAGCCTTCGCGGCGGCGGATGGCGTACTGCAGCAGATCGAACGCGTTCGCGTGGCACTGGCTGCGATAGAGATACTTCGGATCCGGTGTCAGGCTGAAGGGCTTCTCGGCGAATCCGTAATAGCGTTCGTACATATCTTGTTCGTCCGCCTAAAGGCGGACACTACAAATGACCGCCTACAGGCGGACACTACGAATGAACAATGCCCCCATCACGGCGCGACGATCCTCGGGGTTAACAAAATCAGCACGGCGACGCGGGCGCGCGTCGCGGGCGTGTTTCGACCGAACCAGCCGCTTCGTGCGGCAATCGCGCGCTCGCGCGTGAACCCGGAGATGACGAGCGTCTCGCCGCTGGCCACTCGCGCCAGTGTGTCGGCCTCGTGAATCGCGCGACGCTCGACCGCCTGGCTGTCGCTCGCAGGCGCTCGGCTCGCCACGATGGGACTGAGGCTCAGCATCACCACGCCGTCAGAGGAAATATGCGGCGTCACGCTCAATACCAATCCCTCGGTCGGTGCGCCGCCTGCACCCTCACGCGGGGACGCCTCGGTCGACACCGAGCGGACAATCGCCGGCTCGTTGTTCAAGGCGAGCAGCCTCGGGTTGGCCACCACCGACACCCTGCCCTGCGCGCCAAGCGCCGCCATGAACGCCGCAGCGTCGGTGACGCGCAGACCCGCGCGTTCGGCCCGCGTGCCGGCGGGCCGATTCTGTCCCGCACCCGACACGGTTCGCGCCAGCGCGTCCCAGTCGAGCGCCCGTGCGCTCTCGTCGGTCAGCTCGACCTCAACCACGCGCGCGTCGATCTCCACCTGCCGGTGGACGCGGTCCTGCACCGCATCGAGGTACTCGGCGACACGGTCCAGGCGCTCCGGAAAGTCGGTCACCTGCAGCAGCCCCGCCTTGCGGTCCACGTTGAACGTGGCGCGCTCCGAGAGGAGGCCCTGGACGCCTCTGGCCAGATCGGCAAACACGTCGGCTCGTGTCGCGCTCGCCACGCTCGCCGAGGCGGCGGTCCCAGGGCTCCCGACATCGCCGCCAATGGTCGAGGTTCCGGTGCGCTCGGTCGCGATGTAATTGATGTCGAACATCCGCGTCGTCTGCGCGCGCGGAAACACGCGCACCAGGCCGAGGTCGGCCCGATAGTCGAAGCCGAGCGGCGCGAGCACCAGCTCGAGCGCCTGACGAATGGTGACGTTCCGGAGCTCGCCGATGAACGACCCCGAGATGGCCGGATCGGGGACGATGCTGAGGGTCGTGCCGCGGACGATGAGCAGCAGCAGATCCTTGACGGCGATCGGCTGCGCGAAGCTCAGCGTGAGCGTGCGGTTATCGAGGTTGGCCGCCGGTCCCCGCTCGTCGAGCTGCGTCAGCGGCAGGGTCGGCAATTGGCCGGGCGGCGGCGCCTGCGCAAAGGCCGCCGACGGAGCGACGCTCAGGGCGAAGAGAAACACCCATTTCACGTCCTAGATTTCGGTCTGAGGAAGGAATGTCGATAGCTGCGCGTCGGTGAGACAACGCGTGCAGCCGCGCGCAATGCTACAACGTACGTAGTGTCCGCCTTCAGGCGGACCGTCAGTCGTAATACTCGCGGCCGAGGTGCGTGATGAGCTCCTCACCCTTGAGGAACCGCAGCGTGTTCTTCAGCTTCATCAGCTGAATGAACAGATCGTGCTCCGGGTAGAGGCCCGGCGCGTGCATCGGACTCTTGAAGTAGAACGAGAGCCATTCCTGGATGCCGTGCATCCCGGCACGTTTCGCCAGGTCGAGGAACAGCGCGACGTCGAGGACGATCGGCGCGGCAAGAATACTGTCGCGGCACAGAAAATTGATCTTGAGCTGCATCGGGTAGCCGAGCCAGCCGACCAGGTCGATATTGTCCCAACCTTCTTTGTTGTCGCCGCGCGGCGGATAGTAGTTGATGCGCACGACGTGGCACAGGTTCTCGTACAGATCCGGGTAGAGCTGCGGCTGGAGGATGTAATCGAGCACCGACTTCTTGCTCTCTTCTTTCGTCTTGAACGATTCCGGATCGTCGAGCACCTCGCCGTCGCGGTTGCCGAGAATGTTGGTCGAATACCAGCCGGCGACGCCCAGCAGCCGCGCCTTGAGCCCGGGCGCGATGATCGTCTTGATGAGCGTCTGGCCGGTCTTGAGGTCTTTGCCCGCAAGCGGCGCCTTCGTGCTGGCCGCGAGCGCCACCAGCGCCGGAATATCGGCCGTGAGGTTGGGCGCGGCGTTCGCATACGGAATGCCCTCGCGAATCGCGGCGTAGGCGTACACCATGCTCGAGGGGATCGACGAATCGTTCTCCTCGAGCGCGCGCTCGAAACGCTCGACCGAGGCGTGCGCGGGCGACTCGGTCATGAAGATTTCCGTGCTGCCGCACCAGACCATGACGAGCCGATCGAGCTGGTGCGCAGCCTTGAACGCCCGGATGTCGGAGATGACCTGCTCGGCGAGATCCTTCTTGTTCTTGCCCTTCTTGACGTTCGGCCCAGCCAGCCGCTTCACGTAGCGCTGATCGAAGACCGCCGGCCAGGGCCGGATCTGCTCGAGCTCGGGCCGCACCTTGTCGAGCAGCGACGGCTCGATGACGCCGGCCGTGCGCGCCGCGGCGTAGCAGTCGTCTTCGAAAATGTCCCAGCCGCCGAACACCAGATCGTCGATCGAGGCGAGCGGCACGACGTCGCTGATCTTCGGCGTCCGGCCCTCGGTGCGCTTGCCGAGGCGCACGGTGCCCATCTGGGTGAGCGACCCGATGGGCTTGGCGAATCCTTTACGAATGGCGAGCACGCCGGCAATCGTCGTGGTGCTCACGGCGCCGAGACCGACGAGGAGCACGCCCAGGCGGCCGCGCGTCGGCGCGATGTCAATGGGTGTAGGCACGAAGGGGAACTATATCAACAATCAGCAATCGTCAATGCGAGCGCTGTAAACTGTATCCCTGATGGCGCTGAACCCCTTCGCGCTCGGCCGGGGCCTAGCGCGGCGCGGCGACTCCTATATGCTGCTCGTCGGCATGACCGGCGTGAAGATGGGCGACCGGCTGGTTCAGGTAGGCTGCGCGCACGGCGGACGGCTCGGCGCGGTCGCGAGCAGGGTGGGATTGTCAGGCCAGGCGGTGGCGGTCGTGCCCGACGAGGGATCGGCCGCCCGCGCGCGCAAGGGCGCCGCCCAGGCCGGTGCGCTCGTCGAGGTCGAAATCGGCCCGCCGACCCGACTGCCGCTCGCCGACCAGGCCTTCGACGTCGCCGTCGTCGACGACACGGGCGGGCTGGTGGGCGCGGCACCGCCCGCGGATCGGCTCGCCGTCGCCCGCGAGCTTCAGCGAGTCCTGCGGCCCGGCGGACGCGTCGTGCTGATTGGCGCCGCTCCGCGCGCCGGTTTGAGCGCGCTCCTGACGCGCGCGCCCGCTCATCCGCCCTTTGTTGCATCCGAGGAAGCCCGTACGACGCTGATGAGCACATTCCGAGCCGTACGCACGCTCGCGGAACGCGAAGGCCTCGTGTTCGTCGAAGGGATCAAGCCGCGGTGAGGCCCAGGTGACGCGCCGGGTCGCAATCTTCATCGCCGTGCTCGCGGCGATCGCGGTACCGATTCAGGGACAGCGGCCGGAACCGCCAGATCGAGACCCGTTCCGTTTCAGGGGCGGCGTCGAATTCGTCGGCGTCCATGCGACGATTACCGATGCGAGCGGCCGGTTCGTGTCCGGCCTGCGGAAGGAAGACTTTGCCGTGTACGAGGACGACCAGCGCGTGGAGGTCACGCACTTCAGCGTCGATCGCGTGCCGGTGAGCCTCGGCCTCGCCCTCGACACCAGCAGCAGCATGGCGGGGGACAAGATCAAGGCCGCTCGGCGCGCGATCGAGGAATTGCTCGGCCAGCTGGTCGCCGGAGAGGACGAGATGTTGCTCTATCGCTTCGGCGACTTTCCCATTCTCGTGCAGGCATGGACAGCCGATCGGCGGCTGATTGGTCGGGCGCTCGAGCGCATCGAGCCAACCGGCGGCACGGCGATGTACGACACCATCGCCCAGGCCCTTCCGCTCGTCGACACCGGACGCAACCCGAAGAAGGCGTTGATCGTGGTCTCGGACGGCAACGACACATCGAGCGGCATCGAGCTCCCCGACCTCAAACAGCGCATCCGGGAGAGCGAAGCGCTGGTGTACGCGGTCGGCATCGACGGCCAGGACGTGCCGGCCTTTCGGCCGCGGCCGCGACGCCAGCGGCGTCCGCCGCCGCGACTGCCCTTCCCGACACCTTTCGCGCCGGGCGGCTCGGGTCGCGGCGGGTTCCTCCAGCTCCTGCCCGGCAATCAGGGCGCCAGCGGCAGCTCCGCCCGTTCTCGTGGCAACGATCCCGCCAATGTCGCCGCGCTGCGAGATCTGACCGACGACAGCGGCGGCCGCACGGAGGTCATCGGCGAGTTGCGCCAGTTGGAGCGCACGGTCGCCGCCATCGCCGACGAGATGGGCCGGCAGTACTACCTGGGCTATGCGTCCCCGGGCCAGAAGAACGGGCGCTGGCGCTCGATTCGAGTGGAGGTGCGCGACCTCGCCCACCACGTCCGCGCCCGCCGCGGTTACATCGCGAATTAAGAATAGAATGTCGCGTGCCTCTGCTCGCGACCACGATCGGACTGAGCCTGCTCGGGAGCTTCGGCGGTCTGCTCGTCGCGTCGGCTCTCCTGCTCTTCACCGATGCGATCCGGACCCGGCTCGTGCCATGGCTGGTCAGCTACGCGGTTGGCGCGCTGCTGGGCGTGGCGCTCCTCGCGCTGCTGCCCGAGGCGCTGACACTGCTCCCCGCGACGACCGTCCTGGGCACGTTGCTCGCCGGGATCATCGTGTTCTTCATCCTCGAGAAGCTCGTGCTGCTGCGGCACTGCCACACCGACGAGTGCGACGTGCACGAGGCAACCGCGCCGCTCGTGATTGTGGGCGACGCCTTCCATAATTTCGTCGACGGCGCGATCATCTGCACCGCCGTGCTCTCCTCGGTTCCGCTCGGCATCAACACGGCGATTGCCGTCGCCGCGCACGAAATCCCACAAGAGGTCGGCGACGTCGCGATTCTGCTCGCGTCGGGCTATAGCCGGACCCGCGCGCTCATGCTCAATGCCATCTCCGGTGCGTCAGGCATCCTCGGCGCCCTGCTGGCGTACGCCGGGGTGAGCTTCGTCCCCGGCATCCGGCCGTACATCCTCGCGTTCTCGTCCGCCAGTCTGCTGTACATCGCGATGTCGGATCTGATTCCCGATCTGCACCGCGGCGAAATCGACGCCAACGCCGTGCGCCAGGTGGTGCTCATCTCGGCCGGTATTGGAACGATCGTTCTTTTCGAAAAGTTGATTGGATGACTCCCATCGACGAAGGGAATCTGGCGACCATCGAGAAAATGTGGCGCCTGGAAGTCGAGGCGGCCCATACCTACCGACTGCTCGCCCAACGCGAGCGCGATCCGAAGCGACGCGACATCCTGACCCGGCTCGCCGACCAGGAAGCCGTGCACGCCGCCCGCTGGTCCGATCGCATCACCGCTGGGACGGGACGCCGGCCGGATCCCGCGCACGTGGAGCGCGGCCTCTCCTGGTTCCAGCGCATCGGCGACTCCAACGTCGTCCTTAATCGCCTGGAACAGGAGGAGACCAGAGCCGAGGCCGAGTACGACCAGTTGCTGGCCCGGCTGACCGACCCGCAGGACCGGCAGATCGCCGAGCAAGCCATGCACGAGGAGCGCGATCATGCCGTGATCCTCCGGACACTGGCCGGCGGCGCGATCCCCACGCCGCGCTCGACCCTCGACACGATCCTTCGTCGCGAGCGCTGGCACGTGCGCGGTACCGGCTGGATTGGCGACGCCATCTACGGCGTCAATGACGGTCTCGGCGCGGTGTTCGGGATCGTCTCCGGGATGGCCGGCTACACGGGCGGCAGCGAGGTAGTGCTGGCCGCAGGGCTGGCCGGTACGATGGCGAGCGCGCTGTCGATGGGCGCGGGGGCTTATCTGGCGTCGAAGTCCGAGCGCGAAGTGTACGAGTCGGAAGTCTCGCGCGAGCGCGCAGAAATCGAGGAAGACCCGCACGAAGAGATGCTCGAGCTGGAGCTGTTCTATCAGCTCAAGGGGTTTTCGGCCGAGGAAGCGCGCTCGATGGCCGAGCGCATGCACAAGGAGCCGAAACAGTTCCTCCGCACCCTCGTCCACGAAGAGCTCGGCCTTTCTGAAGAGACATTTCCCACGCCCTGGCGTTCGACGCTGTCGGCCACCCTCTCGACGGCCATCGGCGGGTTCATCCCAATCATTCCCTTCTTCTTCACCGTCGGCATGCCGGCCGTCATCGCCTCGTTTGTGATCAGCACGATCGCGCACTTTGCGGTCGGCGCGTCAAAGGCCCTGGTGACGACGCGGAGCTGGTGGGCCAGCGGAGCGGAAATGACGATGGTCGGCGTGATCGAGGCTGGAATCACCTACGGCCTGGGTGTCGCACTCTCCGGCTACGCACCCGCCCCCTGAACCAGTGACTCCTCAGGAGCTTCGCAGGAGCGGATGCTCGGTGATCAGCTGGTCGGCAACCACGCGGCCGCCAACGAGGTGCTCCTGGATGATCCGTTCGAGAACGATCGGATCGCACTGGCGGTACCACGCGCCCTCCGGATAGACGACGGCGATCGGACCGCCCTCGCAGATGCGGAGGCAGTTGGCCTTGGTACGCAGGATGCCCCCCTGCTCGGACAATCCAAGCTCTTTCAGACGCCGCTTGAGAAACTCCCAAGCCACGAGCCCGCGCTCCTTGTCACAGCACTTTGGCGTCGATTGATCGCAGCACAGCAGCATGTGCCGACGGGCTGTCGGCACGCCGATTGTGACGGCGGTCTCACGCAGCCGTTTCGATAGAGTTTCGTCAGGCACGTGCCTCCTCCATCTCCGATCGGGCATTTCCGCCAATCATCAATCAACAATCCCCAATCATCAATTCACGGGACTCTCTTGCTATCATAGGGGACCCGTTCACGGGAATCATGACCGAATCCAAGGATCAGCCGCTCGGCAGGTCGATATCCCTTCCCCCAGGCTCCACAGGGGCGGTGTCGTCGGAAGCCGTCACCAACAACGTTCGCGTCGAGGTCGAGGCGCAGTATGCGCCCGATCGCTCACAACCTTTTCAGAGCCAGTGGTTCTTCCACTACACCGTGCGTATCACGAACGAAGGGGATGAGACGGTGCAGCTCCTCAGCCGTCACTGGATTGCCACCGACGCCACCGGGCGGGTCGAAGAGGTGAAGGGACCGGGAGTGGTCGGTGAGCAGCCGGTGCTTGCACCGGGTGAATCGTTCCAGTACACGTCGGGGTGGCCGCTTAAGACGCCGACAGGCATCCTGCGGGGCACCTATCAGATGATCGGCGAGGACGGTGACCGCTTCGACATCGAGATTGCCCCCTTCGCCCTCCGGGAACCTTATACCGTTCATTGACGTCCATCCTTCACAGTTTTGCGACATCTTCGACATCTTGGACATCTTGACGGATAGGGGTGCAGGACGCACAGGTACAGCCGATACCACCCGGTACGGCCGATATAAAGTTGTTACAATTTGGCCTAATTCGACCAGACCGTGCGGAGCACGGGTTGGTCTTTTCTGAAGCGCCGCGGCGCTTCACACAGGAGAAAGGAACGGATCGTGAGACAACTCTCAAAGCTCGTCTGGTCGACGACTGCCGCTTTGGCGCTCGTCGTCGCGATGGGGGCCATGTCACCAGCAGCGGCCCAGCCCCAAGTCGCAGCCGGGTATCAGTTCATCAACGCCAGCGCGGGGGGCTCCAGCACGAGCATCCCGGCCGGCTGGTTCGCCGACGTCGCCGTTCCGATTGGCTTCCCCATGCTGAGCGTGGTGGGCTCAGTGGACGGCGGTTACAAGTCCGACAACGTCGTGAGCGGCGACAGTGCCAAAACCCATACGATCTTGGGCGGTGTCCGCTACAGCCTGCCGGCGAGCGGAAAGATGACGCCGTTCGCGCAGGTAACATTCGGCGTTGCGCATGGGAGTTATGACCCAGGCGGTGCCGGAACTAGTACGTCGTCCAACGAAGGCGCGGTGGACTTCGGCGGCGGGATCGACTGGGGACTGAACGACAAGTGGACAGTCAGGATCGGTGCCGGCTATCGCCGGATCATGTCGACCCCTGGCGTGAACAATTTCCGGTTCGTTGCGGGCGTGGTTCTTCCGATCGGCAACTAGTTCACTCGCGGATTATGAGGCGGCGGACGGGCGGCACACGAAGCGGTGCCGCCTAAGATCCGCCGCCGTCACCGCCGTGTATACTTGCTCTCCACGTATTCCTCAACCAGACGCTGAAACGCCGCGGCCAGCTCTTCGTACCCGCCGCGCAGCGTCGTCACGTGCCTCCCGTCGACATAGATTGGACAATTGGGAGCTTCGCCCGTTCCAGGCAGGCTGATGCCGATGTTGGCCGCCTTTGACTCGCCCGGGCCGTTGACCACGCACCCCATCACGGCCAGCGTCATCGTTTCGACACCTTCGTACTTCGTCTTCCACTCGGGCATCTTGTCGCGAACATAACCCTCAATCCGCTCGGCCAGCTCCTGGAACGTCGTGCTCGTCGTGCGGCCGCAGCCTGGACACGCCGTGACGCTCGGCGAGAACGATCGGAGACCGAGCGCCTGCAGCAGCTCGCAGGCGGCATAGACTTCTTCGCGGCGGTCGCCGCCGGGCCGCGGCGTCAGCGACATGCGAATCGTGTCGCCGATGCCCTCGGCCAGCAGCACGCCCATTGCCGACGCCGACCAGACAAGTCCTTTGGTCCCCATGCCGGCTTCGGTGAGACCAAGGTGCAGGGGCTGATCGGTTTCTTTCGCCAGCGCGCGGTAGACGACGATGAGATCGCGCGGCCGCGACGTCTTGCACGAGATGATGATCTGATCCTTCCGGAGCCCGCTCTCGATGGCGAGCGAGGTCGACTCGACAGCCGAGAGAACCATGCACTCGTTGATGACCTCCTCCGACGTCCTGCCGAGATCGCGGTCGGTGTTCTCCTGCATCTTGGCGACGACGAGATCCTGGTTGAGCGAGCCGCCGTTGACGCCAATGCGCACCGGCTTGCCGTTGTCGACGGCCACCTTGCAGATCGTGGCGAACTGCTCGTCCCGGCGCCGCCCGGTGCCGACGTTGCCCGGATTGATGCGGTACTTGTCGAGGGCCCTGGCGCACGCAGGACACTTTGTCAGCAGCAAGTGCCCGTTGTAGTGGAAGTCGCCGATGAGCGGCGCCTGGCAGCCCGCATCTTGCATCCGCTGCTTGATCTCGGACACCGCGGAGGCGGCCTCCGGCAGGTTGACGGTGACACGCACCATGTCCGATCCGGCCTCGGCCAACTCGATACACTGCGCGGCCGTCGCGCGCGCGTCGGCCGTGTCGGTCAGCGTCATCGACTGGACGACAATCGGCGCGCCGCCGCCCACCTGGACCTGGCCGACCTTCACACCAACGGTCTTGTGCACTCGGACGAAACTCATGGCGGTATCGATTTGCATCATATAATGGCAGCCTATGAACGGGCGACGCGAGGATCCTGAACATCAGGTGGTCGACTGGCCGCCGCCGCAACGGCCGAAGCGACCAATCGGCGGCATACTCCTGCTCGTCGCCCTCGCCGTGATCGCGCTGAGCGGCCGGACGACGTTGTCCTACTACGTCGACGCGCTCTGGTTCGACTCGCTGGGCTACGCGGACGTGTTCTGGAAGACGCTGAACCTGCAGGCAGCCACCTTCCTGATCTTTGCAGCCATCACCTTCCTGGTGCTGTACGGCTCGTATGTCGCGCTCAAGCCGGCGCGCCTGGGCGAACTCGCCGGCGGCAGCATCCTGATCGGCGGTCAGCCCCTTCGGCTTCCGGTCGAACCGGTGCTGCGCTTGATCGCGCTCGTTGGGTCGCTCGGCCTGGCCCTCGCCACGGGCGCCGGCATGATGGCCCAGTGGTCCACGCTCGCGCTGTACTGGTACGGCGCGGCGGCTGCCGCCTCCCCCCTCGTCGATCCGATCTTTGGCCGTCCGGTCACCTTCTACCTCTTCACGCTGCCGGCCTGGCAGATCGTCTCGAACTGGCTTCTGACGCTCGGCGTGCTCGTCTGCGCCATCGCCGGATTCTTCGTCGTCCTGTCGGGCGGCACTCGCATTCTGACACGCGCCCAGAGCAACGACGGGGTGCCGCCGTGGCGCGGACTGTCGATCGGCTTTGCCGCCGTGCTCCTGATGCTGGCGGTCCGTGTGTATCTTGGCCGGTTCGGAGAGCTGCTCGACGACAGCGCGAGCGCCATTTTCAGCGGTGTCACGTACGTCGACGCGCACGTGACGCTGACCGGGATGCTCGTGGTTGCCGAAGCGTTAGTCGCCGGCGCGCTGGTGGCCCTCGCGAACGCGGTGTCGAAGCCGAAAGTGGCGTGGCTCATCGCCGCCGTCGTGCCCGCCGCGGTGTGCTACGCGGGCGTCGGCGTGGTGGGCTGGTACGTCAGCAGCTTCATCGTCAGGCCGAACGAGCTCGTGAGGGAAACCCCGTACATCGCGCACAACATCGACCTGACGCGACAGGCCTACGCGCTCGACCGCATCACCGAGCAGGCGTTTCCCGCCGAGACCGGCCTCGAGGCCGTCGATGCGGCCAACAACCAGGACACGCTCGAGAACATCCGCCTCTGGGACTGGCGCGCGCTGCAGGACACACTGCGGCAGATCCAAGCGATCCGGACGTATTACGACTTCCCGGACATCGACATCGACCGGTACGAGATCAACGGAGAAGTCCGCCAGATGATGCTCGCCACGCGAGAGCTGAGCATCGACAAACTTCCGGGCAGCAGCCGTAACTGGATCAACGAGAAGCTCATCTACACGCACGGCTACGGCGTCACGATGAATCCGGTCAACGGCTTCACACCCGACGGCTTGCCGACGCTCGTGTTGAGCGACATGCCCATGCGGAGCACGATTGCTGGTCTGACGGTCACTCGCCCGGAGGTCTACTTCGGCGAGCTCACCAATGCCCACGTCTACGTGAAGACGCGGCAGCAGGAGTTCAACTACCCGCAGGGCGAGACCGACAGCAAGACGTCGTATGAAGGCAGCGGCGGCATCGTGCTCGGCGGATTTTTCAGACGTCTCCTCATCGCCGCCGAACGCGGCGACGTGACGAGGCTGCCCTTCAGCGACGACATCAGCGCGGAGAGCCGGGTGCTGATGCGCCGCAACATCCGCGAGCGCATCGGGACGCTGGCGCCCTTCCTGACCCTCGATCCCGACCCCTACATCGTCATCGGCGAGGACGGCCGCTTGTCGTGGCTCGTCGACGCCTACACGACGTCGGCGTCGTTTCCGTACGCGCGGCATTACACCCTCGGACGCAGCCCGATCAACTACATCCGCAACAGCGTGAAGGCGGTCATCGACGCGTACGACGGCACGACCACGTTCTACGTCTTCGACAGTGAAGATCCCGTCATCGCCGCGTATCGCGCGCTCTTCCCGACGCTCTTCAAGGATGCGTCCGCCATGCCACCGTCGCTGCGCAAGCACGTGCGCTACCCCGAGTTGATGCTGAGGCTGCAGGCGGCGGTGTACGGCCTCTACCACGTGACCGATCCAAGGGTCTTCTACAACCGGGAAGACCTGTGGACCGTCGCGAGCGAAGTCGGCATGAGCGCCCAGCGCGAGCAGGCCGCGCAGGCCATGGAGCCCAACCTCGTGCTGATGAGGCTGCCGGGCCAGACGAGGACGGAGTTCATCGAGATCCTGCCCTTCACGCCGGCGAACCGCAATAACCTGATTGGCTGGATTGCGGGACGAAGCGACGACCCGAACTACGGCACGGCGGTCGTCTACAACTTTCCGGAAACGAGGCTCGTCGACGGGCCGCTGCAGATCGAAGCGCGGATCGATCAGGACGCGCAGCTCTCGGGTCAGCTCTCGCTGTGGAACCAGCAGGGCTCGAGCGTGCGGCGCGGGAGCCTGATCGTGATCCCCATCGGGCGGGCGCTCCTCTACGCCGAGCCGATCTACCTGCAGGCCGAGCGCAGCCCGATGCCGCAATTGCGGATCGTCGTCCTCGCGCTGCAGGATCGGCTCGCGTACGGGCCCACGTTCGAGGCGGCGATGGCCGCCCTGTTCGGAAACGCGCCGTCTACGCTGTCGGCAGGACCCACCACCGTGGCCGCGGCTCCCGCCGCGCCGGCGCCACGGGCGCCATCGGGAGCGGCCCCCGCATCGGCGACATCCATTCCGCCGGCCGGCGACGTGAACGCTCTCATCGCCGAGGCGGCGCGCAACCTCGCCGACTACCAGCGTCTGACCGCCGAAGGAAGACTCGGCGAGGCCGGCCAGAAGCTCGAGTCCCTCAAGCGCACGCTCGACGTGCTGGCCAGACAGCGCCGCTGATCATCGTCGAAAGGACTGCTCATGCGCATCATGACGACCCTCGCTCTCGTACTCGCGGCCGCCTCGGTCGCGGCCCAGACCGTGACGCTCAAAGTCATTCCCCCGCCGGCCGACGTCGCCGCGCCGCCCTCCGACGCCAAGAAAGAACGATCGGGCCTCGCGACGAAAATCCTCGAGCCCGGTAAGACACCGAGCACCGACAAGGATCGGCCCACCCGAGACGACTTCGTCACCGTGAACTACACCGGCTGGACGATTGACGGCAAGATGTTCGACAGTTCGATCTCGCGCGGCAGGCCGTCCACGTTCCCCGTCAGCCGCGTCATCCCCGGCTTCACCGAAGCGCTGCAGCTCATGGTGCCCGGCGAGAAGCGGCGAGCGTGGATCCCCGAAGCGCTCGCCTACAGAGGACAGGAAGGCCGGCCGAAGGGCTTGCTTGTGTTCGACCTCGAGCTTATCGAGATTCCGAACCGCGCACCCGCCGACGTGAAAGCCCCGCCGGCCGACGCCACCAAGACCAGCAGTGGCCTCGCCTACAAGGTGCTGCGCCAGGGCGACGGCGGGCGTCGTCCACGACCGATCAGCATGGTCACGGTCCATTACTCGGGCTGGACGACCGACGGCCGGATGTTCGACAGCTCGGTTGTGCGCGGAACGCCCTCGACCTTCGGGCTCGATGCGGTGATTCCGGGCTGGACCGAAGGGCTGCAGTTGATGGTCGAGAACGAGAAAACGCGTTTCTGGATTCCCGTGCAGCTCGCTTACAAGAACGAGCCTGGGAAGCCGTCAGGCATGCTCGTCTTCGATGTCGAGTTGATCAGGATTAACTGAGCCACGAGCCGACCAAGGCTCAGGGCTTCAGGCTCAGGGTTGCCCGCTCGTTAATGGCGCGGCACGCGCGCTCGAACCGATCGGCGAGCGCGCGGCGCGCCGCCTCCGGCACCGGGCCGATCCGCGCCCAGCTCGCCTGGACGCGCCGCACTTCTTCAGCGGCCGCACGCCACCGGCTGGCATCGTTCACTTTGCCACCGATGGTGTTCGCCGCGAGCGCCTCCTTCAGCATCGACGCCAGTCGCGTCGCCGGGGACAGCATGACATCGCCCCCGGCAGCACTGAATGGATGGCCGAGCGAGGAGGCGAGATCGGCCACGCGCCGAACGAGCGCCTCCATCCGCTTCTGATTCGCCACCGGATCGAGGTCGCCGCCGGCAAACACCGACGGCCAGCGGGCGACCACGGCGGCAAACGCGGCAGCGAACCGCCGGTCGAGCACCATCGCACGTTCGCGATCGACGCCGCGAGCGGCAATCTCCCGCTGCCAGCGCGCGCGGAGGTTCTGGACGGTTGCAAGCAGCTCTTCTGGCGTCCCGCTCAAGCCGGACACGACATCCGGACCCAGCGCCACATCCGAACCAACCGCTTCGAGTTCGGCGCAAATCACCTCGCGCGCCGCCACGCGTTCTTCGCGGGCGATATCGTGCCGCCGCGCGTAGCGCGTGAAGAAACGATCGCCGGCCGTCCGGAACCGCTGCCAGATGGCTTCCGAACGCGTCTTCTTGACCGGACCGATGCTCTTCCATTCGGCCTGGAGCCGCCTAATCTCGGCCGCCGTGGCCTCCCAGTCGGTCGATTCGGCGAGCGCCTCCACCCGTACGCACAGCGCTTCTTTCTTGGCCAGATTCTCCGCCCACGTCTTCTTGCGCTCGACGAGATCGGTCTGGCGACGCGTAAAGAAGCGATCGCACGCGACGCGGAACCGATCCCAGATTACTTTCTCCCGGCCGCGCACGACCGGGCCGACGGTCTTCCATTCGGCCTGCAGCTGCTTGACCTGGTCTGCCGTCCGCACCCAGTCGGTCGAATCAGCCAGGGCTTCTGCCCGTTCGCACAACGCGACCTTGCTCGCCAGATTTGCTTCGCGGGCCTGGGCCTGGGCCGCAACGTGCGCCTCGACACGTGCCCACACTTCGTCGTGCGCGGCCTTGAAGCGACGCCACAGCGCCTCACGCTGCGGCGGGGCCACGTCGGCCGCCTGCCGCCACTGCTGCTGCAGCTCGTGGACCTGGTGGGCGACCTTTTCGGGATCCTCCACCTGGCGAAGCGCTTCCATCTGTTCGCAGAGCTGTTGCTGGATGCCGACGTTGGCCCACCGTTGCCAGCCGGCCAGATCGCGCAGCTCCTGCAGTCTCGGCGTGAGGACCGACTGCGCGTTCTTCAGCCGACGCGTGATGTCGTCGTGCTCCGCCTTCGAGGGGAGCATGGGCAGCTCGGCCAGCGCCGCACGGACCTCACCGAGCGCGCGCTCGCCGGCTTGGATCGTCAGGTCGGCGTTGACGAGCAGCGGCTCGACGCGTCCCAATAGGCGATCGAGGCGTGCGAGCGCGTCGCGCCGGACGCGCGCTTGCTGCTCTCGCGCTTCGCTCTCGCGCGCCGCGAGACGCCCCGCGACCGAGCGGTATCGCCCGGCAATCTCCGCATCGATCGGGAGACCCGCCGTGAGATCTTTCCATTCGCGGCCGACAATGGTCAGGCGGCGGCGCGCGGCAGCGAGATCCAAGTCGGCTGACGCCGCCTCGGCTTCCTGTAGCAACTCAGTCAAACGGCCCTGACGCCGCTCGGCCTCTCTGCGCCTCTTCTCGGCTGCCGCATCCTCCAGCCGCCGACGCTCGGCGTCGGCCGCCGCCGCAGCCTCGGCCCTCGCTTCCTCGGAGCCGCGCATCGCCTCGGCCGCGGCCCGCGCCTCCGCTTCTTCACCTGCTTCTCCTTCTTGAGCTTGTTCGCTGGAGCCCGCGGTCTCCGATGCGACAACCGGCGCAGAAGGGACGAGAGCCAGATCCGCGATGGGCGGGGCCGCCGCGGCCGCTTCGGCGGCCGCACGCTCCTCCATTTCGCGCAGCAGCCCGCGCGCGCGCTTGGCGGCGCTCTTGTTCTTGCCATGCGAGGCGATCTGCTCGAGAACGGTGCGCTCCGTCAGCCGCTCGACCGCCGCCACCGCCGCGTCCTTGAACTGACCGTTCATCGCGACCGAGACGATCTCGCCGCGATCCTGCAGCGAGTCGAGCGCCGCCATTCGGATCGAATCGAGCGGGGCGTGCCGCGCGACGACGCCAAACGCGTGCTGATCGTTCACGCGCACGAGCGCGCGGCGGGCCACCTCTTCGCGAAGCGCCCTCTTGGCGACGAGCGCGAGCGCCTTGATGTCGCCAAGCGAGGCCAGCGCCTCGACCGCCGCGAGGCTTTCGGCCTCCGCCACACCTTCAAAGGCATCGAGTGCGAGGTCGCGCAGCATCGCCCGCGCCTGGTCCCGCACGCTCAGATCGGCGTCGGTGAGCGCCACTCCCGCCAGTGCGTCGGTGTTCATCAGCTTGGCCACGGCCGCACGACGGACCCGTGCGTCTTCGTCCTCGCGCGCAATTTCGGCCAGCAGATCGCGTTCGTCGACAGGCACCTCCTGAACGAACGCGAGACGAACGGCAGGATCGGCATGCGCCTGACGGGGTTGCGCGCGGAATCGGTCGAGCAGGGCCATGGGCAGCCCCATCGGGGCCGGGGTGACATTTTAGTCAAGCGCATGCCGCTCGGTGTGCACGTTCTTGAGGCTCCGAAAGTGGTTCTCCAATTTGACGGATCGCGATCCCTCTTCTGACTACCTGGTCTAAAGTGTGACAAACTCGGGCGTTGGTGACCTTTCCGGTCGTTATCGCCCGCCTCGAGGCCTCGCTCCGCTCCGAGCTGCCCGGGACGTCGGTTCATTCCCGCCTTGCACCCCGTCCACGGCGGCCAGGGCCGGACGGATTCGATTCCGGCCAGATTGGCAGAATTCGGCACGCGGCCGGTCTGTTGCTGGTATTCCCTGTCGACGACCGCCCGCACATCCTGCTGACGGTCCGGGGCGATGGGCTCGAACGCCACGGCGGGCAGGTGTCATTGCCAGGTGGCGTCAGCGAGCCGGGCGAGACGCTCACCCAGGCGGCGCTCCGTGAGGCGCGCGAGGAAGTCGGGCTCCCGGTCGAGGACGTTCGGGTGCTCGGCGCATTGACACCGCTCGACATTCCGGTCAGCGGCTTTCGCCTGCATCCGATTGTTGCGACGCTCGACCCTCGACCGCCGCTATTGGCAGCGGCCGGCGAGGTGGCCAGCATTCTTGACGTTCCATTGGAGATGCTGCTCGATCGGTCACGGCTTGTGACCGTCGAGCGGGCGCGTGAAGGCCGTCAGATCCTCGTGCCCGCATTCCACGTCTGCGGAGTCGAGATCTGGGGCGCGACGGCGATGGTTCTGGGAGAATTCCTGACGCTCGTCGGCTGGAAGGGGCCTACGGATTTGTAGTGTCCGGCTTCAGCCGGACCCGGCGGGTGGTACTCTGGGCTCCTGCGTATGGCCAGACGGAAACCACGCGACCAATCGCTCTTCGACAACATCGACGCGACAGAGGAAGGTCAGCCATCGGACGGAGACGCCGCCGTTCGGTCGTCGCTCCTGTCGGGGGACGGCGGGAACGGCGCGGGAGCCACCGACAACGTCGCCCTGCACGAGGCGGCGCAGTCGCGGTACCTCAACTACGCGCTCTCGGTCATCACGGCGCGCGCGCTGCCCGACGTCCGCGACGGCCTCAAACCCGTCCAACGCCGCATCCTCTACACGATGTGGCAGCAGAACCTCACGGCCGACGCCAAACACCGGAAGTGCGCGAAAGTCGTCGGCGACGTGATGGGCAGCTACCACCCGCACGGTGACGCCGCCCTGTACGAAACGCTCGTGCGGATGGCGCAACCCTTTTCGCTGCGCTATCCGCTCGTCGACGGTTCGGGCAACTTCGGCAGCCTCGACGGCGACAGCGCCGCGGCGATGCGCTACACCGAGTGCCGCCTCGCCCGCATCAGCGACGAGATGCTCGTCGAGATCGAGCAGCAGACGGTGCCGTTTCGCCCCAACTACGACGGGACGAAGACCGAGCCGGTCGTCCTGCCGGCCCGCATCCCGAATCTATTGGTGAACGGCACCACCGGGATCGCCGTCGGCATGGCGACCAACATCCCACCGCACAACCTGGGCGAGGTCTGCACGGCGCTCGTCAAGTTGCTCGACAATGAAGACCTCGGCAACGCCCAACTGTGTCGCACGATCAAGGGACCGGACTTCCCCACCGGCGGCCAGATTCTCAACTCGCAGGACGAGCTGAAGCAGATCTACAAGACCGGCTCTGGCGCGATCCGGCTGCGCGGCACTTGGGACATCGGCCCCGAGACCCGGTCGACCAAGACGATCTACATCGACAGCATTCCGTACACGGTCAACAAGGCACAGCTCGTGGAGCGGATCGCCGAAGTCGTGCTCAGCCGCAGGCTGCCGCCGCTTCTCGACGTGAAGGATCTCTCGACCGAGGACGTGCGCATCGCGATCGAAATGAAGAAGGACGCCGACGAGAAGATGGTCATGGCGTACCTCTTCAAGCACACGCCGCTGCAGATCAGTTTCGCCGTCAACCTGACGTGCCTGGTCCCGACCGAGAACGCGGAGGTCGGCCGCCCCGAGCGCCTCGACCTGAAGACGATCCTCCGGCACTTCCTCCTCTTCCGTCTGGAGGTCGTCACCAAGCGGCTCGAGCACGAGCTGGCCGCTCTCAAGAAACGCATCCACCTGCTCGAAGGCTTCGAGAAGGTCTTCGACGCGCTCGACGAGATCGTCCGCATCATCCGCAAGTCAGACGGCAAGCCCGATGCCGCCGACAAGATCATGAAGCGGTTCGACCTCGATGCCGAGCAGACCGACGCCATCCTCGAGCTCAAGATCTACCGCCTGGCCCGGCTCGAGATCCTGATCATCCGCAACGAGCTCGAGGAGAAACGGAAGCGCGCGCGGCAGATTGCGGCGCTGCTCAGAGACCAGGACAGCCGCTGGAAGCTGGTGCGCCAGGAACTCGAGGAGATTCAGAAGCTGTACGGCGACGCCAAGATCGACAGGCGCCGCACCGCCATCGAGAGCGATTCGGGCGAGCCGGAGTACACACCTGACGATTTCATCGTCGAGGAGGACAACGTCGTGATCGTCTCGCGCGACGGCTGGGTGAAGCGGCAGAGAGACGTCAAGGATCTGTCGACCACGCGGTTGCGCGAGGGCGATGCTGTGCTGGCCGCGTTTGCCGGCAGCACACGCGCCAGCTCGGTGTTCTTCAGCAGCTTCGGCATGGCCTACACGTGTCGGATCATCGACGTGCCCGCCTCGACCGGATACGGCGAGCCGATTCAGAGCCTCTTTAAACTGAAAGACGGCGAGAGGATCGTGGCGGCGCTCAGCCTCGATCCGCGTGCGGTCGGTGACATCAGGACACCCGAGCCCGAGAGTCTACGCTCGAGGGCGAGATCTTCGGGCGCCGGGGGTGGGGCCCCGGCGCAAAGTGAAGAAGCTGCGCCGCCGCCTGTCCACGGAGTCGCCGTGACGAGCGACGGCTTCAGCCTGCGCTTTGGTCTCGATCCTCTCGTCGAACCGAGCACGCGCGCCGGACGCCGCTTCGCCCGCCCATCGGGAGGCGCTGAAGTCGTGGGCGTTGCAAAGATCACTGGCGGCGAAGTGCTCATCGCGGCGACGGCGGAAGGCCGGGGTCTGCTCTGCAAGGCCAACGAAGTGAACTATCTGTCCGGACCGGGCAAGGGCGTCATCCTGATCAAACTCGGCAAGGACGACCGCGTGCTCGGGTTCATCGCGTCGACTGGCGATCGCGACCTGCTGACCGTCGAGACGAGCCGCGGCGCCGAGCAGACGATCAGCACGGCGAAGTACGAGGTGACCGGCCGCGGCGGGAAGGGGCGTGAATTGCTGCAGCGAGGGCAGTTCACGCGCGTGCTCTGGCCGATGCCCGAAGCCCCCGCACCGCTCACGTCGTCCGGCTGAAGCCGGACACTACGACGTACAAGACACTACGACGTACAATATGTAGTGTCCGGCTTCAGCCGGACGAAAGGATTCCGTTTGGCCACTCCAGATCGTCTGAACATCGCCGTATTCATCGACTTCGACAACATCGAGATCGGGGTCAGAACGACCCTCAACGAGCACTTCGACGTGGGCGCGACACTCGACGCCATCAAGGAGCGCGGCGAGGTCGTCACCAAGATCGCGTACGCCGACTGGACGCGGGCCGGCGAATACAGCCGGCAGCTGACGCAGCACGCCATCCGACTCGTGCAGCGCAACCTGACGCCGGGCGGCGACAAGAACGGCGCCGACATCAATCTGGCGCTCGACGCGCTCGAAATGGCGTTCACGCATCCGCACATCAACGCGTACGTCATTGTCGGCGGCGACAGCGACTTCCTCTCGCTCGTCGAAAAGCTCAAGCAGTACGACAAGAAGGTGTTCGTCGTCGGCGGCCGCGCCTTCACGAGCGTCATCCTGCAGCGCAACTGCCACGAGTTCATTGCGTACGAGAATCTGACCGGCGTCAGAAAACAGCCGGCCAGGGGCGACCGGCCGGCGGTGACTTCCTCGTCTATGCCGGTCGCGCAGGCGTTCCCGATCCTGCGACGCGCGCTGAAGATTCTGGCCGAGCGCGAGGTGACGCCCCAGACCGGGCTCCTCAAGAGCACGCTCCTCCAGCTCGACTCCACGTTCTCCGAACGCAACTACGGCGCGTCGTCATTCCTCGATTTCGTCGAGAAGGTCGCCAAGACCGGCATGGTTCAGTTGAAGCATGCCGGCCGCAGCGTGATGGTGGAGCTCAACGAGGGATTCGAAGACACGCAGGCGGTTAGTCCGAGACCGATCGCGGCAACCGAGGGAGACGCGGCAGCCGCGACGGGGCCGGCAGACCTGGCGACGGCTGATGGAGAGACGCCCGGCGTGACGCATCCGACAGAGAGCGCAGCCGAGGGCGTCCGACTGGTCGGCCAGATCCTGCGTGGGGCAACGGCGATTCGCTGGCCGATGTACATACGGAACCTGAAGCAGGTATTGCGGTCGGCTAACGGCGGTTTCGACGAACGCCGCTACGGCTTCGGCGGTCTGATGGATCTGGTGCGCGCGTGTCAGCGCGACAATCTCATCCGTGTCGAGCGCGACCGGCGCGGCGGCCTCCGCGTCTTTCCGGGTGCGGCGCTCCAGCCACGAGCCGCTCAGGACACGGGTTCGGCGGCTGACGAGCGGACCGACAGTACAGCCTCCGCTGCGGATCTGGTACCCGTGGGGTCGGTGCTGAATGACGTGACGCCAGACGAGACGATGGATGACGCGATGGAGGCGGCGCCGTCACAGACCGAGTCGATTCCCGTCGATGCGACTGCGGAGTTGCTCGGCCGCGCAAAACCCAGGCGCCCGAGGACGCGGGCGGCCGGCCCGATCGGAGCCGTGACGCGCAGCGCCCGGAAGACCGCGGCGCACAAGCCCGCCTCGCGCCGGTCGGCGAGATCGAAGAAGGCCCGGTTCGACGAAGAACCTAATTCGTAGAGTCCGGTACAATCGTTCTGGCACATGGCCCCGACAACCTACACCGCGAAAGACATCACTGTTCTCGAGGGTTTGGAGCCGGTCAGGAAACGTCCCGGCATGTACATCGGTGGTGTCGGGTCGACCGGACTCCACCATCTCGTTTGGGAAATCCTCGACAACGCGGTCGACGAGGCGATGAACGGCTACGCGTCGAACATCCGGGTGACCCTCGACGCAGAGGGAACGGCGATCACCATCGAAGACGACGGCCGCGGCATCCCGATCGATAAACATCCCACCACGAAGAAAAGCGCCCTCGAAGTCATCTTCACGGTCCTTCACGCCGGCGGGAAGTTCGAACACGGGAGCTACAAGACGGCCGGAGGATTGCACGGTGTTGGTGCGAGCGTCGTCAATGCCCTGTCGAAAGAGCTGGTGGCGACCGTCACGCGTGACGGCTCACAGTGGGAGATGCGCTTCAAACAGGGGAAGCCCAGCGGCGGCCTCAAGAGACTCGGGCCGGGGCGCGGCAGCGGAACCAAGGTGTACTTCCATCCGGACGCCGCAATTTTCCCGAAGGTTGAATTCGATCCGGCCGTGATCAAGGACCGGCTCGAGGTGGCCAGCTACCTTCACAAAGGACTGAAGGTCACCTTCGACGATGAGACATCCAAACAGAAGTCGGTGTTCGCGCACGACGAGGGTCTAGTCGACTACCTCAAGCGGATCGTGCTCGAACGCGGCAGCAAGCCCGTGCACGAGGCGCCGTTCACGTTGCTCAAGGAGGATGGGATGCGGCTCGACCTCGTCCTGCAATGGACCGAGGCGACCGACGAGCACGTGCGGTCGTACGTGAACGGCATCCCGACCGGATCGGGCGGCACGCACGAGAACGGCCTGCGGGCCGGCATCGGCAAAGCCGTGCGCAACTTCATCGACACGCACAACCTCTCGCCCAAGGGCGTGACCATCGCGGCCGAGGATATCCGTGAAGGGCTGACTGGCGTGCTGAGCGCCTTCATTCAAGAGCCGCAATTCCAGGGTCAGACCAAGGATCGCCTGAACAACCCGGAGCTCGTGTCGGCGGTCGATGCCGTCGTGCGGCCCGCGCTCGAGCACTGGCTGAACCACAACATCAGCGTGGCCGAAGCGATCGTGGCGCGCATCATTCTGGCCGCGCGTGCGCGCGAGGCGAGCCGCGCCGCGGCGTCCGAGGTCTCGCGCAAGAGCGCGACGTCCTCGCGCCTCAACCTGCCCGGCAAGCTCAGCGACTGCACCAATCCCACCAGCGAGGGCAGCGAACTGTTCGTGGTCGAAGGCGATTCTGCCGGCGGGTCGGCCAAGCAGGGGCGCGATCGCGCGCGCCAGGCGATTCTGCCGCTGCGCGGCAAGGTGCTCAACACCGAGAGCGCGTCGCTCGCCAAGGTCCTCGAGAACAAGGAACTCTCCGACCTCGTCACCGCGATCGGCTGCGGACTCGGCAAGAACTTCGACCTCTCGAGGCTGCGTTACGGGAAGGTCATCATCCTCGCCGACGCCGACTCGGACGGCAACCACATTGCGACGCTCCTCCTCACGTTCATCTACCGGCACCTGCCGCAGCTGATGGCCAGCGGCAAGGTGTTTCTGGCGCAACCACCCCTCTACCGCATCGACATCGGCAAGGACACGTATTGGGCGCTCGACGAGGCCCAGCGCGAGGCGATCCTCAAGCAGCACGCCAAGAACGGGCGGGGGACGCCTGAGATCACGCGCTTCAAGGGGCTCGGTGAGATGATGCCGAAGGTCTTGTGGGAGACGACGCTCAATCCCCGCACCAGGCGCCTGCTGAAAGTCGAGGTCGCCGATCAGATCGTGACCGACCGCGTCATCAACGAGCTCATGGGCAAGGATGCCTCCGCGCGCTTCCGCTTCATCATGGACCGGGCTGAAGAGGCGGAAGAACTCGACGTCTGAACGCCTCTTCCCGGCAGTTCACTGAAGCTCACTGCTCGTCTACCCGATAGAGTGCTAGGCCGAACCCACGCAAATCGGGTCATGGCGTCCATGCCCTCTGCGCGGACGCTCAGTACCCTGACGTGCAAGAGCATGGCTTAAGGCACTACGCAAAAAGGGGTGTTGACGCGAAGTGATAATGTCCCCTCCCGAGCGAAATAGAAATGTCCCCTAAGCTGATGACCTCACAGGAGGTCATCACTGGGAAGGACATGGATGAGCGCAAGAGAGCTGACGCGGGTGGAGGTGTTGAGCCGCGTCAAGGCAGGGACGCTACATCTCGGTTCGGCGGCAACGTTGTTGGGCGTGAGCTATCGCCAGGCGAAGCGGCTGGCGCGGCGCTATCGGGCGGAAGGCGCGAAGGGGCTGACGCACCGCAGCGCAGGGGGCGCCTCGAATCATGCGCGGCCCACGGCCGAACGCGAGCGGGTGTTGGCGCTCGTGCGGGAGAAGTACGGCGGGCCGGTGGACGAGCGGTTTGGGCCGACGTTGGCCGCCGAGCATTTGGCCAGTGAAGACGGCGTGACGATACATCACGACACGTTGCGGCGGTGGATGCTGGCCGCGGGCCTGTGGAGTCGCGCGCGTAAACGGTCGGCCCATCGGGCGCGGCGGGAGCGCAAGGCGCATTTCGGCGAGCTCGTGCAGCTCGATGGCAGCTTCCATTTATGGTACGAGGCGCGGGCACCGCGCGGCTGCTTGATGAACCTGGTCGACGATGCGACGGGCCGCACCCTGGCGCGGCTCGGGGCTGAGGAAACGATCTGGGCGGCGGTCGAGGTGCTGCGCCGGTGGATCGAGGCGTACGGCGTGCCGCTGGCGCTCTATACGGATTGGAAAAATGTCTATGTGCGCGCGCCGAATGCGGAAGAGCACGCCTCGGGGGCCGTGCCCCTGACGCAGTTTGGCCGGATGTGCGCGGCGTTGGGGATTCAGATCATCGCGGCGAGCTCGCCGCAGGCGAAGGGGCGCGTCGAGCGGAATCACGGCACCCATCAGGATCGTCTCGTGAAGAAACTCCGACGGTTGGGGATCGCGGACGCGACGGCGGGGAATGCGTTCCTGGAGACGACGTATCTACCCGAGCACAACGCCCGCTTCGCGGTGGCGCCCACCTCCGCCGAGGACTTCCATCGGCGCGTCCCGTCGCGCACGACCCTCGATCGGGTGTTCCAGCTCGAGGAAGCACGCGTCCTCTCCAACGATTGGGTCGTGCGGTACGACACCCGGTACTTCCAGGTGGCGCGGCAGAGCGGCCAGGCGCCTGCACGGAGTACCGTGCTGGTGCGTGAAGCCAGAGACGGGGCGATTGAACTCCGGTATCGGGGGCGCCTGATCCACTGGACCGAGATTGCCGCGCCGGTCAAGCCCACGCCGGCTGCCGCACGGCCGCGGCGGTCGAGTGCTCCGCATCGGCCCGCTCGGCCGAGCGCGGACCACCCGTGGCGGCGCGACACGCGGGCCATCGACCGCGAACGCGCGCTGAGCCGGGCGGCCCAGCCGTGAAGAGCCTGTGGACGCTGCCGCAGCCGTGGACGCCAAGAACGCGCCCACCGCTGCTTGGAAAACCACAGGACGGTTTTCCACGAGCTCCCACAGGCAGATTCTGTTTCTCTTGGGAAGGGGACATTTCTATTTCGCTAAGAACGGGGACATTTCTATTTCGCCTTGACACACTACGCAAAAAGGGGTTGTACAGATTAGCGAACGGGCTTAAGCTGAGTGTCACAGAATTACCATCCAACATGTCCCTCGGGAAGAGCAACGGAGTGTGTTATAGTCCGTTAAAGAACTCTAGAGGCCTCTTAATGATGAAACGCTTGTGTTTGACCGGTCTCGTGTCGCTACTTATTTGCGCGCCCGCTCTGGCGCAGCAGACGACCGGCAGCGTCACCGGTCGCGTGTTCGATCAGCAGGGCGCGGCCGTTCCCGGTGCGACGGTCACAGCCATGAACCCCGACACGGGATTCATGCGAACCGAAGCGAGCGACAGCGTGGGAATCTATCGCCTGACGGCGCTGCCGGTTGGCGTCTACGACCTCGCGGTCGAACTCGCAGGCTTCGCCACGGTCACGAAGAACGGCGTCGCGGTGAACGTCGCGGTGATTCACACGATTAACTTCGAGCTCAGAGTGGCCGCGGTCGCCGAAACGGTCAACGTCATCGCCGGCGCCCCCCTCATCTCGACGATGGTCTCTTCGGTCGGCGAGGTCGTCGATCTGCAGCGCATCGAGCGCCTGCCGCTCAACGGCCGTCAATTCGCGAGTCTCGCGGCGACCGTGCCCGGCGTCGGGCTTGGTTTCCTGACGGACCCCACCAAGCAAGGCGCAAGTCTCGCGCCGCAGATCAATGGTGGAAACGGCCGCAACATCAACTTCGTGGTCGATGGGGGCGACAACAACGACGACACGGTCGGCGGGCAGCTGCAACAGTTCCCGCTCGAAGCCATTCAAGAGTTCAACGTCCAGACGCAGCGCTTCAAGGCCGAGTTCGGCCGCACCAACGGCGGCGTGATGAATGTCGTCACCAAGAGCGGCACGAACATGTACGCCGGGAGCTTCTTCGAACTGCTCCGTGACCGATCATTGAACGCTTTGACCCGGACCGAGAAGCTCGCCGCGCCTGCCGGTCAGAATCCCGCCAAGAGCAGTTACCTTCGGAATCAGTTTGGCGGCAGCTTTGGCGGGCCGATCGTACGCGACCGAATCCATTTTTTCGTGGCGTATGAACGCACGCAGGAAGACCGAAAACAGACGATGAGCACGGCCGTGCTGTCCTTGTTTCCGCAGACACCCACCAGCGCCCCGGTCGAGTTCCGTGAGAACGTCGGCACGGGCAAGGTCTCGGTCAACCTCAACGCCGATCATCACCTGACATTTCGCTACAGCCGGAACACCAATTCCTTCCCGTATGGCGCCACCTCGACCGCCACCCCAGACAGCTGGGCCACCGGCAAGAATATCTTCGACTCAATCAACCTCAACCACAACTGGGTGCTCGGCGGCTCCAGACTGAACGAGCTCATCCTGCAGTATTCGGATTTTCAGAACAGAATCGACGCGAGTCCTTCGGCTGGCAACGCGTTCCTTCAGTTCACCAACGGGGTCCAGACCGGCTACAACCCAGCCGCGCCACAGAGAACCGACCAGCATAAGTTTCAGGTCCGTGACGATTTTTCCTGGCACATGACGGGCCTTGCTGGTTTGGGCCATGATTTCAAGACGGGCTTCAGCTTCATTTACCAGCCGCACTTGTTGGCCATCGCAGAAACACAAAGAGGCGTCGTGCAGTACATTATGGCGGCCGGCGCGCCGGCGTGCGGATGCTCGACGACCGCTGCCAACGTGACGCAGGTGTTCGTCCTCGATGGCACCGCGCGGGCCAACCTGCCCAACAACCAGTACGGGCTGTATTTTCAGGACGATTGGCGCGCAAGCGATCGACTCACGCTGAACCTCGGCGTCCGATACGATCTCGTGACCGGCCTCGACATCGATCAGTCGAAAAATCCGAACTTCGTCAAGGTCCAACAGGCCGCGCAGGCAGGTGCCTTCAACGGGTTGTCCGCTCCGGTGGCGGCTGCCCTGAACAGGTTCGCCGAGAGTCCGCAGTCCGATCGCGACAACATCCAGCCCCGACTTGGCGCGGTCTACGACTTGCGAGGGAACGGCAGGGACATCATCCGTGGCGGGTGGGGCATTTACCACGATTTCGGGTACACGAACGCGGGCATCCTGCCTCCCGCCATAGCGGCGAGCGGCACATTCGGGTTCGCCTTCGCCGCAGTCTCCGGCGGCGGACTGACGAATAATACCGATGGCAGCTTCTACCAGGTGGGGCAGCCCCTCAGCAACCTCACGAATCTGGTGGCCGGAACGAATTCCGTCTTCGGCTTTTGGGCGGACCCCCGCCTGGAGCAGCCCTACCAGATTCAAACCAACGTGGGCTGGGATCACGAGCTGACACCCAATACGAGGGTAAGCGCCGATTACGTCAACTCGCTCGGCCGCGATCTCAACTACAGGCCGCGCTTGAACCAGGACCTCGATCCGTCAGGCGTCACTGCACGTCAGATTTCGACCGCCCTGGTCGCAGCGGGGTTCACCGCGCTCAATCCGAACAACTCCTCCAATCGCCCGGCGTTGAGCGTCGGCCAGAGCCGGTACAATGCGCTCATGCTGAGCATGAGGCGACGGATGTCGCAGGGTGTCGACGTCTCCGCCTCCTATACGTTGTCGGAGAGCCTCAGTACCATCGGCGCGGCTTCGGACGAGCTGAACACGGCCAACATCCAGGATCCCAGAAATCCCTTTGACGATCCGCGGCAGATGGGCCCGAATCAGCTGACCGACGCCCGACACCGCTTCACGCTCAGCGCCGTCATTGAAGCGCCCTACGGTGTCCGCGTCGCGCCAATCTTCTTTTATCGATCCGCGCTCCCGGTGCCGCTTCGCGATGGACGCGACCTGAACGCCGACGGTGATCCGTTCGATATCCCCGCGAGAGCCTTCGCAGTCGACAGCGTGGACCCGGACACCGGCACCGCCACCATCAAGGACATCGGTGCGTGCGAAACGGTGAACTGCGGCCGCAGCCAGCCGCAGTCGCAGTTCAACCTGCGGGTGTCCAGGGTGTTCCGCGTGGCAAACCGCGTCAACATCGAGGCCATTGGCGAAATCTACAACCTCTTCAACGCGCTCAACCCAGCGACCAGCAACGCTACCGTCAACAACGCGGCAGGCGTGCAGCTGCCCACGCTCCTGCAGCCGACGTCATACTCGGGTGACATCGGGCGTCCGGAGCAGCGCCTGGGGCAGATCGGCTTCAGGGTGACGTTCTAGATCGTCACCTGAACCACGGTCTTCGCGCTGCGATGAGAATCGAGCACCTCGGCGTGTAGTTTCTTGCTCAGGTACACCTTCGACTCGGCATTGTCGGCGGCGTTCCGCTCGTACTTGACGACCTCGAAGCGCAGGTGGTCGAGCGTGCCCCGCATCTCGTAGAACCTGTTCTTGGTCTTCACGACGATCTCGTCAAAGCCCTGTTCGACTGCCCAGGCCTCCTGCTGCTCGGTGAGAGCGCGGAAGAAGCCCTGGCCTCTCCAGTCGCGGCGCGTGCCGCCAATCCACGTGTAGAGTACGCGACGGCCGTCGAAGCGGACCGAATCGCGCAACCGATCGACTAAGTCGCCGAGCTTCGGCTCGCTCTCCCGCTCGCGGAGCTCATGCACCACCTTGAACGACACCGGCACGACCGTCCCGGGATCGTCGGGAAGGGGCGCGGTGGCGAGAAGAATGAGGTGCTGCCGGCCGCTCAGGCGGCGGATGATTTCCGCGGCGGTCTTTTTTCTGGGGAACTCTCCAAAAAACTCCTCGATGTACTGAATCTCGAGCGCGCCCTGCTCAAGATCGTACTGCGTGATGTGATACGCCACGGCTAGGCCGAGTCGACCTTCTGGGCGATTCTGGCCCACGTATCGCGGAGGGACACCGTTCGATTGAACACAAGTGAGCCAGAGCGGCTGTCGGGATCGACCGCGAAATAGCCGATCCGCTCGAACTGCAGCCGCGTGCCGGGCGCCGCCGTCAGCAGGCTCGGCTCCACCGGACAGTCGCGCAGAATTTCGAGCGAGCTCGGGTTGAGGTGATCCAAGAACGTCTTGCCCTCAGGTGCGCGTTCCGGGTCCTCCACCGAAAAGAGGCGATCGTAGAGCCGGACCTCCGCCCGAGCCGCGTGCACCGTCGACACCCAATGCAGCGTCGCCTTCACACGGCGCCCATCCGGCGCATCTCCTCCCCGCGTGGACGGATCGTAGGTGCACTGCAGCTCGACGATGTTGCCGCCGGCGTCCTTGACGACGTTCTCACACTTGATGAAATAGGCGCAGCGCAGCCGCACCTCCCGGCCGGGTGAGAGGCGGAAGAACTTCTTGGGTGGATCCTCCCGGAAGCCTTCGCGTTCGATGTACAGCTCGCGCGAAAATGGTACCTTGCGCCTGCCTGCGTCCGGATCCTCAGGGTTGTTGATGACGTCGACCTCTTCGACCTTGCCAGCCGGGTAGTTCGTCAGGACGACCTTCAGCGGCCGCAAGACCGCCATCACGCGCGGCACCCGCCGGTTGAGATCCTCCCGGACGCTATGCTCGAGCTGCGCGACGTCGATGACGTTCTCCTTTTTCGCGACACCGATGCGGGAACAGAAGTTGCGAATCGACTCGGGCGTGCAGCCCCGCCGCCGCAGCCCGCTGATGGTCGGCATCCGCGGATCGTCCCACCCGGAGACGTGCCCCTGCTGCACGAGCTGCAACAGCTTGCGCTTGCTCATCACCGTGTAGTTCAGGTTCAGCCTGGCGAACTCGATTTGCTGCGGGCGATCGCCATCGATCAGGTTGTTGACGAGCCAGTCGTAGAGCGGCCGATGGTCCTCGAACTCCAGCGTGCAGATCGAGTGCGTGATGTGCTCGAGCGCGTCAGACAGCGGGTGCGCGAAGTCGTACATCGGGTAGATGCACCACTGGTCGCCGGTGCGGTGATGCGGCGCATGGCGGATGCGATAGAGCGCCGGATCCCGCATGTTCAGGTTCGGCGACGCCATGTCGATCTTCGCCCGCAGCACGTGCCCGCCGTCCTCGAACTCGCCTGCGCGCATCCGCGCAAAGAGATCGAGGTTCTCTTCGACGGACCGATCGCGGTAAGGGCTGTTCCGTCCAGGCTCGGTCAGGCTGCCGCGATGCTCGCGAATCTCGTCGGCCGTCAAGCTGTCGACGTATGCCTTGCTCTCCCGAATGAGCTCAACGGCAAACTGGTACAGCCGCTCGAAGTAATCGGACGCGTAGAACAAGGCGGACCATTCGAACCCCAGCCACGTGACGTCTTCTTTGATCGCCTCGACGTACTCGACGTCTTCCTTCGTCGGGTTGGTGTCGTCGAACCGAAGATTACAGGTGCCGCGGCGTTCGGCGGCGACGCCGAAATTCAAGCAGATCGACTTCGCATGACCGATATGGAGGTAGCCATTCGGCTCGGGCGGGAACCGCGTCGCGACACGACCGGCGTGCTTGCCGGTGGCGATGTCCTCCTCGATAATCGCGCGGATGAAGTCGACAGGGGCCGTGGCGGCCGTTGACGCGTTGTCCTCCACCATAGGGTCCGACTATTCTACATACCCTGATGGCGTACACGACATTGATGCCCACCGATGTGTTGGCTGCCCACTTCGGCGATCCGTCGTGGGCCGTCGTGGATTGCCGCTTCACGCTCGCAGACGAGGCCTGGGGCGAGCGCGAGTATCTCGCGCGTCACATCCCAGGTGCGGCGTACGCACACCTCGATCGCGATCTCTCAGGGCCAAGAACCTTCCGGAACGGCCGGCACCCCCTTCCCGACGTTTCCACGCTTCGTCGCGCGGTCGGCCGGCTGGGCATTGCGAACGGGATGCAGGTGGTCGCCTACGACCAGGACTCTGGCATGTTCGCGAGCCGCCTGTGGTGGCTGCTGCGCTGGCTCGGACACGACACGGTGGCGGTGCTCGACGGCGGCGTTGCCAGGTGGCTCGCCGAAGGGCGTCAGACGTCGAGCGGCGAGGAACACCGCGCAGCACGTGAATTCGCCGGCATCGCACGGACGGATATGGTTGTCGGCGCCGATGGCGTTCAGGCACGGATGGCCCAAGCCGATTGGCGCCTTGTCGATGCTCGCACGCCTGAACGGTATCGTGGAGACTCCGAGCCGATCGACCGGGTCGCCGGGCACATACCTGGCGCCATCAATCACTGCTTCCAGTGGAATCTCGACGAACAGGGCCGATTCCGCCCGCCGGAAGGCCTCAGGACGCGCTTCCGCGACACGATCGGTGACGTCGCGCCCGAACACATCATCTGTTATTGCGGCTCCGGAGTAACAGCCTGCCACGACCTGCTCGCGCTGGAGCACGCCGGCGTACGTGGTGCAAAGCTCTATCCCGGCTCGTGGAGTGAGTGGTCGAGCGATCCGTCGCGTGCCGTTGAACGCTCATGAAACAGAAAGGGCCGACGGTTGTCGGCCCTTCGTGACGTGACGTCGACAAGTCCGGCTGAAGCCGGACACTACAACCGGTTAGTGGATGTGTGGCGCGTAGACCAGCGTTCTTGACGTGTTCGCTGCCTGACGCGACGTCCGGTAATCGTCCTCGAGGATGGCGTAGAGCGCCTGATCGAGGTAGCGTCCATCGCGGAGGAACGACTTCCGGAGGATGCCTTCCTGCACCGCGCCCACCTTACGGAGCGCGCCGGTGCCGCGGCCGTTCTTGATCGCTGCGCGCGCCTCGAGCCGGTGCGTGCCGAGCGTCTCGAAGATGAACTCCAGCACCAGTTCCGCGCCTTCCTGAAACACGCCCGTGCCCCAGAAGGGCGACCCGACGGCAAAGCCCCATTCGGCGGTGCTGAAACCCGGTTCGAGCTCACGCACCTGGAAGATCCCGATTGCGGTGTCATACCCTCGCAGTGTGACCGCGAAGCACGCGTAAGTGCCGGCCGTCCGCTGCCGTAGGGTCCACGCGATAAAACGCTCAAAGCCTTCGACGGTCGTCGGCGGCGGCGAAATGAAACGCGCCACTTCTTCGGTCGTCAGCATCGCGAAGAGCGACGCCGCGTCAGAAGTCCGCAGTTCCCGCAGGACCACCTGCTGGCCGGCGAGCGTGGGTAACTGGTGGCGCCAGTCGCTCTGCACGACCTCCGGGGTCGTGGTGGCGGTGGTGGTGGGCGGCAGCATGACCGTGTCCATCTCGGGGCGATAGGGCATCTGTTCCATGGCTACCTCCCCCCCCGATTGATGGGCCAGACCACGTTCGCACCGTTGGCCGTCCCCCACACGATGTTGTCGTCGTCGCCGAAGAACGTTCCCCACACGATATTGTCGTCGTCGAGGCCGAACGTGCCCCAGACAATGTTGTCGTCGTCGAGGCCGATGAGCGTCCCCCACACGATGTTGTCGTCGAACGAGCCGATCGTGCCCCAGACGATGTTGTCGTCGAAGAGCCCCGTGCCCCACACAATGTTGTCGTCGATCGAGAACGCTCCCCACACGACGTTATCGCAGTCGGCGCCGCCGCAGTCCGTGCCCCACACGATGTTGTCGTCGAAGTCCAACGTGCCCCAGACGATGTTGTCGTCATCGAGAAGCGTGCCCCACACGATGTTGTCGTCTCCATCGAGGAAGGTGCCCCACACGATGTTGTCGTCGCCGAGGTCCAACGTCCCCCACACGATGTTGTCGTCGCCGAGTCCGAAGGTCCCCCAGACGACGTAGTGGTTCCGGGTCAGAGTGCCCCAGACGATGTTGTCGTCCCCGAGATCGAACGTGCCCCACACGATGTTGTCGCAGTAGTCGTCGCAGAACGTGCCCCAGACGATGTTGTCGTCCCCGAGATCGAACGTGCCCCACACGATGTTGTCGCAGTAGTCGTCGCAGAACGTGCCCCAGACGATGTTGTCGCCATCGAGGATGTTGGCCCTGGCG
>Ga0156016_125_pt4 | contig 63206 bp, 59 predicted proteins | sample RifCSPlowO2_02_FD_107670 | JGI IMG/M metagenome (GOLD analysis project Ga0156016, IMG submission 107670) | Acidobacteria bacterium RIFCSPLOWO2_02_FULL_64_15 | reverse complement strand
CCGCATCCCGCGCGAACAGCTCGGGCAGGACCTTGATCGCCACCTCGCGCTTGAGCTTCGTGTCCCGCGCGCGGTAGACCTCCCCCATCCCGCCCTGACCGATGAGGGCAACAATCTCGTACGCGCCAAGACGCTGGCCGCTGGTAAGAGCCATCGTGTGAGAGTCCAGATTATAGCGTCCCGAACGACTCCTACGTAACCAGCAACCAGTCGCCAGCCACCGTTATAATCCCAGCGCAGATGACTGTGAACGCGCCGTGGCTGCCTCACTACGACCCCGGCGTCCCGCCGACGCTCGCGCCGTACCCAAACCGCACGCTCGTTGACTATCTGGCCGATGCCGCGCGCGACCATCCCCGGCAGGCGGCACTCCTCTTCAAGGGTGCGACGATCACCTACGCCGATCTCGAGCGCCTGAGCGACGCCTGCGCGGCGGCCTTTCAGGCACTTGGCGTCACGCGCGGCGATCGGATCGCGCTTCTCCTCCCCAACTGTCCGCAGTTCGTCATCGCCCAGTTCGCCGCCTGGAAGCTCGGCGCCATCGTCGCTCCGCTCAATCCGCTCTATACCGAACAGGAGCTCGAGGGCCCGATTCGCGAGCATGGGATCGAGACCGTCGTCACGCTGACGCGATTCTACGCGCGCGTCAAACAGGTCCAGCGCCGCGTATCGCTCCGGCGGATCGTCGCGACCAACATCAAGGAATACTTTCCGCCGCTGCTTCGGCTGCTCTTTACGATTGCGCGGGAGACACGCGACGGCGACCGCGTCACGCTCGAGCCAGGAGATCACAATTTCGCCCACCTGATCGGCGCGCATCAGAGCAGGACGGTTGATCGCGCGGCCCTAACAGCCGCCGACCCGGCGGTGCTCTTGATGAGCGGCGGGACGACGGGCACGCCGAAGGGCGTGCTCGGCACGCATGGAGCGTACGTGACCACTGGACTGCAGCTTGTCGCGTGGACGAAGGCGGTCCTCCACCCGGACAACGACGTCATCTTCTTGCCACTGCCGCTCTTCCATGTGTACGGCAATGTCGGCGTCCAGGCGCTCGCCTTCGTCAACCGCAATCCGATCGCGCTCGTGCCGAACCCGAGGGATCTCGACGACCTGGTCGCGACGATTCGGCGCGTCAAGCCGGCCTTTTTCAACGGCGTACCGACGCTCTACATCGGCCTCCTCAATCGCCCCGACGTGCAGCAAGGGAGGGTCGACTTCAAGTCCATCACAATCTGCTTCTCGGGATCGGCGCCGCTCTTGGCCGAGACCAAGCAGCGGTTCGAGGCGATGACCGGTGGCCGGATCATCGAGGGGTACTCGCTGACCGAAGCGATGATGGCCTGCTGCGTCAACCCGGTGAAAGGCGCGAGCAAGATCGGATCGGTCGGCATGCCGCTGCCCGACGTGCGGATCCGCATCCTCGACGCCGACGAAGGCACTCAGACACTCGCGCCCGGCGAGGTCGGCGAGGTCGTGCTCTCCGCGCCCCAGTTGATGGCGGGCTACTGGAACCGGCCGGACGAGACTGCCGCCATCCTTCGCGATCACGTTGACGGGACGGAAACAACCCGATGGCTGCACACCGGCGACCTCGGCTATCTCGACACCGACGGCTACCTCTTCATCGTCGATCGCAAGAAGGATCTCATCAAGACGAGCGGCTACCAGGTATGGCCGCGCGAGATCGAAGAGGTGCTCGCAACGCATCGAGCTGTCGCCGAGGTCGGCGTCGCCGGCGTTCCAGACGCAGTGAAGGGCGAAGCGGTCAAGGCGTGGGTCGTGCTGCGTAAGGGCGAGAGCTGCACCGACCAGGATCTGCGCGCCTTCTGCCGAGAGCATCTCGCGCCGTACAAAGTACCGGCGAGCGTCGAGTTCCGCACCGAACTACCGAAGACGATGGTCGGAAAGGTGCTGCGAAGGGCCCTCAAAGAGGGCAAGTGAAGCTCGTCATTCTGCAAGGCAAGGCGTGGGCCGTCGTGTAGGCGCGCTCTGCCGCGCGCCGCGGCTTCCATCAGGCCGACCCGACGGCTTCGACGATGATTCCGGACGCCTCGAGCCCGATGCGGATCTTCGAGGCAAGCGCGTCCGCTCCCGGCGTATCGCTGTGGACGCAGAGCGTCTCGGCGTCGATCCGCAGAACCGAGCCGTCGATTGCCTCGACCGATCCGACTGTCGCCAGCCGGACGGCACGTGCGGTGACGACGTCAGCGTCGTGAATCACCGCGCCGGTCTTCAGCCGCGATACGAGCGTTCCATCTGGCTCGTAGGCTCGATCGGCGAACGCCTCGGCGGCCACGCGCAGCCCGAGCGCGCGGCCGGCCTTGACGACCTCGGAGTTCGGGAGGGCAAACAGGATGAGGGATCGGTCGAAGGCCGCGACCGCCCTGGCCAGGGCGCCGGCGAGCGCGCGATCCCTCGCCGCCATGTTGTAGAGGGCGCCGTGCGCCTTGACGTGCTGCAGCCTCACACCTTCGGCCGCTGCGACGCCGGCGACCGCGGCCACCTGGTACAGGATGAAGTCTTCGGCCTCCTGTGGCGTCACGTGCAGATCGCGACGGCCGAAGCCGTCGGGATCCGGAAAACCGGGATGCGCGCCGACGGCGACACCGTGGGCCTTCGCGAACTGTATTGTCTGACGTAGCAGCGACGGATCGCCGCCGTGACATCCGGCCGCGATATTTGCCGACGTAATCGACTTCATCAACCTAGCGCCGGTACTCATCGCGCCGACGGACTCGCCGACGTCCGCGTTGAGGTCGATACGTACCACGGCGGAGTGATTGTAAGCCCCCGAAAAGGGGCCGGGAGTCTTTTCTGGGTAAATGGGCGGAACAAGGCTCACGACCCCCTCTTTCGCGCCGTACAAACAAAAGGGCACCGCTTCAATGCGGTACCCTCCTGCCCACCGATCTGGCTCCCCCAGCAAGTCACGGCATCTGCCGTAATCAGACCGGTGACGTCGCCCAATGAGAGCAATGCTCATGCCCGGCCACCTCTTCGGCCGATCTCCTCGAATCGTGTGTAAATTGGAGCTGCGGCAGGAAAAGAACGTGCCGGGCCGTTACAGATCCGTCCAGGAACTCTAAACTCTTACCTTCGACTCTTACCTTTTTACCTTATACCGCCGCGCCTTCCGGGTACTGCAGCGCGAGCCGGAGCTCTTTGGCGAGCCCGTCGACGGTCGTGCCGCTTCGCTTCCAGGCGCCTTCGGTCTCGAAGCGCAGATCGCCGATACGGCGACCCCAGGGGGCGATGACGCGGCCGATCGCGCGGAAGTCGGACCGCTCCACGTGCTCCTGATCGAGCCGCCGGACGACATCGGGCGCCACGCGGATGAAGGCGCGGAGCGCGGCCGCCGACCGGATGCTGTACTTCCGGCCGTTCCAGGCGCCGCCGAAGACCAGCGCGATCTGCTTGAAATAGTTCACGAAGAACTTTCTGGCCTCCTCGTGCATGTCGCCCGGCCTCTTGGTGCTAAACACCTCGGTCGCGAAGAGCTTCTTCAGCTCCTGCGCGAGCGGCGCCTGCGCCACGCGGCCGCGGCCCACGCCAAGTAGCTTGATCTCGTCGTAGAGGGGCGAATCCTCGCGGTCATTGAGCGCGCGGACGACATCGTGCGCCGTCGCAAGGTTCTCGTCGCGGTAGAGCTGACGCCCCGACAGGCTGACCAGATGCGACGCGTTCAAGCGCGTATGCTTCGCGTTGATCGTGACGAACATCTGCACGACGTGATCTTCCGGCAGGCGGTCGAAGATGATCGCGGGCACGCTGAAATCCTGTCCAGCAAACCGATCGATGTCGGCATGGAGCGCCAGCAGCCGGTGCTGTCCGTCGATGGCGCGCAGGATCCCTTCGCGCTCGGGCACCTTGAGGATGCCGATGCGCGCATCTTCTCCGGCTGGCTGAAACGTCAGCTTCTCGTCGCAGGAAATGATGACCGCTCCCGGGATCGACGGCAGGTCGTGCGCCTGACGGCACTGCTCGTAGTACTGGACGAGCTCGTCAATCTTGCGCCGGATGATCTGCCGCTGGTACGCCTTTTCGTTCGACGCGATCCGCCGCTCGAGCAGGTCCCAGTTCACTTTCGAGGGCGGCGCCCCGGGCTTCTGTTTGCCCCCGCGGACCGGCGGCTGCGCATTTTCGGCGTAGCTCAAGACCTCAAATCGAACGAGCTTGTCGATGTCGCTGGCGGTGAGCGAAGCCTGGTAGAACTGCACGCCAAACTGCTGCATGCGAATTGCGGCAACGTTGATCATAGGTTCGGTCCGGGGGCCCCTCTCACTTGCCTTCAGCGCGTCTGTTCAAAGAGGCGAATTGTACCGAGCAAGCGGCGGGCTCTCAACGGTTTTTTCGGCAATTCGAGAATCCTGAATCGGCAGCCCCGCCGCAATGAAGGCTAAGGTCATTTATATTCAATGGTTTATCGTCATGGCTCGCTGGCAGGCCTGTTTACAGCTTTGCGCGCCAGATGATTTAGGGCTCCTGCCCACCGACTCCAGGCGCCGGCCGGGCGTAGCAGCCTGCCACGCGGAGAGGTTCAGCGGGCGGGCGAACCAGCGGGCGGGTGGTTCCCGTGGCGTTTCGGGATCGCTGTGTTGACCGCCAGCCAGCCGAGGGGCAGCAGGACGAGCAGGTAAGTCAGCGTGTGGCCGAACACGCTCTCCGGTCCCCACGCTTCGGTGCTGGTGTGGATGAACTCGCTGTAGGGCAAGAGGCTCTGTTCCGACATCTCGTGAATGCCAGAAATGAAGAGCTTGACGACGAACACGAACAGAAACAGCGCCGTCATCTGGAAGAACAACGTGAGCGGCACGCGATGTCCGTAGCGTGACCACAGCCACGCCAGCAGTGCCGCGCCGACGAACCCGAGAAGGGCGCCAGCGACGACGTTCAGCGAGTCGCGCACCTGCATCAGCAGCAGGGCCGTCTCCATCCCCTCGCGGGTGATCATGAGCAGCGTAAAGAAAAAGACGCCGACAAACGCCGCGACGCCGGCCCGTTCGCTCGAGGCGCGCAGACGATCTTCGATGTCACCCTTCATCCGCCGGGCGGCACGCCACATCTGAATGGTGAGGAAGGCCACCGAGACGGCCGCGAGAATCGCCAGGGGCCCCTCCAGCCATTCCTGGTTGGCGGCATTGAACAGCAGATACCCGCTCACCGCGGAGAGCGCAAGGGCGAAGACCACGCCCCAGTGCACGGCCGTGACGAGCTCGGCGCGCCCCACCTTGCGCAAGTACGCGAGGCTCAGGGCGACGATGAGGAAGGCCTCGATGCCTTCACGCGACGTAATGACGAACGCCTGAAGCATGATCAGATCAGCCGAGCAATGAGACTCAATCTCACAATATCCAGGAGTCTATCCGCTCGCCACCTCATCCGTCAAGGTGCCTGCGGCGAGATTGTCAAGGCGAGATGCCTGCGGCGAGATGTCAAGGCGAGACCGGAGTTCCCGGCGCGGCCACCGCGTCTGGCGTGCCGGACCGATACACCCGCCCGGTTGCGGTAAGCTGGCAGCATGATTTTCTTCTTGCGCTATTTCACCGTGTTCGCCCTCGCCTGCGGCCTGTCGGCCGCGGCCGCGGCGTCGGCCCAGCAGGCAACGTTTCGGTCGGCCACGCGCATCGTGTCGCTCTTCGCGACGGTGGCAGATGCCGAAGGACGGCTCGTGCCGGACCTGACGAAGGACGACTTCGAAGTGCTCGACAACGACAAGCCGCAACCACTGGTCACCTTCGACAACTCCCTCCAGCCGATCACCGTTGTCGTCATGCTGGACACGAGTGTCAGCATGACGGGGACGCTTCCGCTCGTGAGGGCCGCGGCCGAGCAGTTTCTGATCCGCTTGCTGCCGGAGGACAGAGCTCGCATCGGCGCCTTCAACGACAAGATTCAGATGAGCTCGCGCTTTACCAACCGGCGGGACGAGCTCGTCAGCGAGCTTGGCAATCTCGATTACGGCAACCAGACGCGCCTCTGGGACGCCGCCGCCGTCAGCCTCGATGAGCTGAAGGGAATCGAAGGCCGCCGCGTCCTTCTGGTTTTCACCGACGGCGATGACTCAGCAAGTAAGGTCGGCTTCGGTACAGTGATGGACCGGGCGCGCGCCGAGGAAGTGATGGTGTACGCCATTGGGCTGGAGAATATCTACTTCAACGGCCAACAGAGGGTCCGCACCACACCTGACGGCAGGCTGCGAAGGATCGCAGACGAAACCGGCGGCGGCTATTTCGAGCTGACCAAAGCGAGCGAACTCGGGCCCACGTTCACCCGTGTGGCCCAGGAGCTGCACAGCCAGTACGTGATGGGATTCGCGCCTCCGGTGCTCGATGGCAAGGTCCACAAACTGACGCTCAAGGTGAAGCAGCCGGGGATGACGGCGAGGGCGCGCCGCAGCTACGTGGCGACGGCCCAGGCGCGCAGCGAGGGCGAGACTCCTTAAGCCATGGTGACGCTGTCCGAACAAGAATTCCGCCTCAAGAGCGACGAAGCCCTCGAAGACGCGCGTCGGTCGCTAATGGCATTGGCCGACGAGGAAGACTTCGAGATCGACCTTCAGAACGGCGTGCTGAATCTCACCTTTGAGGCGCCTCGCGGGAGCCGGTTCGTGGTGTCGCCCAATGCGCCGATGCGGCAGATCTGGGTGGCCGCGATGGCAAAAGGCTATCGGCTGTCCTGGGCGCCCGAGCTGGGGGCTTTCGCACTCAACGGCGAGCTACTGCCGCAGCTGCTTCGGCGACTGGTGCAGACGCTTCTCGACGGGTCCGGCTGAAGCCGGACACTACGTACGACACTCGACGGGTCCGGTTGAAGCCGGACACTACGTACGACAATTGAGTGACCGCGCACCAGACACAGCAGATGTAGTGTCCGGCTTCAGCCGGACATTAACGTCCGCGTGCTATCGCGGCGCCGCAGGCGGCGGGGTCGTCGGGGGTGGAGCCGCCGCAGGCGGGTGCTGCACTCTCTGCTCTTCAGCAAACCACTGGTCGAAGTCGGCTTGGCTCTGGATGGCGACCGCGCCCCGCATGCGGAAATGCCCCAGGCCGCAGAGCTGCGAGCACGCGATCTCGTACGCGCCGACACGGTTCGGAATGAACCAGACGGGAATCTCCAGCCCGGGTACGGCATCCTGCTTCACGCGCATCTCGTACAGGCCGAAGCTGTGGATCACGTCCTTGCTCGACAGGTGGACGAGGATCGGTCGATCCACCGGAAGATTGAGAACATTGATCGTCTCGATGTCGTCCATCGCCGCCACGTCACTGCGATCGAGCCCAAGCGGATTGTCGGCGGCCACGAGCCTGATGTCGGTCCGGCCGAACATCCGGTCTGGGCCAGGGTAATGGACGTTCCATGCGAACTGCTCGGCTACGACACGCACGACGACCGCTTCGGTTTCGGCGGGGAACTGCGCGACCCGAGCAGCCCATGCGGGAATGGCGTAGACGATGAGCAGCGCCATCTCGATCACCACGACCGCGATCTCAACTGCCTTCGCGACGCTGCCCTTGGCGCCTGTATAGACTGCTCTCGGGTGCGCGCCGCGCCGGAATCGGAAGAGGACGAACAAGAAAAACACGCCCCAGCCGACAAACAGTGCCACCATCAGCCAGTGCACCAGGACGATCATCTGGTCGATCTGGCCGGCGTGGGCCGACGCCGCAATGGGCAACCCCAGGTAATTCAGCATCAAGCAATCCCCTCGGATTCGCGTACGTGGCGTCCGGCTTGAGTCGGACTGGCGTCGGCGGCCATCTTCGCCCGCCTCATCAAGTAAACAAAAAAGCTGGCGAAGGCCGACAACACCGCACCGGTGATGCCGAGCAACACCCAGATTCCCATGTTGGCGGCCAACGCGAGCGGCGAATCGCTCTGGCCGAAGCAGACCGGACACGCGAGCGCGACGCGCGGCGCCGCAAGTATGGCGAGTGTCATCAACGGCTTGCGTATCTTCAACATGGAGGGCCTCATCACGGTGCGCCTACATCCCTCTTGTCTTGCGCCGGAACGCGGCACCGTATGCCGCCAAGGCGCCGCTGGCCGCGAGAGACACCACCGCCGTCACCAGGTATCCGATCGCGCGCTCGACTTGGTACCGTCCGGTCGCCCAGGCGGCAAAAAACAGCAGCAGCGCGACCGATAATCCGATGAACAGCAGATGAAAGGCCCTCAGCGACATCTCAGCGCCGGACTGCCGTGCCAATGGTGTCGGAAACGGTCAGCAACGGAACAAACAGCAGCACGATGAAAAAGATTGCCGTCAGGATCAGCGTGCCGTAAATCCACTGCTTTTCGTGGCTGAGGTGCATGAAGATGGCCGCCACCATCGACCCCTTCATCGCCGCAATGATGAGCGCGACGGTAATCGCCGCCGGCACCGCGAACTGAATGAGATTGGCACCCACGGTAATCACGGTGAACACCAGAAGTAACGCGCCCACCATCAGATAGGTGCGGACGCTCTTCTTGACTTCGATCGGATGGGAGTGCATGCAGTGTCTCCAGCACGGTCCGCCTAAAGGCGGACACTACAACAGACAATTCGTCTCCAACACATCATCGTACGTCGTGTCGCACGTAGCACGTCGTGTCCGGCTTCAGCCGGACCTACAAGAGATACAACACCGGGAACAGGAAGATCCACACCAGGTCCACGAAGTGCCAGTACAACCCGGTGGCCTCGACACGATTCGCGAACTGCTCTTGGTTCTTCTTCCACAGTTTGGCGCCCGGTCCGAACAGATACGCCATCACCACCATCCCGCCGATGATGTGCAGCCCGTGCAGGCCGGTGAGCGTGTAGTAAATCGCGAGAAACGTGCTGTGCGCCGGGATTTCGCCGTTCGCGACGTGCTCGCTGTACTCGAAGTACTTATTCGCAAGGAACAGCGCGGCGAGCGCGAGCGTGAGACCCAGGTACAGGCGGTGCTTACCCCAGTCGTTCAGCTTGAGCGAGGCCCAGGCCATGACCATCGTGACCGACGAGCTGATGAGAATGACGGTGTTGATGGCCCCGAGCCACACGCTCAGCTCGCCGTGCGGCCACTCCGTCGAGCCGACGCGCAGCAGGATGTAGGTCGAAAACAGCGCGCCAAACAGCATGACCTCCGAGGCCAGGAACAGCCAGATGCCGAGCTTGCCGTTGGTCAGTCCGGTGTCGGGCCGCGCTTCGACGGTGTAGGGAATTTCCATTTACGCCTTCTCCGGCTCGAACTGCGGAGAGAAGTCCTTCGCCGCGCCCGGCACACTGTATTCGTACGGCCCACGATAGACGACCGGCTCGGCCAGGAAATTGCCGTGGCCGGGCGGTGATGGGGCCGACCATTCGAGCGTCGTCGCCTCCCACGGATTCCGGTCGACCACCGTTCCCCACTTCATGCTCGTGAAGAAGTTGATGATGAACGGAATCTGGAAGAGGGCAAGCGTCCAGGCGCCCATCGCGATCCAGATGTTCCACTTGAGCAACCCGGCGTTGTGCAGGTAAATCCCGCCGCCGTCGTACAGCCGGCGGTTCATCCCACCCAGCCCCTGGATGAACATCGGCATGAAGACGATGTTCAAGCAGATCAACGATCCCCAGAAGTGAATCTTGCCCAGCAGGTCGTTCATCTTCCTGCCCGTTGCCTTCGGGAACCAGTAGTAGATGCCGGCGAAGAGCGCCAAGATGGTTCCAGGCGCCACGACATAGTGGAAGTGGCCGATCACGTAGTAAGTGTCGTGCAGGTGGATGTCCGGCGGCGCCAGGCCGAGCGGCAGGCCGGTCAGCCCGCCGATGCCGAACATCGGCAGAAACGCGAGCGCGAACAGCATCGGCGTCGTGAAGCGAATCGACGCGCCCCAGAGCGACAGTAGCAGCGCCGTCAGAATGACGACCGACGGAATCGAGATGATCATCGTCGTCGTCTGGAAGAACGCGCTCATGGCCGTGCCCATGCCGGTCATGAACATGTGGTGCGCCCAGACGATGAAGGACATGAAGCCAAGGAACATCACCGAGTACACCAGGGTCTTGTAGCCCCAGAGCGGCTTGCGCGTGTTGTTGGCGATGATCTCACCGACAATGCCCATGGCGGGAAGGATGAGGACGTACACCTCGGGATGTGCGAGGAACCAGAACAGGTGCTGCCACAAGAGCGGATTGCCGCCGCCGGAGACCTCGAGCGGCTTGCCGCTGATCACGAGGCCGCTTGGTAGAAAGAAGCTCGTGCCCGCCAGCCGATCCATCAACTGCAGGACGCCGGCCGCCTCGAGCGGCGGAAACGCGAGCAGGAGCAGGAACGAGGTGACAAACTGGGCCCAGACGAAGAAGGGCATTCGCATGAAGCTGAGCCCCCGCGCCCGAAGCTGAATGATCGTCGTGATGAAATTGATCGACCCGAGCAGCGACGACGTGATCAGGAAGACCATGCCGAAGAGCCACCACGTCTGGCCCGTCGTGGCGATGTCGGCAAGCGGGGCGTACGACGTCCAGCCCGAGTTGGCGGCCCCGCCCGGCACGAAGAAGCTCGCCAGCATGACGACGCCACCGATGAAGTACACCCAGTAGCTCATCATGTTAAGTTTGGGGAACGCCATGTCGGGCGCCCCGATTTGCAGCGGCATCACGAAGTTGCCGAAGCCGCCGACGGCAAGCGGCACGACCCCGAGGAACACCATGATGGTGCCGTGCATCGCGCCGAGCTGGTTGTAGAACTCGGGCAGCATGATGCCGCCGGGCGCGTTGGGGCTGTTTGGACCAAACAGGCCGGCGATGATCGGGATCGGCCGGCCCGGATAGGCGAGCTGGTACCGCATAATCATCATCAGCGTGAAGCCGAAGAGCAGGAACAGGAGCCCGGTGATTGCGTACTGAATCCCGATGACCTTGTGATCGACGGAAAAGACGTACTTCCGCCAGAACCCGAGCTCTTCGTGCGCATGTTGGGGTGCGCGGCCGTGGGCCCCGCCGTCAATCGGCACCGCCTTGTCCATATCCGCGCAATTGTATGCAGAAGGTACAAGCGGCGCAAGCAACGCGACCCGACGATCGATGCACTCGCGTCCGGCGTAGGATGGGCATGATGATTCGGCAGAGCGTGCGGACACTTGTCGTTGTCGTCCTGGTGTCCGTACGTGCCGCGCCTGTCATCGCCAGTGAGAAGTCCGAGACGCTGCGCGCCCGCGCGGCGGCCGAGCTCTACAACCTCGACCGCGATCGCGCGATCGCGACCTACCAGGAGGCGGTCGCGGCCGATTCGCTCGACGCCGGTGCGTACCGCGGCCTGGCGAGCGCGCTGTGGCTCAGCATCACGTTCCGCCGCGGCAACCTGACGGTGGACGATTACGTCGGCCGCGTCACCCGGCCGGCGCCGTCGATGCCTCCAGCGCCGCCCGAGATCGCCGCCGCATTTTCCGACGCGCTCGAGCGCGCCCTCGCGCTCGCCCGCCGGCGGCTCCAGGCCAATCCTCGGGACGCCGACGCGCAGTACGAACTGGGCGCCGCCATCGGATTACGCGCTTCCTACATCGCCACTGTCGAAGGCAGCCTGCTCAGGGCGTTCCGCGCGGCAAGCGACGCGTACGACGCGCACGAACGCGTGCTCGAACTCGATCCACGCCGCCGGGACGCCGGCCTCATTGTCGGCACCTATCGGTACATCGTCTCCACCCAGGCGCTGCCCGTCCGGCTGGCCGCGTACATGATCGGGTTTGGCGGAGGCACGGAACGTGGCATCCGCATGATTGAAGACGCTGTTGCATACGGCGGCACCAATCAGACCGACGCCCGCTTCGCCCTCGTGCTGATCTACAACCGTGAGAAGCGGTACGACGCGGCCCTCGAACAGCTTCGGTTCTTGCGCGAGCACTATCCGCGCAACCGTCTCGCATGGCTCGAGAGCGGATCGACCAGCCTCCGCGCCGCACGGCCGATGGAAGCCGAGCGGTTCATCAGCGACGGCCTTGCCCGGTTCGCCACCGATCCGCGGCCGCGCATGTTCGGTGAACAGGCGATCTGGTATTACAAGCGCGGAGCGGCCCGTGCCGCGCTCGGCCGGGCCGACGCCGCCGAGGATCTAGCCGAAGCCGTGTCATCGGAAGGGCGGAACTGGGTGCACGGCCGCGCCCGGCTGGAACTGGGCAAGCTGGCGCTCAAGGCGGGCAACCGCGACGCGGCCCGGCAGGAACTGGAAGCGGCCGCCACGCTGTGCGCGGGTGACAACGACCCGGGATTTGCGGCCGAGGCGAGGCGCCTCCTCGCTCGGTATTGGTAGCGGTACGGGGAATCGAACCCCGATTTGATGGTTGAGAACCATCCGTCCTAACCGTTAGACGATACCGCCACGGGCCGACTGGAGCCCCAATTATCAGTCTCCGCTGATGGATCGGTCAACACGCCGAACGCCCCGTTTTGTGATTGAATATAACGTTGTCCTGCTCGTTGTTATTTCTTCCTGAGGAGAGATCAATGCATGTACGAAGTGTTCGGGTGAGCGTGCCGGGTCTGATTGCGAGCGCGACGCTCGCGGTCTCGGTCGTCGCGTGCGGCGGTGGGGGCGGCACCACCACCACGAGCGCGCCGCCGGCTGAAACAGCCGCGCCCGCGGCGGCCGGGCTGAGGGTCGATGCGGCCACGGCCGGCGAAGTGATGGGTATGGTGATGCTCGACGGCACGGCGCCGGCCAACGCGGCGATCAGAATGAACGCCGACCCGGTCTGCCTGCGCGAAGCCAAGGGGCCGCAGACCCAGGAAACCTACGTGGTCGGCGACGGCAAGGCGCTCGGCAACGTGTTCGTCTACGTGAAGGACGGTCTCGGCAACTACGTGTACGACACGCCGGCCGAGCCGGCGCGGATCGATCAGAAGCAGTGCCGTTACACCCCGCACGTACTCGGGATACGCGTCGGCCAGCCGCTCGAGATCACCAACAGCGATCCGACGCTGCACAACATCCACGCCCAGCCGACAGCTAATCAAGAGTTCAACACCGGCCAGCCGATCCAGGGCATGAAGATGACGCACACCTTCACTGCCAAGGAAGTCATGGTGCCGTTCAAGTGTGACGTGCACGGCTGGATGAACGCCTTCATCGGCGTGTTGGATCATCCCTACTTCGCCACCACGGGCATGGACGGCAAGTTCTCGCTGAAGACGCTGCCGCCCGGCACCTACACGATCGAGGCGTGGCACGAGAAGCTCGGCGCCCAGACACAGCAGGTTACGATCGGCGAGAAAGAAACCAAGGAGGTCAGCTTCACGTTCAAGCCCGTCTGACGATGCTCCACCGCTTCGCACAGTTCGTCACCGGCGCCACGGTGCTGCTCGTGCTGGCCGGCAGTCTGGTCACCAGCACCGAATCGGGCCTCTCGGTGCCCGATTGGCCCACCACGTACGGCTGGAACATGTTTACGTTTCCGCCTTCGAAGTGGGTCGGCGGTATCTTCTACGAGCATGGCCATCGGTTGATCGCCAGCACGGTCGGGTTCCTGACGATCGTGCTGGCGGGATGGCTGTCGCGCACCGACTCGCGACGCTGGCTGCGGCGGCTCGGATGGACGGCGCTTCTGGCCGTGATCGCGCAAGGGGTGCTTGGCGGCTTGACAGTCCTCTTCTTCCTGCCGGCCCCGATCTCGATCGCGCACGCCGGGCTTGCCGAGATCTTCTTCTGCCTCACGATTGCGATTGCGCTGTTCACCTCGCCCGGCTGGATGGCCGGCTACGGGCGCGGCGCCTCCGAGCCGGCCGGAGTCCCTGGAGTCCCTGGAGTCGACGACCGCAGGCTGCGGCTGGTGGCGACGGCCACGACCGCGCTTGTCTACGCGCAGATTCTCGTCGGGGCGACCATGCGGCACACGGGCGCCGGGCTCGCGATCCCGGACTTCCCGCTGATGTTCGGTCGCCTCGTGCCGGATCATTGGGACTCGATGATCGCGATCCATTTCGCGCACCGCGTCGGCGCGCTCGTCGTGGCGCTCGCCGTGGCCGCGACAGCGGCTCACGTGTGGTACCACCACCGAGGCCGGCGCGAGCTGGTGCGCCCCGCGGCGCTCGTCTCGGCGCTGGTGGCCGTTCAGATCACGCTCGGCGCCTTGACCGTGCTCACAGCGCGCGACGTGTGGATCAACAGCGTCCACGTGGTCTGCGGGGCGCTGGTCCTCACGGCCTCGCTGGTGCTGACACTGCGGGCCTGGCGCGTGAAGTTTGGGACCGAAGACGGCCGGCTGAGGCCGCACGTCACGTACGGCATCGACACCAGCGCTGGCCTTGGTAGGATCCGCCTTCAGGCGGACCGTCCGGCCACCGGAGCTCGCCCGTGAAGCACGCGCGGGCTGACGCGGCCTCGGTTCCCCTCCCGGTCGCCGGCCGCTCGATGATCTCTGGCGATTACATCGCGCTCACCAAGCCGCGCCTGAACGGGCTCGTCGTCGCGACGAGCGCAGTCGGGTACTACTTGGGCGCGCCCGGTCGACCGGATCTGCTGTCGATGGCGCTCGTGGCGATGGGCACGACACTGGTCGCAGGCAGCGCGGCCGTCCTCAATCAAGTCTACGAACGCGATACCGACGCCATGATGAACCGCACGCGCCTGCGGCCGCTGCCGGACGGACGCGTGTCACCCGGCGATGCAACTATCTTCGGCGTCGCGTTGTCGGCCTGCGGCCTCGCCATCCTCGCCGCGCACGCGACGCTCGTGACCACGGTGCTCGCGCTCGCGACGCTCGCCATCTATCTTCTGATTTACACCCCGATGAAACGCCGCACGCCGCACGCGACGCTCGTCGGCGCCGTCCCGGGCGCGCTGCCGCCGCTCATCGGGTGGACGGCCAGCCACGACGGCGTCTCCACGGGCGGCCTCGCGCTCTTTGCCATCGTCTTCCTGTGGCAGATTCCGCACTTCATGGCGATCGCCTGGATGTACCGCGACGATTACCGGAAGGCCGGCTTCCCCATGCTGTCTGTGATCGATCCGAGCGGCCGGCGCGCGGGACGTCAGGCGGTGGCATACGCCATGGCGCTCGTGCCGGCGAGCGTGACACCGACGATCGTCGGGATGACCGGCGCCGCGTATGCGACCGTCACGCTCGTGTTGGGCGTGGCTCTGCTCGCTCTGGCCGCACGGTTCTTCGCGGCGCCATCCGATCGGTCGGCCCGCTGGCTGTTTGTGGGCTCGATCGCCTACCTGCCGCTCAGCTGGATCGCGATGGTCGCGGACCGGCTGTGACGGTCCACGATCTGCCGGCCGTCAACGCGAGTCTCAATGCGCTGTCGGGCATCCTGCTCGTCATCGGTTACACCATGATTCGTGGGCGGCGCATCGCCGCGCATCGCCGCTGCATGATCGCAGCGTTCGTGACGTCGTCGCTGTTTCTGGTCTGCTATGTGATCTACCACGCCCAGGTGGGGTCGGTGCGCTTCACGCGCGAGGGACTCGTGCGGCCTGTGTATTACACCATCCTCATCACGCACGTCACCCTCGCGGCGGCCGTGCCGCCGCTGGCGATGCTGACGCTGTCGCGGGGGCTCAAGGCGCGCTACCCCCAACACGTCCGCATCGCCCGCTGGACCCTGCCCATCTGGCTGTACGTATCGGTGACGGGCGTGCTGGTCTACGTGCTGCTGTATCAGCCGACCTGGCTCCTGTAGAGAGGGTCCGGCTGAAGCCGGACACTACATCTGGAGGCCGAAACCGGCCGTTACGAAGCGGTTGTAGTGTCCGGCTTTAGCCGGACCCAAGCTATACTGGACCCCTTAAAACGCGCGGGCGTGTCGCGCCGGGGTAGAGCATGCGATACCGTCTTCATGGGTTCCGAGGCGTTCTGGCGTTCTCACTGGCCGTGGCGCTGGTATCGATGTCGGGTCGTGCCGCCGCACAGGGCCGCGTCGGCGGCACGGTCAAGAGCGAGACCGGGGACCCGATCAAAGGCGCGACGGTGACGGCGCGCAATCTCGACGCCCAGCCCGACAGCTTCACAAGCACGACCGACGAGCGAGGGCGTTTCGCGATGGTCGGGCTGCCGCGTGGCGAATGGACGTTCTACGTGCAGGCGCCCGGCTTCGTGCCCGATCTCGGTACCGTCAACGTCCGGGCGATCAACGCCAACCCACCCTTTGCTTTCACACTCGTGAAGGCGGCCGTGGCGCCAAGTGCGCTTGGATCGCTCGACGCGAAAAACCTCCAGACGCAGCTGGCGGCGGCCGACGGGTTATACAACGGTCAGCGATGGGACGAAGCGATTGCCGCGTATCGCGCGATCCTGACGAAAGCGCCGGCGCTCAGCGTCATCAATCTGCAGATTGCCAGCGCGTACCGGAGCAAGAAGGAATTCGACAGCGCCATCGGCGTGTACAGCGAGCTGTTGAAGGCCGACCCGATGAACGGCAGGGCCAAGATTGGCATCGCGATGGCCAATGTCGAGAAGGGCGATCTCGACGCGGCCGAAGGGACCCTCGAAGTCGCGGCCGAGACCGTCGGCGCCACGAGCGAGGTGTTCTGCAGCCTCGGTGACGTGAAGCTCGCGAAGTCGAAGACCGACGAAGCCGTCAGGGCGTACCAGCGTGCGAGCCAGGCCGATCCCACATGGGGGAAGCCGGTCTTTGCCCTGGGTCGGGTTGCGATGAGCCGGGACGACAAGGCCGGCGCACTGACATATTTCGAGCGGGCGGTCGATGTCGATCCGACGTCACCGGAGGCCGCGCAGGCCAAGGCGGCAATTGAGCAACTGAAGGGACAGTAGGGTTAAGCACCGGCACCTGTCGCACCAGCGCACGATCGCACTGTCGCACCTTTATTACTGTGTCCCATCCTCCCTTTCGCTACACGCTCATCCTGGTCAGTGTCGGGCTCAGTACGGCGCTCGCGGCCGTCGGTGGCTGGCGCTACGCGCGCGCCTCGGCACCGCTCGCCGGGCCGATCATCGTGATTTCGATCGACTCGCTTCGCCCCGATCATCTCCCCGCGTACGGCTACCGGAAGGTCGAGACCCCAGCCATCGACGAGCTCGCCAATAGCGGCGTCGTCTTCGAGCGCGCCTTCGCGCACGCGCCGCAGACACTTCCCTCGCATGCGGCACTGCTCTCCGGACGGCTGCCCTTCGAGACCGGCGTCCGCGACGACACCGGGGGTTCTGTCAGGCCGGGCGAGCGACTCCTGGCCCAGATGCTCAGGGAGCGCGGCTATGCGACGGGCGGCGTCGTGTCCTCGTCTCTCCTGCGGCAGGAAACCGGGATCGGCCAGGGGTTCGATTTTTTTGACGCCGAGATGCCCGTCGATCCCTCGGCGCGCGCGGCCGGGCGCGTGCAGCGCGACGGCGCCCACTCAGAGCAGATTGCCGAGCAGTGGCTCGAGACCGTCGGCGGATCGCGGGCGTTTCTGCTGCTGCATCTGAACGAGCCGCACAAGCCCTACGCGCCGCCAGATCGTTTCTCGCAGTACTCGCCCTATGATGGCGAGATCGCATATGCGGACGAGATCGTCGGGCGGTTGGTCCGCTATCTCAAGACACATCAGCTCTACGATCGTTCCACAATTGTTCTGCTGTCAGATCACGGCGAGGGCTTAGGCGATCACGGCGAGCAGGAGCACGGCCTGTTCCTGTACGACGAAACGATTCGCGTGCCCCTCATCATCAAACAAGAGGGCAACGCCCGCGCCGGGGCGCGGGTGTCCGACGTCGTGCAGCTCATCGATCTGGTGCCGACGATCCTGGACCTGGTCCAGGCGCCGACGCCGGGAAGCCTTCGCGGGCGGTCGCTCGAGCCGCTGCTCGATGGCGGCAGCCGGCGTCCCGGGCAGGCTGTGTACTCCGAAGCCCTGTACGGGCGCTACCTCTTCGGCTGGAGCGAGCTGGCGTCGGTCACCGATGGCCGGTACCGCTACATCAGGGCGCCCCGTGAAGAGCTGTACGACCTCGAGCGCGATCCGAACGAGCGCGACAACCTCCTCGTTCCAGGGCCACAGGAGAACCTTTCGAACCTTGGGAACCCCGCGAACCCTGAGCGAGCCGTGCAGGCGCTCGCAGAAGCCCTCGACCGCCTCACTTCTGGGACGGCCCCGGCGGTGCCGACGAGCAGCGCATCTCTTCCGGATCCGAAGGATACGTATCAGATTCTCGAGGCGTATCGGAGCGCCGTTGAGCTGGCGAGCGCCGGGGAATGGTCGAAGGCGATCGGGCTGCTGCAGCGAATCGTCCGTGAGCATCCCGAGCTCGTGGAGGCGTGGAACCAACTCGCCCGATCGGCGTACCGCATCGATCGATACGATGTGGCGCTTGGCGCCTACAAGCACCTGATCGCGTTGAGACCGTCAGAGCCGGCCGGCTACATCGGCGCCGCCGAGGCGCTTGTGAAGCTCAAGAGACTCGAGGACGCGCGCGCCGAGGCCGCCCGCGCCGCCGACGTGGCCACCGACCGGGCCGCGCGGGTGTCGGCGCACGAGTTGCTCGTGAGGATTGCGCTCGCGCGGCGCGACGCCGAGGCCGCGCGTGCCGGAGCCGGACGTGTGCACGACATCGATCCGAGCGTGCCGATGCCGACCTATGTCGATGCGCGGCTCCTCTACGACCAAGGCCACTACGCCGACGCGCTGCCGCTTTTCGAGCAGGCCATCGCCGAGCTGAAGAAGGCCGGCGGCCTTCCTATGGCCGATCTGCATTACTACGCCGCCGACACGCTCGAACGGGCGGCGCGCCCTCAGGAGGCTGAGGTGTGGTTTCTCGAGGAACTGCGGTACTTCCCCGGCAATACTCGGGCGCGCGGCGGGCTTGCGTCGCTCTATCACGCAACCGGCCGGCCCGACGAGGCCGACAAGATTCTTTCAGAAATGATCGAGACGCGAAAGGATCCCGAGTCCTACTCACTTGCTGCCCGGCTGTGGCAGTCGTTCGGCAAGATCCGGCAGGCTGCCGCCATTCGGGCGGAAGCGCGAAAAATCTTCTCCTACTAAGCTCCCTAAGAGTGACCCGCTCAAACTTTTCCGCCATTTGACAGATACGACCGGGGAATGCGAAGCTTCACCCCGTCAATCAGCAGCTTGACTCGGACTAACTCCCCTTCGAAGCTCCTGTCATGAGTATCTGGCGGCCAGACGAGTCTGAGGCACCGGACCGCTACCACTCGCGGGTCGGGACCGCGGGGCCTTCCTCCCAGAGATGCAACAACTCGGGGCACAGTGATGGGTCGGAAACGTGAAGCATCTCATGAGCGCATCGAGGTCCGGGCGAGCGATCTCGGTGCTGGTCGTCGCGGCTCTTCTCACCGCGTGCGGTGGCGGCCCGGTGAGTTCGTCGGATCCGGGCGTGATGCCCTTCTCGATCGAGCCGGCGAGCGTGCGACCGAGCTCTCCTGACCTGCTGGCTCTCGGCAAGAAGATCTTCGAAACGGAGTGCGCGGCCTGCCACGGTTCTGCCGGAAACGGCGAGGGAGAGGCAGCCTATCTGCTTTACCCGCGGCCCCGCAACTTCACCTCGGGCCAGTTCATCATCGTTTCAACCTGGGATGGCGTTCCGACCGACGAAGACCTGTTTCGTACCGTCTCGCGCGGCATACCCGGCTCGGCCATGCCCTCGTGGGCGCACCTGCCGGAAGAGACGCGCTGGGGCCTCGTCCACTACGTCAAGTCGTTCTCGAAGCGGCCGATCGCGGTGAACGCGAACCGCGAGCCCGACGCCTCCGGCAGCGGCGGCGCTGGGATCATCATGATTCCAGAGGAGCCCCGGTATGACGAGCCGGCACGTGTGCGGGCGCAGGAGCTCTTTGCGAAAGGCTGTGCGCCGTGTCACGGCGCGACCGCTCGTGGTGATGGCCCGCAGAAGCAGGTCGACTCGCATGGCTTTCCCACACGCCCCCGCGACCTGACGCTCGGGGTCTTCAAGGGAAGCCCGGAGCCCGACCTTCTCTACCGCCGCATCGTAGCCGGGATGCCGGGGTCGCCGATGCCGCAGAGTGGCTACCTGCATGGCAACGACGCCTGGCATCTCACGCACTTCGTGCGGTCGCTGTCGAGCAGTGCGCAGCGCGCGAGGGCGGAGATGAACAAGTCAAGAATCGTCGCGACGCGTGTCGCGGAGTTGCCGGCCAACCCCAACTCGGGGATCTGGCGCCAGGCCCCGGCGGTGAACCTGCAGCTGATGCCGCTCTGGTGGCGCACCGACCGTCCCGAGGAGATCACCGTCAAGGCGCTGCACGACGGCAGGAGCCTCGCGCTCCTTCTGCAGTGGGAGGACGCGACGAACGACGAAACCGCCATCCGTCCGCAGGACTTCCGCGATGCGGCGGCGGTCGAATTCGCGCTCACATCCGATCCGCCGTTTTTCGCGATGGGTCAGCCGGGGCGGAGAGTCAACATCTGGATGTGGAAGTCGGAGCGGCAGGCGGACCTGCAGACGGCCTTCCAGGATATCGAGAAGGTGTACCCCAACATCGGGATTGACTCGTACCCCAACCTGCTGCGGTCGCCGCTCGAGCAGCCGATGCGCAACGCCCTGACGCTCGAGTCCGATCCCCGGTTCGTCACCGCCTGGGGCGCCGGCAACATCGTGGCCGATCCCACGCGGCGCACCGCGGCGGAAGATCTGGACGCGCAGGGTTTCGGCACGCTGCGCGCGCACCCGGCCGAGGCTCAGGCCGTGGCGGCCACAGGCGACTACGCCACCGGGTCGTATCTTGTCCAGTTCAGGCGGCCCTTCGCCACGCTCGACAGCAGCCTCATCCGTCTGGCGCCGGGCGATCGCGTCCCGGTCGCTTTTGCCGTGTGGAACGGGAGCGCCGGCGACCGCGACGGCAAGAAGTCGGTGTCTATCTGGCAGGAGCTCCTGATCGAGAAGTAAGGGGGGACGTCGTGAAGCATGGTGGCGAGTCGGGCCGCGGTCCCGGGATTCCGCGGCGGCAGTTCCTGCAATTCCTCGGCGCGGGCGCAGCGGCGTCCCTCGCTGGTCTCGAGACGGCATGCACGCTGTTGCGCCCGGTCGACGATGGCAACCCGCTGGCGCGACGGGTGTCACGGGACTGGGAGAAGATTTACCACGATCAGTACCGCTACGACTCGACGTTCGACTGGGTCTGCTCGCCCAACGACACGCACGCCTGCCGCATTCGCGCGTACGTCAGGAACGGCATCGTCGTGCGCAGCGGCTCGACCTACGATTATCAGAACTATGCGGATCTGTACGGCAACCACGCGAGCATCAACTGGAATCCACGCCAGTGCGCAAAGGGCTACACCTTCCATCGTGTGCTCTACGGACCGTATCGGCTCCGGCATCCGATCGTTCGCAAGGGATGGAAAGCCTGGGTAGACGCAGGATTCCCCGAGCTGACGGCAGAGAACAAGGACAAGTACTACTTCAGCCGCCGCGGCGACGACGAGTTCGTCCGGATTTCGTGGGAGGACGCGTTCGGACACATCGCGGCCGCGCTCAACGCGATTGCCGGCCGTTACAGTGAGGAGGCGGGCGCCAAACGGCTGCTCGCGCAGGGCTACCAGCCCGAGATGGTGGCGGCCATGGGCGGCGCGGGCACGCGCACGGTCAAGATGCGGGGCGGCATGGGCCTGCTGGGCGTGCTCGGCAAGTACGGCATGTACCGCCTGAACAACTCGATGGCGCTGCTCGACGCCCTGATCCGCGGCGTCAAGCCCGAAGAGGCGAAGGCCGGCCGGAATTTCTCCAACTACACCTGGCACGGCGATCAGGCCCCCGGGCATCCGTGGGTGCACGGGCTGCAGGCCTCGGACTGCGACTTCAACGACCTGCGGTTCTCGAAGCTCATCATCATGGACGGCAAGAACCTGGTCGAGAACAAGCTGACCGATTCGCACTGGTTCATCGAGTGCATGGAGCGCGGCGGCAAGATTGTCGTCATCGCGCCCGAGTACGGGCCGCCCTCCACCAAGGCCGATTACTGGATTCCGATTCGCCCGCAGACCGACGCCGCACTCTTTCTCGGCATCACCCGCCGGATGATCGAGCGCAAGCAGTACGATGAAGTGTTCGTCAAGCAGTTCACCGACTTCCCGCTGCTCGTGCGGACCGACACGCTCAAGCGCCTGCACGCCCACGAGGTGTTCGCCGGCTACAGGAACACGCTCGCCGCCGACGGCCCGTCGATGAAGATCCAGGGCCTCACGAGCGAGCAGTACGCGCTGCTCGGCGATTTCGTCGTGTGGGATGCCAAGACGGGCGGCCCGCGCGCGATCACCAGAGACGAAGTCGGCGCGACGATGACGAGCCGGGGCATCGAACCGCTCCTCGAAGGGCGATTTCCGGTCAAGCTGGCCGACGGGAAAACCGTGGAGTGCGCGACGCTGTGGACCTTGTACCAGGTTCATCTCAAGGACTACGACCTCGACACGGTCGCCGACATCACGCGCGCGCCCAAATCGCTCATCGAGCAGCTCGCCGACGACATCGCGACCATCAAGCCCGTGTCCATTCATCAAGGAGAGGGCATCAACCACTGGTTCCACGCGACCGAGATGAATCGCGCGGCGTACCTGCCGCTCATGCTGACCGGGAACATCGGGCGGCCCGGCGCCGGCTGCCACACCTGGGCGGGCAACTACAAGGCGGCGATCTTCCAGGGCTCACCCTGGACCGGCCCGGGCTTCAAAGGCTGGGTGGCGGAAGACCCGTTCGCGCTGACGCTCGACGAAAACGCCCCGGGCAAGGATGTCCACGCCCATGCCTACACGAAGGACGAGGAGCCGGCCTACTGGAACCACGGCGACAAGGCGCTCATCGTCAACACCCCGAAGTACGGCCGGAAGAACTTCACCGGCGACACGCACATGCCGACCCCCACCAAGGCGTTGATCTTCAGCAACGTGAATCTGATCAACAACGCCAAGTGGGCCTACGAGATGATCAAGAACGTCAACCCGAACATCGAGATGATCGTCTCGATCGACATTCAGATGACGGCGTCGATCGAGTACGCGGATGTCGCGCTGCCGGCCAACTCGTGGCTCGAGTTCGAGGATCTGGAGGTGACGGCGAGCTGCTCCAATCCGTTCCTGCAGGTCTGGAAGGGCGGCATCGCGCCGGTCTTCGACAGCAAGGACGACCTGGCCATCCTGGCGGGCATCGCGAAGGCGATGTCGACGCTCACCAACGACCAGCGGTTCGAAGAGATGTTCAAGTTCGAGCTCGAGGGCAAGCGCTCGGTGTACTTGCAGCGCCTCTTCGAGACCTGCACCACCACCCAGGGGTACACCGTGGCGGACGTCATGGCGGGCAAGTACGGGCCGCCGGGCGGGGCGCTGCTCAATTTCCGGACCTACCCGCGCATCCCGTTCTACGAGCAGGTGCACGACAACGAGCCGTTCCACACCGACACCGGCCGGCTGCACGCGTATGCGGACGTGCCCGAGGCGATTGCGTACGGCGAGAACTTCATCGTGCACCGCGAAGGGCCCGAGGCGACGCCCTATCTGCCCAACGTGATCGTCAGCGCGAACCCGTACGTCCGGCCGGACGACTATGGGATCGCGCGTACCGCCGAACACTGGGACGCGCGGACGATTCGCAACGTGAAGCTGCCGTGGTCGCAAGTCAAGGGCACGAAGAATTTTCTGTGGGAGAAGGGATTCCAGTTCTACTGCCTCACGCCCAAGACGCGTCACCGCGTCCACTCCGGCTGGTCCAACGTGGACTGGCACATGCTGTACGACTCGAACTTTGGCGACCCGTACCGGCTCGACAAGCGGGCGCCGTGCGTCGGCGAGCACCAGCTCCACGTCAACCCGCAGGCGGCGCGCGACCTGGGAATCAACGACGGCGACTACGTTTACCTCGACGCCAACCCGGCCGATCGGCCCTACATCGGCGCCAGGCCCGACGATCCATTCTATCGCGTGGCGCGCTGCATGCTGCGCGTCAAATACAACCACGCATATCCGTACAACATCGTGATGATGAAGCACGCACCGTTCATCGCCACCGAGAAGAGCGTGAAGGCGCACGAGACGCGCCCGGATGGCAGGGCGTTGTCGGCCAACACCGGCTACCAGGCCAATCTGCGCTACGGCTCGCAGCAGTCGGTGACGCGGAACTGGCACATGCCGATGCACCAGACCGATTCGCTCTTCCACAAGGCGAAGGTGACGATGGGCTTCATTTTCGGCGGCGAGGCCGACAACCACGCCGTCAACACGGTCCCGAAGGAAACGCTCGTCCGGATTTCGAAGGCTGAAGACGGGGGCCTCGGCGGCACGGGCATCTGGGCGCCGGCGACAACGGGCTATTCGCCCGACAACGAGAGCGAATCGATGAGGCGGTACCTGGCGGGAGAGCTGACAAAAGTCAAGAGTTGAGCCTCCAGCGCTAGAGCCAAGACTATGTCCTATCACGATCCAGAACCCGAAGATCCACAAGAGCTCGTTGGTGTCGAACTGCCCGGCGACGAGGCGGTGACCCGCGAGATGGCCGCGACCTTTGCCGACGAGTTTGCGCAGCTCGGCCTCACGCGGATCCAGATCCTTTCGCTCTACCGGCGGGCCGAATACACCGGCGCGCACCAGGCCTGGCGGCTGCTGGGCGAGGACGAGATCGCGCGGATCGTCGACGAAAGCCTTGCCGTCTACGGGCGGTTTGTTTGGGTGGTGACGGACGGACCTGAAGAAGTCGCCGGATCGGTCGCGCAGCCGCTGCGGCTGGTCCGGCGCGGGAGTTAAGCGATGCCCACGGTGAAGAACTGGCAACTGGGCCGCGACATGGCCTATCCGTACGACGCGCGGTATCCGGAGCGGCAGTTCGCGTTCGTCTTCAACATCAACCGCTGCATTGCCTGCCAGAGCTGCACCATGGCGTGCAAATCGACCTGGACCTTCAGCAAGGGCCAGGAGCACATGTGGTGGGCGAACGTCGAGACCAAGCCCTACGGCGGCTACCCGCGCTGGTGGGACGTGAAGATCCTCGAGCAGCTCGAGACGGCCAATCCTGGCGCCCAGGTCTGGGGCGGCACCCCCGGCGACGGCCGGTTGGCACCGTACGGGACGTTCGAAGGCCAGACGATTTTCGAGGCCGCCGCGCGCGCGCTGTCGCCCGACAGCGCGCGGGTGCTGGGCTATCTGCCGACCGACGAGGAGTGGAACTCGCCGAACATCTATGAGGACAATCCCGTCGGGAAGCGCGGGGTCCGCAACGCGCTCGACGACACCGGTGTGCAGCTGCCGGTGCACAAGACCTGGTTCTTCTACCTCGCCCGCATTTGTAACCACTGCTCGTATCCGGCGTGCCTCGCGGCGTGCCCGCGCAAGGCGATTTACAAGCGTCCCGAGGACGGCATCGTCCTGCTCGACCAGTCGGAGTGCCGCGGGTACCGCAAGTGCGTGGAGGCGTGCCCGTACAAGAAAACCATGTACCGAGGGAACACGCGCACGAGCGAGAAGTGCATTGCGTGCTACCCGCGCGTCGAAGGGACCGATCCGGAAAGCAATGGCGAGCCGATGGAAACGCGCTGCATGGAAGCTTGCATCGGGCAGATCCGCATGCAGGGCCTCGTGACGATTGCTGAGGACGGCACCTGGGCCGAGGATCGGTACAACCCGCTCTACTTCCTGGTGCACGTGGCCAAAGTCGCGCTGCCGCTGTATCCGCAATTCGGCACCCAGCCCAATGGGTACTACATCCCGCCGCGTTGGGTCCCGCGGCCGTACCTGCGGCAGATGTTTGGCCCAGGCGTCGACCTCGCGATCGAAAACTCGATCAGCCCGAGTCGCGAGTTGCTTGCGGTGCTGCAATTGTTCCGCCGGTCGAACCGCATCATCTTCCGCTATGAGATCGAAGAGGGACCGAAGATCTACGAGGGCTCGCTGCACGGGCGCAAGGTGGAGCTGTACAACGACACCGTGATTGCGTTCGGCAAGGACGGGCGCGAACTGTTCCGGACCACCGTCGAAGAACCCGTACACGTCCGCTCGAACGCGCACGCCAATTCGATCTGAGAGACGTTGATGAGCCCCGCTTCACTTGCGGCGATAGACGATACACTCGCGAGAGCGGTCGTGTACCGGACCATGTCGATTGGCTTTCAGGCACCGACCGAAGAGCGTCTGAGCGAAGTGGGCGCCCGCGACGGGTTTCCTGTCGTCGCAGCCGCCCTGCGGCACCTGGCGCAGGCCTCCGAGGGGGCGAACGTCGAACGCGTCGCCGCGCGGCTGGGCTCGATCTCGCCGCCCGGCGTGGACCAACTGGCCGCCAGCTTCGTGCACCTGTTCGGGCATACGGCGCGCGGCCTGGTCTGCGCGTGCGAAACGGAGTACGGCCCCGACAACGCCTTCCATCAACCGCAGCAACTTGCCGACATCTCGGGCTACTACCTGGCGTTCGGGCTGCATCCGACGCCCGGGTCGGAAGCGCGCGTCGATCACATCGCCTGCGAACTCGAGTTCATGGATTTCCTGAACCGCAAGCAGGCGTGGTTGCTGGAGAACGATGGGCGGGCGCCGAGCGGCGAGACGCTGGAGGTGACCGAGCGCGCCGAGCGCACGTTTTTGCGCAATCACCTTGCACGCTTCGGTCGCGCGTTCGCCACGCGCGTCGTGGCGGAAGACCCGAGCGGATACTTCGGCGCCCTGGGACACACGCTGCTTGCCCTGCTGAGCGCGGACTGTGCGCGGGTGGGCGTCGAAGCGGGTCCGCTCGGGCTCGCCGTGCGGCCCGAGACCGCCGACGACACGCCGATGGCGTGCGGCTCGGACGGCGAGCTGATTCAGATCCAGCGGAAGCCATGACGCAGCCGACCTACGCGCCGGATCTGGTCGAGGAAGCCGTGTTGCTGGCCGAGCCGACGGCCCCGGCCGCCTCGGCGCAGGCCTTTCGACGCGAGCGCGATCGGATCTACGAGATCGTGGACGACGATGCGCGGGAAGCGAGCTTCCGATCGCTGCACCTGCGATGGTTTGCACGTCTCGGACTGCACCGCGTCATCGACCAGGTCGCCCACCAACGCGTCGATGTCGCCGATCGGGTCAACGTGAGCCGTGTCGTTCGGGCGCTGACCCGCCAAGATGAAGGGGCGGACCTCGTCGATGAAGCGACGCTGGACGCCGCCAGTCCGACACCGACGCTGGTGCTGCGGCTCTGCCCGAGCACGCTCCTGAGGCCAGACGCCCTGTGCACGCTCCTCCACCACGAGCTCACACACGTCGCCGACATGCTCGACCCGGCGTTCGGTTACGAGCGCAGGCTCCCCGCGTCGGAGGACGGGCCCTCGGCGGACAACATCCTGCGCGATCGGTATCGCGTCTTGTGGGACACGACCATCGACGGCCGCCTGACCCGCGTCGGACTGGCCGGGCCGACGGAGCGGACCGCACGGTGGCGCGAGTTCGCCTCCGCGTTCGCGATGCTGGGCGAGGGGTGCGAGAGCGCCTTCGAGGAATGGTTCAACCGGACCGATCCGACCCACGCGGGGCTGGTGGCGTTCGCGTTGACGCCTCCACAGTTGGCAAACGCTGGGAAGCCGGGCCGCTGCCCGCTGTGCCGCTTCCCGGTCGCCTCGCTCGATGCGCGCGACGGCGGCGTCTCGCCGGCGACCGAAGCGGTGATTCGCGCCGCTCACCCGGCTTGGCGAATCGAGCTCGGACTGTGCTCGCAGTGCCTAGATCTGTATGAGGCTAGGCAGCCAAGCTGCGCCTGAAACCGCTGACATGCCTCGACCATCCGATCCCGCCCCTGTTCCACGCCTGATTCTGCACTGAGAACCGCGATTCCGCAGTCGCTCAGCTGACGCTCGTTTAGAGGACCTGGCATGCTCTCGCCGCTCGACACGCAGACCGAGGCGGTGCTGCTCAAGGTCATCCTGCAGCTCATGGTGATCATCGCCGCCGCCCGCCTCGGCGCGGTCGCGTTCCGGTTTCTGGGCCAACCGCAGGTATGCGGCGAAATTGCCGCCGGCCTCGTTCTTGGCCCAACGTTCCTCGGTCGCCTCTTTCCGGATCTCTCGGGCCGGATCTTCGATCCGACGGTTGCGCCGATCGTCAGCACACTCAGTCAGATCGGGCTCATCCTGCTGATGTTTCTCATCGGGCTGGAATTCAACTTCGCCCACCTGCGCTCGTCTCGGCGCGCCGCGCTCACGATCTCGCTGGCCGGCATCGCAGTGCCCTTCACGCTGGGTTTGCTCCTCGCGCCGTACCTGCACGCGCGGATCGGCATCGAGGGGAATCCCTTGAATTTCTCGCTGTTTCTTGCGACCGCACTGTCGATCACCGCGCTGCCGATTCTCGGCCGGATCATGATCGAGCTGAACATTCATCGCACCCGGATCGCGGCCATTACGATCACGGCGGCTGCGCTGGACGACGTCGCGGGCTGGATCATCTTGGCCCTCGTCACCGCGATCGTCCGGTCGCGCTTCGATCCCGCCAGCTTTGCGCTGATGCTGTTCGAGACGGTCGGCTATGCGCTCGTGCTGATCTTCGTCGTACGCCCTGTTCTCCGCAGGTGGGCGCGATCCGCGGTGGGAGCACGCGACGGTGAACTTTCGCTCGGCGCACTGGCAACCCTGCTCGTTCTCATCTTCACGTCGGCGGCTGTGACAAACCTCATCGGGATCTTCTCTATCTTCGGCGCGTTCCTGATTGGGGCCGTGCTCTACGACGAAGATGCCTTTCGGGAGGCGGTCAAACGACGGCTCCACGATTTTGTCGTGGCGTTCTTCCTCCCGATCTTCTTCACGTACACCGGTCTCCGCACCGACATCGGGACGCTGCAGGGCGCATCCATGTGGGTCCTGTGTGCGCTCGTCCTGCTCGCCGCCCTGATCGGCAAGTTGGGCGGCTGCACCGCTGCGGCCCTGCTCGCCGGTTTCCGGGTCCGCGAAGCCGCCCTCGTCGGGGTCTTGATGAACACCCGCGCCCTGATGGAGCTCATCGTCATCAACATCGGGTACGACCTCGGCGTCATTCCGAAAAGCGTGTTTTTCATGCTCGTGTTCATGGCCATCGTCACGACCTACATGACGACACCGATCGTGCGGCGCCTGATTGTGGCCACCGAACTGGAACCGGAGTTTCAGCGCTCGACCTTCGCGCGACAGCCGCGGAAGGCCGTCGACTAGCCCTGTAAACGCGTCGCGCTGGTGTGGCGCGCGCGCTCAGCCGTAGGGGACTCCACGGTGCGCGGGTAAGTAGAAGCTCGGGATCATCCGGTCGACGCGCAACAGCCCCTGACGAGTCAGCGTGATCGCCGTCGGGTCGATCGTGAGCCATCCCTCGGCCGACAATCGCGAGAGCGGTTCGGCAAACCGGCGGTCGACCTGGACACCGAACTTGTCTCGAAAGTACGCCTGCTCGACCCGTCCGAGCTTGAGCCCCAGCACGAATTCACGGACGACACGCTCCTCGTCGTTGAGGACGTAGGCCCGGCCGAGCGGCAGGGTGCCGGCCCGAAGGCTGCGCATGTAGGGTTCGAACGCGGCCAGATTCTGCTGATGCACCCCGTTGAGGTACGAGAACGATGAGACGCCGATGCCGAGCAGATCCGAACCTCGGTACTGCTCCTCCATGTACAGAAAGCGATGGCGGTCGATGTCGCGAACCGCCGTATAGGCGCTTCGAAGCGTGTAGCCCGCGGCCTCGAGCCGCGCAAACGCCTGGTGCAGCCGCCCGCGCTTGACCTCCCACGATGGCAGGGTCCCGTCGAGTGTGCGGTCGCCAACCGCCCGGTACAGCGGCGTATTGGGCGGAATCTCGAGCTGGTAGATCGTCACGTTCTCCGGGGCCCATTCCACGACGCGATCGAGGCTCCGGTGAACCGACTCGTCCGACTCGCCGACCATGCCGACCATCAAGTCGATGTTGACGACGTCGAACGCCACCTGCCGGATCTCCGCATAGGCGCGCTCGACGTCACGGACCGAGTGGCTGCGGCCGTTTCTGGCCAGCACGTCGTCATCAAGCTGCTGCACACCGAGACTCAGCCGCGTCACGCCGGCCTCGCGGAGCTCCCTCAGCTTCGGCAGGTTGACGGTCTGCGGCGCGCACTCGAAGGTGACTTCGCGGGCCGCCTGCCACGAGAAACTTTGCGCGAGCCCTCGCAGTAACCGAACGACTCGCCCGGGCGAGAGCAAAGACGGCGTACCGCCGCCCAAGTACACGAAATCCACCATGCGACCGGCCAGCAGAGGCTGTTGGGCGTACACAGCCAGTTCGGCCAGCAGCGCGTCGAGGTACGCATCGATCTGGTTGCGCGTCTTGCCGGCATAGGAGAGGTAGTAGCAGTACTGGCAGCGCTCGGTGCAGAAGGGAATGTGGACGTAGAGACCGAGCGGCACAGGCTTGGGCAACGGAGACGGCTGTGTGAGGAGATGTCGATACTGGTCAAGCGCGGCGACGGTCCACTGGGAAAATGGAGGGTAGGCGGCCACGAAGTAGGAGCCCAGCAATGGCTCGCCTGATTGGGTCTCCGGCCCGCCCGCCTCGGTGTGGCTTCCGGCCATCTTCATTTCAGACTCCCGGCTTGCTGCGCCTAGTTACGCTGCGAGTCGATTTGCCTGAGGGTCTCGTCGATGAGGCGTGCGTTGTCTTCTTTCGACAGGTTTCGCTTGATGAGCTTCGAGGCAATCGACAGCGATAACTCGACCGCTTCGATCCGGATCTGGCCCAGCGCGCGCTGGGTCTCGAGCTGAATCTGCCGCTCGGCGTTCCGCGTGAGGCCTTCGGCCTCCGCCCGCGCCTTGTGCTTCATTTCTTCTCTCAGCCGCTCGGCATCCGAGCGGCTCCGAGCGACGATCGCATCGGCCTCGGCTCTCGCTTTCGCAAGAATCTGGGCGGACTCCTGGTTGAGACGCTCCAGCTCCACCTTGGCCTGCTGCGCATCGTCGAGCGACTTGCGGATGGTAGCCTGACGCTCGTCGAGCGCCTTCAGCAGCGGTCCCCACGCCATCTTCTTGAGAAGGAACAGCAGCCCCAGAAACGTCAGGATGGTCCAGATGAACAGTCCTGGATCGACCTGAACGAGCGGATTATTCATGTCGCCTTCCCTACGGTCCGGCTGAAGCCGGACACTACATCAGAAAAACAGCGCCCACGCCCGCGTTAGGAAGCGCTACAGAATCAGCACGAGAAACGCGAAGACTTCACCCAGAATCGCGACCCCTTCGAGGAGGAACAGCGGGAGGTTGACGGCGCCTGTAATCTGCGCGGCCGCGCTCGGCTGCCGGGCGATGCCCTCGGCCGCCGCCACCGCCAGCTTGCCGATGCCCAGGCCGGCGCCAATCACAATCATCCCAAGTCCGATCGCCACGCTGATCAAGTGGAGGCGGCTCGCCGGAGCAGCCGCGGCCGCTGCTTCTTGTGCGAAGACACTTGGACCCATGACCGACGCAAAGACGAAGGCAAGAACTGCCACCACCATCGCCCTGCGGAAGAAACCTGCTGTGCTCATTCCCATATCCTTTCGTGTGATGAGAGCCGTCTCAGTGATGAACGTGAATGGCCATACCGATGAACACGGCCGTCAAGAGCGAGAAGACGTACGCCTGCACGAGAACCACGATGACTTCGAGGCCCGAGAGGAGCGAGGCCATCGGCACGGCCATGATGCCGATCCCGATGCCGGCCGCCGCCCGGCCGAACATTTCCGCAAAGAGAAACACGAATGAGAGGAGCGACAGGATCGCGATGTGCCCTCCCGTCATGTTGGCCGCAAGCCGCATCGTCAGCGCAAAGGGCCGCACGAACATCCCCATGATCTCGATAGGAATCAAGATGATGTAAATCGGCGCCGCCAGCCCCTTCGGGACGAGGTTGACCCAATGCTTGACGAAGCCATGCGCCTTGGTGCCCGCGACGATAATCGCGCCGAAGGTCAGTGATGCCAACGCGGCCGTCACGTTGAAGTTGGCCGTCGCGGTGCTCCCGCCGTGGACGACGCGCGAGAGAAACGACTCGTCGCTCGGGTGCAGCACCCAATGGTTCAGCAGACCGAGCACGTCGAAGATCGGAAGCAGGCCGACGGCGTTTGCCCCCAGGATGAAAAGAAACAGCGTCAGAATGTACGGCGTCCACGTGTTCACCCACTTCGTGCCGACATTGGGCAGCACGATGGAGTCGCGGACGTACTCTACGACTGCTTCGAGCGCGTTCATGAACCCGGACGGTATGAGCCGGTCCTGCTTGAGAAACTTGCGGACGGCCAGGCTGACCAGCAGCAAGACGGCGCCCGCGACCAGCCACAGCATCAGCACGTGCTTGGTGACCGAAAAATCGATGCCGGCGATGGTCGGCAGGTGAATGAGGGGGTGATCGTGCGAGCTGTTGGAGACGTGCTCGATGATGGTCGTGCCGGCGTTGAACTTCTCCGCCGCGCCTTCGGCGACATGCTCTTGAAAGGTCATCATTCTTTACTGGCGCCGGGGCCCCACCCCCAGCGCGAACTGACGCTGATGCCTCGCCGCGGCGTCACATGGCCTTGGCTCGGCATGGCCGCAGGCGCAAGCATTATTTACTTCGCGAAGAGGCGCTTCAGATACAACGCCTCAATTACATACAACCCGATGAAGTAGCCCGTAAAGCTTGCCATGAACGGCACCGGGCGAACCGCCACACCGCGAATCATGATCGCCACGTAGGCGCCAAAAAACACCATCTTGCCCACGAACGCGCCGACCATGACCGAGGTCAGCTGCATCGGGCTCCGCCGGTACGCGCGCTCCATCAGCACCCACGTTGAGGTGGCGACGCCGAGCGGACCAACCATACCAAAGAGCACGTCCCGACTCGTCTCCCGATCCGTCAGCGCGGTTACCGCCAGCCAGGACAGCGCACTGGCTCCAACCATCCACCAGACGGGCTTCATCGGTGCCATACGGTCTTGGCCAGCTCGTAGAATCCCACGATGAGGCCGACGAGCAACCCCAACAACAGGAACCAGGGAGACGTCCCCCGCCACGCATCCACCGCGTAGCCGATGCCGCCGAGCAGAATGATCGCCCCAATCAGCGTGTAGCCGGCCGCCGCCGCCGGTCCGGACCTGCGAATGTTCTCTTGCAGATGCTGGAGCGACCGCGCCAGGAAGGGACCGCGCTCGTCGTCGGGCATGTGAGTATAGCAAACCTTGTGAAACACTTCACCAACCGTCATCACCTGTGTCCGCCTTTAGGCGGACCAAGTCCGGCTGAAGCCGGACACTACATCAGGGGATCCACGATCACCGAACCGCGCCAAGGGTCGCCGCGGAGGCTTCGGCCAGCTCGAACAACAGCCGCGGATAGACGCCGAGGACAATCGTCACAACGACCGCAACGCCCAGAGCCACCGCGAGCGAGGGACCAAGCACCAGCTCCGAGCCCATGGTCTCCTTCTTCAGGTACATGAAGACCACGACGCGGATGTAATAGTAGAGAGAGACCGCGCTGTTGAGCACGCCGATCACCGCCAGCCCGTAGTACTGCGCATCGATGGCGGCGCTGAACAGCCAGAACTTGCCCATGAACCCGGCCGTCGGCGGGATGCCGCCGAGCGAGAGCATAAACAGCAGCATGGCGAAGGCGGCAAACGGACTCCGGACGTACAGGCCGCTCAGGTCCTTGAGCTCGTCACCGATGACATCCCGGCGGCGCAGGAGCACGAGAACGGCAAAGGCGCCGAGCTGCATGAACGCATACACGAACAGATAGATGAGCATCGCCGACACGCCGCGCTCGGTGCCCGCGACAACACCGATGAGGAGGTAGCCGGCGTGGGCGATCGACGAGTACGCGAGCATCCGCTTGAGGTTGCTCTGCGTCAGCGCCGCGACGTTCCCAAGCGTCATCGTCACGATGGCGAGGGCTTCAAAGAGCAGCCGCCAGTCGGCATTCATCGACGGCATCCCTTCGAGGAAGATCCGGAGCAGCATCGCAAACGACGCGGCCTTCGACCCGACTGAGAGAAACGCCGTGATGGGAGTTGGCGCGCCTTCGTACACGTCGGGTGCCCACATGTGGAACGGGACCGCCGCAATCTTGAACCCAACACCCGCCGCCACAAGGATCACGGCCAGGACCAGGCGCGGATCGGACTCCTGCCCCACAAAGGCCGCGGCCATCACTCGGAGGTTGGTCGAGCCCGACAGCCCGTACATCAGCGACATGCCGTAGAGCAGGATCCCGAGCGAGAACGCGCCGAGCAGGAAGTACTTGACCGCCGCTTCGTTCGACCGCTGGTTGGGCTTGATGAACCCGGCCAGGATGTAAAACGACACGGCCATGGTCTCGAGGCCGACCAGGATGGTGACGAGATCGATGCCGCCGGCCATGATCATCATGCCGAGCGTGGCGCAGAGAACGAGGAAGTAGTACTCGCCGGGCGGCACGCCCTCAACCTCCAGGTACTTCGTCGACATCAGCACGGTGATCGCGGCCGCGATCAGGAAGACGACCTTGAAAAACAGGGCGAACTGGTCGACGGCGATCAGTCCGTTGGCCACCTCCACGCGCGTGTTGGCGAGCGGCACGAGCGACAGCAGCGTCGCCCCAATCGCCGCGAGCGTCACCCACGCGAGCGCGTTGCCGCTGCGGCGCCGCAACAGCAGCACGTCCGCGATCAGGACGACCAGCGAGCCGGCCGTGAGCACGATCTCGGGGCGAATGTAATAGAAATCGAGCGTCGAGAGTCCAGGCGGCATCAGCGTCCTACAGGGCCCTGCCCTGAGCCTGTCGAAGGGGCCTGGCCGGCCGCAGGCAGCGGATTGCCATTCGCGTCGCAGGGCGTCTGGGAGAGAAACGCCGACGCAGAGGGTTCAACCGATGCGATGGTGGCGACTGCCGCGCCCGGTGTCACGGGGGCCGATCCGCACGCGGTCTGCGTCGTCGACTGCGGGTTGACCCGCGCGATGACATGCGCGACCGAGGTCTCGAGCCGGTCGAGAAACGGCTTGGGATAGAGGCCGATCCACACGGCGAGAATGATGAGCGGCGCGAAGGTCGCGAATTCGCGGTGGCTGAGATCGAGCAGGCGCTCGTTTTTCGGATTCTCGACAGCGCCGAACATCGTCCGCTGGTAGAGCTGGAGCATGTACGCGGCACCCAGCACGATACCAACCGCCGCGAAGGCCGCCCAGACTTTGTTCGCGACAAAGACGCCCTGCAGGATCAGAAACTCTCCGATGAAGCCGTTCAGCGTCGGCAGGCCGATCGACGACATCGTCATGACGAGAAACACGGCCGCGTACACCGGCATGATTTTCGAGAGTCCGCCGTATTCGGAGATCTCGCGCGTGTGCCGCCGCTCGTAGACCACCCCCACCAGGAGGAAGAGCGCGCCGGTCGAGATGCCGTGGTTGAGCTGCTGCACGATGCTGCCCGTAATGCCGACCGGATTGAGGGCGAACATGCCGAGCATCACCATGGCCATGTGACTGACCGATGAATAGGCCACCAGCCGCTTCCAGTCCTTCTGGGCCATCGCCACGAGCGCCCCGTACACGATGCCGATAATCGAGAGCACGACGATCATCGGCACGAAGCTCCGCGAGGCGTCGGGGAGAATCGGGAGGCTGAACCGCAGAAACCCGTACGTCCCCATCTTCAGGAGGACGGCCGCCAGGATCACCGAGCCGGCCGTCGGCGCGTCGGTGTGCGCGTCGGGCAGCCAGGTGTGGAACGGGAACATCGGAACCTTGATCGCAAACCCGAGGAAGAAGGCGAGGAAGACCCACCACTGCAGATTGAAGGGAACGTCCGTCAGTCTGTGGAACTGCGTGACGTCAAACGTCCACACGCCCGTCAACGTGTGATTGTAGAAGTACAACGCCAGGATGCCGAGCAGCATCACGACGCTCCCGACCAGGGTATAGAGGAAGAACTTGATCGCTGAATAGAGCCGGTTGGCGCTGCCCCAGATGCCGATCAGGAAGTACATCGGCACCAGCATGACTTCCCAGAACAGAAAGAACAGCAGGAAGTCGAGCGACATGAACGCGCCCAGCATCCCGGTCTGCAGCACGAGCAGGAAGATGTAGTACTCCTTCACGCGCTCGGTAATCGCCGTCCACGACGAGAGCACGGCGATCGATCCCATCATCGTCGTCAGCAGAATCAAGAGCACGCTCAACCCGTCGACCCCGAGGAAGTACTCCGCGCCGATCGAAGGAATCCAGGGCGCGCGCTCGACGAACTGGAAGTCTGCGTTCGCGGTGTTGTACCAGAACCACAGCGGCACCGACGCCACGAAGCCGATAAGGGCGACGATGTTGGCGATCCAGCGGATGGTGTTCTCCTGCCGCTTGTCGACGACGAGCAGCAGGAGCGCGCCGGCAAGCGGGGCGAACAGGATAATGGACAGGTAGTGATTCATAAAGTTCCGGCCCGCATGAACAAATAGATGCTCACGAACGCGAAGATGCCAAACAGCATCACGAGCGCATAGTTCTGCACCAGCCCGGTCTGTAGGCGGCGGAACACCACACTGCCCGCCTCCACAACCCGGCCGACGAGATTCACGAGGCCATCGACCACCGTGCGATCGGTCAGCCCGGAGAACCACGAACTGATGATGGTCACCCAGCCCGTCCCGTTGACGGCGCCGTCAATGACATTTCGATCGACCGCCCACAGGCCGCGGCCGCTCGCCATCGTGCCCGAAATGACGGTCGCGTCGTACAACTCGTCCACGTAGTACTTGTTGGATAGCACGCGATGTGCGCCGGCGAACCGCTCGGCCAGCTGATCGGCGATTTCAGGACTCGTCACGTAGAGCTTCCACGCCACGCCAATGCCAATGGCGGCGATCAACACCGAGAAGCCCATCAGGCCAAGCTCGAGGAGCGCATGCGACTCCTCAGCTTCCGGCGTCTCCGGGGCCTGGTCCGGCTGAAGCCGGACACTACGTACGCTCTCAGCCTCCGTCACCGCGGCCGCCCCGGTCGTTGTCTCCGTCGCCGCAAGTGTCCCCGTCGCGGTCGCTGTTTCTGTCGTAGTTCCTGTCGTAGTCTCTGTCGTAGTGTCCGGCTTTAGCCGGACCTCCTCTGCCGTGAAGCTTGGCTCGAGGAAATGCTCGATCGTATTGCCCCCGTAGAGCGCGGTGGGAATGCCGACGAATCCGGCGACAATCGCGCCGACGGCGAGCGCCATCAGCGGATACGTCATCGCGTTGGGCGATTCGTGTGGCCCGTGCCACGCACCGTGACCATGGCCGTGGCCGGCCTGAGAGTCCTGTGCGCCATGCGCGGCGGCGGCGTGTCCGTGATCGTGCGGATCGGCGGCGAGGTGGGCGCCCACTCGGTGGGCGCCTTCCCATGCAGGGCCCCGGTAGGCGCCAAAGAACGTCATCGACAGCAGGCGGAACATGTAGAACGCCGTCATCATCGCGGTGACAACCGCGAGCGCCCAGATCGCCTTGTTTGCCTCGAACGACCGGAACAGGATTTCGTCCTTACTGAAAAATCCCGAAAGAGGCGGGATGCCGGCAATGGCGAGCGTGCCGATGACCATCGTCGCGTAGGTGACCGGCAAGTACTTTTTGAGGCCGCCCATGCGGCGCATGTCCTGCTCGCCCCCCATCGCGTGAATCACCGAGCCACTGCCGAGGAAGAGCAGCGCCTTGAAGAAGGCGTGCGTCATCAGATGGAAGGCGCCCGCCGAAAAAGCGCCGACGCCCATCGCCGTAAACATGTAGCCGAGCTGCGAGACGGTCGAGTACGCGAGCACCCGCTTGATGTCGTACTGCACCAGGCCGATCGACGCGGCGAAGAGTGCCGTCAGCACGCCCACGACCGCCACGATCAGCATCACCGTCGGCGCGTGCGAGAAGAGAACCGCGTTTCTCCCCACCATGTAGACGCCTGCCGTCACCATCGTCGCCGCGTGAATGAGCGCCGAGACGGGCGTCGGACCTTCCATCGCGTCCGGCAACCAGACGTACAGGGGAATCTGGGCGCTCTTGCCGACCGCGCCGACAAAGAGCAATAGACAGATGATCGACAACACGCCGATGCCGGCCGACTCGACCCTCATCGCCCCCGCCGCGTTCTGCACGGCGCGGAAATCGAGCGTGCCGAAGGTGTAGAACACGAGGAAGATGCCGAGGATGAAGCCCCAATCACCAATGCGGTTCGTGATGAAGGCCTTCTTCCCCGCATCCGACGCGCTCTTCTTCTGGTACCAGTAGCCGATGAGCAGGTACGAGCACAGGCCCACGCCTTCCCAGCCCACGAACATCACCAGGTAGTTGTTCCCCAGGACGAGCACGAGCATGAAAAAGCAGAACAGGTTCAGATAGCAGAAGAACCTCGCGACGCCGCCGCGAGGCTCCGCCGCCATGTAGGCCGTTGAGTAGATGTGAATCAGCGTGCCGATGCCGGTGACGACGAGAATCATCAGGCCGGACAGCGGATCGAGCCGGAATCCCCACGGCACCTGCAGGCTGCCCATGCCGCTTTGCGTCTGCAGCGGGATCGCCGGGATCCAGGAGGCGAGCGTCACGTCGTACGCACGCGCATCGGCCGGCAGGCCCAGCAGCTCCCAGAACGCCAAGAGCGACACGCCGAGCGCCGCGATCATCGTCGCACACGCGACGGCGCCGGAGGTCCGGCGCGAGAACGCGCGGATGCCGACCAGGCCGTTGACGAGGGCCCCGAGGCCGGGCAGCAAGGGAATCAGCCAGATGTATTGCATGTCAGCTTTGTTTACTTGCGCCGGGGCCCCACCCCCGGCGCGAACTTACGCCGATGCTCGCCGTCGGCTTTCCATGGCCTCCAGCTCGCATGGCCGCAGGCGCTAGCATTACTTACTGGCGCTCACCATTTCATCAGGTTCATTTCGTCGATGTTGACGGTTTCCTTGTTCCGGTAGAACGCGAGGATGATGCCGAGTCCCACCGCCGCTTCGGCCGCCGCCACCGCGACGACGAAGATCGCGAAGACCTGACCGACGGCATGCTGCCACTCTCTCGAGAAGGCCACCAGGTTGATGTTCACCGCGTTCAGAATCAGCTCGATCGACATGAAGATAATGATGATGTTTCTGCGCACCATCACCCCGATGACGCCGATGATGAACAGCGCCGCCGACAGCAGCATGTAATGGGTTGGCGTGATCATGACGCCGACCAATCCACAATCAACACTCCGCAATCAGCCATGCTCATAACTCTCTCTTGGCCAGGACGATGGCCCCGATCATGGCGACCAAGAGCAGCATCGACGCGACTTCGAAGGGGATGAGATAGTTCGTGTACAGCAGCCAGCCCACCTCTTCGGTGTTACCAACGGCGCGCATCGCGGAGACGGCCGTCGCGGCCGCCGTCGGCGGCGCTTGCGGGGCCGCCGGCCGCACGGGGCCGCCGGCGCTGTAGGCGGCGATGGCGCCCACCTCAATCAGCACGAGAGCGGCCAGCACGAACCCGAGCCGCGCCCGCCGGTGTGGATCGTGATGCGCCTCAGGCGACCGCTTCAGATTCACGAGCATGACCACGAACAAGTACAGCACGACGATGCCGCCCGCGTAGACCAGCACCTGAATGGCCGCGAGAAACGGCGCGCCGAGCAGCACGTACAGCGCGGCGACGAACAGAAAGTCGAGCACGAGGAAGAGGACCGAATGCACCGTGTCCTTGGTGCTCACCACCAGCACGGCGAACCCGAGAATGAACGCCGACAGGGTGTAAAACGCTATCGCCTGACCCATCACAACAACAGCACCTTAACGATTCCCGTGATCACCAAGTTCGCTATCGCCAAAGGAATGAGCACCTTCCACCCGAGCCTCATCAACTGGTCGTAGCGATAGCGCGGCAGCGTCGCGCGCACCCAGATGAAGATGTACAGGAAGCCGAACGACTTGACGAGAAACCAGGTCCAGCTCGGAATCACGTCCAGAAACGACAGCCAGGCGACGTTTGGAAACGGCCGCAGCCACCCACCCAGAAACAGTGTCGTCGCCACCGAGGCCACCACGATCATGTTGGCGTACTCGGCGAGGAAGAACAGCGCGAACCGCATCCCGCTGTATTCGGTGTGGAAGCCGCCCGTCAGCTCCTGTTCGGCCTCGGGCATGTCGAACGGCGAGCGGTTGGTTTCGGCCAGTCCGCCGATGAAGAAGATGACGAACGCGATCGGCTGGAGGAAGGCGAACCACACGTGCGCGCTCTCCTGAGCCCGCACGATGCTGACCATGCTGAGCGAGCCGGCCACCAGGATCACGCTGACGAGGGTCAGCGTGATGGCGACCTCGTAGCTGATGAGCTGGGCCGAGGCGCGCAGGCTCGCGAGCAACGGGTACTTGCTGTTGGAGGCATACCCCCCCAGGATGATCCCGTAGACGCCGACCGACGCCACCGACACGATGTAGAGGAGGCCGACGTTGATGTCGGTGATGTAGAGCGGAATCTCGCGGCCGAACAGGTTGACCGTGTCGCCAAAGGGAATCACGGCGTAGACGATGAGCGCCGGCACCATCGCGACGATCGGCGCCGCCGTGAAGACCCACTTGTCCGCACGCACCGGCGTGATGTCTTCCTTGATCATCAGCTTGAGGGCGTCGGCAATCGGCTGCAGCGCCCCGTACGGACCGACGCGCATCGGGCCGAGCCGTGACTGCGTCCACGCGATCACTTTGCGCTCGAGCAGCACCATGTAGGTGACGCCGACGAGCGTCGCATTCAAGACGATGAGGATCTTGACCAGTGGAATGACGAGTTGGTCGATCACCGATCCACCTCTCCCAGCACGATGTCGATGGATCCGATGAGCGCGACCACGTCTGCGACCAGGTGGCCGCGGACCAGACGCCGCAGCCCCTGCAGATTGCAGAACGAGGGCGAGCGGACGCGGAACCGGTACGGATTGGTCGACTTGCCGTCGCTCACGATGAAAAACCCGAGCTCGCCTTTCGGTGATTCAATCGCGTGATACGTTTCGCCCGCCGGCGGCTTGATGAGACGCGGCACCTTGCCGACAATCGGTCCGTCCGGAATCCCCTCGGCGGCCTGGCGGATAATCCGCAGCGACTGCCGGAACTCCTCCATCCGCACGAGGTACCGATCGTAGGTGTCGCCCGAGGTGCCCAGCGGGACGTCGAACGTCATCTCGTCGTACGCCGCGTACGGCTCGTCTTTGCGCACATCGCGCGGCACGCCGGAGCCGCGAAGCACCGGCCCACACAGGCCGAGCCCGGCCGCCTCGGGGCCGGAAATGACGCCGATCCCGCGCGTCCGCTCCAGCCAGATGCGATTGTGCGTCAGCAGCGTCTCGTATTCATCGATCTTCGAGTCCATGATCTTGCAGAACTCGAGGACCTTCTTGTCCCAGCCTGGCGGAATGTCGAGCGGCAGGCCGCCAATCCGCATCGAGTTGTACGTGAGCCGGGCGCCGCAGAACTCCTCGAACAGATCGAGAATCAGCTCTCGCTCGCGGAACGCATACAGAAACACCGTCATCGCGCCGATGTCCATCGCGTGCGTGCCCACCCACAGGCAGTGGCTCGCGATGCGCTGCAGCTCGCACAGAATCGTCCGGACGTACCGCGCGCGGCGCGGCACCTCGAGCGACATCAGCTTCTCGACCGTCTCGCAATAGCCGACGTTGCTCGTCGCGGCCGCCACGTAATCCATGCGATCGGTCAGCAGGATGATCTGCGTCCAGTTGCGGTTCTCGCTCAGCTTTTCGATGCCGCGGTGCAGATACCCGATCACGACGTCGGCGTCGACCACCTTCTCGCCGTCGAGCCGCAGCACCACCCGCAGCACGCCGTGCGTGCTCGGATGCTGCGGGCCCATGTTGAGCACCAGCTCGTTGGTGTCGAACATGGCGCCGTGATGAACGGTCGGTGTCTCCATATCTACTGGCGGCGGGGCCCCACCCCCACCGCGAACTCACGCTGATACTCGCCGTCGGCTTCGCATGGCCTCCGGCTCGTATGGCCGCAGGCGCTTCTGCCTCTATTCGATGTCGGCCTCATCGCGAGCCTGGCGCAGCTTCAACCAGTCGATCGGATTCTCCATGAGCAGCTCGCCGGGGCCTTCGAGCGGATAGTCCTTGCGCTGCGGATGGCCTTGCCAGTCATCCGGCATCAGGAGCCGCCGCCGATCGGGATGTCCGGTGACGTTCACCCCGAACATGTCGTAGACCTCGCGCTCCAGCCAGTTGGCGCCGGGCCAGATACCAGAGACCGACGGCACGCCTTCGTGCTCGGCCGCCCGGATCTTGACCCGCAGGCGATGACGATGGCGCGTCGAGTACAGACAGTAGATGACGTCGAAGCGCTGAGGCCGCGTTGGCCAGTCGCTCGCGGTCACGTCCGAACACAAATCGAACGCCGCGTCTGGCGCATCGCACAGGTGGCGGGCCACGTCAAGCAGCCGCGCCACGGGCACGACGACCGTCCAGTCGCCGACAAAGTAGCTGGTCTGCGCGATTCCGTCGGCGATCGCCTCCGAGAGCGACGCGAGGAAGGCCGGCGGCGCAAGATCGGCCGGCGGCGCCGGATCGGGCGGACCGGCTGGAACGGCCGCCTTGGGCGCATGCGCTTCGGGCGCCTTCGGGTCGTCAGGCATGCAACCCCAGCCAATCCGCAATCAACAATCGACAATCAGCAATATCGCAGTGCCTAGACCCACTCAAGGGCGCCCTTCTGCCACGCGTAGTAGTAGCCGACCACGAGGATGAGGATGAAGACCAGCATCTCGATGAGGCCGAACAGCAACAGCTCGTCGAAGATGACGGCCCACGGAAACATGAAGACCGTCTCGACGTCGAAGATGACAAAGAGCATCGCCACCAGATAGTACCGGATGCTGTAGCGGTCGCGGGCGCCGGTCGTCGGCTCGATCCCGCATTCGTAGGGCTCGAGCTTGACCTTGTTGTACTTCTCCGAATGGAGCAGGCTCGAAAAGACCAGCGTGAACAACGCGAAGCCCGTCGCGACGACGACGAAAATCGCGATGGGGATGTAGGCTGAAAGCATCGGGATGACACGTCGCACGGCAAGAAGCGACGGCAGAGAAGCCGTTGGTTTATAACACGCGACCTGAGGGGTGTCAAGAAACCGGCCGGGGCCTGCTCTCGCAGCCACGGCTCCCCGCAAATCATAGATTTCAAACCAGTTTCAACCTATACTCGGCTCGTGATCCATCGGCGCCCACTCGCCACTTTGCTCGTGGTCGCGGCGGCCACCTTCGCCCGGCCAACCACCCTTCGGTCGCAGGCGATTGAGCGCTCCGTGTACGTGACCGTGGTGGATCGGTCGGGAGTGCCGTGACCGGTTCATGCCTGCGGAGACCATCGGTCGCCCTCGTGGCGGCAACCATGGGTCTGATGACGACACTCGCCGCCGGTTGGGCGCCCTTGACGCCACAGCCCCAGACGCAGGCGCCGGCATTTCGCACCGGCGTCGATCTGGTGGCGCTCAGTGTGACGGTCAGCGAGGTGACCAGCTCGCGCATGGTCGGCGGCCTCAAGGAAGGCGACTTCAGCGTCTACGAGGACGGCGTCAAGCAGGACGTCACCTTTTTCACCGGCACGAATCTGCCGATTGCGCTGGCGCTGCTGGTGGACACCAGTGCCAGCATGGAGAGCAAGCTCGCGACCGCTCAGGAAGCCGCCGTCGGGTTCGCCCACCGGCTCCGGGCTCAGGACGTGGCCGAGGTCATCGATTTCGACAGCCGCGTCGTCGTGCTCCAGAGTTTTACGAATGACGCGGGCGCCCTCGAGCAGGCGATTCGCAAGACGTCGACGGGCGGCTCCACCTCGCTCTACAACGCGATCTACATCGCGCTCAAGGACCTGAAGAAGGCCAGTGCCAGGAATGCCGACGAGATCCGGCGGCAGGCGATCGTCGTGCTATCGGACGGGGCGGACACGTCCAGCCTCCTGGGGTTCGACGAGGTCCTCGACCTGGCCAAGCGGTCCGACACGGCGATTTACACGATCAACCTGGAGGCGACCGACAGCGTCCCGACGGCCAAGGGGTTCAACGAAGCGGCGTACGAGATGCGCCAGTTCGCGCAGGAAACCGGCGGGCGGGCGTTTTTCCCAAAGGAGATTTCGGACCTGGCGGGCCTGTACGGCCAGATTGCCGACGAGCTATCGAGCCAGTACACGGTCGGCTACACGTCGAAGAACTCGAGACGCGACGGCACGTGGCGCCGTGTCGTGGTGCGCGTGGATCGGCCCAATGTGATCGTCCGAACCAAGCAGGGGTACTTCGCGCCGACGGGTCGCTAACGGTCCGGCGGAAGCCGGACACTACAGGTGGGTGGGCTGAGTTCAATGAATTTCGTTCCTCTTGCGCTGTACGTCATCGCCTCGGTCGTCTACGCCTGGCACTTCGCCGAGCGCGAGCCAGCGGCCGGCCGATCCGCAAGTTTACTGCTCATCTTTGGAGCCCTGGCCCATACCTTCGTCATCGGCATGCAAACGATGGACGTCGGCCACGTGCCGGTCACCGGTCCGACCTCGGCCATCTCCACGTTTGTCTGGCTGCTGGCGCTCGCGTACCTCTACACGGAGATCACGACCGACGAGCGAGCGATGGGCGTCTTCATCTTGCCGCTGCTCGTCGCGCTTCAGACGATCCCGGTCCTGCGGCCCGTTATCGAAGAGCGAGCCGCGCTTCTCGAGGGGCCCTTCTTCGGGCTCCATGTATCCTTGGTGCTCCTCGCTTACGCGAGCTTCGCGCTGGCGTGCGTCATCGGCATCACCTATGTGCTGCTGTTCAAGGAGATCAAGGCGAAACACCTCGGGTTCTTCTACGCGCGGCTGCCGTCGCTGCAAGTCCTCGATCGCATGAATCGGCGGACGGTGGTCTTCGGCTGGGTGTGCCTGACGATCGGATTGATTGTCGGAGTGGTCTGGGCCCAGTACGCCAACAGCGACCCGCGCGTTCAGGCGATGTCACTGCAGGATCCGAAGATTTTTGTCGCCGTCATCTGCTGGGTCGTGTACTCGTTCGAGCTCTTCGCGGCGCCTCGCATCGGATGGGGCGGGCGGCGGACCGCGTACCTGTCGGCGGTCGGCTTCTTGATCGTGCTGCTTAACTTTGTGCCGATTAGCTATTTCTCGAGCGGGAGCCACGACTTTTGAAGTCCCTGGTCCTGTGTCCTTCGTCCTTAGTCCGTTTCTGGTCCGTGGTTCTCCCGGGTCGGGAACCAGGAACCAGGCACCAGGGACCTGATACCGTCTCATGCATTTACTGTTGGTCGGACTGAGTCACCGCACCGCGCCAATCGAGCTGCGCGAGCGCGTCGACTTCCAGGGACGCCTGGAGCCGGCGCTCCGCGCGCTGGCGGCGCGGGGATCGGCAGTCGAGGCCGTCGTCCTCTCCACCTGCAATCGCGCGGAGCTCTACGCGGCCTGCAACGATGTGGCGGCGGCGCGGGCGGATCTGGCGGCCTTTGTCGGCGACTTTCACGGCGTCGACCGCGCCGCTGTCGCGCCGCACGTCTACGACCTGCAGGATCTTGACGCGGCGCGTCACCTGTTCCGGGTCTCGGCGGGCCTCGACTCGCTCGTCGTCGGCGAGCCGCAGATCCTCGGGCAGGTCAAGGACGCGCACCGCGCAGCGACCGGCGAGCAGACGGTCGGCCCGCTGCTCAACCGGTTGTTTCATTTCTCCTTCTTCGTGGGCAAACGCGTGCGCGCCGAAACCGGACTGGCGGCGGGCGCCGTGTCGGTCGGATACGCCGCGGTCGCGCTCGCGCGCAAGATCTTCGGAGCCCTCAAGGGTCGCACCGTCCTCGTCATCGGCGCGGGCGAAATGGGCAAGCTCACGGCACGGCACCTCAAGTCGCAGGGCGTCCGCCACGTGACGATCGTCAGTCGGACGCTGGCGCACGCGACGCGAACGGCGATGGCGATTGGCGGCGCGAGCGCCGTCCCATGGGACGAGCTCGATTCGGCCCTCGGGGCGAGCGACATCGTCGTCACAACCACCGGTGCGACCTCGCCGATCCTCACCAAGGCCCGCATCGAAGCGGTGATGCACTCGCGACGCAACCGGCCGATCTTCATCATCGACATCGCGGTGCCACGCGACGTCGAACCGGCCTCGGGCGAGCTCGAGCAGGTCTTCCTCTACAATATCGACGATCTGCAGGCCACCGTTCGGGACAACCTCGCGCGCCGCGCCAGTGAAGTCGAGCGCGCCGAAGCGATTGTCTCCGAGGAGGTCGGCAAGTTCGGCGCCTGGTTCAAGTCGCGGGGCGTCATCCCGACGGTCGTTGCGCTGCGGCAGCGGTTCGAGGCGATCCGCCGCTCCGAGCTCGAGCGGCTCGACTTCAAGCTGGGGGCCCTGCCCCCGGAGGCACGGGCACGCGTCGACGAGATCACCCACCTCATCGTCGAGAAACTGCTGCTGACACCAACCGCGCAGCTCAAGGGGCTGGGCGACGCGGAGACCGCCACGGCCTACTCCGAGGCGCTCTCTCGTTTGTTCCGACTCAGCGACGCCGCGGATCGCGATTCAGCTGAGGCCCAGCCCGAGATCCGGGCGGCGGATCCCGATGGTTCGACGGCGCTCGCCAACGACCCTGACGCTTCGACGAGCTCAGGGACGCCCCGAGCCACGTCGAGCGGCGAGCGAGTCGAACGGGCCGATCCAGGCGAGGATCGAGTCCAGCCCTTCATCCGTCCTAAAGCACGTCCGACAGGCCCGGGACGCTGACCGCCCGTGGCCGCCCTAAAGAGTGACCTGCGACTCGGGACCCGCGGAAGCCGACTGGCTCTCTGGCAGGCTTCAGAGGTCGCATCCCGAGTGACCGCGGCCGGCGGCCCCCCGTGCCGCATCGTCGTCATCAAGACTTCGGGCGACCGGCTGCAGGACGCGCCGGTCTCCGAGATCGGCGGCAAGCGGCTCTTCGTCAAGGAAATCGAGGACGCGCTTCTCGGCGGCGACATCGACCTCGCCGTGCATAGCAGCAAAGATCTGCCGGCCGTGCTGCCAGACGGCCTCGCCATTGCGGGCGTCCTGCCGCGCGAGGATCCGCTGGACGCCGTCGTCCTGCCCTTGCCGAATCGATCTGATGTAGTGTCCGGCTTTAGCCGGACTGACACAGCGGCCGAGATCGACCTGGCCAGGCTCACCACCCTGCTGGGTCCCTCGCCCTCGCTCGGCACGGGGAGCGTGCGGCGCATTGCCCAGCTGCTGCGCCTGTTTCCCGGGGCGCTGTTCACGCCGATTCGCGGCAACCTTGACACACGCCTCCGAAAGCTCGATAACGGCGAGCACGACGCGCTGATTCTCGCGGCTGCCGGACTGCGGCGGCTCGGCTTGCAGTCGCGGATCTCGCTGCGGCTGCCGGCCTCGGTGTCGGTGCCGGCGCCGGGCCAGGGCATCATCGCTATCGAGACCCGGCAGGACGACGAACACGTCCGACAGGTGGTGGCAACGATCAACGATGCGGCGGCGGATGCGGCGCTTTGCGCCGAGCGGGCGCTCGTTGCCGCGCTCGGTGGCGGGTGCCAGGCGCCCCTTGGCGCCCTGGCCTCGCCAGTGGACCACGACAATCTGGAGCTCGTTGCGGTCGTCGTCTCGCTCGACGGCGGCCACGCGCTCTACGGCACGGCGCGCGGGACGCGTGGCGAAGCGGCCGCCATCGGTGCCAAGGTTGGCGCCCAGCTCATCACCGACGGCGCCGAGGAGATCCTCGCTGACGCTCGGCGTCGGCAGGCGACAGTCGACAGTCCTCAGTCGGCAGTCGACCACAACGACCGATGACTGTAGACTGCTGACCGCCGACTGTTGACTGCTGACTGCTGACTGCTGACTGCTGACTGACTGCGATGCCAAGCGTCGTTTATCTCATCGGTGCCGGCCCCGGCGATCCGGGCCTCATCACCGTCCGCGGCCTGCAGTGCCTGACGGCGGCCGACGTGGTGTTGTACGACCATCTGGTCCACGCGCGCCTGCTCCGCTACGCGCGCCCCGACGCCGAACAAATCGACGTCGGCGCGGCCGCCCCGCAGCCGCTCGAAGAGGAAGCCATCTGTTACCTTCTCGCCGAGAAGGCGCGCGAGGGCAAGACCGTGGCGCGGCTGAAGTGGGGCGACCCCTTCGTGTTCGATCGCGGCGGCGCCGAGGCGCTCTTTCTGCACGAGCAAGGCGTGCGCTTCGAGGTGGTGCCGGGCATCCCTGCGGGCATTGCCGTGCCGAGCTACGCCGGCGTGCCGGTCACGTATCCCGGTGGTGGCGACACGTTGACATTCGTCCGCGGCCATGAAGACGAGGGCAAGACGCGCGCGTCGGTCGACTGGACGAGCCTCGCGAAACTCGACGGCACGATCGTGTGCTACGCGGGCGCACGACAGCTGCCGCACATCCTGAGCGCGCTCGTCTCCCACGGCAGACCGGCCGAGGATTCAGCGGCCGTGGTCTACGACGGGACGCTCCCGACCCAGCAGACGCGCCAGGGTACGCTCGCCGAGCTGGCCCGCGGCGTCCGCGACTCCGACGATCGGCGTCCGGCCATCCTCATCGTCGGGCGCGTGACGGCGCTCCGGGAACACCTGCGATGGTTCGATGTGCGGCCGCTCTTCGGCAAGCGCGTGCTTGTCACGCGCCCGCGCGAGCAGGCGGCAGAACTGGTCGAACGACTCGAAGAGGCGGGTGCGGAGGCCGTCGAGGCGCCGATGATTCGGATCGTGCCGCCCGCCGACTACGGCCCGCTCGACGACGCATGCGCGCGGGCAGGGTCGTTTGATTGGATCGTCTTTTCGAGCGTCAATTCGGTGGACGCGTTCATCGAGCGACTGCTGCAGACGCCGCTGGATCTGCGCGCGCTCTCAGGCGTGAAGCTCTGCGGGGTCGGACCGGCCACCGCCGAGCGGCTCGCGCGCCACGGCCTCAAGGTCGACCTGACGCCGTCGGAGTATCGCGCCGAAGGCGTGCTGCGCGCCATGGCCGAGGCTGGAGACGTGGGCGGTCTGGCGGTCCTCTTACCGCATGCCGATATCGGTCGCGAGCTGCTGGCCGAAGAGTTGCGAAAACAAGGCGCGAACGTGACCGAGGTGATCGCGTACCGCACGGTTCTCGCCGAACCGGCCGGTGAGGGCGAGCCGGATATCTACCGTATGCTGCTCGACCGCCGTCTCGACGTGGTGACCTTCACGAGCGCGTCGGCGGTTCGCGCGTTCGTCAAGGTACTGGGCGCCGAGCCGGCGGCCGACCTCCTGCGCGCGACGGTGGTGGCGTCGATCGGACCCGTGACAGCGGAAGCCGCGACGCAGCTCGGTATCCAGACGACGATTCAGCCCGCGCGGTACACTGTTCCGGCGCTCGTCGACGCGATCGTGGAATACTTCGAAAAGCAGGGCGGTCAAGAGCCGTCGTAGTGTCCGGCTTCAGCCGGACCGGGACACGTCATGAATCCGACTCAGACTCACACCTCGCTCAAGCTCACGCGACGGCTGCGGCGGCTGCGGCACTCCGAGACGCTGCGGGCGCTCGTCCGCGAAACGCGGCTCTCGCCAGACATGTTCGTCCTGCCGCTGTTTGTCTGCGAAGGCGAAGGCGTGCGCCGCGAGGTGGGGTCGATGCCCGGCGTGTTCAACCTGTCGGTCGACGAAGCGGCCAAGGAGACCGAGCGCGCACGGGCCGTCGGCGTGAAGAGCGTGCTGCTGTTCGGCCTGCCGGACCACAAAGACGCCGTCGGATCGGCCGCGTACGATCCCGAGGCGCCGGTTCAATCGGCGATCCGCGCCATCAAGCGCCAGCTTCCGGACGTCCTCGTGATGACCGACGTCTGCCTGTGCGAGTACACCGATCACGGCCACTGCGGCCTGGTGATCGACGATGAGATCGTGAATGACGCGACGGTCGATCAGCTTGTGCGCACCGCCGTCTCCCACGCCGCCGCCGGCGCCGACGTCATCGCGCCGTCAGACATGATGGACGGACGCGTCGGCGCCATCCGGGCCGCGCTCGACGAGCGCGGCTTCGAGAACCGGGCGATCATGGCCTACTCGGCGAAGTACTGCTCGGCGTTCTACGGGCCGTTCCGCGATGCCGTCGCGTCGGCGCCGAAGTTCGGCGACCGCCGCTCGCACCAGATGGACCCTGCCAACGCCGAGGAAGCCCTGCGCGAAATCGAGCTCGACATCGAGGAAGGCGCCGACATCGTCATGGTCAAGCCGGCGCTGCCCTACCTCGACGTCGTCTCGCGCGCGAAAGAGCGCTTCGGCTACCCGACGGCGGCCTACCAGGTCAGCGGGGAGTACTCGATGCTCAAGGCGGCGGCAATGAACGGCTGGATCGACGAGCGCCGGGCGATGATCGAGTGCCTCACCGCCATCCGCCGCGCCGGCGCCGACATCATCATCACGTATTACGCGGTAGACGCCGCCCGCGCCCTCGCCTAGCTAAACGACCGCCTATCACGAAGACACGAAGAACACGAAAACTATATAGTTCTTCGGAGTTCTTCGTGTACCTTCGTGGCCTTCGTGACTTCGTGATAAACAGGTGCCACCATCGATGAGCGTCTCAAAATCCCGAACGCTGTTCGCGCGCGCGCAACAGATCCTTCCCGGCGGCGTCGACAGTCCCGTCCGCGCCTTCAAGGCGGTCGGCGCCTCACCGATCTTCATCCGACGCGCGGCGGGCGCCCGCATCGAGGATGTCGACGGCAATTCGTACATCGACTACGTGATGTCCTGGGGACCGCTCATTCACGGCCACGCGCCGCGCGGCCTGGTGAAAGCGCTGGCGGCGGCCGCGCGCGACGGTACCAGCTTCGGCGCGCCGAGCCCGCTCGAAGTGGAGCTCGGCGAGCGCGTCCGCGAGCTGATGCCGTCGGTCGAGCGCGTGCGCTTCGTCAATTCCGGCACCGAGGCGACCATGAGCGCGGTGCGCCTCGCGCGGGCGGCGACCAAGCGGGAGCGGATCGTCAAATTCGAAGGCTGCTACCACGGGCATGCCGATCCCTTTCTCGTGCAGGCCGGATCGGGCGCGCTGACGCTGGGCCAGCCGACGAGCCCCGGCGTCACCCACGGGGCGGCGGCCGACACGCTCATCGCCAGTTACAACGATCTTGAGTCGGTGCGACGCCTGTTCGACGCCAACCGCGACCACATCGCCGCGGTCATTGTCGAGCCGATCGCGGGGAATATGGGCGTCGTCCCTCCGGCCGACGGATTCCTCCGCGCGCTGCGGGAGATTTGCTCGTCGGAAAGGACCCTGCTGATCTTCGACGAGGTCATCTCCGGATTCCGCGTCGCGCCCGGTGGCGCTCAACAACTGGCCTGGGTGACTCCCGATCTGACGTGTCTCGGAAAAATCATCGGCGGTGGCCTGCCGGTCGGCGCCTACGGCGGCCGGGCGAATCTGATGGAGATGGTGTCGCCCGCCGGACCGGTGTACCAGGCGGGCACGTTGTCGGGCAACCCGCTCGCCATGACCGCCGGCCTGTGGTCGCTCCGCCAACTCAAGCCGAGCCTGTATCCGAATCTTGCCAAGCTCGGCACGCGTCTCGCCGCCGGCCTGGCCGACGCAGCGCGCGAGGCGGGAGTGGCTCTGCAGGTCAACGCCGTCGGATCGGTGCTGACGCCGTTCTTCACCGATCGACCGGTTCGTGACTACCAATCCGCCACCAGCGCCGACGCGCAGCGCTACGGCCGGTTCTTCCGAGGCATGCTGGCGCGAGGCATCTACCCGCCGCCGTCACAGTTCGAGGCGTGGTTTCTCTCGGCGGCTCACACGGTGAAGGACGTGGACAAGACAATCGCCGCCGCGCGGGGAGCGATGCGGGACGTGCTGCGGTCCTAACCTATCGCGCCGCCGCCGACTGCCGTTCACGCGCGCGTTTCGGCACGAACCTGACTTCGAGCCTTTGATGTAAGACCCGCGCGATGCGACTGAGCATGGTCAATGAGTGCCCTTCGTAGTCGGCGTCTTCCAGCCGTGCGATGACGGATTGCTTGGTGCCCACGAGATCGGCGAGCTGCTGCTGGGTCATCTCCGCGGCCGTGCGCGCATCGTAGATGAGCTGGGCCACCCGGAAATTGACCTTGGCCTCTCCAATCTCCTCGCGGAGCCGCGGATCGTTCCCCGTGATCCGATCCAGAATCTTCAGCCCGTCCCTAGTGCGGCCTACTGTCTTCGGTTTCTTCATAACTGTGACCGTTGGGGTCTTGCTCGAATAAACGCTTGCGTGCCATCGCCCGGTCAATCTCCGCCGGCGGAATCTCGGATTCCTTGGTCAGCCCACTTGCGAGAACGGCCACGTGTCGCCCGTGGAAGAAATAAAAGAAGATGAGCTTGGTCTGAGGCACCGAGGCGCCCCGAGAGTATATCGCAATATTAAGATAATCCGGTTCAGCGCTTTCGCAAGCTGAAGTCTGCCTCACTCGAACCGTCAGACTTGAGACTTAGGAGCACGCAGCAGCATTAACTTCGGGCGGGTCCTGTCCGCGAACAGCCCCACCGAATGCTCGGCAAAAAGCACTTGTAGCGGGCGATGCCTCCGCGCCCGGCGGGGCGGCCCCGTTCGCGGCCACCCGCGCGGCACGTTAATGCTGCAACGTGCTCTTACTTCCCCAATCTTCTGCAATCGGAAATGGATCGCCCTGCAGCTCGAGCCGGCTCGGATCGAACAGCTGCGCCATCAGCGTGTTCTCCCGTATGAACAGGAGATGATCCGGAGGCGCGAAAGCCGCCATCACGTCGCTCGCCACGAGACGCGTCGTTTCTTTCGAGCCCAGAACACCAAGGTAGATTCCGGAATTCTCGGGCTTCCCGCTGGCGACGAAGAATACGAAGTGCTCACCGTCGGGCAGGAACTTCGGGTGGCGGTGCGCGGTCTCCTGCCTTGGCTGATCGAGCTCCGTCACTTGAACGGGAATGCCGCCGACTGCCGGCACCGTGAATAATGGCCCGCTGGCCGTCGGCGCAAAGAGAATGACGCCGTCTCGATTCCACGTTCCGCCGCGGCCCTCGGCAGCATCACAAAGGGGCTGGGCGGGTGACCCAACGAGATCGATCTTGTTCAGCTTGCCCAAGGCAAAGAACGCAATGAAACGTCCATCGGGCGACCAGAACGGGAACGAGCCCCCCTGAACGGCTGCCGAAAGTGTTCGTCCCTCGATCTGATCCAGTTGACGCAGCCAGAGCGCAGCGCCTTGCGGCGTGGTGATTGGCGCGACGAAATTCGCACCGTCTGGAGACAGCGCGAACTGCAGGAGAGACGGTGAAGGCTGGCCTGGGATCTCAAATGACACCTTTGCGGGCGGCGGCGGATCGGACCTGAGCCACCACCACGTTGTGCCCGCTGTCGTGGCAAGCATGAACAGCGCGGCAACTGCCCAGGCCGCACGCTCGCGCACTTTGCCGCCTTTCGGCTCAGCCGCCGCGGTTACGGAAGAAGGCAATCCGGCCTTAAGGGCCAGCTTCAGGGCGTGCAGCAGGTCGGCCGCGCTTTGCCACCGATCGTCAGGATTCTTCGCCAGACAGATTCGTGCGACCTCGTCGAGAGCCGGCGGTGAGATCGACTGGATGGAGGAGATCGGCGGCGGCTCGTGGTCGAGGATGGCTGCCATCAGGCTGACGTTGGACTTGCCTGTAAAGGCGCGTCGGCCGGTCGTCATCTCGAACAGAATGGCGCCAAACGCAAAGATGTCCGAGCGCGCGTCGCCGTCCCCGCCTTCCAGTTGTTCGGGTGGCATGTACCCGAGCGTCCCGAGGATTGTCCCTTCGAGGGTCAGCGGGAGCACCGTCGGCTGATTCGTGGCGACGGATGCGGCGGATTGAGTGAACGCAGACTTGGGCGCGGCCAGCTTGGCAAGCCCGAAATCGAGCAGCTTCACGTACGAGCCGGCGGCCGCCGAGAGTCTACGCTCGAGGCGGCCGTCTTCAGCGTGCGGGGGGTTGGGCCCCGCGCGCCACAAGAAAGATATTGGCCGGTTTGAGGTCGCGATGGGTCACGCCGTGCCGATGGGCCTGGTCGAGGGCGTCGACCATCTGCGCGGCGAATCTCATCACCTCTTCGAATGCAAGCGGTCCTCTGGCCAGAGGAGCCCTACAAAGCGTGCCCCTACCGCCAGGGCATGAGGCGCTCGATCCAGGTGATGCGGGTGAGGTCGTTGTAGATCACGGTCACCATCAGCATCATCAGCACGACAAAGCCGGCCAGCAGCATCTTCTCCTTCACGCGGACGCTGAAGTCGCGTCGGAAGAGCCCTTCGACCGCCATGATGAAAATGTGCCCGCCGTCGAGGATCGGAATCGGCAGCAGATTGAGGATGCCGAGGTTGAGGCTGATGGTCGCCATCAGGCTGAAGAGCGCCACCAGGCCGAGCTGGGCCGACTCGCCCGAGAGCTGCGCGATCGCCACCGGGCCCATCAGCTGCCGGGGCGAGGTCTCGCGCGTGATGAGTCCCCACACCGTCTGGAAGATCAGGCCCGCGTACTCGACGTTGCGCTCGACGCTCATCCCGACCGCTTCAAAGGCGCCGGGCTTGATGCTCTTGGTCTGGTCGGCAATCGCGATCCCGAGCCGGCCGATCGTGCCACTGAGCGCCGGCGTGACGTCGATGGTCTGACGGGCGTCTCCGCGAAGAATCGTCACGGCAATCTGCTGGTCCGGATGCTTGGCGATGGCGTCGCGCAGCTGCGAGGAAAACGACATCGGCTCGCCGTTGACCTCCAGCACGACGTCGCCGGCCCTCAGCCCGCCGCGCTCGCCCGGCTCGCCGGCGTTGACCGAAATCAGGCGCGGATGGACGTTGGGGAGCACGCCGATGTCGCCAATCTCGAACCGTGTCTCGCCGGGCGGCGCCACCGGCGTCACCTTGCGCTCGAGCTCGCGTCCCTCGCGCAGCACGACGAGCGAGACCTCGCGATTGGGCCGCGACCCGATCGCGACAAAGAGCTGCTCCCAGGTATCGACCGCGCGGTTGGCGACCGACAGAATGCGGTCGCCGGGCCGAATGTCGCCCTTGGCGGCCGGTGAATCGGCCGAGACAACGCCGACGACCGGCGGCTGATCCTGATAGGCCGGCACTTCGGCGCCGCGGTACAGCACGCCGGCCGTCACGACGACCGCCAGCAGGATGTTCATGGTGGGACCCATGATGAGCACCTGGAAGCGCTCCCACTTGGTCCTCGACATGAACTCGTCGGGGCTTCCGGTCCGCGCCTCCTCCGGGCTCTCACCGGCCATTTTCACGTAGCCGCCGAGCGGCAGGGCGCCGATCCCATACTCGGTGTCGCCGCGCTTGAAGCTGAGGACGGTGGGGTTGAAGCCGAGCTGGAACTTGAGCACGCGGATCCCGATACGCTTTGCGGCCAGAAAGTGGCCGAGCTCGTGCACGAACACGAGCACGCCCAGCACGAAGACAAACGCAAGCAGTGTGGTCACGCCCCCCTCGAATCCCGAATCCCGAATCCCGAATCCCGAATCCCCAATTCTATAGCGCCGGCGATCTCCCGTGCGTAGTCGCGGGCCCACAGGTCGATTTCGCGCACGCGCTCGATCGTGTCCACGTCGGCCGCACCGTGCGCGTCGAGCGTCCGCTCGATGACGAGGGGAATCGCGGTAAAGCCGATCCGTCCTTCGAGAAACCGCGCCACGGCGACTTCGTTGGCGGCGTTCAGCACGAGCGGGTGGCTGCGCTCCGCTTCGAGGGCGCGATACGCGAGGCGCAGGCACGGAAAGGCCTCGGTATCCGGCACCTCGAACTCAAGCCGCCCCGCCCGTGCCAGGTCGAGTGACGGCAGCGGCGCCGGCCAGCGCTCCGGGTACGAAAAGGCATACTGGATCGGGAGCCGCATGTCGGTGACGCCGAGCTGTGCGATGAGCGACCCATCGGTCAGCTCCACCATCGAATGGACGACCGACTGCGGGTGGATGACCACGTCGATCTGATCCGCACGGACGCCGAACAGCCAGCGTGCTTCGATCACCTCGAGCCCCTTGTTCATGAGCGTCGCCGAGTCGATCGTGATCTTCCGTCCCATGCGCCAGGTGGGATGTCTTAGCGCCTCTTCAGCCGACACCGTTGAGAGATCGGACGCGGGACGGCCCCGAAACGGTCCGCCCGACGCCGTCAGCAACAGCCGCTTGATGTCCGAGTGCTGGCGTCCGTGGAGGCACTGATGGATGGCGTTGTGCTCGCTGTCGACCGGCAGAATGGCGACGCCTTTGCGCCGCGCGGCGTCGGTCACGAGGCCCCCAGCCATCACGAGCACTTCCTTGTTGGCGAGTGCCACGGTCTTGCCGTGCTCGATGGCGGCAACCACGGCTTCCAGGCCATCGGTGCCCGCCGACGCGCACAGGACCAGATCGACGTCCGGATGCGAGGCCACCTCCACCAGCCCTTCGCGGCCCGTGCCGGCCAGCGCCACTCCCGCCAGCCCGCTCTCCTTCAGGCGATCGAGTGCGGCGCAGGTGGCCATCGCCGCAACCAAGGGCCGGTAGCGCGCGATTTGCGCGGCGAGCAGGTTGGCGTTCTCGCCGGCGGCGAGGCCGACGACCTGCAGGCGATCCGCGTGCGCGTCGACGACGGCGAGCGCGCTTTGCCCGATCGATCCGGTGGATCCGAGGATGGCGATTCGTTTCACTTCAAATCAAGCGCCGATCGAACACAACGGCAAATACTCTGTGGTCATGAATCCCTTGGTGTCCTTGGTGTCCTTCGTGTCGAACGTTCTCAGACATACTTCAGGACCACGTAATAGACGGGCGCGGCGAAGAGCAGTGCGTCAATCCGATCGAGGATGCCGCCGTGGCCGGGGATGAGCGAGGAGCTGTCCTTGACGCCCGCCGCGCGCTTGAGCGAGCTCTCGAAGAGGTCGCCGACAATCCCCAGCGCGACGATGGCGACGCCGAGAAGCGCGCGCAGCGCGACATCCACGCGCGGCAGCCACCACGCGCCGGCAATCGTGAGGGCCAGCGTGCCGAACACGAACCCGCCGATCGCGCCTTCGACGGTCTTCTTCGGACTCACCGCTGGCGCGAGCGGCCGCCGCCCGAACAGCCGCCCGGTATAGTACTGCGCCGTATCGCTCACCATCACCGTCAGCATCAAGAGGAACAGCGCGCCTGGTCCGTCGAGCGTCCGCACGGCCACGAGCGCTCCGAGGGGCGCGCCGATGTAGAGGGGCGGCACGAGCGCCGCGCCCAGATCGCCAAACGACGCCCGGTCGACGCCCCTGGCCAGCACGGTGCCGGCCAGGGCGATGAAGCCGCTCATCATCACCACGTCGAATGCCCCGCGCCCGCTCGCGACGGCGACGGCGGCGGCCAGCGCCAGCGCGCCGGACACCATCGGAGGGTGAAGCCCCACGGCCTTGGAGAGCGCCAGGTATTCGTGGACCGCCAGCGCCAGGACGAGCGCCACGACGGCGGCCAGTACGACCGGCGGTGCCAGCCACACGACGGCCACGACGAGGGCGACGAGGACCGCGCCGCTCAGTACGCGCGTCATTAAATCACCGGGATTCGGGATTCGGGGTTCGGGATTCGGGGTTCGGGATTCGAAGATCAGAATGTTCGCTCACTTGGCGCCGAGGGCGACTGTGGTCGGCTGCTTGATGCCGCCGTAGCGGCGATCGCGCTTCTGATAGGCGACGACGGCTTCGAGCAGATGGCGGCAGCGAAAATCGGGCCAGAATGTCTCGGTGACCCAGATCTCGGAGTACGCGATCTGCCACAACAGAAAGTTGCTCACGCGCATCTCGCCGCTCGTGCGGATAAGCAGATCCGGATCGGGCTGGCCGGCCGTATAGAGAAAGTCGCTGAAGTGCTGCTCGTCGAGATCGTCAGGCGTGATGCCCGCGGCGATCGCGCGTCGCGCCGCATCGACAATTTCCGCCCGGCCGCTGTAGTTCAGCGCGATGTTGAAGAGCATCCCGGTGTTACCGGCCGTCCGGCCGATCCCGATCTCAAGCTCGTGCCGCACATCGGGCGGCAGCTCGTCGACCCGGCCGATGACACGAAAGCGAATATTGTTCTTGAGCAGCGTGCCAAGCTCGAGCCGCAGGTACCGCTTGAGCAGCGTCATCAGCGTATTGACTTCAGCGCGCGGCCGCTTCCAGTTCTCGATCGAGAATGCGTACAGCGTCAAGACGTCGATGCCGAGACGCGCCGACGTTTCGACGACGTCTCGTACCGAATCGATTCCGGCGCGATGGCCTTCGACGCGCGGTAGGTGCCGCTCGGCCGCCCACCGCCCGTTGCCGTCCATGATGATGGCGACGTGCGCCGGCAGCTGGTCGAAGTTCACCTGACGCGCCAGCGCTTCGTCTGGAGATCCTGGCGGAATCCAGGCCAGGAGCTGCTCAAGGGACATGAGGTTCCTTCGTCAGATTGTATCTTAGACCCCTGTAGTGTCCGCCTTCAGAGGGACTTTACCGGGCCCGCCGTAATCCACGCGCACAAGAAACAGCCCTTCGGGCGGCGCGGTCGGTCCGGCGCGCGCCCGATCGCGTGCGCCGAGCACATCGCCCATCCACTCGGGCGGCTGTCGTCCACGGCCGATCTCGACCAGCGTGCCGACGATCGCGCGGACCATGTAGCGGAGGAATCCGTCGCCGGTAATCTCATAGACGACCAGGCGATCCCGACGATCGACGCGCGACGCGATCACCATGCGGTCTGTCGTACGCGCTGCGCTCCCGGCAGCCCGGAACGCCGCGAAATCGTGGCGGCCTTCGAGGAGCCGCGCGGCGGCATTCATCGCGCCGACATCGAGCGCGGCGTCGACATGCCAGGCGTACCGGCGCTCGAAGGGACTGACAACGTCGGCATTCCAGATCCGGTAGCGGTACGTTTTCGCGCGCGCGTCGAACCGCGCATGGAATGTGGGCGGCACCTCTGCCGCCGACAGCACTCGGACATCGACAGGCAGTCGTGCGTTGAGGGCACCGACGAGCTGGCCGCTCGCGATCGAACGCTCGATTGAACAGCTGGCGACCTGACCGAGCGCATGGACGCCGGCATCGGTCCGACCCGCGCCGGTGACGGTCACCTTGCGACCGTCCAGCTCGCCAAGCGCACCTTCGAGGAGACCCTGGATCGACGTCCCGGTCGCCTGTCGCTGCCACCCGACGAACTCAGTTCCGTCGTACGCCAGGGTGATCTTGAACGTTGCCATCGCTTCGACACCAAGGACACAAAGGACATTCGATCACAACACGAGATTGACCTTGGCGTCCTTCGTGTCCTCTGTGTTGATTCGGCGCCTCAAGCTATTACCGGCCTTGAACCGGGCTTCACCACCGGCAGTCCCTTCGCGCAGAGCGGGCACTGATCCGGCTCGTACGTCGGCAGCGACATCTCGAGAAGCGCCGAGAACGGCACATCAAAGCGCGCCACCCCGCGACTGCGATCGACGATCGACGCGACGCCCACGACCTGTCCCCCGGCCGCTCTCGCCACCTGCATCGTTTCGCGGGTGGATCCTCCGGTCGTGAGGACGTCTTCGACCACGAGCACGCGATCGTTTTCTGCGACCGTGAAGCCGCGCCTGAGCGTCAGCGTGCCGTCGTTCCGCTCGGCGAAGATCGCGCGAACGCCGAGCGCGCGGCCGACTTCCTGGCCGATGATCACGCCGCCGAGCGCCGGCGAGAGGACGACCGTCGGCCGCAGATCGCGCAGGCGGTCGGCGAGCGCGCGCCCAAGCATCTCGGCGTGTTGTGGATGCTGCAGCACGAGCGCGCACTGCAGGTAACCGGGACTGTGGAGCCCGGAGGAGAGCCGGAAGTGCCCGTCGTGCAAGGCGCCGGAGCGGTGAAACAGATCGAGGAGCTCGTCGCGTGTCATCAGTTGGGTTCGCGTAGTATACCCGGGTGCCGAAGCTGTCGGTGACGGTCATCACCAAGAACGAAGCGGCGGACATCAGCGACTGCGTGCAGTCGGTTGCCTGGGCCGACGAGCTCATCGTCGTCGATTCGGAAAGTACGGACGAGACGGCGGCCCTCGCACGGCGGTACACGCCACGCGTCGTCGTGCGCGCGTGGCCGGGGTACGTCGAGCAGAAGAATTACGCCGCGTCCCTCGCCGCGCACGACTGGATTCTCTCGATCGACGCCGACGAGCGCGTCACGCCGGAGCTCGCCGACGAGATCAGGACTCTGATGAAGGCGACACCGGGCCACGCCGGTTATCGCATCCCGCGCGTGACGCGGCACCTGGGCCGGTGGATCCGCACGACGGACTGGTATCCCGATTATCAACTGCGACTCTACGATCGGCGCGCCAGCCAATGGAGTGGCCGCTACGTGCACGAGTCGGTCACGGTTCGAGGCAGCGTCGGCCAGCTACGAGGCGAGCTGCATCACTTTGCCTATCGCGACATCGCGGATCATCTCGAAACCATCGACCGCTACACGACGTACGCCGCACGCCAGATGCATGAGAGCGGTCGCCGCGCGGGCTTGCTGCAAGTCGCCGGTCACCCGCCGCTGGCGTTCCTGAGGAACTACATCCTCCGAGGCGGCATCCGCGACGGCGCCGTCGGGCTGATCGTCTCGGCGATGAACTCCTACTACGTCTTTCTGAAGTTTGCCAAACTGTGGGAGCTTCAGCGGCGCAGGTGATGTTCTCGCTCCATATCGATACAGCGCGGACCTGGCGCGGCGGCCAGAATCAGGTGCTCCTCACGGTCAACGGCCTGCGTGCGATGGGCCAGCGCGCGGCGCTCGTCGCCCATCCTGACGGCGAGCTGCGGCGTCGCGCGGCCGAAGGACTCGAGCTCATTCCCATTGCGCCGCGGACCGAGATGGACCTGTCGGCCGCCTGGCGCCTCTCACGCATCGTGCGGCAACTTGGGCCCGACGTCATCCACGCGCACGACGCGCACGGCGTTGCCATGGCGGCGCTCGCACTGTCGCTCGGCGGAGCATCATCCTACACGAGCGGGCGTGGCGGGGCGCCCTCGAGCGGACGTACAACCGGCCGGCCAAGCGGCCGCGGGCCGGCACTGGTCGTCTCGCGCCGGGTCGATTTCCACCTCCAGAACAACTCATTCTCCCGCTGGAAGCATCGTCAGGTGGATTGCTTCATCGCGGCGTCTGAAGCCATCCGGAAGATCCTCGTCGCCGACAGCATACCGGCCGATCGGACGGTCACGGTTCACGAGGGGATCGACATCGAACACGTCGTCGCGGCGCCACCGGTCAGCATTCACGAGACGTTCTGGCTGCCCCATCACGCGCCGATCGTCGGCAACGTCGCCGCGCTCGAGCCGCACAAAGGCCAGCGCCATCTGATCGACGCAGCACACCTCGTGGTCCACGAGATCCCTGACGCGCGATTCGTCATCCTCGGCGAGGGCGCGCTGAGGGAGCACCTGGAGCGGCAGGTGCACGAGCACCACCTCGAGAAGCACGTCCTGCTGCCCGGATTCCGCACCGACGTGCTGGGCTGCATCAAGGGCTTCGATCTGTTCGTGATGAGCTCGGTCACCGAAGGTCTCGGGACGTCGCTGCTGGACGCCATGGCCTGCCGGCGCGCGATTGTGGCCACAAGCGCCGGCGGGATTCCGGAGGTGGTCGAAGACGGCGTGACCGGCCTGCTCGTCGCGCCGCGTCACCATCAGGCCATGGCCGGCGCGATTGTCCGGCTGCTGACCGACGAGGGGCTCCGCCGCCGGATGGGCGAAGCCGGCTTCGCACGCGTCTCCGCGCGGTTCACCGTCGAGCGGATGGTCGCCGAGACCGCGGCCGTGTACGCGCGTGTGGCCGGCAGAGGCCACGGAGCGGGCAATTCAGATCCCGAGACGCCGTCCGCCCGACCCCATCAGCCCGCGACCGATTGAACCCGCAGGCGTTCATCATCCCGATGTGGCAGAGCGCGAAGTCGTACTTGACGGGATCGTCCGCGTCGAGGCGGCGGAGCGACGCCGTGATGTCCCTCGCCATGGCCCACCCAGGGCTGGCGTAGCGCGTCAGGCGGAGACAGCGGCCAACCCGAATCACGTGCGTATCGAGAGGGACCACGAGTTTGGCGGGCGACACCCGTGTCCACACGCCCAGGTCGAGGGCATCGTTGCGAACCATCCAGCGCAGAAAGAGGTTGAGTCGCTTGCAGGCGCTGCCGGCCGAGGGCCGCGGAAAGAAGTAATGCACGCCCGGCCGTTTCGGCAGGCGCCCGTACGCCGCCTTCATGTCGAGGGCCCGCGCCCGCGTCGAGAAGCTGTCGAGAGCGCGCTCGATGTCGTCGGCTTCGGGATCGTAGCCCTCGAGGAAGAACCCCTCTATCGAGCCCGAGCGCTCCATCATCTGCCGCACGATCCACAGGAGCGCGACCAGATCGATGCCCCGCGTCCACCGATGGACGAGACCGGCGAAGGCGCCGCTCTGCCGCCGCGGATCGAAGGCGCGGACGTACGCCGAAGGGTGGCGTCCCATGATCGTCGCGAGTCGCTCGATCGACTGCAGGACGCTCGTCACGCGTCCGAAGGCGAGCGCCGCCGCGCAGAATCCCACGACCTCGCGATCGGCCGGCCTCTCGTACCGACGCACGATCTGAATCGGATCGGCCGCCGAATCGGGATAGTTGAAGCTCTCGTACAGACGGTCGAGGGCCGTCTTCAATTCAACAATGTGCGGCCATTCTGCAATCCTGCCATTCTGCAATCCTGCAATTGTATGATCGCGTCATGCGCCGCCGTTCTGTGAAAGCGCTCGCGTCCCTCGTCGTGGCCATCGCCGTTCTGTCCGGCGCTTCCTACGCGTATCTCCGACGATCGCTTCCGGTCATAGATGGGGTTGTTTCGGTGACCGGCCCTTCTGCGCCTATCGACATCGTTCGGGACCGAGACGCGATTCCGCACATCTTCGCAGCGACCAAGTCGGACGCCCTGTTCGGACTCGGCTACGTGCACGCACAGGACCGCCTGTGGCAAATGGAACTGCAGCGGCGCATCGGCCACGGCCGCCTGGCCGAGATCTTCGGGCCCGCCGCCGTCTCCCAGGATCGGTTCCTTCGCACGGTCGGCTTCGGCCGTGCGGCCGCCGCGGCGTGGAACTCGACGCCGGATTGGGCCCGACAACAGATCGATGCGTACGTGGCGGGCGTGAACGCGTTTGTCTCGACTCGTCGCGGCAGCCGATTGCCGCCAGAGTTCACACTGCTCGGTGTGCAGCCTGAGCCGTGGACCGGCGTCGACGTCATCGTCTGGGTCAAGATGATGGCCTGGGATCTGAGCGCGAACTACTCGTTCGAGCTCCTGCGGCGCGACCTCGTCCAGCTCGTGGGCGTGGAGCGCATGCGGCAGCTCATGCCGCCGTACGCGGCTGATGGCCCGAGCATTCTCCACGCGCGCGACATACCAGTCTCAAGCCGCCGCCTTTCGTCAAAGTCCGAGGTAGGCCGGGT
>Ga0156016_135_pt1 | contig 63357 bp, 57 predicted proteins | sample RifCSPlowO2_02_FD_107670 | JGI IMG/M metagenome (GOLD analysis project Ga0156016, IMG submission 107670) | Acidobacteria bacterium RIFCSPLOWO2_02_FULL_64_15 | reverse complement strand
GCAGGAGGAGGGCTGAATGAGCATCAGGCAAATGGAGCCGTCGCGCCCGACGGTCCGGTGCTATCCTGTCGCCGCGGCGCGCGGCTCATTTGCAGCGTTAGCTGGACAAAATACGGATCAAAGATGAAGATCGCGATCTTGGGCTGGGGCTCACTTGTCTGGGATCCTCGGGACCTTCCTCACTATGGCCCTTGGGAAAGTGGCGGCCCGGAATTCCCAATCGAGTTCTCTCGTGTCTCCAGCGATTGCCGGCTTACCTTGGTTGTCGACCCGTCGGGGCCCACAGTTCCCACGCGCTTTGCCTTGAGTCCACGATCGAATATTTCAGATGCGATCGAGGATCTTCGTAAGCGAGAAGGCACAACCCGCAAGAATATTGGTTCTTTCATCGCGCCAACCAGCGCCAGCTCACGAACCGAGTTTCATCACCAGGTTGATGTGACCGAGATCGTTGGCCCGTGGTGCGTCAACAAACGAATCGACGCCTGCGTGTGGACGGCCCTACTACCGAATTTCAAAGAAGAACTTGGGTCTGACTTCTCGCCAGATCAAGCGGTGGCCTATCTTGAAAGGCTGGGCACGTCCGCGCGTGACAATGCTCTCAAGTACATTCGCAACGCACCAGCTGAAGTTGCTACTCCTGCGCGGCAAAAGGTGTCGGCACGATGGCCCAATTCGGCCAGCTAACCTCCAAATGGAGCCGACGCGCCCAACCGTCCTGTGCGATCATGTCGCTGCGGCGCGCGGCTCATTTGGCACGTTATACGGACAAGACAAAGAGCCATTTTTCTCTCAGGCTTCTTCCAGCTTCTGGGTTCATCGACATCTCGGGCATGTTTGGAGGGTCGCTCGGAACGGGTCGGGCTCCTTCGAACATCCGGCTGATGTCAGCACGTCGCTGTCGGTCTCGTTGAACGTGGTCTTTCCGAGCGGCGGCGCGCGCCACTGCTTCGACGGCTTGGGCAGGACGCAGCGTTCGGGATCCATCGAGGGTCTGCGCTGACCTGACGCGCGCGCCGCTGTGCGTGGTTTCGGACGCGACGGGTCTCGGTGGGCGTTTCGTCTGGGCGGATCTCCATCGACGGACCGTATAACATCCGGCTGCACCTGACGGCGCCGCCCGAACGTTATGACATGCAGGCCACGCCAAACCGCCTGGTGGTCCCAAAGAATCGGCCGCGGGGCATGGCCACCATCGATTACACTGCCGGGCAACGGCGCGGCTCGCGACATCGAACATGTCGGCCGCGCGGTTTGCCGCGGCCTGAGCGGACGCGCGGCGCCGCAGGTGAGCCGGACCGTTAGGCTCCTCAACAAACAATGGTTACGGATCGACACACAGCTAAAGAACTCGCGATCTTTAACCGCTTCGCCGTGGCGTCCGGCTTGGCCATCGTCCAGGACTCCGTCGAAAAGCGACCGCCTCCAGAGCCCGATATTCTCTGCAACGTCGTTGGGCTTGGCGATGTCGCGTTCGAGCTAGTTGAGCTCATCGACGAGGACTTGGCAGGTCGATCGTTCGGACAACTTCGACTCAAGTCAATGTTCGAGGAGTCGTTCGAGACCTGTGCCCCTTCGATCAAGGCTGCCTTGCTATCGACGATCGGGAACGCACTGGTGCACGTCACTTTCGCCAATGTTGGACTTCGTCAACGACAATCGTCGGTCGTGGATGTATTTAACTTCTTGCGCACTATTGATTCTGACTGCGAAGGAACCCTGACTCCGGAATCTCTTGCCAGCACCGTCGAATCCATCCGGGTCGCCCGTCTCGATATCGTTGGGCCTTGCTTCGATGTGGACGCGGTCGGCTGTTTCGGGGACCCGACACTTGGCAGCATCCAAGGGAAATGGTCGAAGCGTTACGAGACTCCCCATAGACGGGAACTATTGGCGTACTACGAGCTGCAGCCGGAACTGCCAAACGAGCTCTGGCGTCCAACATTGGAATCCTTCCTTCAGCAGCACTGGTCATCCTCCCCATTCCAGCGACTCTGGGTGTACGATTGCGCAACTCGGCGGATCGTATACACCGCTGAACGGCCGCAATAGCTTCGGAGCCTAACCAGGCGCTGCAGCCGACGGCGTTGCATGTGCGAGGAGAAACGCCGCGGCTGAGCGCCGGTCGTTATGCCGCTTGCGCAGGTCCGACTTGACATGCCATAAATGATATAGGCACACTATGGCATGTGGCAGGTCTTGGAGCATCGCCGCGTCGACCGACAGCTCACCAAGGCTCCTCGGGAAATCCTTAAGCGGTACGAGAAGTGGAAAGACGTGGCGATTCTCTCTGGTCCATCCGGCTTGCGCCTGATCAAAGGATTCCACGACGAGGCGTTGGCCGGAGAGTGGCGTGGGTGGCGCTCCTCTCGACTCGGCCTGCAGTGGCGGGTCATCTACCGAGTGGCGTCGAAGGACGTGGCCTTCTATATTGAGTCGCTCACACCGCATGATTACCGGAGGCCGTGAATGAAAGGATACCGTCCGGCAAGGAAGCGAGTTACGGTTTCGGTCGGCGAGTCCGTGCGAATCATCCGAGAGCTGCAGGAGTTGAGCCAGAATGAGCTGGCGGAGCGAACGGGTATTCCGCAGGCGACGATCTCGGCGATTGAGAATGATCGGGTCCGTTTAGGGGTCGAGCGGGCCAAGGTTCTCGCTCAAGCCCTTCAGTGTCATCCCGGAGTGTTGGTGTTTCCTGGATGGGTGCTGCCCACCGAAGCGGCGGCATGACCGCGCGCTGGAGCCGACAGCTGGAACGGGATTATGGAGGTCCGCGCTGCGGCTCCAGATTGTCCAGCGTTTCGACGGCACGGTGCTGATCGTGACGCACGACGAAGACGCGATAGAAGAAGCTGGCGGCCGCACGCCCGGTTGTGGCTCAGAGGCGGAACAACCGGTTGATTTTGAACACGAGCGCGCGGTTCTGCAGCGTGGGATAGCCCGGCGGCAGCGTGTCCCGCGATTCGTTATAGACGACGAAGATCTCGCTGCCGGGCTGATACTCCCACCGAAGGCGCAGGTTGGTGCTCAGCGATGAGTTGCTCGAGTTGTACTGCATGAGCCCGCTCACGAACATCCTCGGCGTCATCGTGTAGGTCACCCGCGAGCTGACCAGCTTCGCCGTGAACTCGCCGACCGGCAGGACCACGCGGTTCACCGACAAGCCCGGCTCGATGTACACGTGGGGATTCACCTTCACGCGCCCGCCGCTGTACCCGTAGGCCGTCCGATCGCCGCTGTAGAAGGAACCCTGCTCGATGTACACCGTCCCCGACGCCATGCGCTGCTGGCCGAAAGTGAACTGCCCACGGAACGTGCCGAAGGGGTATGGGCCCACGGGCAGCGTCACGCCCGTGGCGATCCGGAAGGGGCTCGGCAGGTATTCGTACTGACGGGCGTACGAGATCTCCACGCCGTCGCTGTTCTGAAAGTCGATCCCGTACTCGCCCCGCACTTCCCGCGACTCCAGCCGTCCACCGCCGTTCTCGATGTAGTTGATCGAGCCCTCGTAGCGGAACTTCCTGACGCTCCTGATGTTCTTGGGCCGCGGGCTGAAGCGCACGGTCGCCGCGTCCTTCTGGATGTTGTCGCGGCGGACGAACCCGGCCTCCGGAATGAAGTTGTCGCCCACCACGAGGCGCTCCGCCTGCAGGCCGTAGCGGTCGCCGTTGTAATTGAACTGCCCGCGATAGCTCATATCGTCGCCGCTGACGAACGGCGATTTGGTCTTCGCCCAGTACGAGTTGATGGTCAGGTTGCTGTAGAACGCAAACGTGCCGTCCAGCCCGTACGTTTCGGCCAATCCCGCTCCGTCGGCCCTCATCGACCGCCGTGTGTACAAGGCGCCGACAGCGCTGCGCCGCAGGATGTCGCGCTTGAGCCGCAGCACGCCGAAGTTTGACGATGGGATGGCAAACGCGCTCTCACCGCGCGTCTGCATGTCGAGCACGCCGACGGTCACACGGCCGACGCGCCCCGTCAGCCGGCCGCCCGCGTCGATGGGCACCTGATGCTGGGACAGTGACGCGGTGGGCGATGGCCGGCCCAGGTCGAGCCCGATGCGTCGGCTGTAGAAGAGGACCGGCGTGTCGCCGGCACTGTTGCCGGCCACGCCACCAAAGTTAAAGACGCCTTGATTCTCAATAAAAAAATCCCGCTTTTCGGGAAAGAACAGGCTGAAGCGCGTGAGATTCACCTGCTGTTCGTCGGCCTCGACCTGCGCGAAGTCGGTGTTGAGCGTGAAGTCGGTCGTGAGGTTCTTGGTGATGCCGTACTTGAAGTCGAGCCCGGCGTCTTTGCCCAGATCGCTCTGCACCTGCGGGGTCGCCGTGAGATCGCTCAGCAGGCTCGAGGTGGCGAACGGCTTGATTTCCATCGTGCGCGATCCGGACGGCGCCTCGATGCCGACCAGCGTCGCGCCTCTCGAGGTCCGCTGGATGCCGTTTTGGCCCAGGCCGTTCGGCAGCCGCGTCAGGAACGAGTGCTCATTCTTCCATCGATCCGTGCGACGGAACTGCACGCCCCAGATCTGCGCGCGACCGGGACGGTACCGAAGCGACGTGAAGGGCACCGCAGCTTCACCGGTCCAGCCCTCCGCATTCCGGCGGACCGCAAAGTTCCAAATGGGATTCCAGTCGGCATTCCACTGTCCTTCGTTCGAATTCTGACCGTCGGTGCGGCCGCCGATGGGATTGAAGTAGAAGTTCAAGCTGTTGCGCCGGTCGTAGAACGTGTCGAAAGCGAACCCGATATGTTCGTTCTGGAACATGTTGTTGCCGTCGCGGCGCATCTCGTTGACCACCATCCGTTCGGGGTGGCTCTCCCAGGCACGCACCGAGACGTACACGTTGTTCTCGTCAAACGCGATCCAGACCTCGGTTTTCTCGGTGGCCGGCTCGCCCGGACGCGGCTCAACCTGGATGAAATCCGAGATCGGCAAGACCGTCTCGTACAGCGCTTCGTCGAGGTTCCCGTCGATTTTGAGCGGCGCCGTGAGCCGGACGGCGCGGACCGTGGTCCGTCCCTGTTCGTCGCGAATCATCGTGGCCGGGAGCGCCGGCGGAGGCGGACCGTCGTACGCAAAGGGAAGCTCGACTCCGGCGATGACGGTGGCGCCTACTGAAGACGCCGAGGAGACGCCACGCTCCGTCGCAACCTGCGTGGAGGCGGGGACGCCGGACGTCAGGAGAAGTACAGAGACCGCCGCTCCCCGAACGATACCCACTGACCTCATCGATGAGGCTCGATTCTACCGCGAACTCCGGTTGCGCCCCACAGATCCCTCGAACGAACGCCGGCCACGCGCGAGCCCACTCACGGCGGTATCCTCCCACGGCCTCTGCGAGCCATAGAGAACGACGTGTCTACTGCACTCCAAACACTTGCGCGGCTTTCCTGACGTCGCGCGGCGCCACCCAGCAGAGCGCGCCGTACCGGCCGTCGGCGCAAACGGCGTCGATCGCGATCACGTTGATCTTCGCATCAGCCAGTGTGCCGACAATATCCGCGATCGCGCCGACGCGGTCGTCGCCCTGAATGAGGAACCCTCGCTTCGGGCCGACCAACTTCCATTTGTTCGCCTTGGCGGCGGTCTTGAGCGCCGCCGTGTCGGAGGGGATGAAATCCATTTGCGCGCCCCGGCCCTCCGGGAATCCTGAGAACGCGAGCAGGTTCACGCCAGCGTCCTTGAGCGCGCGCAGCACCTTCGCGCCTTCACCGGCCTTGTGCGGCACCTGCACGTAAAAGTAGTCGACCTGACGAACCGTGTCTGCCATGGCGCACCTCCTGGTGCTGAGCGACTGATCCGCGCCGCCGGAGGTCCTCGTCATCAGGTTCCGACGCCGTACTTCTTTCCACGTGCCGTGATCTCAGCCGCTCGCGTAATCCTCAAGCGGAACTCGGCGGGGATCCTGCCGCCCAGCCTGACGCCGCCGGCGGATTTCATCATCGTGCCGGTTGTCTTCAGTTCGGTGAGCGCGTCGTACACGGCGCTCTGCGCGATGTTCTGCAACAGCGAGGCATACACGGCGACCTTCACCCGCGAGGCTTTCGCTGTGGCCATGGTCGTATCCATGAAGAGCTGTGCGGTGATCGGGATCTTGACGGCGTCAGCAACGCGCGGCAGGTCGTCGAAGGTCATCCCGGTGAACCAGATCGATTCGGCGCCCGCCTGGGCGTACGCCACGCCGCGCGCGATCGCCTGCTCCTTTGTTTCTTTCCCGGTCTGCGACGCGGCGGTGCAGCGCACGGTCACCACCAGGTCGGAGCGCGCGTCGACGGCGGCCTTGATCTTGTCGACCATCTTGTTGACGGGAATCACCCCAACGGTTTGCCCCATCGGTCCGACGGCGTCATCAAGGATGTGGATTGCGCCGACCCTCGCACGCTCGTACTGCTTCGTCGTCCGGTAAATGACCACCGGGTCGCCGCCATCGTCGAGGTCCGCAAGCGCCGGAATGTCGACGTTGTCGGCGATCTGCCGCGCGTACTCCAGTCGCTCGGAGAGCGTGGTGAGCCACACCGGCTCCGCGTAGAAATCGCCCACGAGCGAACCGCCAAGAAAGAGCGCCGGATAGCCCATCGACTCGACCATCCGCGCGGTGAAGACGTCATAGGCGGCCATCGCCTCGAACGGCTCCCGCCCCTCAAGCAACTCACGGAACCGCGCACCCATGGTCTTTGCCGGTGCGGGCCGGGCCGCTTGCTGCGATCGTGCCTCGCCCTGCGCCAATGGATGGGAGGTTGCCAAGAGAACCGCTCCCGACAATCCCGCTACGTGCAGAAATTCACGGCGACCGTTTCTCTTGGACATACGCGCTCCTCGCCCACTCCCTACCTGCAGTCGCGTGGACATGCCGGCGGGATGGTGTAACGATCTTTGAGTGTTTTCCGGTATTCGGGATAGAGCGTCTGCGCACCGCCATGGGCGGCCTCCACCGGCAAGTTGTACATCTTGGCGAAGGTGTGCTCGTCGGGATTGGTTCCGGGCAGGAAGTGCGGAACAGTGCCTGGCGCGTCCAGCCTTGCCAGCTCGGTCAAAGGGAAACAGGTCGGATTGGTAGGCGGGATTTGTCCGCGAGGATTCAACCTGTAACTGCCGGCTTGAACATGAGGCTCCTCGAGATAGATGGGATCCTCGGTGACGGTCATGATCGTCAACAGATCCCCGTGCCGGACGAGGTGGAGCGTCATCGTCGCCTTATCGCTGAGCGGCACACCGTTGCGCCGCACGATCCCTTTTTTCATATGCGTCATATGGCCCGTCAACGTATCGCCCTCCCATTGACCGGTCGTAAAGCCTGAAAACGTATGAACGTCGTTTTCGGACGGATGGGGACGGCCGTCCATCCAGATCGGAATAGGAGCGCGGTCGCTTCCACCGGCGCTGATCTTCCACGCGAGGACCTCTCCCGTGACGGGGTCGCTGACACGCTCGATCATGATGCTGTGCGGGGCAAACGTGATGTAGTTTTCCGTGTAGTCCATGCACCCGCGCTCGGTCATCGACAGCATCGAGTAGTTGTAGCTGAGGGCCACCGCGCGGCCCTCCGCGCTGAGCGGCAGGCCGGTATAGTCGCCGAGCCAGGGCCCCGCACCTCGCGTCACGCGGTCCGACTGATTGATGGCCGCCCACTGCCCCGAGAGATCGGTTTGGGCAGATACAGAAACAGCCATCAACGTCGACATCAGAACGATTGCGGCACTCACGATCCTCATGCGCTGGGTGCAGCTCATGCGTGCACTCCTTTCAACATCATCACCATGTGGCAGAACATGGCGTGGGATCCCATTTCGCTCCATTCGGCTCTTTCTTGAAGTGAACCGGCACAATCCACGGGACTTGTAAGTACAGCGGATCTTCGACCACGATCAGCAGGAGGATCCGCTGCTCTCCGTTCCGCTCTCCGACCAGATCCCAGTACTCGGTCATCAGCGTGTCAGCGCTATAGGGAACGCCGTTCTTACGCAAATAGCCCGGACGAAGACGTGACGTCGCGACGACAAGAGTTCCGGCCCTCGCACCGGGGTTGGCCCCTCGCCCCGGCGGTGTTTCCCAGCGAGCGATCGCATCTCCCTGCCAGGCCGGAGGCGCGCCGGGCGATTTCCAGTTGCCGAAATGCAGAAGTCGCGTCTGCATCCCGTAGTCGGTCTGGATCTTGAGCGTGTCATCGTCCTCCCACGTGATATTCAAGCGAGTCGGAGCACGCATCAGGCCCGGAGCGCCGTAGGATCTGCACTGCTCGCCGGCGGCTTCATCTTTCGCCGGATCCCACCCGTCGGCCACCTTCACCGCTGCGGGCGTCACGGGAATGCTCTGATAATCCCCTTTGGCCGGCGTGACCATTCGCCAACGCCAGTCTTCAGTGATCTCGGCAACCCAATATCCTGTCAAGTCAACCGGCGCGGCGGCCCTGGCCGTTGCCGGCGGTTGAGCGCCCCGGCCCTGAGCGTGCGCTCCGTCTTGGAAAAAGAGCAACACCGCGAGCACCGCGGCCGACTGCGCGACGGCGGCATGCGATTGCCATGGACGGTGACCCATTGTTCTGTCTCCCGATACACTCTTTACGGCTTGGCCGTCAGGCTCCGATACACCGCGGTGACAAACATATCCGTCGTCCACGGACCGGTGTCGGATCCATATTGTTTGCGGTAACCGTTTGTCGGATTCGCCCTCTTGATTTGTTCCAAGGTCATGCCCTTCTTGATCATGTCTTGGATGACATCGCGGATGATCGTCACCATATCCCGGTATTCCACGACATCCGCCTGGTCGCATATCCGGCCGTGACCCGGGATGATGAGCGTCCGGTCTTCATGCCACACCAGAGGAGCAGGGGGAACACTCAAATCGATCAGGCGATTGAGGGCGGCGATTTCACCGTTGATCGTGCCGCCCCTCTCCAGATCGACGACCGGAAAGTGGCGAAGGTCCAGAATATCGCCGGCGACGATGACGTCGGCGCGTCGGAAGAAGACGACGCTGTCGGCATCGGAATGCGCCGCGGGTTGATGGATCATCTGGATTCCATCGCTATTAAGATAGAGGGACCTGATTCTTGCTCCAGTGTAGGTTTCCGTGGGCCACGCAGGACTGGGGAAGGGACTCTGTTGACCGCTCGGCGCACTCATCCTCCTCAGCACATTTTCATGCGCCATGATCCCCGCGGCGCCGAAGTTGGTTTGGAAATCTGAACCTGAAAAACCAGAGCCGCTCCCGTCGTATCGCAAGAGAATCCGACCGGCCCTTGAGAGCGCTTCATTGCCCCCCACGTGATCGACATCCGCGTTGGTGTTGATAATGAAGCGAATGCGTTTGTCCGTGATTCGCTTGATCGCAGCCAGAACCTTGTCCGACATCTGGGCCACACTGGTATCCACCACAACCGCGCCCATCCATCCGAGATGCACGACAATGTTGGAGCCGCCGGTAGCGATCATGTAGACATTGGGCCGAACCTGAATCACTTCGACACCGCCGTCTTGCTGACGCTGTTGTGCGTGAGCACCGTCGACCCAGCCAATCACGGTGAGGACAGCAGCAATGACCAACCAGGCAATCTTCGGCACGTTGCGGACTTCAGAAGGCGAGCTCATCGATGCCTCCAGTGACTCGAAGCGGTCATCCCACGTCCAGCCGTCTGGAGGACGCGAGATAGACGGGAGCCTAGGCCCGCCGGTGACGTCTGTCAAGTAGTGAGAAACCGTGAGAAACCTCGTGTCAAAGCTCGTTGCTGGTGCGAGGCTTGACATTCGCGACAACCTGCTCAAGAGTACGCCGCTCGGTTGGGCCTGCCGCTCGAGCCGTGTCGAGTCGGTCGAGTGATGAGGACGCCAATGGACGGCAAGATTGCGCTCGAAGAACATTTCGCGGTCCCGGAGACGCTCGGCGATTCCCGGGAGCACGTACGGGGCGGCGGCTGGTCGATCCTCGAACGGCGGCTGCTGGACCTTCAGCATCACCGCTTGTCCGAGATGGAGCAGCACGGGATTGGGCTGGCTATTCTGTCGTTGAACTCCCCAGGGATTCAGGCGATTCCCGACCCGGCGCGCGCGACGGCCGTCGCACGACGGGCCAACGACACGCTGGCCGACGCGATCGCGAAGCGACCGGATCGGCTCGCCGGCTTTGCCGCGCTGCCGATGCAGGATCCGGAAGCCGCGGAAGCCGAGCTCACACGTGCGGTCGTCGAGCTCGGCTTCAAAGGCGCTTTCGTGAACGGCTTCTCGCAGGTGGGCGACGCCGAGACGGTGGCCTACTACGACCATCCGGCGTATCTGCCCTTCTGGGCGCGCGTCCAAGAGCTCGACGTGCCCTTTTACCTGCATCCGCGCGATCCGCTGCCGAGCCGTGAACCGATTTATGACGGGCACCCGTGGTTCCTCGGATCGGCCTGGGCCTTCGGCGTCGAGACGGCCATGCACGCACTACGGTTGATGGGGAGCGGATTGTTCGATCGTTACCCGCGGCTCACGATCATCCTGGGACATCTGGGTGAAGGGTTGCCGTACAGCGTCTGGCGCCTCGATCATCGCTTGAGCGTGTTGCCGCGCGGCATTCCCGCCAAGCGCACGATGACCGAATACCTTCGGACACGTTTCTATCTGACGACGAGCGGTCACTTCAGAACGCCGTCGCTCATCGACGCGATGACCGAGATGGGATCGGAGCGGATTCTCTTTTCGGTTGATTACCCGTTCGAAGAGACCGGTGACGCTGCCACGTGGTTCGACGAGGCGAGCATTCCCGAAGCCGATCGCCTCAAGATCGGCCGATTGAACGCGGCGGCTCTGTTCAAGCTGGTCACCTAGCGCGGCTTGCCGGGACGCGGCGAGCCGGCCAGCCACGCTCGGCCCTCCGCGTAGAGCGCCTCGACCACCGGACCGCGCAGCCCTGGCAGATCGGATTTCACGTTGAAGCCGTTTTTCGACTGTAGGTACGCGAGATGGCGATAGCCTTCCGGAAAACGCGCCAGGAGCGTAGGGTCGAGCGAGAGCACGGCGGATGGATCGACTGGATCGAGTCGGTCTTGCTCATAAATCGGCTGCCGGCGGACGATCGCCCAGCGGCCCTTCCGCTTCTCGAAAAAATCATAGAAACGTCCCATGCACACGACGTCGACGAGGACGCCGTCAATCGGGGCGCGTTGATTGATGGTCATGCGCGTCTGCGAGATGGCGCGATGGCCGGCCACGTCGCAGGTCCATCCGCCGAGCGTATGCAGAATCATGACGCCCCGGTTGAAGCCCTGCCGGCTGACTTCGATGAAATCCTTGGCGGGCCCCTGAAACCACGTGGCCGTCATCCAGCCATCGGGATGCCACACCGTGGCGAAGCGCTCCCAGTCTCCGGAGTCGCGCCACAGGACCCAGTTGTCGACCGTGTCGCGAATCGCCCGTCGGTCCGCAACGACCGCCGGTGCTCGACGGGATGGTGCACGGCGACTCATTCGGAATTCCTTCTCCCTCTCCCTTTACACAGCGCGGCTGAACGCCGCTGGGCTGATTATCCTCGAAGCTCTCTGAATCTGCCCCCTCGGCTCGCGACAATCCCTGCGTATCGCCCGACTGCCCACCCGAGCATCGAGCGAAGCGAGTATCATCGACCGACGCATCATTTAACAAACAACATTAGTAAGTACAAACTGGAGGTTCAGCGTGAAAGCACTTCGAATGTCAGCCGTCACAGCCGCCCTCGTCCTCGTGGCCACCCTCCGGCCGGTCGCCGCGCAGTCGCCATCAATACACGCTGAGATGCTAAAGGACTGGACGGATGTCAAGACAACGATGGACAAGATCGCCAACGAGATGCCCGACGACAAGTACAGCTTCAAGGCGACGCCGGCGCAGCAGACCTTCGGCGAGCGAGTCGTGCACATCGCGCAGGCCAACGTCGGCATCCTGCGGTTACTCGGTGGAAAGGCGGCCGCGCCGACGATCGCCGCCAACGCCACGACCAAGGCCGCCGCCATCAAGGCGATGGACGACTCGTTCGACTACGGCCTCGCCCTGCTGAAAGAGCAGACCGACCAGACGCTGCTAGAGGCCGCCCCGAACCCGCCTCAGTTCCTGGGCCCATCGTCGCGCGCGCGAGTCTACACGTTCCTGCTCGGCCACACTTGGGATATCTACGGGCAGTTGGTCGTGTACCTGCGGCTCGCGGGCGGCGTGCCCCCAGCGAGCCAGAGACCGTAGCTCGAAGGGATGCTACGGATTCCTCGGACGGACCTCGACGTCTTCCCACTGTGTCTCGGCGGCAACGTCTTCAGTTGGACCGCTGATGAGCAGGAGTCATTCGCCGTGCTGGACAGCTACGTCGCGGCGGGCGGCAACTTCATCGATACGGCGGATGTGTACTCGGCATGGGTGCCTGGGCACACTGGAGGCGAGTCGGAATCGATCATCGGCCGCTGGATGGCGGCGCGGGGCATCCGGAATCGAATCGTGATCGCCACCAAGGTCGGAATGTCACCTGGGCTCAAAGGCCTTTCACCCCAGACGATCCGTACGGCGGCTGAGGCGTCGCTGCGACGTCTCGGCGTCACGAGTATCGACTTGTACTACGCACACGCCGACGATCCGGAGACCTCTCTCGAAGATTCGCTGCGCGCCTTCGATACCCTCGTGAAGGAAGGCAAAGTCCGGTACGTAGGGGCGTCCAACTTCACCGCGCCACGGTTGGCGGAGGCGCTCAGCATCTCAGACCGCAACGGTCTCGCCCGCTACGTCGCACTTCAACCACACTACAACCTGATCCATCGCCGCGACTATGAAGGAGCGCTCGCCGCCTTGTGTATGCGTGAGGCAGTGGGCTGCATGCCGTACTACGGCCTCGCGAAGGGATTTCTGACGGGCAAGTATCGGCCTGGCCGGAACGTGGATAGCCCGCGTGCAGCCGCGGCTCGCGCGTATCTTGATGCGCGCGGTCTCCGAGTACTTGCCGTGTTGGACGACATCGCGCACGCGCGTCGCACGTCGGTTCCTGCGGTGGCGCTGGCGTGGCTGTGCGCTCAGCCGACTGTGGTCGCGCCCATTGCCAGCGCCCGCACGGTCACGCAGCTCTCCGAGCTACTCCCCGTCACGGGCGTCAACTTGACCCATGACGAGGTCGCGCGTCTCAGCGCCGCCTCGTCTGGTACCGACTAGCCCCTAGTCGGACCTGGCATCGTTCACGACCCGTGTGCGTCGGCCCAGACAAACGGCGTCTTCTTGTTCGACTGTTCGATGTCGCCCGGCGGGGCGCCGTCCACATCCACAAAGCCGCTGAGGCTCCGATGGATAGCGGGTTCCGCGTTCTGGATTCGGCCTCGTTTGTCGATGACGAGCTTGGCCACCGCGTGTTGAAGCAGATACAGGTTGCCGTCCGAATTCATCGTTACGACGCGAATGCCGAGAAACGCGGCGCCTTCCGACGATACGCGAGCCTGCTCGGCGTCGGTCGGCCCCATTTGCATATGGGCATGCCCGCCGCTGGCGCAGATGTCGTCGGTAATGGTGCCGGTGAAGGTCTGCCTGGCCTGGGCCGCAGATAGCGTCGCAACGACGAGGAGGCTCGCGAGCAGGTGCTTCATCGCGGAATCGCGGGCGGCGCGTGACGCCGCCCGCGGATCGAGTCGTCTATTCGCCAGGTGTCATGATGTGGGCCGTCGAGGTGCCCGCATTCATGATCCACACGCCACCGCCGCGCCCGTTCTCGGGCAGTCCGAGCGTCGCCTGGGTGGCGCCCGGCACCGCGATCGTGAAGTGCGTGCGCGCGCTCGCCTGGTCGGGCCCCGACAGGTGGTACCACACGGAGCCGAACACGGGCTTCGCGCGGGTTCCGTCCTTTTCGGCAGTGTCGAGCGCCGCCTGTCTCTTGGCTCGGTCGGGTTCCGACTCGAACTTCATGTTCTGCGCGGCGCGCGGCAGGTTGCCGAGGTGGGCGCACTCAATCGAGAACGCCAGTTGTCCGGGCAGTCCCGACTTGTCGAAGCAGACCAACTGGCTGGTGCCTTTCCTCAACGTGTCGTAGGTCCAGTCGGCGGGCTTCCACTTGATGACGGTCGCCTGGCCTCTCAGCGTGGTCGGGGCGCCGAGCAAGGCCTTGTCGACGTCGGCCTGCGACGCTCCAGGCTCGAGCGGTGGGGGCGGTGGCGGCGCGCCGCGGCCGGCCTGCGCCAGCACGCTCGTCGAGACCGCGAGAACGCCGAAGAGAATCAAGGCGATGCGTTTCATCCAAACCTCCAACTTGAAATCAGCGCAGACGCTGCGCGTCGAGTGAGGCATCAGGATAACACGTCAGGACAGCCGATGGCTCGACCACTTGGAACGAGCGCCTGTCGAGGAGCCTGCCGAGGAAGCGAACCCAGAGCCACGTGCGTCAGTTGCCCACAGCCCCTCACATCCACCGCCGTGCCCACACGAGCGACACCGATGCCTCGTGATCCCACATGGAGCGGCCGAAGGTCCGGCGCGCACGATGGCCGGCGCGGATCGTGACCTCTGGGGTGACGCGGTAGCCGAGTGTTTCCTCGGTGCCGGTGAAATGCTGCGGCACCCTGTCGAGGCTGAACGGGGGATTGGGAGTGAGGGTGGCGTCGAGGGACATGCGCTCGATCCGGCCGGCCACGAACCAGCGCGGCGCCAGCGTCTGCACCACCTGCGCGTGCCAGCCCGATGCCGTCACATCCCCGTCGGGCGCGCCGCTCGCCGCGCTTTCGAAGGCGTCATGCACCCACTCCGCGGTCACCTTGGTGTAGCGGTAGCCGTACTCGCCTTCAATCGTCACGAGCGTGGCCGATCGCGCAGGCGCCGCCGCCCATCCGCCGTGCGCGACGGCGGCGCCAATCCGCATGCCGAACACGGGGCTGATGCCGCCACCGGCCACAAGCTGCGCGAACCGCGGGGGGTTGGCGCCGCTGAACACGCGCCGCGGCCGCACGGGCGAGCTGTCGATAACACCCGTCCGCACGTCCCAGCGGCCGCCCGACACGGCGACCAGCGCACCAAGCGGATACGAGGCCGAGAGCAGTTGCGCGCTTGTGCCGTCGGGCTCGAAGATCGGCAGCGCAGCGAAGGAGTAAGACGGCTGCGTGATCGTCGGGTTGAGGTGGGGTCGATTGGTCAGGATGCTGGTGCCAATCGGGGAGGGGAGGAAGCCACCGTCAACGCGCACCGCCACCTGCCCGCGGCGTTCGTACCGCAGCGTGATCGGTTGGATCTGCCGGTTCCACTCATCGCTCGACCCGACCGCGCACAGACGGGCGATCGCCTGAAAGTTTGAGCCGAGCGACGCCGAGACGACCGTGTCGAAGGTGAGGCCCCAGGTGCCGCGGCCGCCTTCGTCGACATGCTCTTCGAAGGCGGCGACGCTCTCGATGGCGGCGAAGGAGGGCTGCGCCGTCTGCGCCGAGGCGGGCGCGGCGCCGAGCAGTACGACGACGGCAAGGGTCCGTGCGCCCCGGATCATGCCGTCGCCTTGCCAAGCAGTTGCCGCAGCGCCGGCTCGTGGCGCAGGTCGGCCGCGACGCCGGGCAGCGCGAGGTCGAGGGCGTCGACGATCGCCGGATCGAACTCGGCGCCCTTGCAGCGGTGCAGCTCGAACATCGCCTCCGGCGCGGGACGGCCGGGCCGGTACGCACGCGCGCTCGTCAGCGCGTCGAACGCGTCAGCGACGTGCACGATCGCCACCGTGCGCGGAATCTGCTCCGCGTGGAGGCCGAAGGGATAGCCGCGGCCGTCGGGCCGCTCGTGGTGCAGCTCGACGAGCGGCAGGTGCGGGGCGAGGAAGGGCACCAGGCGCAGGATGCGCGCGCCGAGTGCCGGGTGGCGCTTGATGTACTCGAACTCCTCGCTCGTCAGCTTCGCCGGCTTCCGCAGCACCTCGTCGGGGACGCCAATCTTCCCGATGTCGTGGAGCAGCGCGCCGAGGCGCAGGACGTCGATCTCCGCCTCGCCGAGCTGCAGCTGCCGCCCGATGGCGACCGACAGCGTGCTCACCCGCTCGGAGTGACCGGCCGTGTACCAGTCGCGCGCGTCGAGGGCGGCGGCAAGCGCGCGGATGGCGCCTATCGACGCCGTGCGGCTTTCCGCCTCGGCCGCCCGCAGGCCGTCGACGAGGTGGTTGAAGGCCTCCGTCAGGGCGTCCAGCTCTCGGCTCGAGCCCGTCGGCTCGAGCGGGCGGGCGAAGTCGCGCGCGGCGGTCATCGCGGCGATCGTGCGCGACGCGCGATCGATCGGCCCGGTGAGCGTCCGCGCCAGCCACAGGCTGCCGATCGCCGCGAGCGCTATGCCGCCGAGCGCGATCGTCGCCAGTGTGAGGAGCGCCGACTGCGTCGCCTGGCGCGTGGCGGCGTCAATCGAATTGAGCGCGTAGATCCGCGCCACGCCGGCATCGAAGAGCGTGCGGACGGCGTGTTCCTCGCCGAGCAGCGTGCGCCTCTCGCCCTCGGCGCTCTCCGTAAACGCGGCGAGCAATTCGGGCGGAAGCGTGCTCGCCACGGGTTTGCCTTCCACGGTGATCACCACCGATGCCCCGGCCAACTCGGCCAGTTGCCCCGCGTACGCCGCGTCGAGGCTGGTCCCGACGAGCAGCGTGCCGATGTCAGCTTGGTCGAGCCGCAGCGGCGCGCCCGTGACACGGAACGCCCCGCCGGGCACGGTGGCCACGCCCTGACCGCTCCCTCCCGGCATCGGGGCAATCGTGACGCGCAGGCCGTCGGGCCACGCCCGTTGCGCGGGGCCGGCCGCCGTGAAGACGCGGTCGTCGGTGTCGAGGAGGGCAATCACGTTCGCGCTCGTCAGCGACGCGAGCTTTTCCACCTCGATCCGGACCGTCCGCCGTAGCGCCGTCTCCTGATCCTGTGTGAGACCGGAAAACCGACTTTCGGCGAAATAGGTTTCGAGGGCGGCCTTGAGCGTGGGGTTCTCGGTCAGCGTCGACACGACCGCCGCCAGGTCCTGCTGCCGCCGGGCCTCGAGCATCGAGAACAGGCGCGCGCCAGCCCGCAGCTTGTCGGTCTCCGCCGCACGCACCCGCCCCCGCACGTCGACCGTCAGCACGACGAACACGACGAGCAGGATCACGGCCAGCGTGCTGAAGGTGACGGCCAGCGTGCGAACGATCAGCCGGGGAGGTCCCTTGCGCATGGCCCGCTACGGCTGCTTCGGCACGGGAAGCACGAAATCGGCCGCCACCGAACGACCCGCCCCGACCGACACCTCGATCGTGGTATCGCCGAGCCGCTCGTGCCATGCGGTGACCTCGCGCTGACCAGTGGGCACGCCCCTCAGCTCGAACCGCCCCGCCTCGTCGGGAACGGCGAACCACGGATGATCGAACACCAACACCGTGGCGCTCATGTGCGAATGGATCTGGCAGAACACCTTCACGAGCCCGGGTCTGTCGAAGCGGATGCGCCGCCGCACACCCGTCGGGTAACGGCCGAGGTCGAATGTCGCCGCGCGCGACAGCGAGAACACGTTGTGATAGAACGGGTCCTCGTTGGGAAACTCCACCTCCGACCCGCGCGTCAGCGCGACCACGCGCGGGACGAACGTCTCGCCGTGCTGGCGTATCTCGGCCTTCATCGCCGCAAGCCCCGGCTGCGGCGGCGCGTCCCGCAGGTAGACCACGACGTGGCGCAGCTCGGAGGGCGGCGCGAGGCTATCGGGGCTGACGCTGCGCGCTGGATAAGGAGCGAGCGCGCGCCGCGTCGTGATCGGGACGCCGATTTCCACGCGTCCGCCGATCACGGCGTCGCCCGCCTGTGTCGCGGCGGCCGGGACCTGCAGGCTGAGCGCGGCGGCGGCCAGCGCGAGGGCCGCGACGACCAGCGGGAGGGTGGCGGCGGATTGCTTCATGACTCGGTCAAACATTATCGTCGAACATACCCGCGGTTCAACGGTGAAATGGCCCGCTCCCCGAGTCGGCCGGGGTCGAGATCGAGCGCCGGCTGCAGGACACCGAAGAGCACTTGGCCCGCGGTGAGGGTATTCAGTTCGACGCCACCGGAACGCGAAATCCCAGCGGTCGTCCATGGCGCAAATGGTGGGGTTTCAGCCTGTCTTCGGACGGACGCAGCCTCGCGTTCGTGATGGGGAAGACGGTCACTGAAGTTTGGGCGCTCGAGAACTTCCTGCCCGCGCCGAGCGCCAAAAAGTGAGGCGATGACCTCAATCGAGTGACGACCTCTCCGGGATCGGGTGCCGCCTCCCGATCCCGGAGATCCCCACGGCGGCCCATCATCGAGAGACCGGCCCCCAGCGCTCCATCCAGCTTGCCGAGGCATAACGCCGAGCGTTATCATGGGCGGTGATTCGGGGCTTCCGCGACAGGGATACCGAGCGGCTGTTCGCCCGCCAGCCCGTCAGGAAGTTCGGTCCAGACCTCCAGCGTGTTGCGCTTCGGAAGTTGCGACAGCTCGATGCGGCGACTGGGCTCGAGGATCTCCGAGTCCCTCCAGGGAACCGGCTGGAGAGACTCGGTGGGGACCGTGCTGGTGAGCACAGCATTCGCCTCAACGATCAGTGGCGGATCTGTTTCCGCTGGGCGAAGGGCGGCGCGCACGAGGTTGAGATCGTGGACTATCACTGAGGCGACATCATGCCATCCAAGAAGCTCGAACCCGTCCATCCCGGAGAAGTCCTGCTGGAGGACTTTCTGAAGCCTCTGGAACTATCGCAGTACCGCGTCGCGAAGGGGCTCGGCGTGCCGCCTCGGCGGATCAACGAGATCGTCCTGCGCAAGCGGGCGGTCAGTGCGGACACCGCCTTGCGGCTCGCGAGGTTTTTTGGCACGTCGGCCCGGTTCTGGTTGAATCTTCAGACCGCCTACGACCTGGACGTGCAGACCGATCGGCTCGCCCACCGTCTACACAAGGAAGTCGAAGTGCTTCCGCGCGCGAGCTGACAGCGCCTCGCGGCGATCGCGATTCCTCTGACCGGCGATCCGAAGTTCCCGCCGACCCTACCCGGCCAGCACGCGACCCGGGTCCGCCGCGAACGCGGACGCTGGGACGATCTCGATGCCGTCCTCAGTCACGCGGCGCTTGGGCTCCAGACACACGACGATCCGTCGTACGCGCGAATGATCCGCGCGCAAGTGACGAAGTCCCTTGAGATGGTCGGCCGTGATCCGTCCGCTCGCCTTGGCTTCAATCGCCACCTCCATCTGACCGACGATGAAGTCCACCTCGATGCCGCTGGCCAGCCGCCAGTACGACAGCTCGGCGAACGACTCGTGATACGCGTTCCACGCGAGCAGTTCGTGGAGCACCCAGTTCTCGAAGGCCTTGCCGAACAATTCGCCGCCAGGCTGCAGCCGTCCCCGCCGGGCCAGGTGGTTCACGACCCCCACGTCGGAGAAGTAAAACTTGGGTGCCGCCACCACACGGCGCTTGGGCCGTCGCGTGTACCCCGGAAGCCAGCGTCCGAGCAGCGTGTCCTCGAGGATGCTGAAGTGGCCTTTGACGGTGTGGCCCGACACGCCACAATCGCGGGCGATGTTCGCGAAGTTCACCAGGTCGCCGTCGGAGAGGGCCGCCGCGTTGAGGAACGCCGAGAACAGGGGCAGGTTGCGCACCAGTCCCTCGGCCGCGACTTCTTCCTTCAGGTAGTCGCCGACATAGGATGCCAGCAGGCGCTCGGGCCGGTCCGACTCGTAGTGCGTCGGCAGGTACCCGTGATTGAGCAGGCGCACCAGGTCCACGTCCTTGCCGATCTCCGCGGCGGTCAGCCCGCGAAGTTCGTAGCGGACTGCCCGGCCCCCGAGGAGATTGGCGGCGCCGCGCCGCACCTTGCGTGCGCTTGACCCGCACAGGGCGAAGCGGATCTTCCGGTGCTCGTGGAGCCAGTGCACCTCGTCGAGCAGGGCCGGCACCTTCTGCACTTCGTCGATGACGACCTGTGCCGGCCGGGGTCCCGAGGCGAGTTCCTCGCGCAGCAGCTCGGGCCGCTCGAGATACCGGCGATACTCATCCGCCTTGAGCAGGTCGATCCAGACCGCGTCGGGGTACGTCTGGTGGAGCAGGGTCGTCTTACCGGTCTGCCGGGGCCCCCACAGGAAGAACGTCTCGCGGCCGGCCGGCGGGAGGCGCAACGCTCTTGTGAACATGAACTTCACTTTATCATGATTAAATGAACTTACCATGCTCCTCGCCAAAGGCCCGCGCTGCGCCTCCAGGGAATTAGTTGGAGACGCGCCGGCGGCCGCATCGCACTGCCCTGGGCTACATTGGCCGCGGGAGGACCGACGGGGACCACCTGCGCGGATCGTGCGACACAACGAGCATCGTCCCGTCGAAGTCCTTGAGCGCCTCGAGCAGCATCTCCTTGGTCGCGAGGTCGAGGTGGTTGGTCGGCTCGTCGAGCACGAGAAAATTGGGCGGGTCGAGCAGCATGCGGGCGAGCACGAGGCGCGTCTTCTCGCCGCCTGAGAGCGCGCGGATCTTCTTGTCTACGTCTTCGCCCGAAAACTGAAACGCGCCGGCCAGATTCTTGAGCGCACCGATCGATTCGTGCGGGAAATCCTGGCGGAGCTGCTCTTCGACCGTCAGATCCGGATTGAGCAGGTCGAGCGACTGCTGGGCGAAGTAGCCCATCTTCAGGCTCGCGCCCAGCCCGACGCGGCCGCGGTCCGGCGTCAGGTGTCCGGCCACCATCTTGAGCAGCGTGGACTTGCCGGCGCCGTTCTTCCCCATCACGCACCACCGCTCGCCGCGGCGGATCGTCAGGTTCAGCCCGTCGTGGACGACCCGCCGGCCGTACGCTTTGGCCAGATCCTCGAGGACGGCCACCTGCTCGCCCGACCGCGGCGGCGTCCGGAAATCGAACTGCATCACCCGCCGCCGCTTCGGCAGCTCGATCTTCTCGATCTTCTCGAGCGCCTTCACGCGGCTCTGGACCTGCGCGGCCTTGGCGGCATGGGCCGCAAACCGGTCGATGAACCGCTGTTCCTTCGCGAGCATCGCCTGCTGCCTGGCGTACGCGGCTTCGCGGTTGGCTTCGCGGATCCCGCGCTCGCGCTCGTAGAAGTCGTAGTTGCCCGAGTACATCGTGATCTCGCCATCGTCGATCTCGGCGATCTTGGTGACGATGCGGTTCATGAATTCGCGGTCGTGAGAGGTCATGAGCAGCGCGCCGTCTCGAGACGTGAGGAAGCGCTCGAGCCAGACGATCGACTCGATGTCCAGATGGTTGGTCGGCTCGTCCATCAGGAGCACGTCGGGCTGGCCAAGAAGGACGCGCGCCATCGCCACGCGCATCTTCCATCCGCCTGAGAGCTCGCCCACGTCGGCGTCAATCCGCTCGTCGTCGAACCCCAGGCCGTGGAGAACTTCGCGTGCCTGCGCCTCGAGCGCGTAGCCGCCGAGGTGCTCGTATTCCTCCTGCACGTGGCCGAAGCGGGCGAGGATGCGATCCAGGTCGCCGGCCTGCTCGGGATCGGCCATCGCGTGATTGAGCTGCTCGAGCTCGTGGTGCAGGTCGCCGACGCGGCCGCTGCCAAGAATCGCCTCGTCCAGGACCGACCGGCCCGAGCTTTCCTCGACGTCCTGCCGGAAGTAGCCGATGGTCAGCTTCTTCGGGACCGAAATCTCGCCGTCGTCCGGTACTTCTTCGCCAGCGATCAGGCGGAACAAGGTCGTCTTGCCCGATCCGTTCGGGCCGACCAGGCCGACCGTCTCGCCGGGATTGAGCTGGAAGGAGGCGTCCACGAAGAGGAGTTGCCGGCCGTACTGCTTGCTGACGCGGGTCAGGGAAATCATGCGACGCTTGGCTCACATCGGGCGGCTGTCAGCGAGAGAACGAACGATCGAACAGCTCTTCAATCGCTCTTCGACCGTTGGGCTGGAGCGACCTCGTGCCGGTGCCGGTGAAATGCGGATGCGCGATGAGGGGGCCGTTCGCCGTGGGCAGCGTCTGCCACTCGCGGGCGGACCACTTCAGCCAGCGGTCCTTCTCCTGATCGAAGACGTACAGCGGCTTGTTGCAGAGCTTCGCAAACTCCGCGCCCCAGCCGGTGCCGCCGCGGACGGTGGCGTCGGGGAGAATCGTCCCGACGACGTAGATTTCCTGGCCGGCGTTGATCTGATACCAGAGCGTCTGCAGGACCTTGCGGATGGCGACGCCCTGTGAGTAGCGGCGGTTCATCAGCTTCGACACGTACTCGAGGCTGACGTCGCCAGAGAGCAACTCCTCGTGATTGAGGACGCGCACGCCGCGCGTCCGCTCGTGGTTGTGGCCGTCGAAGGTGAAGTTCACCTCCTCGACTCCGGCCCGCTCCGCGCACCGGCCGAACTCGGCTTCCGCGCCGGCCGCCCCGCCGCTGAAGAGGATGCAATCGTCTGCTTTCATGAGATCCAATTCTAGTCTTCATCCTTCCTGGTTCGCAGCGCCTTGACCGCGCTCCGCTTCTTCTTCGTCTCCAGGCGCTTCTCGCGCGAGGCGGCTTTCGGCCTGGTGGGCCGCCGCGTTTTCGGTCGCTTGGCGGCGCGCTGCAGAAGGGCGACGAGCCTGGCCCGCGCAGCCTCGCGATTCTGGAGCTGCTCGCGATGCACGCGGCTATCGATCAGCAGCACGCCGGCGGTCGTCATGCGGCGTCCGGCGATCGCGACCAGTCGGTCTTTCACGTCGGGCGGCAGCGACGATCCGCGCACGTCGAACCGCAGCTCGACGGCGGTGGCCACTTTGTTGACGTTCTGACCGCCGGGGCCCGTAGCGCGGACGAAGCGCTCCTGCACCTCGCGATCGTCGAGCACGATGTCGTCGGTAACCTTGATCATGGGGCGTCGCTGTTTGGTTATGTTACGCTCGTCCCACGTCATCCTGCCTGATGGGGTCGAGCGATCGTTGCGAGGCTGACCGGCGCCGCTTCACAGGATCTTGACGGAACACGGGCCGCGGCAGTACAAGGATCCGGCGACACCACCCGGGATGGGGAGAATCATAATCAATGAAGAAGCTGCTCGTCTTACTGGCCATTATCTGTCTCGCGTCATCCTGGAACTTTGGCTGGAACTTTGGCTGGAACTTCGGCCTCGCCCAGGCTCCGGCGGCCCAGAGCCTGGTCATCACCAACGGACGAATCCTCGACGGCAACGGCCGCGTGATCGAGCGCGGCTCGGTCGTGGTCCGGGACGGACGGATCGTCTCGGTTTCCGAGGGGACGGCAACCGTCCCGGGCGCACAGCAGCTCGATGCGCAAGGCCGGACCGTCATGCCTGGATTCATCGACGGCCATCGTCACGTCATCCAAGGAGATGCGACGCAGTGGCTGAACGAGCAGGCCCGGGCACGGATGCAGGATTATCTTGATGCCGGGTTCACGACCATCCTGTCCGCGGGCGACTCCCAGCAGCAGATCCTGGAGCTGCGGCGGCGACTGCAGCAGGGCGAAATCCCTGGTCCCACGCTGATTGTGTCGGGGCGCGTGGCTTTGGCTGGGCGCGGCGGCGCGCCTGCCACGCCGGCACCCTCTGGTGGCGCGGCGCGCGGCGCGGGTGCCGGCGGCGGGCGCGGAGACCCGGCACGGTTTGACGTGGCGCGGCCGCCTCTTCGTCCCACACAGGCCGCCCCGGCGATCCCCGACGAGCAGACGCGGGCCGCGGTGCAGGCGCTCAAGGCGGCCGGCGTGGACGCGATCAAGACGGGGATCACCGTCACGCCCGGCGGCCCCGAGAAGGCGACGCTGACGGTTGTGGCGCAGGAAGCCCGGCGGCTGGGGATTGTGACCATCACGCACGCGGTCACCGTCGAGGACACGCTCGCGGCGGTCGAAGCCGGCGTGGACGTGCTCGTGCACACGCCGCATATCGGCCGGTTGGAGGAATCGGACGCCGCGGTTCAGAAGATTGCCAGGTCGGGCATTCCCATGATGTCCACGCTGGCCATCTTCGTCCCACGGTTTGTCGGCAGCGACAACGTGCCCCAGTTCCGCGACCTCCTGCCATTTCCCTTCGACACGCTGTCGAGCGCCGGCCAGGGCCCGGTGAATGCGCGTCTGCTGTGGGAGGCCGGCCTCACCTACGGGTACGGCACCGACACCAGCTATCGCCCCGTCGACTCGCTCGCGCACGAGCTGAAGCCGCTCAGCCTCGTCTTCTCCTCACGGGACATCGTCCGAATCCTGACGCGCAACGCCGCGGTGGCGGTCCGCCGCCTCGACCAGATTGGGACGCTCGAGCCGGGCAAGCTCGCCGACATCACGATCGTCGACGGCGATCCGCTGGCCGACGTCAACAATGTCCTGAAGGTCGCCGTCGTGGTCAAAGGCGGAAAAATCGTCGTCGACAAACGTCAACGTTAGCGATTCGGGAGAACCTGATGCGGCGTTCATTCAATCTTTCATCCAACCTTTCGACTCTTCGTCCGACTCACGTGATGCTGGCCGCGACGCTGATGGCCGCACTGGTGTTCGCGCAGACGCCCGGCGATCCGTTTCCGACGCCCATCCCCGCCGCCGACGGCGCGATCAAGGTGGACTTCGTCGAGTTCGCCTCGATTCCCGACAGCGACGGACAGGCGGCCCGGATGATGCTGCTCGTCGACGAGCCGGGCACGCGCCGCATGTTCGTCAACGACATGCGCGGCCCGCTCCACAGCGTCAGCTACGACGGCAAGACCGTCACGCAATACCTCGATATCAATGCGGCGACTTGGGGAGTGCTCGTCAATTCCACCGGGAACGAGCGCGGTGTCCAGAGCTTCGCCTTCCATCCCCAGTTCGGCCGGGCCGGCACGCCGGGCTTTGGAAAGTTCTACACGCTGCTCGACACGAGCAATGTCGACCCTCCGCCCGACTTCAGGCCGCTCGGGGCCACCACCAACACGCACGATACGGTCCTGCTCGAATGGACCGCCAGAACACCCAGCGCCGCGACATACGACGGCGGCGCGCCGCGCGAGCTGATGCGGTGGGAGCAGCCGTTTGCCAACCACAACGCCGGCCACCTGACGTTCAATCCGCTCGCGACACCCGCGAGTTCCGACTTCGGGCTGATTTACATGGGCTTTGCCGACGGCGGCAGCGGGGGCGACCCGCTCAATCTCGCGCAGAACCGGAGCTCGGCGTTCGGGAAGATCCTGCGCATCGACCCGATCGGCAGGAATAGCGCCAACGGCAAGTACGGCATTCCGGCCAATAACCCGTTCGTCAACGCCGGCGCTGGCACGCTCGGCGAGATCTACGCCGAGGGCCTGCGCAATCCGCAGCGCTTCGCCTGGGACTCGAGAAACGGCAGCATGTTTGTGGCCGACATCGGGCAGAACATCGTGGAGAAGGTCAGCCTCGTGACGGCCGGCGCCAACCTCGGGTGGAACAAGTGGGAAGGCAGCTACCCGTTCGCCGGTCGCGGGATCACGATCGAGAACCTCCGCGGCGATCCGGCGATCATCTATCCGCTGGTCGAGTACGGCCAAGTGGATCCGCTGTTCCAGCCGCAGTCTGCCGTGACCATGTGCTGCGTCTACCGCCGGACCGAGATCCGTCAGTTGACGGGCCTGGTGCTGTTCGGCGACAACCCGAGCGGAGAGATCTTCTACTTCAACGCCGACACGCTCCCCAAAGGAGGACAGGATTCCATCCGCCGCGTTCTGTTCAACGACAAGGGCGTCCCAAAGACGCTCCTCCAGTTGATTCAGGAAAAAGCTGCCGCGCTCGGCAAGCAGCCGGTTTCGCGCGCGGACCTGCGCTTCGGCCCGGGACCGGACGGTCAGATCTTCATTCTCAACAAGCGTGATGGAACGATTCGCCTGCTCGTTCCCTCGCGTCCCTAACGAATGCGGCGCCGAACGCGCAGACCTGGGAGCTCAGCCATGACATCGAACGACGAGGGCCGAATCGGCCGACGCGACTTCTTGCGCGGAGCGGCGGCGCTCGGCACGCTGCCGGCGTGGATCGCGCTCTCTGGCCGCAACTCCGAGGCGGCCGTCGCGCAGGCCGCGTCTGCCGGCTCGCAGCCGATCCTCGATCTCGCCGAGTGGACCTATGGCTACATCGGCATGGAGACGGTGACGTTGCCGCGCGGCGAGCTTCTCACCGGTAAGAACATCTACGTCGAGTTCTGGGTTCCGCGGCAGATCCGCCATCCGTACCCGATCGTGCTCGTCCACGGCGGCACGGGCCAGGGCCTCGATTGGATGGCGACGCCGGATGGACGCCGCGGCTGGGCGCTTCAGCTCGTCGAACAGGGATACAAGGTCTGCGTCGTCGATCGACCAGGACAGGGCCGGCCGCCATACGTGCCGGATCTTCATGGGGCCTTCAGTCCGCAGGCACCGACGTACGAGGCCGCCGAGCAGAACGTCAGCGCCCTTGCCAAGCGCACGACGGCTGCCAATCCACTCGCCCAGCGGCACACGCAATGGCCGGGGACGGGCGAAGTCGGCGATCCCGCGCTCGATCATTTTCTCGCCGCGCAAGGACCGGCCGTTCCCAGCGCCGCCGGCGCCGAAGGCGCCTGGCGTTTCAGCGGCTCGAAACTGCTCGACGAGATCGGCCCCGCGATCATCCTGACTCATGGCGACAGCAGCGCCCTGGCCTGGATCGCCGCCGACGAGCGGCCGACTCTGGTGAAAGGCATCGTCGTGATCGAGCCGGTTGGTCCCACGGTGGTCGCCGGCGGCGGTGGCCGCGGGGCGGCTGGCGGCGCGGCGCGCGCATGGGGACTGACGGCGACGGCGATGGCTTTCGAACCGCCAGCCTCGGCCCCAGCGGATCTGCGGCTCGTTCCCCAGACACCGAGCGAGGTCGGCATCGCCCCGTTCGTGCTGCAGACCGAGCCCGCCCGCAGGCTGAAGAATCTCGCTGGCGTACCGGTGGCCGTCGTCACCGCCGAAGCCTCGGCTGCCAATCAGCGCGATCCAGGAACGGTGTCGTTCCTGCGCCAAGGCGGCTGCACGGTCGACCATCTCAGGCTCGTCGATGCTGGGGTGCGGGGCAACGGTCCGTATCCGATGATGGAAAGGAACAGTCGCGAAGCGCTGCAGCCGATCCTTGCGTGGATCGATCGGCGGGTGAACCCGGGCGCGCCGGCGATTATCCAGGCCCCGACACGCCCCAACAGCGATTCGACGGCGCTTCGGCTCGCCGAACAGGGCTACTTCTTCGTGGGTGTCGATCGCAAGAAGGTCGCGTACGGCACGGTGGCCGTCGGTCAGAGTGGCGTCCAGTCGTTCATTCCGGTGGAGGTTCGCCACCCGAATCCGATCGTGCTGGTTCACGGAGGTCTGGGTCAGGCCGCCCACATGATGGGCATCGGCCGCCGGCCGGGTTGGGTCCACTACTTTGTCCGCGAAGGGTACCGCGTATACGTGATGGATCGTCCGGCGTGCGGCCGCGTGCCGCTTCACCCCGATACATTCGGCGCGGACTATCTGGCCGGTTTCGGCGGCGGCACCAACCTCGCCAACATTCTCCGGAACTCGGCGACCGCGCCGGGCAATCCGCGCAACACGGGACTGCGCGGCGAGGAGCTCGGGCTTCAGTTCGTCGCCAACGAATCGGGCCTGCCGCGCAGGATGGCCGAACACAGCGAGCACTGGGCCAAAGGCGCCGTCGAGCTCATCGAGAAGATCGGTCCGGCGATCGTCCTGACGCACGCCTTTGGCGGGTGCCTTGGCTGGATTGCCGCCGACCGGCGGCCAAGTCTCGTGAAGGCTCTCGTCACCGTCGAGGGCAACAACAATCCGTTCGAGGGTGAAGTGGTGTGGGGTGTCACCGCGGTCCCCCTTGCGTACGATCCCCCGGTGTCGGATCCGAAAGACATCGCGCTCGCAGACTGGACCCCGCCGGTTGGATCTCCGGGACCGAACCGGGCGTTCAGAATCCAGGCCGAGCCGGCGCGCAAGCTGAAGAATCTTGCCGGCATTCCCATCCTGTGGATGCAAGGCGAGAACAACTACTCCGGCCCCGCACAAGTCCAGTTTCTGAAACAGTCCGGGTGCGATGCCGAGTTCATTCGCCTCCGGGACCTGGGCATCGTCGGCAACACCAACTTGATGCTGCTCGAAAGAAACAACTTCGAAGTGTTCGGTGTGATCCGCGACTGGCTGGCCAGGCGTGCGACGCGCTGACTGATTCCCCGGCTCGTCCCCTCGCGCCCTTAGCATTCAAGCACTTCCGGCAATCCCTTGGGGTTTCGGCTGTCTTGAGATGTCACACCAAATTGTCGCCGGCCAAGATAGGATGTCCGCCCGGCTGAAGCCGGACACTACTTCAGCAGCTTCGCGGCGCGAAACAGCGGATCGGCCGAGGAAAGCAGCACCCACCGCAGGCGCGGCGGGTAGTCGGTGGGCAGGCCGGCGATAAAGGCTCGGACGTCGGCCGCATTCTGTACGGATTGGTAGCCGCCGAGCGACGCGTCGGCCCATCGCTTGGGAAAGAAGATGTCGCCCGTGCGCTGGATCTCGCGCACCAGGTCGAGCGCGGCCGGAATGTACTTCTGTGACGCGGCCGCCCGCAGCGGATGGTTCAGGTATCGCGCGGCATCGAGCACCCACGCCTCGCGGGCCCGGTTCTTCACGTCCTTCAAGCTGACGAAGAAGGTATCGCGCACGGCGGGATCGGCCGAGAGCGCCGGCATGACGAACTGGAACCGCGCCTTGCGGTCGGGATTCTTGAACCGCAGCACCTGCGCGTCGAGCAGCATCGCGGCGCCCGGCACCTCGCGAAGCGCGAGGTCGAACGCCAGATCGGCTTCGTCTGCTTCAGCCAGCGGCAGGCCGGCGATCGTCACTTCGTGCGACCACAGCTGCGTGAGCCACGCCATCGTGTCCGGCGTCAGCGCCGTGCTGCGCAGGGCCGCAAACCAGGCGGCCTTGGCGCTGGTCGTCGTCGCGCGATCGAGTCCGGAGCGAAGGAGCTTCTCCAGCCCAGGCGCGAGGGAGGGTCGATCGTCGGCCGCGGTGAATCGCCAGAACGCCGTCCGCAGATAATCGAGCATCTGCTGGACGTTCTGCTCGTCGGTCTCTCTCGGGAGCGCCACCATCAGCTCCTGCAGCACCCGCGACGACGCGACGGCGCCCTCGAGCATCGATTCCCAGAGGGCGACCAGGGCCGCGCCGCGCGTGAGCGGATCGCCGATCTCGTGGAGTGAGTTCGCGAGGTAATCAATTGTTTCTGGATCGAGATCGAAGAAACCGTAACCGAGACCGCCGCCCACGGGCAGCACCCAGGCGGGCGCCGGCAGGCCAGCCGCCTGCGGCACCTCTGTCTCGCCGCCGGTCAGTCTGATGTCGAAGGCGATCGGTTCGCCCGGCACGCCCACGATCACCTGCAGCCGCTCAGGCCACGCCAGATTCCGCCCGAGCGGGTCGTCCTGGGCGAATGCCAGCCGTTCGATCCGGCCGCCGGAGACGGAGAGTTTCGTCCGCACGGTCGGCCGCCCCCGCTCTTCAACCCATGCGCGGCTCCAGGCGGCGATATCCTCCGGCGTGCGCGCGTCGAGAATGCTCACGAGGTCCGACCACGTGGCGTTGCCAAACGCGTGCGCCTTGAGGTACTCGCGCAATCCGTCCCGAAACGCGCCGACGCCGACGAGCAGCTCGAGTTGGCGCATGACGATCGGCGCCTTCTGATAGATGATGGCGCCGTACAGGCTGCCTGCCTCGTTCAGGTTCGCCAGATCCTGACGGATGGGATTGCTGCCGTCGGTCCGATCGACGTCGTACGCGATCGGATAGTGCTGATAGAGAAATCGCAGGTCGTGATTGACGGTCGGAAACGAGGGGTTGACGATCTTGGCCGCCATGAAGTTGGCGAACACTTCCTTCATCCACACATCGTTGAACCACTTCATCGTCACCAGATCCCCGAACCACATGTGCGCCGTCTCGTGCGAGATCAGGCTGGCGCGACCGAGCAGCTGGTTCTGCGTTGCCGCTTCGTCCAGCATCAGGCCGGCGGCGTTGTAGTAGATGGCGCCGGCGTGCTCCATGCCGCCGAATTGGAACGAAGGAATCAGCACGAAGTCGAACTTGCCAAACGCGTACGGGATGGCGGTGTAGTCCTCGAGCCAGGCGACCGCCTGTGCATGCAAATCGAAGATCGTCTCCCTGTTACGCGCGACCTTGGCGGCGTCGGTCTCGCGGTGGAACATCCGGAACGTGCGCCCCTGCCGCTCGGAGGTTTCGATGCTGAACTTGCCGGCGGCGAAGCCAAAGAGGTACGTCGGGAGCGGCTGGGTTTCTTCAAAGACCAGGACGGCCTGCCCGGGCTCGGTCGATCGTCGGGTCCCGCGGCCGTTCGACACCGCGGTCCATCCGAGTGGGATGTCGAGCGACAGCCGCCAGCGCGCCTTGAGATCGGGCTGATCGAAGCAGGGCATGGCCAGCGACGCTCGCGCGGGCACGAACAGTGAGTACATGAACTCGTCGTTGCGGTTGAGCGGCTCGTCGCCCGCGAGGAACTCGAAGTGGACGAGGTTGGCGCCTTCGACCAGCCGGCTGGGGGGAATCACGACGTGGCCGTTCTGGACGCGCGCCTCGGTCGCCTGGCCGTTGGCCGTGACGCCGGTCAGGCGTTCGGCCGGCTGTGCGAAGTCGAAGGCGAGCGGCCGCGTCGCGTCGCCGAGGACGAACGACGCCGTCACGTGCCCGCGGACCGGCTGGTCGCGGGCAGGGGGTACCGTCAGGCTGAGGTCGTAGGCAAGCGACGACACGCGCGCCGCCCGGTCTTCGGCCAGCGCCAGCGAAATGCCGCGCGAGGGCGCCTCTCTCTCGCGCCCGAGCGACACGATGATATCGGCGGCCACCACGGTCAGGACCACGATGCCGGCTGCCAGCAGCCCGCGCGTCACGCGAGCATCTTACATCCTGGGCCGCTTAAGTTGTGGTGGACGAAACAAGTAAGGAACTGGTACTTAAGGCGCATCTACTCGGACGGTCGCAGGAGTGCTGTTGACGACCACAATGGTGTAGCTCCTGTCGGTGCCCGCGTTGAAGAAGGTTGTCGGAGATTCAGACACGTTGGTGATGTTGACGACCACCTCGTAATTGCTCGCGCCAACCGAGAGATACCCCGTGGTCGCTCCTGGTGCGACATCGCTAATGTTGATCGTGCTGCCGGAAGGCGGTTTCAACTGGACATCTGCCTCAGTCGGACGTTCGTTGCGGACTCTCACGGTGGGCGGGTCTTGAGAACATCCGATCAGATTCAACGCAAGAACGACGACGGTCAATAGAGACGGTTTCATGGTTACCTTGCTGTGTGTGCGGCGTCCATCGAGCAAAAAGGGAGCCAGGTCTCGCTGCCGACGGCGTCGAGATCCTGGCCAGACAATTGTCTGTTAGATTCTGCGGCGTCGCAACTGCTGGACTTCCGTCACTGAATCCGTGATCGCGCGGTGGATTTTCGTAACTGGCAAGAGACATCGGTGCCGGATGCTAAACTTCCCTCCATGCGAATGAGAGAGACGCGGAGGGCGCTCGCGAGACATCGCATCGCTGCGCTGGCGGTGCTCTGTGGGTATGGTCGGGCTCGGCACCGATCCCTCGCCGCACCTGCATCGACCGGAGTAATATCAGCAGCAGGTCTCAGGCCCTTTGGGTGGATTCTTTTCGCGGAGGATTCGCATGCGATCACTCTTTGCGCGTTTGAGCGCCGGGGTCTTTCTCGGCATCGCCGTTCTCCTGTTTTCCTCTCCCGCACGGGCACAGGTCGTCCGGACCGCGGATGCCACGATCCGTGGCTTTCACGAATCGGACTTCCCGCGCATCAAGAAGCTGGCCGACAACGTCTACGCCTACGAAGATCTCAACGGCACCCTCGATTCGAATCTTGCGTTCACGACCAACAGCCTCATCGTGGTCACCGCCGACGGCGTGTTGGTGGCCGATGGGCAAGGCAGCGTGGCCAAGACCAGGCGGATGATCGAGGAGATCGCGAAGATCACACCACAGCCCATCAAGTACATGGTGATCTGCGCCGATCATGGCGATCACATAGCCGGCAACAGCGCCTTTCCGGCCAACGTCACCTTCATCGCGCACCCGACCTCGAAGGCGGTGATCGAGCGGCAGGCGCAGGCGGCGGCCGGCAGAGGGCGGGGTGGCGCGCCGCCGGCTCCGGTCCGCATCCCTCAGGAAACCGTGTCGGACAGGCGGGTGCTGACGATGGGCGGCACCGAGATCCAGATTCTCTTTCTCGGCCGGGCCCACACGGGTGGCGACCTCCACATCTTTCTTCCGCGCGAGAACATCCTGTTCATGAGCGAGGCGTTCTTCAATCGGTTGTACCCGTCGGTCGGTGGGTCGAGAAGCGCGTACCCGATTCAGTGGATTGAGACGATCAAGAAGGCCGAAGCGATGAACGCGCGGATGGTCGTGCCAGGCCATGGCTTTGTGGACAGTCCGGATGTGCTGAAGGAAGAGCTGGTCGGTTTCCGTCGGGCGCTCGAGAACCTGGTGGCCGAGAGCCGGCGCATGCACACCGCCAACGTCTCGCTCGAGAACGCGCCGCGAGGGATCAACCTGGGCGAGTTCCAGTACTGGTACCGCGCCGCCAACAACATGCCTGATGCGGTCAGGCAGGTGTACCTCGAGATCGAAGGGAAGCTGCCGTAGACGGCGCGTTCCGCAGACCCAGCCCCCCTTGTAGAAGAAGCGCGTGCCGGCACTGTTGCCGACGTGCCACCCGAGAACGAATATCTCTCGATATATCCGGTGGCGTGATGAGCCGGATCGACCACGACATACCCGAGTTCTCGCGGCGTCTTGCTCAGGGAGTAGTCCATCATCGTCGTGGCTGCGTCGACGAGCACCTGGCGGCGGATGTCTGCCCAAGCAGGCCATCATCGAGCAGCGCCGCATCGTCGCCGAGATCGACAAGCTCATGGCCGTCTGCGACCGCCTCGAAGCGCAGATAGGGATCGCCGAGTCCGAGCGCCGCCTTCTCCTCGAGTCCGTGCTGCACGACGCTCTCGCTCCCGCCATCTGACGACGGCGAAGGGCCGGTCCGCCAGGTTGGCACGGGAACCGCGCCGGGCCATGAGGCCGGGAGTCGAGGCTGAGCGGGCGGCGGGAAACTATCTGATAATGGACGGGACGGCTGGCGCACAGAACGCGCCTCCGCTCTCTCCTGACGCGAGGCAACATGGCTGATGCGATCGGACCGGCTGTCGGCGGACCCTACGTGGCGGCAGCCGTCTTCTGCGAGAAAGTGCTGCAGGAGCGCGATGGCGTGGCAAGCCTGATTCGCATCATCGATCGAACGACCGTCACCGCGCTCGGAAAGGACGCCCCGGAAGATCCCTCGGTCACGCTGGAGCAGACGTTGTTTCTCTCCTTCAAAGCAGGGTTTGCCAGAGGGAAGATGACCGTCGCCATCCAGCCCGTCTCGCCCTCAGGCCAGCGGCTGCCGGCCGTCACCACGGACGTGCTGTTCGAAGGAGACGACCGGGGTGTAAATCTCGTCTTCCAGATGAAGCTGGAGGCGAAGGAGGATGGGCTGTACTGGTTCGACGTGTCGGTCGAGCAGCAGTTGATTACGCGCGTGCCATATCGTGTGCTCTACCAGCGGATCGCACACCGAAGCTGACGGACTGATAGACCGTGGTGGATGCACTGCCCGTCTTCAACGTCACAGCAGAGGGAGCGACGCCGACCACGTATGTGGTGGCCACCGGGCGAAGGAGATCGCGTAGCTCCGACTCGGTCCAGTCACCGTTCGAGAATTCGGCAAGCCGCAGCTCTATTTCGTACACCAGCTCGTCTTCTGAATCGCCGTCGCGCTCGGAAAGGCTCCACGCGGATTGCGTGAACCGCTCCGCGAACGTGGTCAGCGACACCTCAGCTGACAGGTAGCGCCGGAGCCAGGAGCGGATGTCCGATGCAGGAGTCGTCATCTTCATCTGTGAGGATCGTTCCACCCGAGTATATTCGCAACCTCTTCTCTGAGGGACGCTACGAGGAAAAACTGAGCAAGGGCGAACTGACGGCGAAGCTGAAGCGAGACTCCCACCCGTCCCCACCCAAGGCCTTTCTTCCCACTTGCACGAGAAGTCAGGTCCTTGTGTATCTCGGTCCGGCGAAGCCCGATGCTACAATCCACGCCTCATGGCGTCGCCGAGCTTTGCGCTGTTTGAGACCGCGATTGGTCATTGCGGAATCGTGTGGGGCGGGCGGGGCATCGTCGGCGTCCAGCTTCCAGAGGCGCACGAACGCGCGATGCGCAGCCGCGTGCTCAGACGATTCCGGGATGCGCACGAGGCCCCACCGCCGCCCGCCGTGCGGCGCGCGATCGATGGACTGGCCGCGCTCCTTTGCGGCGAGCCGAGTGATCTGTCAGGCGTCGTACTCGATATGGATGGCGTGCCGCCGTTTCACCGCCGTGTCTACGAGCTCGCGCGCACGATTCCGCCTGGTGCGACACTCTCCTACGGCGACGTCGCAGCGCGGCTTCGCGCGCCCGGTGCGGCGCGCGCCGTGGGGCAGGCGCTTGGGCGGAATCCCTTCGCGCTCATCGTCCCGTGCCATCGCGTGCTTGCCGCCGGCGGCAGAGTCGGCGGTTTCTCCGCGCCCGGCGGCGTCAGGACGAAGGCGCGTCTGCTTGCGATTGAAGGCGCAGGCCAGGCCCCTAATATGTGACTCATGGAGCCGACGACCCGCTGCAGTTGGGCGCAAACGCCGCTCAGCATCGCGTACCACGATGGCGAGTGGGGCCTGCCCGTCCACGAGACCAGACCCTCTTCGAGTTCCTCACGCTCGAAGGCGCCGACTGCTTTCGGTATATCGCCGCGTTGGGAAGGGCCAAACCAGTCTGGGCCAAGTTTAGGCCCTTCCTGCGAACTCCCGCGTCTCGGTGTGGACTTTCACCTTTTCCCCTTCTTTGATGAAGAGGGGCACCCGGAGTTTGAGACCGGTCTCGAGCGTGGCCAGCTTGGTGACGCCGCCACTGGCCGTATCGCCACGGACGCCCGGCTCGCTGGCGGTGACCTTCAATTCCACGTGGGGCGGAAACTGCAGAGCGATGGGGTTGCCGTTGAACTGCTGAACCTGAACGATCAGGTTGTCCACCAGCAGGTCGCGGTCCTCGCCCACGACATCCGATCCGAGCGTGAGGGTCTCGAACGTCTCCTGGTCCATGAAGTGGTAGCCCGCGCTGTCGGCGTACAGATATGAAGCCGTCAGCATCTCGAGATCCGGCTCGCCGAATTTCTCGCCGGCCTTGAACGTCTTGTCAAAGACGGCGCGTGTCAGCAGGTTCCGCATCTTGACGCGCACGAGCGTCTGGCCGCCGCGCGCCGTCGGTCTGGACACCTCGACGTCGAGGCACAGATACGGCGCGCCTTCGAACTCGAAGAACATCTTCCGCTTGATGTCGAGGGCTTCAATCAGTGTCGCCATGGCTCCCATTCTAGCTGTGTCTTTCCTCGGGGCTGGTGCTCGGGCGCTTATCACAACGCTGTAGTGTCCGGCTTCAGACGGACCGTAGGACGCCGCAGAAACAGAAATGGCGCGCGGAGGTCATCCGCGCGCCATCCGTACGTCCGGCTGAAGCCGGACACTACATCTGAGAGAGACGCACGAGCATTCGGCGATCGTTCCGCAACAACATTACGTGAACGTGACGACGCCGCTGATCGCGGTGCGGTCGGCTGCCAGCTGCAGCGCGTCGCGCGCGCGATCGAGCGGGACCGTCTGGCCCACCAGCGACGCGGCGTCGAACCGCTTGCTCTCGATGAGCCGCACGAACTCCGGAATGTCGCGCATCGTGTTGACGCCGGCAAAATTCCCGGGGATGTGCGTCTTCATGGCGTTCGACCACTGCCCGGCGGGGAAGGTGACGGTGGTGCCCGGCGGGTGACCGACGCCGCAGGTCCTGATGACGCCACCGGAGGGGCAAATGGTCCACGCCAGCTGCAGCGTCTCAGCGCCGGTCGGATCCGGACCAGCCTCCACCTTCGGCGGGAAGCGATCGCCACCCACCGCCTCGAGCGTGTACATCGGACCGTAGGCCGCCACATTGGGACCGCGGCCTCCGGCATACGATCGCTCCATCCCGTTCTTGCAGAGCGCCCGGATCTTGGCGATGAGGTCCGCGTTGTTCACGCCCCGGTCCACGTTGGGGTCGATCACGGTCGTCGCGCCGAGCTTCATCGCCAGATCGCGCCGGTAGCGAACCGGCTCGACGACGATGATCTGCGCGGCGCCTTGGATGCGCGCGCCCTGGACGGCGCTCAAGCCGAGAGGTCCGGCGCCCAGCACCAGGACATCGGTCCCGGCTTCGATCGGCATCCGCCGCATCGCCAGACCCAGACCAACCGTCATCACGCACGACAGCAGCGAGAGTTCTGCAGCCGACACGCTGGTGTTGATGGGGACCGTCTGTTCTTCCCACGCGATCATCAGCTCGGAGAAGCCACCGAGCGTGCCGGTGACCGGGAGGCCGTCGGTCGTGTCGGCGACCGGGAGGTTCGGCCGGCCCGCGCCGGAGGCGCACGCATCGGCCCGTCCGTGCAGGCATAGCCAGCACTGACCGCACTGCGCGGTGACAGGCACGATCACGCGGTCGCCCACCTGGACGCGTCGAACCGCTGAACCAACCTCCTCAACGATGCCGACGCCACCGTGGCCCTGAATCGGGGCTGCGGGCGCAGCCGGCGCCCCGCCGCGGCCCGCCGGGGCAGCTCCTGCGGCAGCCGGCGCGGCACCGCGTCCACCAGCGGCAGCTCCTGCGGGGGCGGCAGCCGGCGCCGCACCGCGACCAGCCGGGGGGGCAGGAATGACCAACGCATTGACGATGGTGTAGCAGGCCTGTGCGGCCTGGGTCCGGATGACGACCTGATGCGGCTGAATGGCCCGCAAGATGACCGACTCGACGGAGGTGTGCTGCCCCGGCCGGCGGATGAGTGCGCGAAACCTCGTGCCCGCCATGCTCCGGCCCGCAGTGCTCGCGGCGGGCGCCTGCGCCGCCGGCGCCTGGGCCAATGCCGGTCCAGCCCCGAGCAGCGTGGCGCCTCCGACAACGGCCGCTGCGCCCTGCTTGAGGACATCGCGGCGAGAGAGCGAGTGCTCCGAGGTTTCGTCGGCGGCGCCGAACTCCGAATTGTACGGATTGCTCATAAAGCTGTCCTTCCAGACGCGAAGTATCTGCCTGCGCGTGGGGCGTGTCAACGACCCTTCTTCGGCAGGCGTACCAAGTTGGCCCAGACACTGACGGTCCAGACATTGAGGTTCATCTGCACGCTGCGGCTGAAGCCGACCGAGAGATACAGAGACCGGACCGGGACGAGGTCTAGCGAGGCGCTGAAGCCGTGGTCGGCCGTCAGCGATGAGGAGCCCTCGGTGACGGCCTGCACTTCAAACGACCGCCGGCGCCGCGGCCCGAGGACCTGACCGGACGGCCCCGTTGGGGGGACAAACAGGCTGATGACCGTCTGGTCGCCCCACGGCACGGTGTCGTAGGCGGAGGCGCTGAGGGTGAGAGGCCCCCAGAGATAGATGTCCATGCCCACGTCGCCGTGCGCCAGTGTGCCGACCGTGGTGTAAGGCGTCGCGAAGGTTCGCGATCGGCCGGCACCGCCCGTGACGCGCGTGGTGTTCGTGCCTGCTCCGACGCTCGTGCCGACGCCGATATCCAGAAACGGCGTGACGCGACTGAAGCTGTGACCGACGTAATTGTTCCAGTCCCAGGTGGACTCTCCCGCGCCCAGGCCGATCGTCGAATCGCCGGTTGGCGCGGTCACAGAACCAGTCGAAAAGAAGTTGATGCGATCCGACGCGATCGCATAGGACAGGCTCAGATACACGTCGCCCACACCGCCGTGAGACGTCGCGCCCTGCGTCGTCGTCGACGTGCCGATGTATTCGAGCGGCACGCCGAAGGCCACGCCCCATCTGTTGAAGTCGTAGCCGATGCGGGGGACGAACTGGATGAAGGCTCCCTGCCGGCTGTCGCTTACGGCGAATCTCACGCTCGCCGCAAAGCCCGACGAGCGAGTCGAGCCCGTCGCGTCCTCCGCCACAGACTGATCTGCGCTCGCGGGCGTCGTCTGGGTGGTCTGGGCGGCGGCGCCAGCCGCGCAGACTCCCAGCCACACCAAGAATACGGCCGCGCCGATCGCGACTCTTGTCATCGGCCCACAGCATACACGGACGGGATTGTCGGCGGCTCGCCTGCGAGATGGTCAGTCGGCTGCTTGAACGAGCGAGCGCCAAGTGAGGAAGTGGCGTCCCGCCAGGCGCGCGAGGAGGCACAGCCCGAGCACCGTGCCGATGTGCCACACGAGGACGACCACGCTGGCATCGAGCGGATGCACCAAGCGCGACCCGAAATGGCCAAGCGCGCCTGCGGCGAGACCGCCGAGCGCCAGCGTCAGCCCGGGCGTCAGGGGAGCGCCGCGGCGCAGCATCAGGACCATGGCCACGGACGGAAGGGCGCCGGCCACGATGGTCACGACCAGGCATGGCCAATGTTCTGCGATCGCCCAGTTCTGCGGGCCGATCGCCATCCAATCCTGGACGCAGGACTGGCCGACGTTTCCCAGCCAGACGGCGAGCGGCAACAACGGCAACAGCAGGATCTTGCGTGAGTATCCGGGAATGGTTGTCGCCAGAGCCGCTGTTGCCGCTGCGACGCCAGTCAGCAGCGCGGCCATCTGTTCGACGACGAACCCACTGTCGGACAGCGTCGAGATCACGTCTCGCCGTACTGACATCGTCACAGCCACCGCTCCGACGTAGGCCAGCGACACACCACACCACGCGGCGGCACGACGCCACGGCGTCGCGAGCGGCCGCACCGGCTCGACCCCGGCCGCCAGGCGTTCAAGGATTCGATTGGTATCGGCCGTCATGACGTCAGCTTGTTGCGCAGCGCGGCCATCGCGCGGTGCGTGGCCACTTTGAGCGCGCCCACACTCGTCCCGCTCGCGGCTGCCGCCTCCTTGAGAGACATTTCCCGCAGCTTCAACATCTCGATCGCCTCGCGTTGCCCGGCGGGCAGCGCCTCAATCGCCTGCCGCAGGGCCTCTGGATCTCCGACCTCGGTGACGGTATTCGTCATCTCGGCGAGAAAGGTTACGTCGAGGTCCTCGACGTGAACCTCGCGCGCCGGGCCGCGGGCATAGCGGCGTGCGCCATCGGCCAGACGGTTCTTGACAATAGCCAGCAGCCACGGCATGAACGGACGCCGCGGATTGTAGGTGGCGCGGGCCGCATGGAGCGAGAGCAGGATGTCCTGAACCAGGTCCTCTACATCTTCGGCGGCCAGGAATTGTCGCTGTCGGCCGACTATCCGACGCAGGCGTGCCGTAACGTCCTGCAGCAACTGCACGTACGCGCCGGCGTCACCCGCCTGTGCCGCCCGCATCAGCGCCGCGAGCCGGTCGTTACTCGCACCGTGATCTATCATGTCGAGGCCGTGCCGAACCATTCTGGCACTTGTTTGCCCAGACCCATCCCTGGCACCTGGCGCCCGCCGTCCGCCTGAAGGCGGACGCTACAGAGGGCTCGCGTAACTTTTCGGTCCGTCGCCACGAATCCAGTGGTCGTGAGCCCGAACGAGGCCCGCCATCCCGGCCGGCCTCGCCCGGCCACGTGAGGAGACGCAAGCAATGATGAAGCAGTATCGCACGCGAGCCATCGCGGTGGTGGCGATCCTGGTGCTGGCAGCCGGCTCGGTCGCCGCGCAACAGGCCACGACGGTCGAGGGGACGCTTGTCGACGCGAAGTGCTACCTCGGCGACAACACCCTGACTGGCAACGATCATGGCGCCATGAAGGGATGCGGGACGATGTGCCTGAAAGGCGGATCGACAGCGGGCATCGTCACCAAGGACAAGCGGTTCAACGCACTCGTCGCGCCAGCCGCAGTGCTTGCCGACTACGTCGGGCAGACGGTCAGGGTCAACGGGACCCTGCATAATGGCTCCATCCTGGCCAAGAAAGTCGAGGTCAACAAAGGCGGCTCCTGGCAGGAGATCAAGCTGCCGGCGATGTGAGCGCCGTAGCCGGTCGCGCACGCCTCCGGCAGGTCTAATCTGGAGTGTCGGCTCGGTCCCAAACCGGGCTGGCACTCCAGGGCGCGGCGCGCGCTGGCTCGGCTACGTCTGATGTCTGACGTCCTCGCCTTTGACCAGATAAATCACTTCCTCGCAGATGTTCACCGCGTGATCGGCGATGCGCTCGAGCGAGCGCGCCAGCAGGATGAGACTCATGCAGCGCTTGATCATCTCGGGGTCGTCGGTCCGATCGGTCAAGAGGTCCCTGAACGTCTGCCGGTTCAGCGAGTCCACCTCGTCGTCCAGCGTGACGACCTGCCCGGCTTTCTGCACGTCTTCCTGGTCGAACGCCTGAAGCGCGTCGTGCATCATCTGGCAGGTGACCTCGGTCATCCGCGACAGGTCGTTCAGGGGGCGGGGCGGGGGATCGGACAGGAACATCTCGACGTACTCGCAGTTGTTCACCGCCTGGTCTCCGATACGCTCCAACTCCGTGTTGATGCGCACCACCATCAACAGGAATCGCAGATCTTTTGCGGTCGGTGTGTAGATGGTGATGAGGCGGATGGCTTCGCTGTCGATCGCGATCTGAAACCGATCGAGCTTTTCCTCGGCGGCCAGCACCTCCGCGATGATCGCGCGGTCGCGCGTGATGAGCGCATTCGAGGCCCAGGCCACCATGCGCTCGGCCAGCGCGCCCATCTCCATCACGCGTTGCTTGACGCCCGCCAGCTCCTGTTCAAACTTGTTCATGTCGGTGCTCCTCTACGTCTACGTCTCGCGCTCGTGATGGCTCGACGCTAACCATAGCGGCCTTCCACGTACATTTCCGTCTCCTTGCGCGTCGGCCTCAAGAAGACGTTGACCGTCGGCCCGTGCTCGACCAACTCTCCGAGCAACATGAAGATGCACTCGTCGCTGGTGCGGCGGGCCTGCGCCATGTTGTGGGTCACGATGACGATAGTGTAGCGCCCTCGCAGCCCATCCATCAGCCGCTCAATCGCGGCCGTGCCCTCGGCGTCCAGCGCCGAGCAGGGCTCGTCCATCAGGATGACGCTCGGCTTAAGCGGGAGCAGTCGTGCGATACAGAGCTTCTGCTGCTGTTCGAGCGTCAGATGCGTCGCCCTACGGTGCAGGACGTCCTTCACATCGTCCCACAAGGCGACCTCCGTCAGCGACAATTCGACCAACTCGTCGAGCTGACGCCGCGTCAGCGCGCGCGCGCCGGCGTGCACCCTGAGGCCGAACACGATGTTCTCGTAGATGGAGACCGGGAGCGGGTTCGGTCGCTGGAAGACCATGCCCACGGCCTTGCGCAGCTCGCCGAGGCTCACGTCCGCGTCGTAGATGTTTTTGCCCAGTATCCGGACGGTGCCCGTGGTCTTCACGTTGCCGTATCGCTCGTTGAGGCGGTTCAGACTGCGAAGAAACGTCGTCTTGCCGCAGCCCGAAGGGCCGATCAGGCCGGTCACCAACCCTTCCCGGATGTCGACCGACACGTGCTTGAGCGCCTGGAAGTCTGCGTACCAGAGACACAGGTCCTCGACCGAGATGCTGTACCGATCGGAGGGCGCCGTCTCCGTCCCGGTCATCCGAAGTGTCCTCGCACGTAGTCGAACGTCAGCCGTTCGGCAGGATGCTCGGAGAACACGTGTTCGGTTGGGCCCACCTCGATCAGCGTGGCGTTGTTCAGGAACGCAACGCGATCGGCGAGCCGGCGGGCCTGCTGTACGAGGTTGGTCACCAGCACGATGGTCATCTGCTGCTTGAGATCGAGAAGGACGTCCTCGATCTTCATGGTCGTGACCGGATCGACGGCGATCGAGAACTCGTCGAGGCAGAGGATCTCCGGCCGGTGCGACAGGGCCCTGGCGATCGTCAGGCGCTGCTGTTGTCCACCGGAGAGTCGCGTGCCCAGCAACTGCATGCGGTCCTTGACCTCGTCCCACAGCGCGGCGTGCCGGAGACACGTTTCGACCAGCGCGTCCAGCTCGTCTCGACGGGTGAGACCGGCCATCCGCGGCGCGTACGCCACGTTGTCGTACACCGACAGCGGGAGGCCGACCGGGAGGGGGAACACCATGCCAATCCGGCGCCGCAGCTCGAACACGTTCGCCATCTGGTAGACGTCTTCGCCGCCGACGAGCACCTGTCCGTCGACCCGGGCGAGGGGCGCGAAGTCAATCGTGCGGTTGATGCACTTGAGCAAGGTCGTCTTGCCCGAGTTCGCCGGACCGATGATCCCGAAGATCTCATGGCGCGGGATCTCGAGCGTCACGCGATCGAGGGCGACCTTCCGTCCGTAGCTCACCGACACGTTTCGAAACGCGATGTGCGGATCCACGGAATCGGTTACCACCGCTTGCGCGAGCGCAGGTACACGCGCAAAGAAATTGAAGCGAGGTTCACACTAATGACGAGCCCGATGAGGACGACGGCCGTGCCGTACTGAAGGGCCTCCGACACGCCGGTGACCTGCGTCGAGATGGTGAACAGGTGATACGAGAGGGCCATGCAGCGGTCGAAGAGCCCGTAGGGAAAGAACGAGGCGAGTCCCCGATCGGGCACCGCGACGTAGAACACCGCGCCGGTGAACAGGATCGGGGCCGTTTCGCCCGCCGCCCGGGACACTTGCAGGATGACGCCGGTCAAGATGCCGCTCGTCGCGTTCGGCAGCACGATCGTGCGGATCGTCTGCCAGCGGCTCGCACCCATGTTCCAGCACGCTTCGCGAAACGACTGCGGGACCGCCGCCAGGGCCTCCTTGGTGCTCGTGATGATGACCGGCAGCGTCATGACGGCCAACGTGAGCGAGGCGGCCAGGACGGAGCGGCCGATGCCGGCGAACAGCACGAAGGCGCCGACACCAAAGAGCGCGTGGACGATGCTCGGCACGCCCGCGAGGTTGACGACGGCAAGGGTGACGAGTCGCGTCGTCCAGTTCTCGCCGGCGTACTCGTTGAGGTAGACGCCTGCCAGTACCCCGATGGGTGCGGCGACCGCCAGCGAGATGAAGACGAGGTAGAACGTGCCGATGAGTGGCGCCCAGATCCCGCCCGCCGTCATGTACGTCTGCGGGTTCTGTGTGATGAAGGCCCACGACAGCACGGGCCACGCCTTCGCGACCAGGGTGGCCAGGATGGCGATCAAGGGCAGGACGAGCAGCACGGTGAGGCTTCCCAGTAGCCACGCGACCAGGCGCTCGACGAGTGCCTTGCGACGCTCCACCGGGCCGGCCGCGAACCGGCCGATCGCGTCGCCAGCGCCAGGGCCCGTGGTCGTGGCGGCGTCCCTAGCCATTCTGCTTTCCACGCACGCCCTTGACCACGAGGTCCGCGGTCAAGTTGACGAGAAAGGCCATGAGCATCAGCAGCGTGCCGATGACGAACAGCACGCGGTAGTGATCGCCGCCCTCGACGGTCTCTCCCAGTTCGGCGGCGATCGTGGCGGTCAGCGTGCGGACCGGATCGAGCAGGCTGTGTGGAATCTGGACGGCGTGCCCGGTAGCCATCAGCACGGCCATGGTCTCGCCGACGGACCGTCCGATGCCGAGAAGGGCCGCCGCGAGAAGACCGTTCTTGGCCGCCGGCAACAGCACCTTGTAGACCACCTGCCAGCGGCTGGCGCCGAGCGCGATGGCGGCCTCGCGATACGTGTCGGGCACGGCTTTGAGCGCATCCTCGCCGACCGACATGATGATCGGGACGCTCATGAGCGCCAGGATGATTCCACCGTTGAGGATATTGATGCCGATAGGCGCGCCAGTGACCGCGATCAAGACGGGGTTCAACACCATGTAGCCGATGAAGCCCCAGACGACCGATGGAATGGCCGCGAGCAGCTCGATGACGATCTTGAGGGTCTCGCGGACGCGCGGAGGGCAGAACTCGGACACAAAGATTGCCGCGCCGAGCCCGGCGGGCACCGAGAGCAGCATCGCCAGCGCGGTGACCGAGGCAGTGCCGGCCAAAAGTGCCAGGACGCCATACTGAGCCTGAATCCGGGAATCGGGCCGCCAGTTCACGCTCGTGAAGAATTCCCCCAGGTCGAGCGCGCCGAAGAGCATCGGGGCGCCCTCCCGGAAGACGAAGAAGAAGATCGCGAAGACGAAGAAAATCGCGCTCCACCCACAGAGGCGGATGATCGCCTCCACCAGTGGCTCCGCGAGACGACTCAGGCGGAGGGCTGCGGCGTGACGCATGAAGCGGCCTGGGCTCGACGGCTACTTGCTGACGGCTGGGGCGGGGACGTACCCGATGTCCTGGAGGACCTGCTGGCCCGCCGCACTGAGCGCCCAATCGATGAACTCTTTCGCCGGCCCGGTGGGCGTGCCGCGCGTGTACAGATAGAGCGGCCGAGCGATGGGGTAGGTCATGTCGAGTGCGCTCTCCACAGTCGGCGGAACTCCCGGCTCGCCTTTCTTTTTCGAGATCTTCAGCGCCCGCACGCCAGGCATGGCATACGCCATCCCGCTGTAGCCGATGGCGCACGGCGTCCGGGACACCAGCGCCACGACGTCCTTCGATCCGCTCTGGTCGATGGAGCCGAGCCTGAGCTCGCGTGTCCTTCCGAGGACCGCCTCGCGGAAGTAGACGTAGGTGCCGGAGTTGTTCTGACGGCTGACGCGGATGATCTCGTCGCTCTCGCACGAGGTGTTCTTGACGCCGGCCTGAGACCACCTGAGCACCTGTCCGCCGTCGCCGTAGATCTCCGCCAGCTCCTCGATTGAGATCGATTGGACCGGATTGCTCTCATGGACGTACACGGCCAGCGCGTCCAGCCCGACCACGAACGCCTTGGGCTCCGCGCCAGCGGCCTTCGCGACCCGTGCGATCTCTTCCGCCTCTATCTCCCGGCTGGATGCGGCGATGTCGAGGATCCCGTCGATGAGGCCGGCGATGCCCACTCCGGATCCTCCGCCGGCGACCTGCACCGAGACGTCCGGCTTCACCTTCTTGTAGTTCTCGGCCCAGGCCTGATCCAGGTTGACCATCGTGTCCGAGCCAGTGAGGCGAATGACCACGCTGGTGCTGCTTCCGGCCGGGCCGGAGGTCGTGTTTGACGTGCTCGAGCACGCGACGCTCGCGAGCGCGCCGACAGCAAGGCCCAGGACGATGACGGTTCTTACCGATGACATGCGTGCGTCCTCCACGAGCACCTCTGACAAACGCTCGCCGGAAATGATCTTGGGAGTGTGAAGCGGGCCATTCACGAAGTCGAATCGGCATATGCTAGCAGATCGTGGCGGCTTCGTGCCCAGGCTGCCGGTTGCCGTGGCGCTACTTCATCGGCGAGTAGTCGGTGGGTTCGAGGAACACCGAGTCGACCTTGACGGCCCCGACGCCAGACTCCCTCGCCACGGTGGCCCACTCCGTATCGGCACGGAATGCGTCCCAGCTCTTCTTGGCTGCCTCGCGGCTCTGGTGGGCCAAGAGGTAGACCATCGTGTTCTGCGACAGAGGCGCATCCATCGGCTTCAGGTAGATCACGTTGGTCATCCCGTGCTTCTGGAAGATCCGCAGCGTATGGTTTCTGAATCGCGCGTGCAGCAGATCGAGCTTGCCTTCGCCGGCCGCATAGGTCCGCAGCTCGAACACGCGCGAGGCCGCCTGCGCGTTGGCCACCGATTGCCCAGGCACCATACCGTGGGCTGCAAATCCAGCCAGGAACGCCACCGCGAGTCCTACCGGGCTCCACATCATCTTCATCTTCACCATTGCCTCTCTCCTCTTCTCAGAATTGTCAACGTTTCTTCAAGAGCCGTTCGAGATTGCGCGACTGTCCCGGCAGGCGATCGTCGCCGAGCGCATTCATCCACGCAGGATACTCGACTCGGAGCCGGCTCACTTCGTCGAGCCGCGCCATCTCCTCGTCAGCCAGCGCGAGGTCCACCGATCCCAGATTATCCTCGAGCTGATCCATGCGTGTGGCGCCGATGATGACGCTGGTCACGCCGTCCTTGCGGAGCAGCCAGGCGAGCGCCACCTGGGCGAGCGACGCCCCGTGCGCCTCGGCGATCGGCCGCATGGCGTCGAGGATGTCGAACCCTTGTTCCTTGTCGAGGGGCGGAAAGTCGAACACCGCGCGCCGGGCATCCTTCGCGCCGCTGCCGTCCCGCGCGAACTTGCCAGATAGGAATCCGCCGGCGAGCGGGCTCCAGACGAGCAGACCAAGCCCCTGGTCCCGGATGAGCGGGATGGTCTCCCGCTCCAGCTCGCGCCCGACCAGAGAGTAGTAGGACTGCGTGGTCTTGAAGGCTTCGACACCCCGCTGTTGCGAGATGCCGAGCGCCTTCATCAGCTCCCAGGCGGCCAGGTTCGAGCAGCCGATGTAGCGAACCTTGCCGGCGCGGACCAGGTCGGTCAGCGCGGTCAGGGTCTCTTCGATGTCCGTTTCGGGATCCGCATGGAGCGACCGACCAGCGCATCGGCGTCCTTCTGGCCGAGCGCGCCGATCGCTTCCCATCGGCTGCCAAACGTCATCGCGCCGAGGCACAGCTCCGAGACGTACACACCGGTATTGGCCAGCCTTCGGTGTTTCATCGTCGAATGCTAGCTGAAAACAACGACGGCACCAATCGTGGTGCGGTCCGCCACGACCTGAAGCGCGTCCTTGGCGCGATCGAGCGGGAAGGTGGCCGTCGCCAGCGCCTTGGCGTTGAACTGGCCCGTCTCGATGAGGCGCGAGAAACGCTGCATGTCGCGCAGCCCGCTCACGCCATTCATGTTGCCGGGATGGTGGTTCTTCGACCCGTTCGACCACTGACCGGCAGGCACCGAAAAGTTGCCGACCTGTGCGACAGAGACGGTGGTGACGTGACCGGCCGAGGAGCACAGCTGCCACGCCCACTGCAGAGGAAGGATCCCGGTCGGGTCCGGTCCGACCTCCGCCTTGGGCGGAAATGTATCGCCACCGACGGCCTCGATCACGTAGTCGGGACCGATGGCGGTGCTGATGGCGCCGCCGCCGAACTGCGGAACCCCGGACGCTGGTCGCGCCGCCCCGGCGGTGCCGGTCCAATCACGGCCGCCGGCGAACTTCCGATCGGTGGGTCCCTTGCACATGTCCTTGATCCTGGCGACCAGATTGTTCGTATCGACGTTGGGATCGATCACCGTCGTCGCGCCCACCTGCCGGGCGACGGCGCGACGGGTCGCGATCGGTTCAACCGCGATAATTTGCGACGCGCCTTTGATCCGCGCACCCTGTACCGCACTGAGGCCGAGCGGTCCACAGCCGAGGACGACGACGTCGGACGCCGGCTCCACTGGCGCGACGCCGAATGTGGTGCCTAATCCGCAGGCGCCGACGCACCCGAGCATCGACAGCTCAACCGGTGACACGTTGTTGGTGAACACCGGCATGCAGTACCACTCGTACGGGATCATCAGCTCGCCGAACCCGCCCTCGTTGTTCCATTGGAGCACCTCGGTGCCATCCGAGAGGGTGCCGATCGGCAGCAGGGGGTTGTTCTGGCCCGGCAGCATCTGGCAGCGATCGGGCCGGCCGCGCAGGCAGAGGTAGCACTGGCCGCAGTACGGCGTGTTGGCGACGATGACGCGGTCGCCGACTTCGACGCGCCTCACCCTCGACCCGATGGCTTCCACAACGCCCACTGCACCGTGGCCCATGATCCGCGGCGGTTTGTAGTTCCCCACGGCCTGTCTGGTGAGCGTATAGCACACCTGGCAGGCTTCGGTGCGAATGACGACGCGGTCCGCATCGAGGGCCCGCAGCGTGACGGTTTGGACCGATGCATTGGCGGCCTGTATCGACGTGTTGGGTGGGTTTTCGAAGGTCATGAAGGCTCGAGACCGATTTTCTTGATGTCATGAATAGCCTCCAGGTCCGAAAGTCTTGAACGCATGCAGGTGACGAAGATCCATCGGCTTGCTAGATCGAACGAGTATGGGCCAACCCTCTAAGGGTATTGGACTTTCACGCTGAATCACTCTACGCTCATCGGCGGACGATCGCGGAAGTAATTCGCGGAAGTAATTAAGGAGAGCATCATGAAACGAACGGTTTGGCGGGCGGGACTTGCGGCGATCGGCACTCTGACATTGAGCACGGCAGTGTTTGCGCAGGCCGCACAACCACCAACGCGCGCGATCACCAACATTGGCGGAGATCTGTATCGCGTGCAGGACAACCAGCACTACACCGTGTTTCTCGTCACGCCGGAAGGCATCATCCTGGGCGATCCGATCAACCCTCAGGTGGCCACCTGGCTGAAGGGCGAGCTGGCCACGCGCTTTCCGAACCGGCAGGTCCGGTACGTGCTCCAGAGTCACCACGATTTCGACCATGCGTCCGGCGCACGGGTATTCAACGACACGGCGGAACTCGTCGGCCACGCCGACTTCAACGCCGAGCTGAGGAAAGCGCAGTCATCGGTTCCTGAGTTCTTCGCCGCGCTGGATCTGAACAAGAACGGCCGTTTTGAGAAAGCCGAGATGCAAGGACAGTTCGGCGCGTTCCTTGCCGTGCAGGATCGCAATGGCGATGGCACGGTGACGCCGGCCGAGTTGTACACCGACGTGATGCCTGTTGAGACCACGTTTACCGATCGCCGCACGGTGACGCTTGGTGGAAAGACCGTGCAACTCATCCATCCGGGAACGGCCCATGCCAAGGACATGGCGGTGCTGTACTTCCCAGCCGAGCGCGTCGTCTTCGCGGTCGATTATCTGCCCGTGAAGTCGCTGCCGTTCGGATTCGCCCCGTCGACGCCGCAAGACGTCATCGCGTCGGTTCGGGCCGTCGAGACGCTCGACTTCGACACGATTACGCCGGGACATGGCGAGGTTGGCGCCAAGGCAGATGTCACGGCGTACAGGCAGTACGTGGAGGATCTGGTGGCCGGCATTCAGGAGGGCATCAGGGCGGGTCGTACGGTTGAGCAGCTGCAGGCGGGCAACATGCTCGATAAGTACAAGGCTTGGCCAAACTACGCGATGCAGCGGAACCAGAACATCGCGGAAGTCTACGGGATCCTGAAAGCGCCGGCGCGATAACGATGAGCGAGCAGGAGCGACGAGCATGAAGTGGTACCACTATCTCGCCTATTTCTTCGCCGGCACGTTCCTGGCGAATGCCGTACCTCATTTCACAAATGGCATTTCGGGTCGGCCATTCCCCAGCCCGTTTGCCTCACCGCCTGGACAAGGAGAATCGGCAGCTTGGATCAATGTTCTCTGGGGATCGTTCAATCTGGCGATCGGATATCTCCTCGTCTATCGAGTCGGCACGTTTCAATTGGGCCGAACCCGTGACGCGCTCGTGATTGGCGCCGGAGGGCTGCTGACGGCCATCATGTTGTCGCGCGCGTTTGGCGCGATTTACGGTGGACTGTGAACTGGAACTCACATGCGTAACCGACCGGCACTGACCGCGGATGATGTACGAAAGATTCTTGCTGCCTGCGAGGCGGAGGCGGCAAAGAACAAGTGGAAGGTGACCATCGCCGTCACCGACGACGCAGGCTACATGCTCGGTTTGCTTCGAATGGACGGAGCCGGCCCGATCACCGCCGAAGTGGCGCACGGGAAAGCCGTCGGTTCGGCGCTCACCGGCCGGCCGAGCAAGTTTTTCGAGGACCGCCTGAAGGAGCGGATCGCGTTCCTGAAATTCCCGGCGCCGCGCTTGGCTAGCTACCGTCGCGTGGCTGCAGCAGGCGTGGTCTTGTCCGACAGCACCACGCCCCCCTTGACCGTCATCACAACATTCAGCACATCGTAGATGTTGCTGAGCGGATCGCCGTTGATGATGACGATGTCCGCCAGCTTGCCGGGCTCGAGCGTGCCGAGTTGATCCTGCTTGAGGGCCGAGCGAGCGGCGTTCCTCGTCAGGATCGTGACGATGTCCTTGGGGGAGAAGACGAGGCTGAGCGCGCGGAGTTCGTCCCGCAGCGATTCCTTCGGCGGCCACGACGTGTCCGTGCCGTAGCCGTACGAGAGGCCGGCTTCCCAGAGCAGCCGCGCGTTCACCGGTCCCTGACCGGCGCTCGAGACGGTGTCCCACGGAAACGGGAGCCGGTCGCGGAAGAGCGGCGTGTTGTCAGGCGAGAAGTGCGGGATAAAGATGGCCAGCGTCGACGTCATCGGGATGCCGGCCTTCGCGATCTTCTGAACCGCGGCCGCGTCTTCGTCGAGCCGTCCGATGTGCGGCGTGTGCACGAGCACGGCGGTGCCGGCGTCAACAGCCGCGAGCGCATCGACGACCGTCACCGCGTGCGTGACGGTCGGGATGTTGCGCTTCTTGCCCTCGTTGACGATGAGCCGGAGCGTTTCGGTCTCGGGCCCGCCCGGCGTCACCGTGATCACCGTCTTGATGTAGTCGAAGCCCGCCTTCGCGGCGGCGTCGACCGCGTTGATGGTGTCCTCGGCAGCAATTGCGCCAGCCGGCTGGGTCGGGCGAAGCGGGGGGCGCGAGGTGTCGAAGCGCGCCGGATCGCCACGGCCGGCTGCCGGTGCAGGAGGTGCAGTCGGCGCCGCGCCCTGGGCGCCTTGAGTACTGGGGGCCGCTGCGGGAGCGGCGCCGCGTCGGCCGGCGTTGCCGCGCCCACCGCCTCCGGCACGCGCGAGCGGGATGATCCTTGCTGCGAAGATCCGCGGGCCTTTGATGGCACCCGACTCGGTCCGCCTCCGGAGTTCCAATCCCTCATCGGGCGTGATTGCTGACAGCACGGTCGTGAAGCCGGCTTCGAGATACCCGCGCATCTGATCGGCGGCTTCCTTCTCGAGCCACTCTGCCGCATTGCCCTGGATGGGGTGCCGGTGCGCGTCGATGAAGCCGGGCATGACGGTCATGCCACGTGCGTCGATGACGCGCGCATCAGGTACCGAGGCCGGATTACCTGCCGAGACCGACGCGATCTTGCCGTCGCGGACGACGACGGCACCGCGCTCGATGACGGTGCCGGTCCCGTCCAGGATTCGCGCGTTGGTGATGACCAGGTTCTGAGCCGCGGCCGGGCCGGCGCCCGCCACCAATGCCAGACCAATCAAAGCAATCAGCTTTTTCATATGCACCTCGATGAGCGGCGATAAGTGTAGCGTTTCAATGCATCACGGGCGTGACGTTCCAGATGTTCCGCGCGTATTCGAGGACGGCGCGGTCGCTCGAGAAGCGGCCCATGCCGGCGATGTTGAGAATCGCGCGTCTCGCCCACTCGTCAGGGTCTCGGTAGAGCGCGTCGACGCGCTCCTGGCAGGCGACGTACGACGCGTAGTCGGCGAGCAGCAGGAAGAAATCGCCGTGGGTCGTCAGCACATCGAGGATGGGGCGGAAGCGGTCTGGCGCGTCGCTCGAGAAATAACCAGAGGCGATCATGTCGAGTACGCGCCGCAGCTCTTCGTTTGAGTGATAGATGTCCCACGGGTTGTAGCCCGCCGCGCGACGAGCCGCGACTTCACCTGCCGTCAGCCCGAAGATGAAGATGTTCCCTTCGCCCACCGCGTTTCCGATCTCGATATTGGCGCCGTCGAGCGTCCCAATCGTCAGCGCGCCGTTGAGCGCCAGCTTCATGTTGCCCGTCCCGGACGCCTCGGTGCCGGCCGTCGAAATCTGTTCGGACAGATCGGCGGCCGGGACGATCTGCTCGGCGCTCGTCACGCTGTAGTCTCGAAGAAACGCGACCTTGAGGCGGTCCGAGGTCGCGGGGTCGCCGTTGACGACGTCGGCGACGCTGTGGATGAGCTTGATGATGAGTTTCGCCGTCCCGTAGCCGGGCGCCGCCTTGCCGCCGAAGATCACCGTGCGCGGCACCAGGTGTTGCCCGTCACGGATGCGGTTGTACCGGGTCACGACGTGCAGCACGTTGAGGAGCTGCCGCTTGTACTCGTGCATCCGCTTGATGTGGACGTCGAACATCGAGGCCGGATCGACCGCAAGCCGCGTCTTGACGAGCGCCGCCAGCCGCGTCTTCTCGGCATGCTTGACCTCTCGGAACCGCTTGCGGAATCCGGCGTCCTCGGCGAGCGGCGCGAGGCGCGCGAGACACGAGAGGTCGCGGACCCACTCGGTGCCGATCCTCTCGCTGATCGCGGCCGAGAGCTCCGGGTTGGCGTGGTGCAGCCAGCGGCGCGGCGTGATGCCGTTGGTGATGTTGACGATCCGGTCCGGAAAGAGGCGGTCGAAGTCGGCGAAGATGGTCCTCTTCATCAGCGCGGTGTGAATCTCGGCGACGCCGTTGACGTGGTGGCTGCCGATCGTCGCCAGGTAGGCCATGCGCAGCCGGCGTCCGCCCTGTTCGTCCACGATCGACACGCGCCGGGCGAGATCCGGATCGTCGGGGTGCTGGCGACGCACGTCTTCGAGAAACCGGCGGTTGATCTCGTAGATGATCTGGAGGTGGCGCGGCAGGATCTGCTCGAAGAGGTGGACGGGCCACGTCTCGAGCGCCTCGGGCATCAGCGTGTGGTTCGTGTACGAGAAGGTCCGTCGCGTGATGTCCCAGGCGCGGTCCCAATCCAGACGATGCCCATCGACGAGCAGTCGCATCAGCTCGGCAATCCCGATCGACGGGTGCGTGTCGTTCAACTGGATGGCGACTTTGTCGGGCAGCTCGTCCAGGTTCGAATGGTGGATCGTGAAGCGACGCAGGATGTCCTGGAGCGAGGCGCACACGAAGAAATACTGCTGCTTGAGCCGCAGCTCGCGCCCCATCTGCGTCGTGTCATTGGGATACAGCACTTTGGAAAGGTTCTCTGACTCGTTCTTCTGTTCGACCGCCTTGATGTAATTCCCTTCGTTGAAGTACTTCAGATTGAAGTCGCGCGAGGCCTTGGCCGACCACAGCCGCATGTGGTTCACCGTCGTCGTGCCGTAGCCGGGCACCGGCGTGTCGTAGGCCATGGCCATCACGTCTTCGGTGCCCACCCAGTGGAAGCGCAGCCGGCCCTGCTCGTCGGTCGACTGCTGGACGTGGCCGCCGAATTTCACCGGGAAGAGCACCTCGGGCCGGGCGAACTCCCAGGGGTTGCCGTACCGCAGCCAGTTGTCCGGATGCTCGATCTGATAGCCCTGCTCGATGCGCTGCCGGAACATGCCGTACTCGTACCGGATACCGTAGCCGTATCCCGGCAGAGAGAGCGTGGCCATCGAGTCGAGGAAGCAGGCCGCAAGCCGGCCGAGCCCGCCGTTGCCGAGCGCCGCGTCCTGCTCGAGCTCGCAGACCTTGTCGATGTCCAGCTCGAGGTCCGAGAGCGCCTCGCGGCATTCTTGATGGAAACCCAGGTTCAACAGACTGTTCGAGAGGAGCCGGCCGGTCAGAAATTCGAGCGACAGGTAGTACACGCGCTTGGCGTCGGCGCGGTAGTAACTCTGTGTGGTCTCCATCCAGCGCTCGATCAGCCGCTCGCGTACGACGTAGGCGGTGGTGGCGAACCAGTCACGCGTTGTGGCCGTGTCGGGATTCTTTCCCAGGGAATAGATCAGTTGGTTGGCCAGCGACCGCCGGAGCGACGTCCGATCCCGTCCCAGCTTGTCGTAGTCGAATGGCGGGCTGGCGTCTTTGCGAGATGTCATGTGGCTTGGTGAACTCCAGGCCCTTTACGTGCTCCCACGAAGGTGAGGTTACCCGATGTAGGAGCCTGAGTCTCTCGGATTCAGATATCATCCGGCAACCCCTGGAGGCCATGGTTACCGCGACTGACATACCTCCCAAGCCCGGCGAGGTCGTGCGGGTCCGTTCCCGGCGATACCTCGTCGAAGAGGTCGAGCCGGCGCCGACGCCGGGCGACCAGACGCTGGTCCGGCTCTCGTGTTTGGAAGACGACGCAGAGGGTGAAGAGGTCCAGGTTCTCTGGGAAAAGGAAGTCGACGCACAGCGCATCAACGAGGCTGACTGGTCGCGCCTGGCCGGCGGTAACTTCGACCAACCACATCTCTTCGCCGCGTACTATCGGACACTGCGCTGGAACTCGGTCACTTCAACCGATCCGAAGCTGTTTCAGGCGCCCTATCGGGCGGGAATCCGGATCGACGCGTACCAGCTCGAGCCGCTGAGGAAGGCGCTCCTTCTACCGCGCGTCAACCTGTTCATTGCGGACGATGTGGGGTTGGGGAAGACCATCGAGGCTGGCCTCATCGTTCGCGAGCTGCTCATGCGCCAGCGCGTCAGGCGGATTGTCGTTGCCGCGCCGCCATCGGTCCTGCTTCAGTGGAAGGAAGAACTGGACCAGCGCTTCGGCCTGACGTTCGTGGTCTTCGACCGCGAGTACGTAAGAAGAATGCGCCAGGAGCGTGGCTTCTCGGTGAATCCGTGGACGACGCATTCGCGGTTCATCGTGTCCCATCGCTTGCTGCGCGATCCGGATTACAAGATTCTTCTGGACGACTGGCTCGAGAGTGCCGGGCTGAGTGGGAGCCTTCTCATCCTTGATGAGGCGCACAATGCCGCGCCGGCCAGCGGTGCTCGCTACGCCATCGACTCGCAGTTTACAAAGGCCATTCGCGAGGTCGCACCGAAGTTCGAGCATCGGCTCTTCCTGTCGGCCACTCCACACAACGGCCACTCGAACAGCTTCTCGGCCTTGCTAGAGATCCTGGATCCGCAGCGCTTCTGTCGTGGTGTGCCAGTAGATGGCGCTAAGCAGCTCGAGCCGGTGATGGTGCGGAGGTTGAAAGATGACCTCCGGCGTCTGCAGGGCGGCTTCCCGAAGCGCGAGGTTGTCGAAGTGCCCGTCGTGGGCCTGAAAGAAGACAACCCGGAGCTGTTGTTGCCTCGGCTGCTGGACGAATACCGGCAGGCGAGGGAAGAGCGCCTTGTGAATTCGCACAAGTCGGTGCGCATGGCCGCCACTCTCGTGCTCTGCAGCTTGCAGAAGCGCTTGCTGTCGTCCATCGAAGCATTCGCCTGCACCCTTCGCGTTCACCGAAAATCATTCGAGGCCGCTGCGAACGCGAGTGCAGTAACCGCAAATGTAGGGCCCGGTCTTCAGACCGGGCCGACTCAGACCGGTCCGACTCAAGCCAGTCCGAACCTGGCCCAGCTCAAGCTCCTGACCAACGCACCTGACGCGGACGATGAACGGGCAGAGGCCGCTGAAGATGACGTGACCGCGCAGGATGATGCGGTGATGGCGGCAGCGACGGCGCGGACGATGGGTGAGGCGTCTGCGGATGTGTACAAGAAGGAGCGAGATCTCCTGACACGCATGTCCGAAGTCGCCGACGCCGCCCGCGGCCTGCCAGACGCCCGCGTAACCTATCTGATCAACTGGATCAAGAAACACAACCAGCGCGTGCTGATCTTCACGGAATACTCCGACACGAAGCGCTACCTGGAGAAGCAGCTTCGGGCCGCGGTGACACAGGGCCGTGAGTCCGACCCTCTCATTGCCACCTATCACGGCGGGATGACAGACGAAGCACGAGAGGATGTGAAGCGGGCCTTCAACGCCGATCCGCAGAAGCATCAGCTTCGAGTGCTCATCGCGACCGATGCGGCGCGCGAGGGCGTGAACCTGCAGAATCACTGTGCGGACCTGTTTCACTTCGACGTGCCGTGGAATCCGAGTCGTGTGGAGCAGCGGAACGGCCGGATTGACCGCAAGCTCCAGCGGGCCGAGGAAGTCCGTTGTCATTACTTCATCTACGAGCAGCGCCCGGAGGATCGGGTGTTGAAGGCGCTCGTCGAAAAGACCAAGACCATCAGGCGCGAGTTGGGAAGCCTTGCGCCGGTGCTCGAGCGAAAGCTTGAGGATCGGCTGAGCATGGGCTTTGCGCGCAAGGATGCGGCGGCGCTTGCGAACGCGATAAGAGATGAACAACTGGACGCTGAGCGGCTGAAGACGACGGAGGCTGAGCTCGAGTCTGGTCGAAAGCGGGAGGCGGATCTTAAGACCGAGATCTCAGGGCTTCAGGATCTACTCGAGAAATCGAGGAACTGGTTGCGCCTGGACGAAGCCGACTTGCGGCAGGCGATCTCCTGTGGCCTGGAGCTGCTCGGCGCCAATGCGCTTCAGCCGACAAAGAAGGACGGCGAATTCCAACTCCCGGATCTCTCGTCCCATGCCCAGACGGACCCGTCCTGGATGCATACGCTCGACACGCTGCGGGCGCCACAGCGCAAGGGTCAGCCCGTGTGGGAGTGGCGGAAGCAGCAGCCGATTCGACCAGTCGTCTTTGAAGACCAGGGTTCGTTGGACGCCACGGACGTGCACCTTCACCTGGAGCATCGGTTCGTGCAGCGCCTGCTCGGGCGCTTTCGGTCCCAGGGGTTTGTCCATCACGATCTGACCCGCGCGTGTGTCGTCCTCACGAAGGATCCGGTTCCACGCGTCATCCTGCTCGGTCGCCTGTCGCTGTACGGACAGCGGGCTTCACGCCTGCACGATCAGGTGCTGGCCGTCGCGGCTCGGTGGGCAGACGCGACGATCCGGAGCGAGACGTTGAAGCCGTACGCTGACGCCACGCTCGACAAGACGCTGGAGCTGCTCGAGCAGGCACTCAGCGCGGAGACGTTGCTGCCCGACCTGCCCTTGCAGGTCCGTCAGAGGCTCAGTTCGGGGGCTTCGCGCGACCTCGATGAGCTGCGTCCACATCTCAAGGTTCAGGCGGACGACCTCAGCACTCGCGCGACGGCCGAGCTCCGGGCGCGGGGCGACAGGGAAGCGACCGAGATGCGAGCGATTCTCGAGACGCAGCGGAAGCGCATTCAGGCGACGGCCGTTGAAAAGGAGAAGGACCTCCAGCAGCCTGGTCTCTTCGATCAAGAGGAGCGCAAGCAAGTCGAGGCCGACAAGCGCTACTGGCACAAGCGGCTGGAGGAGCTGGCCCGCGAGCTCGACACCGAGCCCGCCCGCATCCGTCAGAGCTACGAGGTCAAGACTGCCCGCTTCGAGCCCGTCGGCCTCATCTATCTCTGGCCCGTGACGGGGTAGGCGATGGCACAGGTTCCCCCCGAACTCCAGGCGCACAAGGAATGGCTGGGCCAGATCCAGCAGGTGGGGCTTGTTGTTTCGCCGAGCGTGCTCGTCAAGCACGGCGTGTTCATCGAGCGCCAGAAGGCGGTTGAGAAGCAGGAACGCCTCCGTGAGCTGGTTCAAGAAGAGGACGGGCTCCGCAGCATGGACTGGCCGACCGTCTGCCGCGAGCTGCTCGAATGGCCCGATAACCTGCTGGCCGGTGCGGTCGGTGGCCCGGCGCTTCCTGACAGCCTCGTCGTTGCGCTGCCCGAGTACGACGACCGCCTCGCGCCGACCTATGCCGTTGCCGATCCCGACCCAGCACCAAACTGGCTCCTCCTTATTAATGTTGTGGAGCCCGAGACGGATTTCGATGCGGCCCCTCCGGCAGATCGGCAGCATCACGGCTGGCGGACCAGTCCGCACGCGCGCCTGGAGCGACTGCTTCGAGCGACTGGCGTGCCGATTGGCCTCCTCTTTAGTGGCGGTGCTCTCCGCCTCATCTACGCACCGCAAGGCGAGTCGTCTGGCCACCTGACGTTTCGCTTTTCAGATCTGGTTCAGACGCTCGGCCGGCCCATGGTCGGCGCGCTCTGCGCGCTGCTCGGTGTCGAGCGGGTGACGGACGTTCAGCAGGAGGCGCAGCGGCTGCCGGCGCTCCTCAAAGAGAGCCGTAGGTATCAGAACGAGGTCTCCACCGAGCTGGCCGGACAGGTACTCGAGGCGCTGTGGGAACTTGTGCGCGGATTCCAGCGCGCGAACGAGCACGCGCACGGCGCGCTCCTGGACCAGGCGTTGCGCGAGGCTCCGAACGACGTCTACGGCGGCCTCCTTTCCACGCTGATGCGTCTTGTCTTCGTTCTGTACGCCGAAGACCGAGGGCTGATGCCGAAGAGCGAGGTGTACCAGAAGCACTACTCGATCTCGGGGCTCTTCGAGCGGTTGCGGGACGATGAAGCGCGGTATCCAGATACGATGGACGCGCGTTTCGGATCGTGGACGCAGCTCCTGGCACTCTTTCGCCTTGTCCACGACGGTGGTGGTCACGGCGACATGCGCTTCCCAGCGCGGCATGGCCGGCTGTTCAATCCCGACGCGTACCCTTTCTTAGAAGGCCGGCCGTCCGGCAGCGTCCGCGTGATGGGCGAGCCCATCGATCCGCCGCATATTTCTGACGGCGTTGTGTTTCGGGTGCTGAAGAACCTGCTCATCCTTGACGGCGAGCGGCTGTCCTATCGGACGCTCGACGTGGAGCAGATCGGTTCGGTCTACGAAGCGATGATGGGTTTTGCACTTCAGCAGGCGGCAGGCCCCTCTATCGCCACCACTCCCAAGAACATCGTCTTCAACATCGCGGAGCTGCTCGAGCAGAAGCCGAAGGATCGTGCTGCGTGGCTGCAGAAGGAAACCGAACTGAAGACGACTGGCGACGCGCTGGCGAAGGCCGCGTCGGATGACGAGGTGATGGCGGCGCTCGGCCGGAGGGTGTCGCGCTACACGCCGCACGTGCTGCCTCCGGGTGCAATGTATTTGCAGCCTACTGAAGAGCGGCGGCGATCCGGTTCTCACTACACGCCGCGCTCCCTGACTGCGCCCATCGTCCACACCACATTTCGGCCCATCCTCGAGCGGCTGGGCGACCAGGCCACGCCGGATCAGATTCTCGATCTCAAGGTGTGCGATCCAGCGATGGGATCGGGCGCGTTTCTTGTCGAGGCATGTCGGTTGCTCGCCGAGAGGCTGGTTCGCGCGTGGGAGGTACGCAAGCAGATCCCGAAGGTACCCGACGACGAGGATGTGCTGACGTATGCTCGGCGGCTGGTAGCCGAGCGGTGTCTCTATGGCGTGGACAAGAACCCGTTCGCAGTGGACCTCGCCAAGCTTTCGCTCTGGCTGGCCACGCTAGCGCGCGAGCATCCGTTCACGTTTCTCGATCATGCGCTACGGCACGGCGACTCGCTTGTGGGCCTCTCGCGCGAGCAAATTGCGTGTTTCAGTTGGGAGACAGCGAAGCAGCTGCCCCTGCTACGGACGCTCATCGACGGGCGCGTGGCCGAAGCGCAGGCCCTGCGCGAACGGATTCAGAGCCTCGCCACGGTAGACGATGTGCCCGAGCAGGCGCGGCTGTTGAGGGAAGCGAACGACGCGTTGCATAACGTGCGGCACATTGGCGACCTTGTCGTGTCGGCGTTCTTCGAACGGGAAAAGCCGAAGGATCGGCAGACGCTCCGTGCGGCGTACGCCGGTCAGGCTGAGCAGTGGCTGTTGCAGCGGGACAGCGGGGCTTTCGTACGGCCGGACTTCAGTCCGGCCGTAGTGACCTTCCACTGGGAGATCGAATTCCCCGAAGTCTTCACCCGCAGCAACGGCGGCTTCGACGCCTTCGTTGGCAATCCGCCGTTCCTTGGGGGAACGCGGATCTCGACCGTTCTCGGAAACTCGTATCGTGATTTTCTCTTGACAGTCCACTTAGAAAGCCACGGCAATGCGGACTTGGTGTCCTACTTCTTCCGCAGCTGCTTTGATCGCACACGCCGGGGTGGAGCTCTTGGACTACTCGCGACCAAGACTATTGCTCAAGGCGACACTAGATTCACAGGGCTTCGTTGGATCTTGAACAAGGGCGGTACGATCTATTCCGCGCGCAAGAGGTACAAGTGGCCGGGCCTCGCGGCTGTCACCGTTAGCATCGTTCACCTGATACGCGAGGAGTCGCCGGCATGGCCCTTCCTGCTAGATGACGAAGTCGTTGGGCATGTTACGGCCTTCCTCCTCGATGCGGGAGGAAATGATGATCCGAGGCCCTTGTCTCACAACGCTGGTGTCAGCTTTCTCGGTAGCAAGATTTACGGCCGGGGCTTCCTCTTCGACAACGAGGACGCCGCAGCTACGCCAGTCAGCGAGATGGAGCGGCTAATCGCTGTGGACCCACGCAACCGGGAACGGATCTTCCCCTACCTGAGCGGCGAAGATATCAACGACAGCCCAACACACGAGCATCATCGTTACGTCATTGGCTTCGGAGAGATGTCAGAGTCAGAGGCTCATTCGTGGCCCGAGTTGTTCCGGATAATCGAAACGAAGGTGAAACCCGAGCGTCTCCGTTTGCGGGACACTTCTGATGGACGTCGGCTCAAGCAGTACTGGTGGCAGTGGGGCCGCTACCGACCTGAACTACATCAAGTGATCCAGGGGCTCGATCGAGTACTAGTCTGTTCCGGCGTCAGTAAGCACTTGGCCTTTGCCTGGCGACCCACGTCTTACGCCTTCTCCCACAACGTGAATGTCTTTGCGCTAGTTCGCAGTTCGCAGTTCACCGTCCTTCAATCCAGAGTGCACGAGCTCTTCGCAGTGACATTCTCCTCAACTCTTGAAGATCGGCAGGGATATCGAGGCTCAGACTGCTTCGAGACGTTTCCCTTCCCTGATGGTTGGCACATGAGCTCGAGTCTTGAGGACAGCGGCCGCGAGTACTACGAATTCCGTGCCACCCTGATGGTCCTGAACAAGGAAGGCCTGACGAACACTTACAATCGCTTCCACGACCCGGACGAACAGGACCCTGATGTCTTGAAGCTCCGCGACCTGCACGCCGCCATGGATCGCGCCGTTCTCGACGCCTACGGCTGGACCGACGTCCGGCCGCGCTGCGAGTTCATTCTCGACTACGTGGACGAGGAAGACGACAATCCCGGCAAGCCGACCAAGAAGAAGAAGCCGTACCGTTACCGCTGGCCGGACGAGATCCGTGACGAGGTCCTCGGGCGGCTGCTGGAGCTAAACGCCCAGCGCGCCAAGGAAGAAGAGCTGGCCGGTCTTGCCGCAGGTGCGGGCCACGCCAAGCCCAAACAGAGTAGCAATTCTCGGTCGCGGACGCCGCTCCTGGATTGATCGCACCGAACGGCTGTGACTCTCTCCGCACTCGCGTCCATATCCAATCTGACGCTAGCATGGCGGCGCGTCACCACGGGCGGAAACTATCCGTACAAGAAGTACTTCCGGCACCTGTATTACTCATACGAACTCGCACTCGATGAAAACCTGAATGATCTTCGGACGAAGATACTCGCATTATCGTGGCAGCCCCAGTCGCCAGAGAGAGTCTACGTGCCGAAACCTTCAGGACTGCAACGGCCTCTAACGCTGCTGCACGTCGAGGATCAGATTGTCTTGCAGGCGCTCGCGAACGTAATCGCGAGGAAGGTTGAAGAGAAGCGGAAGCCGTTTGTTTATCAGTCTGTCTTCAGCAATATTCTTCAGTCTCGCCGTAACATCTTTTTCGTCAAGAACTGGCATCGGACGTACTGGGCGTTCTGTTCAAGAATTGAGCAGAACTACAAGGCAGGACTCTTGTGGGTGGCGGACTTCGATTTGGCGGCGTTTTACGACACCATTTCCCACGATCTGCTACTGAGGACAGCATTCCCGAGGCTTAAGAAGTCGAGCGAAGTCGATTGGATCTGTCGGTGTCTGAGCCAATGGACATCTCAGCGTCCCAGAGACTCAAAGGGTCACGGACTGCCTCAAGGACCCATCGCTTCAGATTTCTTGGCAGAAGTGTTTCTTCTGCCAATCGACCAGGCGATGAGAGGTATCGACGGATATATACGGTACGTCGACGACGTCCGCCTGTTCGGCGCAACTGAAACAGATGTTCGACGAGCAGTCCTCAAGCTGGAGATCGAGTGTCGGGAACGGGGCCTGATACCTCAGGTGGGCAAGTTCGCCATACACAAAGTGAGATCCCTCGAAGAAGCGCGAGGAATGCTCCCGAGCCTTGGAGAGCCAAAGGAATCAAATTCGCCGCGCATAGCGCCAACAACAGCTGAGAGATTGTTGCGACCTGCAATTGGAGGCCGCCCTCTGAGGGTTCTCGACAAAACCCGGCTTCGTTACGTACTTTTTCGTGCGAATCGGTCTTCGCGTATCCGCCGACTTGTCTGCTTGCTAGTGTCTCGGGCTCCTGAACATGTTGACGCCTTCGCCGCTTTTCTTTCGCAGTACGAATATCACCGGACCATTCGTGACTGCTGCCTTGCCACGCTGGCGACAACGCCCTACGAGTATGTTGCCGGAGAGATGTGGCACCTGCTAGCAAAGTTCTATGCGACAACGGGCGCCTTTACTGCCGCGGTTCGTCGCGAGCTCTTGTCAAAGGCCATCGCCACCCTAAAGGATAGGCACGCTGGACTCGCAGTGAAATGGGGCGCTGCTCATTTCCTCTCTGAGGCCGAGAACACCGATCGTCGCCGCTACACGCGCTTCCTTCGATATTGTGGGTTCCGGAAACTCTGGCCTGTCAGTTCCGGAAATTCTGGCCAGTTGATGTGAAGCCTCCGGTGACGTGGCATCGTCGAGCCCGAGGTGTGTGGTCCGGAGAGACGGTCCATCAAGTGTGAGCAGCCGGCCGCGCTCCAGGACGCGGTCGACGATCGCGAGAGCGAGGTCTTCGTCATGCAGCACGCGCCCCCACGCATTGAGCGGCTTGTTGGTCGTGAAGATCATCGTACGCTTGTGCCGGTGGCGATCGTTGACGACGTGGAAGAGCATGTTCGCGGCATCGGTGCCATAGGTAAGATACCCGACTTCGTCGACGACCAGCACGGCCGGGTGCGTGTACGTCGCCAGCCGCTCGGCGAGGTGGCCGCTGCGGAAGGCGCTCGACAGATCGTCGATGAGTTCAGCGGCGGTGACGAAGCGCGCCTCAAACCCGTTTTGAATCGCGCGATACGCAATGGCGATCGCCAGATGGGTTTTGCCACGTCCCGGTTTGCCGGTCAAGATCAGCGACTGGCCTTCGGTGACAAAGTCGGGCGACAACGCGGAGCCGAGCAGCGAGAGCCGTACGACGCTTTGATAGGTGAAGTCAAAGTCGTCGATGGTCTTGAGAAACGGGAAGTGCGCCCAGCGCGACACGCGCCCCAGGCGCGTCTGTTGGCGATGGGCAATCTCTTCGGCCAGGAGCAGCGACAGAAAGTCGCGACAGGACCAATCCTCGCGTTCGGCGCGGACCACGAGGTCCCGCCACACCCGTCGGGCATTGGCGAGATGCAACCGTTTGAAGCAGCCGTCCAGATCGAGGTCCGGGATCTTCATGACCGTCCTCCGTCGGCGGACGCGTGTGGCGCCGTGGCCGACGGCAGGTCGAGCCGAAGCTGCTCGTCAGGCGAAATCGACCCGCCAGGATGCCCCAGGACCGACGATCGATCGACCGCTGGACCTGCGCTATCCCCTGAAATCGGGGTCGGCAGGGTCACCGACGCGGCCAGGTAATGCCCGATGTACTCGGCGCCGATCACCTGTTCGTCGAGGCCGCGTGCGAAGGCGGCCCGCATCGCGTCGGGGCCGTACGTGGTGAGCCACCCATGAAGCCGCTCGACGTCGCGCACCCAGATCCGCGGGCGGCGATGAATCAATTCGGTCAAGTATGCCAACGCGGGTGCGCCCAGCTCGAGCAGGTGCTTGTTAGCGAACGCTGAAATACGGCCACGAGCGAACGTCTGAAAACCGGCCACTTCGGGTAGGGCTTC
>Ga0156016_118_pt3 | contig 65932 bp, 60 predicted proteins | sample RifCSPlowO2_02_FD_107670 | JGI IMG/M metagenome (GOLD analysis project Ga0156016, IMG submission 107670) | Acidobacteria bacterium RIFCSPLOWO2_02_FULL_64_15 | reverse complement strand
TGCCTGCTGTAGCTGCCGAGCCCGTCATCGACGCCATGCCAGCCGATGACGAGCCGCCGGTCGACGCGATCGGGCTGGTCGCTGAATTCGAATCGGCTGCCATGAATCTACCGGTTGAATGGATCGAAGCAGCCCCTGAGGCCGAGCCGACCGCGGAGGCCATCCTGACCCCTGAGACCGAACTTCTAGCGGAAGTCGAACTGGTCGCTGAGGTCGAGCTGGTTGCCGAGACGATGGCACCGGCGACAACCAAGGCGTCTGATGCGTTCGAAGTGATCACGAACGCGGGAGAAGTTGTCGCGCTCGAGCCGCCGGCGGCCATCTCAGCCAAGCCGGTCATCGAGGCCGCACCGCCAGAGCCCGAAGCGCCGCCGGGTCCCACGGCCCCACCGGCAGCGGCCGCTTCTGCTCCCCCGGTCGCCGCGCCACCTGCCCCGCAAGCTCCACCGGAGATCGTGCCGCGGCTCGATCAAAAAGGGACGCGCCGCGCGCCGCGCTTCAAGATCGCCGAAACGGCGGGCTTGCTGCTCGATGGAACCGCCGGCACGCTCGTCGATTTGTCGAGGGTCGGTGTGCAAGTGCTCTCGAAAGGCGTGCTGAAGCCCAATCAGCGCGTGCGCATGGCGCTCACCGACAAGCAGGGCGCGGTGAAGGTCAGCGGATCGGTCGCCTGGGCGTTATTCGAGATCCCGCCGCGCTACCGGGCGGGCATCGCGTTTCTCGACGCCGATCCCGCTGCGATCGATGCCTTCTGCGATCGACACAAACAGGGGTGAGACTTCTGAATCGCAGGATTGCAGAATGGCAGGATTGCAGAATCGCAATCCCTGCATTTCAATCCTGCAATCCTGCAATCCTGCCGTCCTGCAATTTCATGATGTCGTCTCTGATAATGGTGTCGTCGCGCTCCGAGCCGGTCGAGACGATCGCCGCCCGCACGCCCGACACCTCTTCCAGCCGCGCGATGTAGCGCCGCGCCGCCTCCGGCAGGGCCTCGAACCGCCTGATGCCCCTGGTCGGGGCCGACCAGCCGGGCATCGACTCGTACACCGGCTCGCAGGCAGCCAGTTGCCCGACATCGGACGGAAAATCGGTGAGCGTGCGGGAGCCGCAACGATAGGCGGTGCAGATCTCAATCTGCTCGAGGCCGTCGAGGACGTCCAGCTTGGTGAGCGCCAGCACATCGAGCCCGTTGATGCGGACGCCGTACCGCACCGCCACCGCATCGTACCACCCGCAGCGGCGCGGCCGGCCGGTGACGCTGCCGTACTCCTGTCCACTCTCACGCAACCGCTGGCCCTGCTCGCCGAACAGTTCGGTTGGCAACGGCCCTTCGCCGACGCGTGTCGTGTACGCTTTTGCGACACCAACGACCGCACCAATCGCGCGCGGACTGACGCCGAGGCCCGTGCACACGCCGCCGATGGTCGCGCTCGAGGAGGTCACGTAGGGGTAGGTGCCGTGGTCGATGTCGAGCAGCGTGCCCTGCGCGCCCTCGAAAAGAATGGGGCGGCCCTCGCGCATGGCCTGATGGAGCATCACCGACACGTCGCGGATCCAGGGACGCAGCCGCTCACCGTCGGTGAGCAGCTGTTCAACCACGGGACGCCAGTCCATGGTGCTGTCCTGGATCAGTCGATTCCTGGCGGTCACGTTATCGCGGACGGTCGCTTCGAGCCCGACCGGATCGGCCAGGTCGCCGACGCGGATGCCGCGGCGCGCGATCTTGTCCTCATAGGCGGGGCCAATACCCCGCGACGTGGTACCAATCTTGCGGTCACCGCGCCTCGCTTCCAGCAGCAAGTCCAGATCCCGATGGTACGGCAGGATGAGGTGCGCTTTGTCGCTGATCGCGATGCGGCCGTCGACCTCGACGCCGTTCCGTGCGAGCTCATCGACTTCGGCGAAAAGCGCCTGCGGATCGACGACGACCCCGTTGCCGATGACGCACGTGACGTGCGGATGCAAGATACCGGACGGGATCAACCGCAGGATGAATTTTGTGCCGTTGACGTACACGGTATGGCCGGCGTTGTGCCCGCCCTGGTAGCGCGCGACGATCGAGAAGCGCGGCGTCAGCAGATCGACGATCTTTCCCTTGCCTTCGTCTCCCCACTGCGCGCCAAGGACTGCGAGATTCATAAGCGAAGTAAGATTCTACGCGAGTCAAGCAAAAAAATATTTATTTTCAAATTGACAACGTGCGCGCCGCTTCTTAAGGTCTAGTCTTCCGCATGCTCACGCCCCGTACTGCCTTAACGCGCCGCATCCTCACAGCGCTCGACGCCTCGCCGTCCAGGATTCCGGTGTTGGTCGGCGGGTGCGGCAGCGGGCGCACGACGTTGCTCCACCAGCTGCGCGATCGCCTCGGCCGGACCGCGTGTCAGCACATCGACGTCGAGCGGACCGCCACCACGCCCGAGCGCTTTCTCCGCGCCGTGGCCGCCACCTCGCCCTTCCCGGTGAGCGAAGGCCCCCCCAAGGGCGCCCGCGCCGCGTTCGAGACGACGCTGGCGTTCTTTACCCGCGCCCGCACCGGAGCCGGCGAACCGGCGACCTTCCTGCTCGACGAATTCCTTGAGTTGCGCACCTTTGAGAGCTTCCCTGGATTGCGCCGCGTGCTCGGCGAACTTGTCGACGGCCTGTCGGCCACGCCGAATCGCTTCGTGGTCACGAGCCGCTACGTCGCCCGCGCCTTGCGGCTGCTGCGCGATCGCTCCTCACGCTTTGAAGTCATTCATGTACCACCCCTTACGGCCGAAGACACGCTCGACATCCTGGGGCCTTCACCGTCAACCAACGCCCAGGCCAACGATCTCATCGCCCGCGCCGTCCAGGCGCTTTCTGACGGCCGGCCGGCCTACGTGCGGGCGCTGGTCGACGAGCTGCACGCCCAGGGCGGGACGGCCCCCGACCCGGTGGGCGCGCTCTCAGCGCTCCTCTCGCCCGGCGGCCGGCTCGCCAGCAGTTGCGGCTTCTGTTACGAGCTGCGGCTGCATCGCGCGCGTGGCTACGGCGCGCTCAAAGCGATTCTCGAGATCCTCGCAGATGAAGAAGGCCTGACGCTGACCGAGATCTCGCGGCGCCTGCAGCGAACGCCGGGGTCAACCAAAGATTACCTGTCGTGGCTCGAAGACGTCGATCTCGTGACGTTCCGTCAGAAGCGCTACGCCTTCAGCGATCCCTTGCTGCGCGTGTGGGTGCGATTGTACTGCCGCGTGTCGACGCCGACCGAAGACGATCTCGCCCGCGAGATCCACCGCTACGCGCTGCCGCGGCTGCCGCAGGCCGAGCCCATCCGGCAGAACGAGACCGCCTATGCCTTGGCGACCGCCGGCTCTCCGACGGGACTGATCGAGATTGACTGAAGGAGGGTCGTTTGTAGTGTCCGCCTTCAGGCGGACGTCCGGCTGAAGCCGGACGCTACAGGGAATGTCAACCGTCGTAGCGCATGATGACGATGGTGATGTCGTCGCTCGCTGTGGCGTCGCCGCAGAATCCATGCACGTCGGCCAGCAGCGCATCGAGCATCGCCTCGGGTGGATCCTGACGATGCGCGTCGACCGAGGCCATGAGCCGCTCGTCGGTGAATTCCTCCCCACTCCCATCGAGTGCTTCGGTGACGCCGTCGCTGAAGGCGATGACAAAGTCTCCGCCTTTGAGCGTCAGGGTTTCCTGCTCGAAGGTCGCGTGCTCGAACAGACCGAGCACGAGGCCGCCGGTCTCGAGCCGCCGGATGCCGCTCGACGAGACGAGAATCGGCGCGTTGTGGCCGGCATTCGAGTACGTGAAGGCGCCCTCGTTGCCCACAATCCCATAGAAGGAGGTCAGAAACCGCGCCTCGATACCGCGCCGGAAGAGTCCCGCGTTGAGCCGGGTCATGACCGAGGCCGCGCTCTGCGGATACGTGGCCTCGGCGCTGAACATCCCGAGCACCGCCGCGGCCAGCAGCGCCGCCGGGGCACCTTTTCCCGCGACGTCGCCAAGAATGAAGCCGAACTCGCCATGGGGAAGGTCGACGTAGTCGAAGAAATCGCCGCCGACCGACCGGCACGGTACCGATCGCCCGGCGGTGGTGAAAAATGTTCCCGTGCGGCTTGAGGCCGGCAGCAGCGACTGCTGAATGGCCGCCGCGACCTTGAGCTCCTGCTCGAACTTGGCCTTATCGAGCGCCTCGCGGTAGAGCCGCGCGTTCTCGATGGCCATCGCCGCCTCGGTGCTCAGCGTGGCCAGCGCCGCCGACACGGTCGCCGACCGCAGGGCGCCGCGCTCGCGGCTGTCGAGATACAGCACGCCGATGATGCGCTCTTCGGCGGGCTGGTCGCCGCGCTCCACGTAGTGCACCAGGCGCAGCGGCGCGCAGAGCACGTTGCGGATGCCGAGCGCCACGGTGCCCGTGTGTTGCTGCGCGAGGTTGCCGTCGAGCAGATCGTCGACGATCGTCTCCTGGCCCGTCGCGAACACCTGCTCGGGCACTTTGCGGCTGGTGGCAAACGTGCGACCCGCGAGCGAGATGCGGCCGCGGGCCCGCGCGAGCTTGAACTCGAGCTCGCCCCGCTTGTTGGCGAGCATGATGAAGCCGCGCTCGGCGCCGGTCACCTCGATGGCCGAATCGATGACGAGCGCCAGCACGTCGTCCAGCACGCGGCCCGAGCCGAGCGCGCGGAGCCCTTCGAGAAGCCGCGCCATGTGGGCGAGCAGCTCCGTGGCGGCCGTAACGGCGCTCCGCTCCGTCGCGGGCGCCTCCTCGTCGGTGATGAGCAAGGTGATCTCGTTGTCGTCGGACTGGCCCAGGCGGAACCGATCGCCGTGGGTGAGCAGGACCTCGGTGACGCGCTCGCCCTTCACATAGGTGCCGAACTTCGAGTCGCAGTCCCGCAGCCGGAAGGCGCCGCTCTCGGTGATGATTTCGGCGTGGACCCGCGAGACGCCGCCGCCGGTGACGCGGATGTCGGTCTCGGTGCGGCGGCCGATCGTCACGATCGGCTTGTCGAGCGCCACGATCCGCCGGCCGATTTCGTCGCGGATGAGAAGACGGGGGACGACGGCTTCAGCCACGGCCGATTATACCCTTCGTCACGTCCTCAACCTGACGAGCGCCAGGCGGGCGGCCTCCTGTTCGGCTTCCTTCTTGCTGGACCCGGTGGCCTGCGCCAGGGCCTCGCCGCGCGCGGCGACCTCCACCTGAAACAGCTTCCGGTGATCGGGGCCGAGCGTACCGACGAGGCGGTATTCCGGCAGCGAGGCATCGCGCGACTGGAGCCACTCCTGGAGCGCCGACTTGTAGTCCTCGCCCGCCACGCCGTCTTTGTGCACGTCGGCCAGCAGGCCGCCGAACTCGCGCGAGAGGAACGCGCGCGCGTGCTCGATGCCGCCGTCCAGATAGATCGCCGCGATGAGCGCCTCGTACCCATCGGCGAGGAGCGCCTGTTTGTGGCGGCCGCCGGTCTTCTCTTCGCCGCGGCCGAGCAGCAGGTGATCGCCCAGGTGCAGCCGCTCGGCCTGTCGGGCCAGCGTGGCGGTCGACACGAGCGCCGCCTTGGTCTTCGACTTGCGGCCCTCATCGAAATCTGGAAACTCCGTGAACAGCAGATCCGCGATGACGAATCCCAGGACGGCATCGCCCAGGAACTCGAGCGACTCGTTGTCCCTGACCCCGCCGCTCGCATCTTCGTTCGCTTTCGAGGTGTGGGTCATCGCGTGCTCGAGCAGGCCCCGGTCGCGAAACCGATAGCCGATCGCCCGCTGCAACGACTCGAACTCGTCGCGCAGCCGCACCACCCGGCTGCCGCCGGCCTCGGTACGGTGGTCGTCGATCGTCCGACGCGCCAGGTCGGCGTCATTCGAGTGGACCGAAATCTGGATTTCCCCGAGCGTATTGACCACCATCGGGAAGACCGAGGGCGGCGGCTGGCTGGCCACGACGGAAGGGACGCCGTGCGCTTCGAGCAGCCCGCGCACGACGCTGGCTTCGACGTCGGACCGCGTGCGGAAGATGACGATGAGGTCTGTCACGTACGTTGAACGCAGCGTGCGCAGGGAACGCAGAGCATTCTATAGGAATTTCAGGCCGTGGCTATGGCACAGGCGCAGCGAGCTCCGCGGCCTCTCTGTCAATCGGTGGGGCCACGGGCAGGTGGTCGACCCTCAACAGGATCATCGTCATGTCGTCGTGCTGCGGGGTATCGCCCACGAACGCCTCGACCTCGCCGAGCACCCGCTCGCGCAGCTGGTCGGGCGGCAGATCCGCATGCGCCTCGACCAGCCGGCCGAGCCGCGTCTCGCCGAAGCAATCGTCGGCGCCGTTCATCGCTTCGCTGATGCCGTCGGTGAACAAGACGTACAGATCGCCCGGCCGCAGCGGGATCGTCTCTTCGACGAGCAGCCGATCGAACATCGGGCCGGCATCGTCGAGCTTCAGGCCCAGCACCAGGCCACCAGGCGCCAGGATGCGCGCGGCCCGCGACGGGGCGCCCGGTCCGGGCACGTGAATGAGCGGCGTGTGTCCGGCGCGCGCGTAGGTCATGGTGTGCTTGCGCCGATCGACGATCGCGTAGGTCATCGTGATGAAGCTGCGGGCGTCGAGGTGCGCGGAGATGATCCGGTTCGCGCTGATGAGCAGCTCGCGCGGCGACGTGTGGATCTGGCTGAGCGACAGCATCAGGCCCTTGAGCTCGGCCATGTACAACGCCGCCGACGTGCCCTTGCCCGACACGTCGGCGACCAGCACGCCGACGCGGTCCTCGTCGAGCGGCAGAAAATCGTAGTAGTCGCCGCCCACCTCCCGCGCGGGCACGCAGAACGCGTTGACCGACAGGCCGGGCATGACGAGCGGCCCGTGCGGCAGGAGCGACATCTGGATCTCGTGCGCGATGCGCAGCTCTTCCTCCAGGCGCTTCTTCTCCGCCGACTGCCGCAGCAGATCCTCGATGCTCGCCGTCATCGAGTTGAACGACTGGGCCAGCTCGCCGAGCTGGTCCTCGGCCGTGACCGCGATCTTGTGCGTGAAGTCGCCCTGCCGCACGCGCTCGGTTCCGGCAAACAGCTCGTGGACCGATCCCGTGATCGACCTGGCGAGCGCGAGGCCCATGACGAGCGCGACCCCCTCGATGACCAGAAACAAGCCGCCGACCACCACCAGCAGGAAGAGCAGCAGCGTCTGGCCGATGCTGCGGTCGCCGACGAGCCCCTGTGCCGCCACGATCCGGGCATAAATCCCCGACAGGCTGACCTGGGTCGACACGAGCAGCGGTCGCGTCTCTCCGGTGTCCCAGTCGCGATAGTCGAGAAACGTCACCCACCCGAGAGGTCCGCTCGCCGTCTCGGCCGGGCGATTCGCGAACGGCGTCGCGCCGTTCTCCCCGCGGTCGACGGCGCTGACGCTCCTGAGGGTCACGCCGGTCTGGCGCCGCAGTCGCTCGATCGCATCGCCCTCGACGGGCAGATCGACGATGACGCCGTAGCGGGGCGCCGCCGACTCGGGAAACGCGACGGCTCGCACCAGCACGCGCGTGTCGGGGCCGGAGGAGTACGCGAACAGTGCGCTCACCCCGTCGCAGCCGATCCAGCCCGGCACCGCGGCGGGCGGCGCCAGGTGGGTCCACGGCCCCGCCTTGGCCGAGGCGGTCGCCGGGGCGCGCGCCGGTCCGGCCAGTGGGCCGACGTTGGCGGCGCACGGCCGATCGACCGGCACGACGACCATGGATGCGCCGGACAGCTCTGGCGCGAGCGTCTTCAGGTTCCGATCCAGCACGGCGGCCACGTCTCCCCCGATCCCGCCTTGCACCTCGAGGGCCGCACGTGTCGCCAGCAGGCGCGCGCGGCCGTTGAGCGTTGCGAGCTCGGCAGCCACGAGATACGAGCTGAAGTTGAAGAACAGCAGCAGGCCGCACAGCGTGAAGAATGCGGCGACGAGCATCACCGGCACGACGCCGATGAAGACGTACGACAGAACGAGCTTGCGCCGCACGCGCCACAGCAGCCGGCGCCTGGCAATCAGGAAGAGGCGGACGAGCAAATAGATCGCGCCCACCGCGATCGCCACGCCGGCCGCCGAATCGACCAGCGCCAGAAGGCCCGACACGCTGAGGACGTCACGCGCGCTGACGAAGTCCGGATTGACAGGCACGCGCGTGGCGAGCTGCGCGAGATAGACCAGTGCCTTCAGCCCGATGCCGGCGACGATCGCGCGGCCGGGCAGCGTGCCGACGAGCGTGTGCAGGAAGACCGCGGCTTGCGACCTGGAGCGTGGTGCCGCCATCGGCGTGGACTTGGCGATATTAACAGAGTATCGTAGCGGGTTCGTGAAGCTTCCACCTCACGCCCGGTTCCCCACCGTTTGCCTGCACGCCGGTCAGGAGCCCGATCCGGCGACCGGCGCCATCATCACCCCCATCTATCAGACGTCCACCTACGTGCAGGACGAGCTCGGCAAGCACAAGGGCTACGAGTACGCCCGCACGCAGAATCCCACGCGGATGGCGCTCGAGCGCAACATCGCGGCGATTGAAGGCGGCCCGGCCGCCTTCGCGTTCGCCTCGGGCATGGCCGCGATCGGCGCCGTCGCGACGCTCCTCAAAGCGGGCGACCACGTCGTCGTCTCGGAGGATGTGTACGGCGGCACCTACCGGTACTTCGACAAAGTCCTGACGCGGTACGATCTCTCGTTCACCTACGTCGACACGGCGAAGGTCGAGCATGTCGCGCGCGCGATCGGGCCGTCGACCCGGATGATCTTTGTGGAGACGCCGACCAACCCGATGATGCGCCTCACCGATCTGGGCGAGGCCGCCAGCCTCGCCCATCGCCACCAGCTGCGCCTGGTGGTCGACAACACGTTCGCCAGCCCGTACGTGCAGCGGCCGATCGCCTTTGGTGCCGACCTCGTGATTCACAGCACGACGAAGTACCTCAACGGCCACAGCGACAGCGTCGGGGGGATTGTCGTCGCGACCCGCAGGGACGACATCGAGTGGCTGACCTTCGTCCAGAACGCCGCCGGGGCGATTCTCGGGCCGTTTGATTCGTGGCTCGTGCTGCGCGGCACCAAGACGCTTCCACTGAGAATGGAGCGCCACAACTCGAACGGCCTCGCGCTGGCCGAGTACCTGGCGGCGCACCCGAAAGTGCGGCGCGTGCACTATCCCGGGCTGCCGTCCCACCCGCAGCACGACCTGGCGAGGCGTCAGATGCAGGGATTCGGCGGCATGATCGCCTTCGACGTCGGGTCGCTCGACGCCGCCCGCCGGCTGCTGAACGCGGTGCGGCTGTGTGCGCTCGCCGAAAGCCTGGGTGGCGTTGAAACGCTCATCTCCCATCCCGCGACGATGACGCATGCGTCGGTGCCCGTGGAACGGCGTTCGGCACTCGGGATCACCGACGGTCTCGTACGCATCTCGGTGGGGATTGAGGACATCGACGACCTCACCGAAGACCTCGCGCAGGCGCTGGAGCGCGCGTAGACTCGCCACCCGTGGATCTCCTCGACTTCCTCCTTCACAGCGATCGGTACCTGCTCGACCTGGTCCGCAGCTATGGCTCGTGGGTCTACGGGGTCTTGTTCCTGATTGTGTTTGCCGAAACCGGCTTGGTCGTCACGCCATTTCTGCCCGGTGACTCCCTGCTCTTCGCCACGGGGGCGCTCTGTGCCACGGGCGTCCTCAGCACGCCGGTGGCCGTCGGGCTTCTGGCGCTTGCCGCCTTTACCGGCAATCTCGTCAATTACACGGTCGGGCGCCTCATCGGCCCGCGCGTGTTCAGCGCGACCGACAGGTCTGGCCTCTCCCATCGCCTCCTCAACCGGGAACATCTCGATCAGGCGCACGCGTTCTTCGAGCAGTACGGCGGCAAGGCCGTCATCCTCGGCCGCTTCGTGCCCATCGTGCGCACCTTCGTGCCGTTTGTGGCCGGCGCAGCCGCCATGCCCTCGCATGCCTTCGGGTTCTATAACCTGGTCGGTGCCGGCGCGTGGGTGTGTCTCTGCGTGGGTGCCGGATGGCTGTTCGGCAACGTGCCGATCGTGAGGGAGAACTTCTCGCTGGTCACGATCGGCATCGTTTTCGTGTCGATCCTGCCGATCGTCATTGGGTACATACGGAACAAGTCTGCCAAGAGGTCCGGCTGAAGCCGGACACTACGTACGTTCAGCGTGGATCGCGATGTTCGTCAGCAGCGATCTCCGTGTCGATCGTAGTGTCCGGCTTTCAGCCGGACCGTGATGTTCGTCGGCGGTGACCTCCGTGTCGATCGTAGTGTCCGGCTTCAGCCGGACCGTGATGTTCGTCGGTGGTGACCTCCGTGTCGATCGTAGTGTCCGGCTTCAGCCGGACCGCGTCTGCTCGCCCACCCAGGCGAGGTACGCTCCGCTCCCTCCCGCCACGTCGATCACGAGCAACTCGGGCAGCTCGTACGTGTGGAGCTGCCGCACGCGCGCCTCGACCTCCGCCACGCGCTCGCGCGTCGTCTTGATGACCACTTGGCGCTCGCGGTCGGATTCCACCTCGCCTTTCCAGCGGTAGACCGACAGCATCGGGCCGTGCACGTTGACGCACGCGGCCAGGCGCTCGTCGATGAGCGTCCGCGCCAGCGATTCGGCGCGTTCGTCGTCGGGCACTGTGGTCAGAACGAGAACGATGTCGGTTGGAGGCATGCTGTGGGCTTGTACTTTGTAGCGAAGTGTTGTACCTTTTGCCACCGTGGGATCCAAGCGCCGGACACCGAGACCAACGCACCCCGGGCGCCGCCGGCGGATCGTTCAGGTGCTGCTCCTGGTCGGCGCCGTGGTCGTCGTCGTCGACGCCTTGGTCGGCGACCGCGGGCTGCTCGCCATGCTCCGCGCGCGTCGTGAATACGACCGGGCGGCCGCGGCCACGGCCCGTCAGCGCACCGACAACGCACGTCTGCGCGAGCAAGCGCGGCGCCTGCGCGAAGACCCGGCGGCGATCGAGGAGATCGCACGCCGCGATCTCGGACTCATCAGACCGGGCGAGAAGGTGTTCATCATCAAGGACATCCCGCCCCCGCAGCGCTGACGCCAACCCGCCGGCTTCTCGCGCGAAGCGACCGGAACCGCCGACACACTATACCCAAGAAAACCGGCGCCCTCCACGGTAGACTAGGGCGCCATGCGCGGCCTGGCCCCACCCCTGACGGTCTGTTTCGTCACCGTCTTCTGCCTTGCCCTGGTCGATCCTGTGGGCGCGGCCGACAGGCCCTGGCAGACCGGCACCTGGACCGATGTCAGCGTCAAGCGTCAGATTTTCGACTTCGGCCCCGGCTCGAGCCCGTTCGGGCAGCCGGGCGGTGCGCCCACTATGCGGGCCATGGCCGACGTTCGCGTCTTTGTGATTGAAACCGACGAGCTTCGAATCGAGATTCAGGACGTCGTGGGCATCGGCCGCCGGTCGGTCGATGCGGAGATCGGCGAAGCCGTCACGTTCGCGCTCGACAAGAACACGATCTACATCAAGGGCACCAACGGCATCGAGCACAAGCTGCGGGTTACGAAGAAGACTGACACACGGGGGCGAAGCCGAATCCGCGGGCGCGCAGAGCGGGAATGAGTCGCGCCGTCGCATCGACTGTCTGGCGCTGATCCTTGCGAGGCGCCGATTCGTCGCCGTCGTGCATGACGATGATGTCGCCGGCCGAGACACGATCTGCAAGCCGTTTGACGATGCTGTCCGCCGTGCGGGCGCGAAACCAGTTCCAGTCCCACAGCATCCAGCCCCAGCCGATCAGCTGATAGTCGACGTGGCGCAGGCCCGCGTACATCTCGCCCCCGCGCCACCCGGCGTGAGGCCGAAACGCGCGGCAGGGCCGCGCGCCCGCCAGCTGCTCGATACGATCCGCAGCGTCTGTGAGCGTCCGCGCCAGTGCCGATGGTGAGAACAGCATGTAGCGGCGGGTCGCCGAGTGCAACGCGACCGCGTGTCCCTCGGCAAACATCCGCCGGATCAGCGGCGCCGTCTCCTCGGTCACATGACGGTCGATCAGGAAGAACGTTGCACGCGCCCCTTCGCGCGCCAGCACGTCCAGTAAATCCGGCGTCGTCGCCGGATTGGGACCATCGTCATAGGTGAGATACACCGTGGGAGGGTCGCCGCGCGGCATGTGCCACACGGCGCGATCCCCGGCCATGGCATCGAGGATGAACGGCGCGGGAGCGGTGTGGGCCAGCGCGACGATGCCCATCCCCACCAGCACGACAATCCACATCAGGTCCACCTCGGTCACCTATCGTATTGTACGGATGAGCGACGCCAGCGAGCGTGCGCGGCGCACAAAAAAGAGCGGGGGGCCGAAGCCCCCCGCTCTCTTGTCGTCCTGACCCGTCCGCCTGAAGGCGGACACTACAGACGAGAAACCCCGCTAGAAGTCGAACGTCGCGCTGACCTTGAAGAAGCGCGCCTGCAGGATGTTGTTGGGGGCCCACAGGTTGTTCACCGCGTTGTCGGCGCCGATGCCGGGTGCCTTGGTGAACGCGGTGCTCCGGCCGAGGACCGTGTTGTCGTTAAACACGTTGAAGATGTCGATGTTCACCGTCGTCCGCGTCCGCCCGAACCGCAGAATCCGGCCCACCCGCAGGTCGAGCTGGTTCTGCCGCTTGTCATACCTCGTGCCCGGCTTGATGAGCGCCACCGTCTTGTTGCTGGCGTTAGAGATGTTCACGGTACCGATGCCGTCGCCGTGCGCCGGATTGACCGTCGAGAGGTCCGAGAACGCCAGGTTGGCGAACTCGGCGTTCGGCATCTGGTAGGTCGCCAGCAGCTCGTTCCCCGGGATGCTCTGGAACGTCCCAGCCACCTGGATGTTCTGCAGCACCTGACCCAGGGTCGCCGGTAGCCTCTCGTACCGCGGCAGCGTGTACGCGCTCACCAGCTTGAACTGCGTGCGGAACGGCTCGGTCCGGTTGCAGAACGCCTGGGGGTTGTTCCCCAGCGTCTCGGGCAGCAACGCCGACACCTCGCAGTCGTCCTGGGTCCGCCGACCCGTGCTGGTGCCGCCCTGCAGCAGCAGCCCGTTCTGGAGCCGCGCGTTCACGCTGATGTCCACGCCGTTCCAGTGGTCGATTCGCTTGCCGTAGTCGTCCGTAAACACCGCCCGGTTCACCGCCGTGGTGGTCGCGAGGGCCGTCGTCTTCCGATCGACATACCCGCTGACCCGTTGCCCGCCGCCGCCCGGCAAGCGGCTATCGACCGGCGTCACGATGCTGAAGCTGTCGAAGTCGGCCGGCCCGATGGGCAGCCCCGTCAACGGGCTAATCGCCACATTGTCGGTCGCCGTGAAGTTCCCGTACCAGCGCCGGAAGAACGAGACATCCACCGACACCCGCGGGATGATCTCGCGCTGCACGCCCGCCGAGAACTCCCAGTTGTAGCTGCGCTTGTCCCAGCCCCGCCGCACGTTGAAGTCGGTCAACCCCGACGGGTTCTCCGCCGTGGCGCCCGGGATGGCCGTGCTGCCGCTCGCGAAGCTCGCGTTACCGGTGTTGGTGCACTCGGGTTGCTTCGCCGTGTTCATCAAGTCGCAGTCCACGACTCTATTCCCGTTCCCATCGGCCCACGTCCGGCTGTTGCTGTTCGTCAGCCGCCCGATCGGGTTGGCGCTCCCCGGCAGGCCGCCCAGTGCCTGCCCCGCGATGTACTTATTGAGGGTGACCTTGACCGCCGTCTTGCCGTCCCCCTGCAGGTCGTAGGAGGCGCCCGCCCGCGGCGTCACATCCTTCCAGTCCACCGTCTTCAGAATCCCCGGGAAGTGCGTCGCGGGCCGGCCAATCGTCGAGGCCGTGAGCGTCTGCCCCGGCACCTCGCTCGTATACCAGTCGAACCGCACGCCGCCGTTCAGCGTCAGCCGGTCCAGCGTCCACCGGTCCTGCACGAAGAGCCCCAGGTCGTGGTTCTGATCGTTCTTGAACGTCCACGGCGTGTGCCACACCGTCACCTGGTCAAAGACCGGCGTGTCGTTGTTCACCCCGGTGTTGTTGAGCCGATACCGGACCGGCCGGTTCAACGCGTCGAGCGTCGGCAGGTGCGGGGTGCTCGTGACGAACCCAAACGAGTCCTGGCCGCCCACCTTGAAGGCGTGCGCGCCCGTGATGTACGACACGGCCCACCGGTAGGTGTAATTCGGCACCCAGTTGTTGTTGAACGTCCCGGCCGGCCCGTGGAACTGCAAGCCGTTGGGCACCCCCTGCGCGTTCCCGGTCGTCTGGGTGTAGCCAATCATGCTCTGATACGTGAGCGGGTTAAACACGCGCGGATCGACCGAGCCCCCCTGGTCGGTCGTCCGCAGCTCCATGTTGCCCCACCGCTCGGTCCGGTGCAGCGCCACGACCTCAATGAGGATCCGGCTCGTCAGCGGCGACCACCACTCGCCGTGCATCAGCTGCTGCACGGGGAAGCGCCGGTCGTTGGCCGCTTCGGGCGACGTCGTCGCGCTGACGCCGTTCGGGCAGCGGCAGTAGTACTGCTGGTCCCACGTCCCGGCGAACTTGTTCTTCGGGTCCATCTGCCACGTCAGCCGGATCTGGCTGTCCCACCAGTCGCCGTGCTGGCTGAGCGCCGGCCGGTTCGCGTTGGGCACGTACGTGTGGACGAGGGGGAGGAACTCGTTCTGGTTGTAAAACATCCCGGCCGCGTAGTTCTGCGCGCCGTTGTTGCGGTACGTGTAGTAGTACCACAGCTTGTCCTGCAGAATCGGCCCGCCCACGCCGGGATTGATGTCCCAGTTCTTCTTGTACCGGTTGACCCGCGTCAGTCCCTGGTTCTTCAGGTCTTGCGTGAAGTTGCTCGCTCCCTGACTCTCGGTGGCCCCGGTCGCGAAGAGCGAGCCGCGGATCGTGTTGCCCCCATCCCGCGGGATGAAGTTGATGCTCACGCCGCCGACCTGCCGCTCGGCCGACGCCGCCGAGCTGTCAATCGCCACTTCCTGCGCGGCCGACGTGTTCGGCACGCTGCCGCCGATGTTGCCCCCGCCGGTCTGCAGCGTCATCACGTTGAGCCCGTTCTGCAGCACGCGCTGATCCCCGGTCGTGCTCCCGTGCGCCGTCAAGCTCCCCATCGTGTCGCCGAGCGCGCCGCCCACATCGCGGCTGCTCGAGTTGACCCCAGGCACCAGCACCCCAAGCGTGTAATACATCCGCCCGGTCGGCAGCGCGTCGATGACTTCTTTCGACATCACGCGTTCCTTGGTCGTGCTCTGCAGGTCCACCACCGGCGTTTCACCGCTCACCGTCACCGTCTCTTCAATCGCACCAACGCGCAAATCGGCGTTGATCGTGAAGACGCCCGTCCCCGACACTTCAATGCCCTCGCGCTTGAAGGTGTTGAACCCGGGCAGCGTCGCCGTCACCGCGTAGGTGCCGGGCCGCAGATCGACCAGCCGGTACTGGCCCGTCCCATCGGTCACCGTCTCGCGCACGCGCTCAATCAACGCCGGGCTCGCCACTTGTACGGTCACGCCGGGCAGCACCGCGCCCGACGTATCCTTCACCACGCCCGTGAGGGTGCCGCCCTGCGCGAACACCGCCGTGGGCAGCAGCACGAGACACGTAAGAACACCCAAACCCTTCAATAATCCCCGCATAATCTGCCTCCTTGCAAAGGCTTGCGGTTCCGAACGACCCCACCCGCTGGGCGAAAGCTCTCGTTACAGAGCATGAAACTACGTCTCACGGGCTGGCCGATCTATCGGGAAGGCGCCTTACGAGATAGGGATAATCCCTATACGAGCGGAAGATTCCAGAACGTTGGATTTGAGGAGGTCAGGCGTCGTACAACCACCCTTGCAGGATCGCGTACCGGACGATATCGATTCGGCCATTGAGGCCCAATTTCCGCATCGCATTCGCTTTGTGGGCCTCGATGGTCTTCACACTCAATGCCAGCTGAGCCGCGATCTCTTTGTTGCTATAGCCATTGGCGATCAGCCGCAGCACGTTCGATTCCCGTTCGTTCACGGTCCCACGCGGGCGGGCCGGGTCCGCGTGCTTCGCCAGCAGTCCTGCCGTGACGCGCCCGGTCATCGTCGAGTCCAGATACTGGCCGCCTGCCGCGACGGCGCGAATGGCCTGCAGCAATTCCGCCGGGGCACTCTGCTTCAAGACGTACCCCGAGACGCCCGCGCGCAGCAGTTCCTGCAGGTAGCCGTCCTCGTCGTGCCGCGTCAGGGCGACGATGGCCGCGCGCGGCTGCAGCCGTTTCAGCGTTCGGGTGGCGACCAGACCGTTTGTCCCAGGCATCGAGATGTCCATGACGACGACGTCCGGTTCCACGTCCTGTGCCTGCTGGATGGCCGCGTTCCCGTCGCTCGCCTCGCCCACGACGTTCATGTCTGGCTGACTGTCGATCAAGAGCTTCAGCCCCTGTCGCACCGCCACGTGATCGTCAGCCAGTAGAATCCGGAGGGGACCGGCCATCTCAGGCAAGGGCTCGATCGGTGGCCGGCGTCGGCATGGGCACGCGCACAAGAATCGTCGTGCCCCGGCCCGGGGCCGATTCGACCTGCACGGTCGCCGCAACCAAGCCGGCCCGCTCTCGCATTCCCAGCAACCCGAGCCCTTGGCCGGCTACGCTCACATCGCCACGTTCGAATCCCACGCCATCGTCTTCGACGGCAAGGGAGACATGATCGCTCGACTGACCGAGGATGACGTCCACGTGCGTCGCTCTCGCGTGCTTGGCGACGTTGGTGAGCGCTTCCTGTGTGATCCGGTAGAGCGTCGACTTGATCTTCGACGTCAAGCGACCGTCGCTCATCTCGCCCGCGTGCAGCTCGACGGGGATGCCGAAGTGGGCCGACCAGTTCTGCACGTACTTGGCCAGCACCACTCGCAGGTCGAGCCCCTCGTGCGCTGTCGGCCTCAGCTCGAACACGAGAAAATCAATGTCCTGATCGAGCTGTGTGGCAATGGCCTCTAACGCTTCAACACGCCTGTGCAGTTCGGCGTGCCCACCGCACTCGGCCTTGATCCGTGCCGTCTGCAATTTCAAGGCGGTCAGATCCTGACCGCATTGATCGTGCACCTCGCGCGCGATGCGCCGGCGTTCTTCTTCCTCAGCGTAGACAAGGCGGTTGAGCAACTGGAGGCGTACCTGCTCGGCACGCTGCCGCTCGCCGATCTCTATGCGAAGCAGTTCGGTCGTCCGTGCCAGCTCCTGGCTAACTGCAAGAGCAGGCGCTGGATGCGGGTCGGAGGAGTCCAGAGGCGCCACTCGGCGTACGCGCCACGGCCGCGCGACATAGGAGCGTATCTTTCTTGGGACGAGGCGGTACATTTCCTCCATCTCCGGTTCCCCTAGCCTGGTCCGGATTCCCGAGGGGTGTGGCCGGGAGACACCGTGCCACGAGCCGGCCTTTGCGTCAAGCTTTTTTCACAACTGCGCCGAGTTGAGACTCATTCAAGGGAAAATCCTGCCGGACCGGGGTCACAGCAGCGTCCCCCGGAGCACCACCAGTCCGACGCTGAAGTAGATGACCAGCCCTGTCACGTCAACCAGCGTGGCGACAAACGGCGCGGAGGACGCCGCCGGGTCGAACCCCAGCCGTCGCAACAGGAACGGGAGCAGCGACCCGACGAGCGTGCCCCAGAGCACGACGCCGACGAGTGTGGTGGCGACGGTGACCGCGATGAGCAGCCAGTGAGGGCCGTAGATGCTCGAAAAGCTCGACCAGACCGCAATACGCAGGAAGCCTATCGATCCCAGAATGCCGCCGAGCGCGAGTCCCGCGGCGAGTTCGCGACGCATCACGCGCCACCAGTCGCGCAGCTGCACTTCGCCGAGCGCGATCGCTCTAATCACCAGCGTGCACGCCTGCGAGCCCGAATTGCCGCCGCTCGAGATGATGAGCGGGACGAACAACGCCAGCACGACCGCGCGCGCGATTTCCTCCTCGAAGAAGCCCATGGCGGTCGCCGTGAGCATCTCCCCCAGGAAGAGCGCCGTCAGCCACCCCGCGCGTTTCTGAATCATGCGGACGAAGGGGACGTTCATGTACGGCTCGTCGAGCGCTTCCGACCCGCCGATTCGCTGAATCTCCTTGGTCGCCGCGGCTTCGGCCACGTCGAGCACGTCGTCGATGGTCACGATGCCGATGAGCACGCCGGCCGAATCGGTCACAGGGAGCGCGAAGAGATCTTCGCGGCGGAAGATCGCCACCGCCGTGTGTTGGTCGTCGGTGGCCTTGAGCGCCACGACATGCCGGTCCATCAATTCCGCAACCGTGCGGTTCGGGGCGGCTAACAGTATTTCTCGGATGCGGACATCGTCGACGAGCACGCCGCGATCGTCCACGACGTAGAGGACGTTCAGCGTTTCGCTGTCGTGCCCGTGCTCGCGCACGTAGTCGAGCACCTGCTGCAGCGTCCAGTGCTCGCGGACCGCGATGTAGTCGGGGGTCATCAGCCGGCCGATCGAGTCCTCGGGGTAGCCGAGCAGCGTCACGGCCACGGCGCGCTCTTCGGGCGTGAGCAGCGCCAGCAGTTGCTGCGTGACGCTCGCCGGCAGCTCCTCCAGGAACATCGTGCGGTCGTCGGGCGACATGTTGTTCAAGAGCGCCGCGACGTCCTCCTGCGCCATCGCCTTGACGAGCGCTTCCTGCGCCTCGCGCGACAAGTACTCGAAGGTGGCCGCCGCCGTCTGCCGCGGCAGCGTCCGGAAGATCACGACCTGATCCTCGGCCGACAGGTCTGTCAGGACGCCCGCCAAATCGCTCGCCGGACGGTTTCGTACCATGTCCCGCAGCCGCGTGAAGTCGCGCTGGTGGACGACGGCGGCGAGCTCGTCAGCAGGACGCGCAGCCTGGCGCACCAGGTCGAGCGCCGTGTCGCGCGGCGGGCCGGGAGTGTTCAATTGTTCTTCCATATGTGTAAGTGCGGCGCGGACCACGTCGCGGTGATGCACGTGTGGGCCGATGACGTTGACGGCGTCCAACCAGAGCGCGTGAATCAGATGGAGATCGTCGGTCTTGAGCGTCGGAGCGTGGGCCCCAAGGTGATAGACGGCCGTGCGGCCGCTGCTGTGCTGGATGACCAGCCGGACGTCGAGCGCGGCGGGCTTCGAGGCGCGTTCCCACGCTTCGCCGAGCAGCCGGGCCTGGTCGGCGGCCGAGAGCGTTTCGGATTCGCCGGTGTAGATCTCCGACGACTGGAGTCGAAGGACGGCGTCGACCAGGGCGTCGAACACGTTGGTCGCGGGCACGATCAGCAGGCGCACGGCGCGGGCGTGTCGCTCGGCCAGTCTGACCACGGCGCCGAGCAGCTTCCGTTCCTCGTCGGTGGTGCGGAACTCCGACGACAGGTCGTCGGAGACATCGGTGCCGATCATGCGCACGGTCATCACGACGACGTCGCGGTCGCCGGCGGCCGCGAGCGCGTTGCTGAGGTGCGTCAGGACATGGGGCCGTCTGACCGCGACCAGCAGGTTGCCCGGCCGGACCTCCATCTGGTCGAGTCCGATGAACGGTGCCGTCAGCAGCTCGACGTCGGAAAACGAACCGGCGGCCTCAGCCTGCGAGGCGACCCTCCGCTCCGAGACGGCGAGGAGCGCGGTGAGCGCGCCGACGAGCGTCGCGCCGCCCACCGCCGCCGGATCGCCAGTCGCCAGCAGCACGATCGCCGGGACGCCGAGCGCCGCCGCGATGATGAGCAGCCCAAGCGGCCATTCGCGCCCACCGACAGAGACATTGAGGGACACGCGAAACGCGCGCGGTTCGGATCGCCGCACCCGAAAGCGGGCGAGCGCCGCGATCGCGAGAAGCGCCGACGACGCCACGCCGATCGCGTACGCCCTGGCGAGCCATGACAGCTGGCTGCCGCTCACCACAATGATGGCGAGCGCGGCGGTGCTACTGACGTTGATGAGCCGCGTGGGCGTGCCGAACCGTAGATGCGTCACGCGCATCGAGCGCGCCAGTACGCCCTCTTCGGACAACCGTGAGAGCGTCCCTTGGACGCTGACAAGCGCCCGTTGAACGGCCAGCGTCAGAAAGAGCAAGGCGGCGAGCGTCGTGCCCGCCAGAAGCACAAGCCCGATCCAGGCCGGCGCCCGGACAAAGAGCGTCAGCGCGGCGACCGGCGCGTCACGCCACGCCTGACGGCTGGCGGCGGGCACGAGCGCGACGAAGAGAAATCCGGTCGCCGCGATGACGAGCAGCGCGTGGACGTTGAGCAGCCGTGCGGTGTCCCGGAGGTGACGGATTCTGGGCTGCGGGAATTCCGGGGCCACGTGCCCGAGCGCTTCGATGCCTCCCGCCGCGAAGAGGCAGGTGCCGAGGGCAGCCATCAGGCTCGCAACCGACAGGCCGGCGTCGGTCGGCGAGGGAGCGACCAGGGCAGAGAGTCTGCCTTCCGAGGCAAGGGTGGCGACACCCCACGCGACAAGCACGGCACACAGCGCGACGCCGCCGCCAATGACACGCGTCACCCAGGTGGTCGAGAACGTGCGGCCCTGCCGCTGCAGCCACCACACGACGCCAACAAGCGAGACCGCGACGGCTGTGGCGAGGTCTTCGGCCGGGATCGCTCGCGGGAACGGCGCCCCGGGGACCAGCTCTCCCAGGGCCACGACGTAGTGGCCCGCCGCACTGGCGGCCAAGGCGCCAAACAGCAGATGCTCGACCAGGACCGCCGATGCCGCCGCCCTGGCGGCCGCCTGGCCGCACGCCTGCCTGACGGTTCCGTAGAGACCGCCCGGGACAAACAGCGCACAGTTCTCCAGGTCGATCGCTCGGAGCGCCACGCCCAGGAGCACGGCGCACAAGAGGAACCACGGCGCGGTCGGCCCGAGCGCTCCTTCGGCCACCCCCGCGGCAAAGAAGGCGACGGCGCCGATCTCGGCCAGCGCCAGCGCGCCGCCACGCCCGGTGGCGATGCGGGAAAACAGGGTGGTCGTGCCGACGATGACCCTGACGGCTTTGCCGGGTGGGCTCATGGAGTCAGACGCCGCGGCGCGCGGCGCATGATCCTATCGCGCCCGGCGGCTCCCGCGGGAGAAAGATTCGAGCCGCCGGCGATCCGCTATTTGATGAAGAGCATCTCGCGATACGTCGCGAGCGGCCAGATATTGTGCGGCACGATGGCCTCGAGCTCGTCGCCGATCTCGCGCAGGGCGCTCATCGCGGGGACGACGACGTCGCGGAAATGCTTGGCGTGCTGCTCCGCCGAGCCGTGACCCTCGTGGCCCAGCGCCTTCTCGAGCTTATCGGTACGGCCCTTGAACTGGTCGGCAAGCTTCGTCAGCCTGTCCAGCGTCTTACGGCCCTCGACCGACCGCCCGCCCGCCGCCTTGACCGCCGAGACGGCCTGCGCCAGCTGCTTCTGATACTCGAAGGTCGCCGGAAGAATGTAGCGGTTGGCCATCAAGACCATGAGCTGGCCTTCCACGTTGACCGTCTTGTTGTAGGTTTCGACCATGACCTCGTAACGCGCGTGCACCTCGCGCTCGTTGAGCACCTTGTACTTCTCGAAGATGCCGATGACGTCCTTCGCGATGAGGTTGGGGAGCGCCTCGACCGTATTTTTCTGGTTCAAGAGTCCACGCTTGACGGCTTCCTTCTCCCATTCCTTCGCGTAGTTGTTGCCGTTGAAGATGATGCGCTTGTTCTCCTTGATCACCTTCGGCAGCAGATCGGCCACGGCCGCCTCGATGGACTTGCCGGCCGCGGTCGCCTTTTCGAGCTGGGTGGCCATGTAGTCGAGCGATTCGGTCACCGCGACGTTGAGCGCGATATTCGGGTAGGCGATGCTCTGGTTGGACGAGACCGCGCGGAACTCGAACTTGTTCCCGGTAAAGGCGAAGGGGCTCGTGCGGTTCCGATCGCCCGTATCGCGCGGCAGCTTCGGCAGCACCAGCACGCCGGTGTCGAGCACGCCTCCCTGCTTGGACGATTTCGCCCGGCCCTTTTCGATCTGTTCGAAGATGTCGGTGAGCATGTCGCCCAGGAAGATCGAGATGATGGCGGGCGGCGCTTCGTTCGCGCCGAGGCGGTGATCGTTGCCCGCACTGGCGATGCTGGCGCGCAGCAAGCCCTGCCACTTGTTCACGGCTCGAAGCACGGCCGTGCAGAACACGAGAAACTGAAGGTTGTCGTGCGGATTGGTCCCGGGGCTGAGGAGGTTGTGCCCCCGATCGTCGCTCATCGACCAGTTGAGGTGCTTGCCCGAGCCGTTCACGCCGGCGAAGGGCTTTTCGTGGAGCAGGCAGGCGAGGCCGTGCTTGGGTGCGAATCGCCTCATCGTCTCCATCGTCATCATCTGGTGGTCGGTCGCGACGTTGGCATTTTCGAAGATCGGCGCAATCTCGTACTGGCTCGGCGCCACCTCGTTGTGCCGCGTCTTGACGGGCACGCCGATCTTGTAGAGCTCGGTCTCGACGTCCGACATGAATGCCATGGCGCGCTCGGCGATGGCGCCGAAATACTGATCCTCGAGCTCCTGCCCCTTGGGCGGCTTGGCGCCAAAGAGCGTGCGCCCGGCATTGATCAGGTCGGGGCGGGACAGGTAGAACTCACGATCGATGAGAAAGTACTCCTGCTCGGGCCCGCAGGTCGTCACCACGCGTTCGGCGTGCGATCCGAACAGCTTGAGCACCCGCACGGCCTGTGTCGAGATCGCCTCCATCGAGCGCAATAGCGGCGTCTTCTTGTCGAGCGCCTCACCGGTCCAGCTCACGAACGCCGTCGGGATCACCAGCGTCACGGCCCCGCCGAACTTCAGCAGCCACGGCGGGCTCGTCGGGTCCCACGCCGTGTAGCCGCGCGCCTCGAAGGTGGACCGCATGCCACCGGAGGGGAAACTCGACGCGTCAGGCTCGCCCTTGACGAGCTCTTTGCCCGAGAACTCCGCCACGGCCCTACCGTCGCTCGTGGGGGCCAGAAACGAGTCGTGCTTTTCGGCGGTGATGCCGGTGAGCGGCTGGAACCAATGGGTGTAGTGCGTGGCGCCGTGTTCGACCGCCCAATCCTTCAGGGCCGACGCGACGGCATCGGCAACAGACGCGTCGAGCGGCTCGCCGCGGGTGATGGTCCGCCGCAGCGCCTGGTGGACGGTCTTCGGCAGGCGGCGTTCCTGCTCCGCGTCGGTGAACACCAGACTGCCGAACGCGTCAGCGACGCTCGGCACAGGGTCCTTCGTGGTCGACGACCCACGGGTATCTCGACTAGTCTCGCTCAATACGCCCGAACTCATCATGCCCCCCTTTTTCTTCCCTAAGAATCAGCCGCGCATTCTACATCGTGTCCAGTTCACCCGTACGGATCTTGTAGCTGTGCGTGACCGGAATGGCAAACACCCGCCCGTCGCCAATCTCTCCGGTCCTCGCCGCCCGGATGATGGCCTGCACCGCCGCGTCCGCCTCCGAATCGGCGACCACGACCTCGACCTGCATTTTGGGCAGCAGGGTGACGTTGTACTCCTGTCCGCGATAAATCGCCGTATGGCCCTTCTGTTTGCCATGGCCCCGCACTTCGGTCACCGTCATGCCCCCGGCACCAATCTTCTCCAGGGCGTCTTTGACGGCGTCGACTTTGTCGGGCCGCACGATTGCCTTGAGCAGTGTCATTCTCGTGTCCTCCACGTCTCTGGACGTCTTGTCATCAAGCGCCCTGCATACTCGATCCGCCGCCGTGCACGTAGGCTTCCTCTCCGTGTTGCGTCACATCGAGGCCCGTGGACTCATCGGCGGCCTCGACCCGCAGTGGAATGACCAGTCCAATGACCTTCAAGAGGACGAAGCTGACGGCGCCGCTGTAGACGATCGCCGCGCCCACGGCAGTGGCCTGGATGCCGAGCTGCGCCGGGTTGCCGAACAGCAGTCCGTCGGCCAGGCCGTTGAGAGACTTCTGCGCGAACACGCCGGTCAGCAGTGCACCGACCGTGCCACCGACGCCGTGCGCGGCGACCACGTCGAGCGAGTCGTCGAGCGACGTCTTGGCCCGCCACTGGAGTGCAAAATAGCTGGGAACGGCCGCGATCGCCCCGAGGGCAATCGCGCTCATGGGACCGACAAACCCGGCGGCCGGTGTGATCGCGACCAATCCGACCACGATGCCCGTGGCGGCGCCGACCGCCGTGGGCCTGCCGGACCGCGTGTAGTCGAGCAGCGTCCAGACGACCAACGTGCCCATGGGCGCCAGAAATGTGGCCGTGAACGCCAGACCGGCCGAAGGACTGGCGGTGAGGGCGCTGCCGGCGTTGAACCCGAACCAGCCGAACCACAGCAGGCCCGCGCCGAGCAGGACAAAGGGCACGTTGTGCGGCGCGAGTCCCGAGGAGCGGTAGTCGCTCCTCCTCCCGACGCAGATCGCGGCCACCAGCGCGGCGACACCGGCGTTGACATGGACCACCGTCCCGCCGGCAAAATCGAGTGCGCCCATGTCGGCCAGCCATCCGCCGCCCCACACCCAGTGCGCGACCGGGCTGTAGACGAGCAGCGCCCACAGGGTGATGAACACCACATAGGCCGAAAACCGCATGCGCTCGACGATCGCGCCCGAAATCAGGGCCGCGGTGATGATGGCAAACGTGCCCTGATAGCACATGAAGAGATAGTGCGGAATCGTCCCCTGCGCCTCGAGCCCGACGCCCCTCAGGAACAGGCGCGAGGTGTCGCCGATCCAGTTGTTGCCCGGCGCAAACGCCAGGGAGTACCCGGCGACCGCCCAGAGCACGCCGACAAAGCCCAATGAGATGAAGCTCATCATCATCGTGTTGAGCGCGTTTTTCGAACGAACCAGCCCTCCGTAGAAAAACGCCAGAGCCGGCGTCATCAGCAAGACCAGGGCGGTCGCAATCAACATCCACGCGGTGTCGGCTTGATTCATCGTCTCACCTCAGTTGAAGACAGGCGTCGCTCGAGTGGGCCTCGCTCTCGATGGCGCGGGATGCTGAATCAAGACTCACGCCAGCCTGCCACGCCGACTCGGATTGTCGGCCGCAGCATTCTAGGCACAAATTCGTCCGAAACGACATGGACGGGAATGTGGGACGTCCCCACTGTAATCACACTAATGTCGCTGATGATTCATACTGCCGACAATATTGTCTGCCACCAACTCGGGCGACTTCAAGGCGCGGCGGCGGCGCAGGCCCATTGGCCCACGTTGAAGTGCCGATCGCTCGCCATGGGCTTCACGAATGTATGAAGTCTCAAATCAGAAGACATTTATGTTGTTAATCGGCCCACCTTTTCGGGCGACACCCCAACTTCTGCGCGTCCCCTGACGCCGATCCACGTGCGCCAGGGGGGAGCGAAGTAAACTCACCTGATTCTGCATGGTGCAGGCCCCACCGCGCCCCCAATTACCGCCTCGATGGCTGCCAGTGCTCTACTTTGGCGCGGCCCATCTGGCGCTGGCCTTGGCATTTGGCGCCGTGGCGGCCGATCCCCGCGCGTTCTCCGGGTTCTTTTATCACCCGCGGATGCTCGCCGCTGTCCACCTGGTGACGCTTGGCTGGATCAGCTCGTCCATTCTCGGAGCGCTCTACCTCGTCGGGCCGATCGCCCTGCGGCTCTCTCTGCCCGCCCGCCGCGTGGACTACTTCGCCTTCGGGCTGGTGATGACCGGCATCATCGGCATGGTGGCGCACTTCTGGATCGAGGATTACCCGGGCATGGGATGGTCGGCCGCCACGGCTGGCGCCGGCATCATGGTCGTGGGCGGACAGGTCGCCTGGCGGCTTCCTCAGGCCAAGCTTCCCGCGGCCGTCAGTGCGCACATCGCCCTGGCCTTTCTCAACGTCTTTGGCGCCGCGACGATGGGCACGCTCGTCGGATTCGACAAGGCCTATCACTTCCTGCCCGGATATGTGCTGACGAATGTGTTCGCACATGCGCATCTCGCCGCGATCGGCTGGGCATCCATGATGGTGGTCGGCGTGGCGTACCGGCTGTTACCGATGGTGTTGCCCTCCGAGATGCCGAGCGGACCGCGCCTGTGGGCGAGCGCGGTTGCCCTACAGGTCGGCGTCTCAGGGCTCTTCGTGACGCTGCTGCTCCGCCACCGATCCGTGTGGGTGTTCGCGTTGATCGTCGTCACAGGATTTGGCGCGTTTCTGTCTCAGGTCCTCTGGATGCTGCGACGCCCGCGTCCCAAGCCACCCGGTTTACGTACGCCAGACCCTGCCGTTCTGCACGCTGCGGCGTCCGCTGCCTCGTTGGCGATTGCGTCGGCGCTTGGCCTGTATCTGACGATCGCGGCCCCCTCGTCGTTCACGCTCCGCATCGCGGCGGCGTACGGCGTATTCGGCCTCCTCGGGTTTCTTGCGCAGATGGTCGTCGGCATGGAAGGCCGGCTGCTCCCGCTCTTCGCATGGTATTGGGCGTCCGCCAATAGCGACTACAAAGGGCCGATGCCGTCACCCCACAACATGGCGTGGCGCAAAGGACAGTTGCTCGTGTTCGCGCTGTGGTTGTTTGGAGTACCGGCACTGGCCGGCGGGCTGGCCTTCGACGCCGTCCCGCTCATCGGCGCGGCTGCCTGGTGTTTGTTAACGGCGACCGTCCTTGACAGCCTCAACGTCGGGAGAATCCTCCGGCACGCATTTCGAACGCCTCATCACGGTTGAATCAGCGCCGCCCGACGTCCAGCACCTTGATCGCGCCGTCCGGGCGCAGCTTGATGTTGGCCGGCTTGAGATCGCGATGCACGACGCCCTGGAACTATCAAACTGTGGCCGTTGTGGGACCGGGCGAATTCCTCAGCCTGCCGGAGGTTGGACGACTGGCAAGGAAACTCGTTCGAGGCTGACGCAGGTCGCCGCCTCAACACCCGCGCAGGATACACACCGGCTGTCGTTGGGATGATGGAATGTCCACGAGCTCGAACTTGCGGCTCTCGTAGGTCAGTTCGTCGAGGATCCAGATCGCGCGGTCGTCCACCCGCAGCACGCCGAGCGCGTGGGTCTGAACGGTGACGCCGTCGAGCGCATTCCCAACACTCACGCCGACCTTCATCAGAGACGCGCCGTTGCCTGACGCCGCCGCCACGATCCAGCCTTTGACAAGCGTATTCCCCGTGTCGTCGAAGTTGGTGTAATCCTTTTGGGCTGCGAAGTAGTACCAGTCGTTCTCACCGTGGCGGTGCCGCCACATGTTGTCGAGGTCAACGGGGGTGCGCGCCCGTTGACTCGCGGAAGGCACAAACCTGCCTGTCGCCGAGGCCTCAACGCGTTCGGCCTCGAGCGCCTGGACCAATTGGACGACCAGACTCCCGACGCGACGGCTCGACGGATCCGGCAGGTGCTGGACGGTTTCAACCCGCTCGACCATCACCCGGCCCATGACGGCAATCCCGATGAAATCCGTCGGCCGACGAGATCGAGCGTTCGCCGGCGCGTCCGTACGGAATCCTTCCTGGTCGGTACAGGCAGAGGCGTCGTCCACGACGGCTGAGCCTTCAAGATTCAAGATTCGCGAGGTGACGTTGGCATCGAACGGGACGATGGTCCAGCCCGCCCGCGGCAGGCTCGTGGCCTCGCTGGTCAGTTTCAGGGGGACCCCGACCTCGGCCTTTTCATCGTCGGTCAGCGATCTCCAGGCGCCTTGACTGCGTCGCGCGATTGGCAGCAGCATGCCACCTTCACAGACGACACCGACAGCAACCCTTGCGGTCGCCTGTCCAGCTGCCGGCGCGGCACCACTCCCCTGCTCGCGCGCAAGCACACCCACGGTGGTCAGCGCAATCGCCAGCGCGGCGGCGCAGATCTTCTGGATAGTGGCCACGCGCGAAATTATAGCTCCGGATAAAATGTTGTAGTGTCCGCCTTCAGGCGGACCGCCAACTGGTCCGGCCAAGGAGCCTGTGAAACAATCATACGCCTGTCGCGTCTCATGATGGTTGCGACCCGATCGAAATCGTACTACCCTGCACGCATGAGCGACCACACCGATCCGATGTTGCCCGGGTTGCCGCCGCCGACTCCGGGCTCGCAGGACCCTGCCGACACGCCGCCGCGCTACGAGACGGCGAACCGGATACAGATCGAATTGACGCCGACCAACCTCGAGACGCTGCTGCCAGCGGTCATCACGAGGCCTCGCGAGTCGACCACGAAGCCTGTTCCGACTATGTGCGGAATGCCATCGTTCGCGCCGAATCTGAGTCTGGATGGCACGGCAAGCGATTCGAGTGCCACGACGCTCTTCAAGACTACGGCTGCCGTTTCAGACAGTTCCATAAGACAGGCTCTGGTGGGCGTCAGCGCCGATACGCTCAAGCAACTTCATTCTCCGATACTCTCCAACACGCGATCCACGAACTCGTCCTCAAGAAACATGCCGGCCGCAATCAGTTCTTGGACCACAGGCCGCGCTCGATCGACGTGGAGGCTCTTCTTCGCACGCAGGACGACGCCGAGCGATCCGATGACAGAAACTCCATGAGCCACAGCACAACGCCGAGCCGCACGATCGTCGAGCGCCGCCCATCTTGGAGCGCCGACGCTGTGCGCGATGACCTGCGACTCACCGAGCCCAAGATCCCAGTGCTCGATGCTCGCGACGACCGTAACGTTGTCGACTCTGTACCTCTCTGCCCACTTCAGCGCGGTGGCGGCACTCCGGTCTTTCTGTTGACCGGCGCGGACTTCTTCGATGACGGCGTTCGGAATCAGGATTGCGGGGGCGAGGCGCTCGATCAAATCGAGCCGACCGATACGCGAAAACAGAATGAGCGGTGAGGCGTTGACGACCCACGCCTCACTCACGATGGATCTCGTCCTGTAGTTCCTCGGCCGTCACCTGCACAACCGGTATGCGCCGATGCGAGAGTTCGTCGATGAACTCCGCACGACTCGTGCCGGCGACCTCGGCAGCTTTCGACTGGGAGAGCTCGCCGTGCGAGTACCACAGAAGCGCCGCGGCAACGCGCATCTCTTTCACGAACTCGGTCGGCGACAGGCGAAGCGCTGAGAGCGCGCCTTCCGGCAGGTCGAACGTTATCGTAGGCATTGTCTTGGCCTCTCCACCATCAGAATACCGCGGCGGCGGCTGGGCGCAAACAGATGGGGTCGGTACGCGCAACGGGGCGCCGAAGCGCCCCGTGAGGTTCTACCGATTGTCAGCCATTTGTCAGCCGACGATCAAAATGTTGGTTGCGGGGGCGGGATTTGAACCCGCGACCTTTGGGTTATGAGCCCAACGAGCTACCGGACTGCTCCACCCCGCGTCACTGAAGGACCCTAATGGTAGCATAGCGACCGAGTCAGATGAAGCGTCTTGCAGCCGTCGCGATCCTTGCGGCGATCCTTGGTCCGGCTGAAGCCGGACACTACGTACGACACGGTCCGGCTGAAGCCGGACACTACGTCCCCCGCGACATCCCCCGCGACATCCCCCACGACATCCCACACGACGTCCCACACGACGTCCCACACGACGTCCTCCACTACATTCTTCACGCGCAACAGCAAGACGACGACGCCGCCCCGCGGAACAGCGCGCCGCTGACGTTGCTGCAAATCAACGACGTCTACTCCACGCTGCCCGTGGACGGATTGGGCGGTCTCGCGCGTGTGGCCACCCTCAAACAGCAGCTGGTCGCCGCAGGCCGCACGCCGCTGCTCGTTCTCGCGGGCGACTTCTTGTCGCCCTCGGTGTCCTCGAGCGTCTTCAAGGGCGAGCAGATGATCGCGGCCCTTAACGCCGCGGGCCTGGACCTGGCGACGCTCGGCAACCACGAATTCGACTTCGGCAAAGACGTGCTGCTCCGGCGGATGTCGGAGGCACGGTGGCAGTGGGTGGTCTCCAACGTCATCGATCGCACGACGGGGAGGCCCGTCGGCGGCGCCGTACCCTACGTCGTGCGCACCGTCGGACGCCTGAAGGTCGGCTTCATCGGCTTGTGTTTGACGACGAGCGAAATCAGCCGAGGCAACTTGACCGGCCTCCGCCTGGTCGAACCGTTCGCGGCCGCCGCGCAGTACCTGCCGATCCTCACACGCCAGGGCGCCAACGTCATCGTCGCCATCACGCACCTGACGTTTGCCGACGACCGCGAGCTGGTGCGGCGCTTTCCGGAGATCGATCTCATCATCGGCGGCCACGAGCATGCGCCGCTGACCGTGACCGAGAACCGCACGCTCATCAGCAAGGCCGGATCGGACGCCCGATGGGTCGCGCGAATCGATGTAGACCGACGCCCTAACGGCGCGGTCGAGCGATTCTTCGAGCTCGTCCCAATTACGAGCGCGCTCGCCGACGAGCCGCGGACGGCCGAAGTGGTCAGGTCCTTCGAAGACAGGCTGAGCACAGACCTCGAGGTCGTCGTCGGCACCTCAAGTGTTCCGCTCGATGCCGAAGACATGTGGGTGCGGACGTCGGAGACCAACCTCGGCGATTTCGTGGCCGACGCCGTCAGGGCCGACGCCGAGACCGACGTCGCCATCGTGAACGCCGGCGGCATTCGGGGCGATCGCGTCTATCCACCCGGCCCGCTCACGCGCCGCACGCTTATCGAAATTCACACGTTCGGCAACATCATCTGCACGGTGGCCTTGAGTGGCCGCGTGCTGATCGAGGCGCTCAATCACGGTGTCTCCAGACTGCCGGCCGCATCCGGCCAGTTCCCGCAGATTTCCGGGTTGACGATGACGGTCGATCCGCGCGGGCCGCCAGGGGATCGCGTGCGCGCTGTGCGGGTCGGCGGCCAGAGGCTCGACCTCAACAGGACGTACAGCGTGGCGATTCCGGATTATCTGCTCAAGGGAGGCGACGGCTACACGGTGTTTGCAGAACAGCGTGTGCTTGTCGATCCGGAGGCGGGCCACCTGATGCTCGACGCGCTGGAGAAGTACGTCGCGATGCGAGGCAGCATCGGCCCCGCGATTGACGGGCGCATCACGATGGTGCGGTAGACGGGTCCGCCTAAAGGCGGACACTACGACTTCGGAGCCGCGCGGAGGCGCGCCCAGTACAGGCGGATCAGGAACAGCAGACCCACGACGACGGCGTACCTCTGCGGACGGCTGATGTCGGCCTTGACCAGCCACCAGTAGTGGACGACACCGGCCACGGCGGACACGTATACGAGCCGGTGCAGCGCCTGCCATCGACGGCCGCCGAGGCGACGGATCATGCCGGCCGTCGAAGTGGCGGCGAGCGGAACCATCGAGATAAACGCCGCAGATCCGACCGTGATGAACGGTCGTTTATAGACGTCGAGCGCCACCGACACCGCGAGGCCCCACGCGGTCGTCCACGACACGACGGTCGCCAGGGACACGCCGTCGGGAAATTCGAGCCCGGCAAAGCGATCGAGGATGACGTACGTCATCAGATGCAGCGTGCCGTAGAAGAACGCATAGAGCCCGGCCATCCGCCGGAACCGAATGACCGTATGCCAACCGCTCAGCCGACGCAGCGGCGTCAGCGACAGCGTGATACAGAGGAACCGGAGCGTCCAGACGCCTGTCTCGTTGGTGACGTCGCTGAGGGGATTCGCGCTGAGGTTGCCGGTGACCACCGCCCAGACGAGGTAGGCCGCCGGCCCGAGGCCCGCGAGAAACGCCGTGGGCTTGAGCACCCACCGCGCCAACTGATGCTCGGTCACGTGCTGGCTAGAAGTCTCTCTTGAGATCCATGCCGCTGTAGAGGCTCGCCACCTGGGCGGCGTAGCCGTTGAAGGGCAGCGTCTTGCGCATGAAGAACTCAGGGAGTCGGCGCTCGGTGGCTTGGGTCCAGCGCGGGTGATCCACCGCCGGGTTCACGTTCGCGTAGAACCCGTACTCGTTCGGCTCAGCGATCTGCCAGACCGTGACCGGCTGCTGAGCGACAAAACGGATCTTGACGATGGACTTGATGCTCTTGAAACCGTACTTCCAGGGCACAACCAGCCGGATGGGCGCCCCATTCTGGTTCGGCAGGACTTCTCCATAGAGGCCGACGGCCAGAATGGTCAGCGGATGCAGGGCTTCGTCCATCCGCAGCGCTTCGAGATACGGCCACTCAAGCACCGAACGGGTCACGCCCGGCATCTGCCTCTGGTCGTTGAGCGTGGTGAACTCGACGAACCTGGCCCTCGACGTCGGCTCGCACTTCCTGATGAAATCGGCCAGCGGGAAGCCGACCCACGGAATCACCATCGACCACGCTTCGACGCAGCGGAGCCGGTAAATGCGATCCTCGAGCGTCTGGCCTTTCAGGATGTCTTCGACGTTCATGACGCCCGGCTTGCCACATTCGCCTTCGACGGCGACCGACCATGGCGAGGGCTTCAGGCTCTTTGCGTAGTACGCCGGCGAGTCCTTATCGAGCCCGAACTCGACGAAGTTGTTGTACGTCGTGATCTGCTGCCACGAGTTCTGCGGCTCCGTGGTGCTGAGCGGACTGCTTCTGACATTCTCAAACCGGCGGCCGTGGGGAGCTGCCTGCGCCCGCTGCGCGTGCACGGTGCCCGTCCCCAGCACGCCGGCAGCCGCCGCGGCGGCCGTCACGGCGGCCGTGCGCATAAACGCACGGCGATCCAGGTAGACCCTCTTGTCGGTGATCTCTGAGCTCGGAATGTCCGGGGCGCGCTTGATCAACATGTGGCCAGACCTTAGAGCGAGTTGCCGAAAGTCTCAAGTTTGAAGCCTGAAGTTTGCCACCCTTGAGCCTTGAGACTTACTGCCTGCTCTCATCGCACGTCCTTCAGTATATGTCCCCTCTAACTCACGTCTCTCCAATTCTTTCCGGCCGCAAGCGCTCTGACAAAGCACTCCCTGGCGCGGGCGTAGGCGCTCGACAGCGCACCGATCGAAACCGGGCGGCGAAGCTCCTGGTCCTTGGGGCAGAGAGCGCCCGGCCGCGTCGGGAATGGCTGGGGCGCCTGCGGGCCGACCGCCTCGCGGACGACGGCGTTCTCATCGGCGAAGTGGATCGCCGCACCCTCACGCACCCAGGCCGGCCGGCGGGCGAGCACGCCGTCGGTCAGCGCGTGCACGAGCTGATGGCGGATCGTGCGATCGAGGACGCCGCGCTCGCGCAGCACGGCAAGCGGCAACAGGTGCAGTTCCCCATCGATCACAGCGTCGGAGGCAAACCACGGCTGGCCGGTCGCACGCTCGTAGTCGTCAGTCGTCGGATGGACCCGCACCGTGAGGCGCGCAGGAGGCGGCACACCGAGCGTTCGGGCAAGCTCATCGCGAGCCGCCGATGCCACGCGGCCGATCGCATCCCGCTCCCCCTGCTCTTCGTCTGGCAGCCACACCACCGTTTCGCGGGACGCGTCGAGGGCCGCACCGGCCGGCGCGGGCGCCGCCGCGACGCGAGGCGGCTCGGGCCTCGCCAAGACGCCACGCGAGCCCAGCGCTCCGATCGTCAGGCCCGGAAAATACTTCGCCAGAATCGCTTCGGCGCTCTTGCCGTTAACGGCTAGATGCGTCGAACCAATGACGCACAGCCCCACGCCATGGCCAGATCCGTGGCCGCTGAAGCGATACACCGCCGACTGCCGGCCAAGCTCGAACGCCGTGCTCTTGATGTACTGCCAGCCGAGCGTGCGCCCGACGGCCAGGCGCAGGTCCTGTCCGGAGATTTCGTCAGGCTTCAAGCCGTCGACCTTGATCCTGGCCACGCGGCCCGAGCTGTTCCGCGAGAGCACCCGCAGCTCTCGCAGCCGATCGCCGCGGAAGCCCGCGGCCCGCAGGGCACGAAGCACATCGGCCTCGCCGAGGCTGGCCTCCCATGCCGGCTCGCCCTCACACGCGTCGTCGGCGCGCGAGGGCAGGTGCAGCGGATCGTCTGCTCCCGGCCACACGCCGGACGGCACTTCGGTACGCCCCCCGCAGGACGCCGAGTAGAACACCGACGCGGGAACACCGTCGTGCATGAGCACCTGGCCGGCAGTCGCCTGCGCCGCTCGCTCGGTGGCGGGCGTCGGCGCACGAACGACCTGACAGTGCGTCTGATCGCAGAGATCGAATCCTTCGCTGCGATGACGTCCTGGATTGGCGAGCGCGAAGGTGCGAATGGTGATGGCCAAGGCCTCGAGGGCCGCCGGCCGGCTGTCGCGGGCCGCCTCTCCGGCCAGCACGCGCGCCACGTAGGTTTCAAGCGGCACGGCGCCGACCGTGTAGCCGCCGCCTTGTCGCGCAATGCCGACGCGAAGTTGCGGGCCGGCAGTGTCAATATTTCCAAGGCTTCCAGAGCTTCCAGGCCTGGACTGCGACAGGACGCGCGCGCCCAGGGTGAGGGCGAGGAGGATCGCGAGGATGGGCGTCGTTCTCAATCCGTCAACCCCAGAAACGCCTCCACGTCGCTCCAGATGCGCGGCAGGCTGACCGTCAACTGGTGATCGTCATCGACAAGCGACAAGGTGACGTTGGGGCGCACGCGCGCGAACGCCTCGACCGTTCGATGGTCCACCGCCTGGTCGCGCATCCCCTGAACGATGAGCGCCGGCGCAGAGAACGTCGCCTCGAAGGCATTGTACCGAAGACTGTCTTGGTAGAACGTGAAATTCAGGAGCCGCTCAGTCTTATCGGCGTAATGGAAGAACGGCAACATGCCTCGGAGGCGCCACTCCTCCACCCGCTCCGGCGACAGCAGGTCGTGGCCGGGCTTGGCGAACATGACGGCCGGCGCGAGCAGCACGAGTCGAGCGACGCGTGCGCCGAAGCGCTCCGCCGCCAGAATCGCCAGCGTGCCGCCCAGGCTCGACCCGATGAGCACGACCGGACCGTCGCCCGCCGCCTCGATCTCGCCCCCGATCTGGGCGAGCATCCGTGTGATCGTGAGCGTCGCGAAGTCGGGCTGGTTGAAATCCGGCCGCCGCAGATTGATGCGGTGACGAGCGAAACGCTCGCTAAAATACGAGGCTTTAGTCGAGCGCGGCGAAGAGGTAAAGCCGTGCAGGTAGAAGACGTGGCTGAACGTCACAGAAGGTCCCACAGCACGGATGTTATACTGCCTCGACTGGTCCGGCTAAAGCCGGACACTACAGAGTTCTGGTCCGGCTAAAGCCGGACACTACAGAGTGCAGGTCCGGCTAAAGCCGGACACTACAGAGTGCAGGTCCGGCTGAAGCCGGACACTACAGAGTGCGGGTTCGGCTGAAGCCGGCCACTACACAGTGTACTGATGTTCCTCACCACAGCCAGCCGTCAGGCGCGATCGCTCTTTGAGTTTCTGCGCGGGCTCACGCACACCGCGCACCCGCTCCTCGTACAGATGATCCCGATCCGCCGTTGCAACATCGACTGCGGGTACTGCAACGAATACGACAAGGTGTCGGCGCCGGTGCCGACCGACGTGATGGTGCGACGCATCGACCAGCTGAAGGCGCTCGGCACCTCGGTCGTCGCCTTCAGCGGCGGCGAGCCGATGCTGCATCCCGACCTCGACGATCTGATCGGGCACATTCGCGCCCGGGGGATGATGGCGGGCCTCATCACCAACGGCTACTTCCTCGTGCCGGCGCGCATCAAGGCGCTCAACCGCGCCGGCCTCGACTTCCTGCAGATCAGCATCGACAACGTCACACCCGATGAGGTGTCGAAGAAGAGCCTTCGCATCCTTGACAGGAAACTTCAGGACCTGAAGGCGTACGCCGACTTCGACGTCAACATCAACTCCGTGTTGGGCGGCGGGATCAGAAGCGCTGAGGACGCGCGGACGATTAACACGCGCGCCCGCCAGCTGGGCTTCTCAACCTCGATCGGCATCATTCACGACGAATCGGGACGGTTGAAACCGTTAGCGGCGGCCGAGCGCAAGGTCTACGACGAGGTGTCGGCGGCCATCAACGGTCCCTGGCAGGTCGTGAAGAATCTCTACTCGGGCATTCGCAGCTTCCAGGACAACCTGGCTGACGGACAGCCCAACGAGTGGCGGTGTCGGGCCGGCGCGCGGTATCTCTACGTCTGTGAGGACGGACTCGTTCATTACTGCAGCCAGCAGCGCGGCTACCCCGCCCTGCCGCTCGACTCCTACACGATCGATGACATCCGTCGCGAGTTTGCGACGCCCAAGTCCTGTGCGCCGTACTGCACGGTGGGTTGCGTCCATCGGGTGTCAACGATGGATTTTTGGCGGCGTCCCCAACATGCGGTCGACCGTCGACGGTCGGCGGTCGCCGGTCGGCGGCTCTCCGAGAGGCAGTGACGGTCCTGGCGCGTCGGTCGGCGCCGGCCTGCTACCGGGCGAAGCGTTCGCGTCGGGCGGCCAGCTCGGCTACTCCAACCTCGAGCGCATGCAGGAGCGCGATCTCCCGTTTGTCCGACGGGATGGCCTCCAGATATGCGACGACGCTCGGGCGGGTGATGACGAGCTCGCCGACCCGCATGGGCGCCGACACGTGGCGGACCGGAAGGTCGATCGAGGCGGCGATGGGATTGAGGTGGTGCTGCATGCGATCCGACCGAGGCAAGGGCAGTGCCAGCCGCAGCGTGCGTAAATGGGCGAGATTGTGTCACACGGCGTTACAAACGCTGCGCGTCGCTGACGGAATTGGCGTGAGAGCGACTGACGGACGGCACCGTTGACCTCAGGACCTCGATTGGCTGAACCCGCCCACGCCAAAGCTCCCAGCCCGGCCGACGCCGTCGCTCCTCCGGCAGCGCCCGCCACATCCTTCGGCTCCCGCGCCGCGCGACGCACGCTGGCGGCGTTCACCTATCGCGACTTTCGGGTGCAGTGGTTCGGCGCCTGCACGTCGAGCATCGGCACGTGGACGCAGATGACCGCCCAGAACTGGATGGTCCTGTCGCTGACGGGCTCTCCGTTCTATCTGGGGCTCGACGCGTTCCTGCAGCAGCTGCCGATCATGCTCTTCACGCTCATCGGGGGCGTGCTGGCCGATCGGCGCGATCGCCGGGCGACGCTGCTGACATCCCAGTACATCCAGATGACGACGGCCGTGACGCTGGCGCTGCTCGTCTACTTCGACCTGGTCAGGATCTGGCACATCCTGGCGCTGTCGTTTCTGACGGGCCTCGCGCAGGCGTTCGGGGGTCCGGCCTATCAGGCGCTCATCCCCTCGCTCGTCGACAAGAAGGATCTGCCAAACGCCGTAGCGCTCAACTCGATCCAGTTCAACGTGGCACGCGTGCTCGGGCCGCTGCTCTTCAGCGCCACGATTGCCGTGTTCGCGAACTGGCGCTTCAGCGACGAGCAGGGCATGGCGGCGTGTTTTGCGCTCAACGCCGTGTCGTTTCTCGTCGTCATCTCCACCCTGATGGCGCTGCACGTGAAGCACATTCCGCCGACTGGCGTGCAGTCGATGGGCGACGAGCTCCGCGGCGGCCTGTCGTACGTGCGGCATCACGACAGCCTCGTGGCGCTCAGCGTGCTCGCGGCGGCCACGACGTTTCTGGGCATTGCGGTGCTGACCTTCCTGCCGCTCTTCGCGCAACAGGTATTCCACGAAGGGGCCCAAACCTACAGCCACCTGATGGCGTTTTCTGGCGCCGGCTCCATCGTCGGGGCCCTCATCGTGGCCTGGCTCGGCAAGTTCAGACGGATGGGGCTCACAGCCCTGCTCGTTCAGGCGCTCTACGGAGGCCTGATTCTGCTCTTCGCGGTGTCAAAGGTCCTGTGGGTCAGCGAGATTCTGCTGTTCCTCACCGGCGTGGCGCTGATGGTCGTCTTCTCGACGGTCACCTCGCTCGTGCAGCTCATCGCGCCCAACGAGATGCGCGGACGCGTGATGAGTATCTACATGGTCGCCTTCCGCGGCGGGATGCCGCTCGGCAGTCTCGTCAGCGGCTACCTGGCCACGTTCATGGGTGCACCGGTGGTCATCGGCATCAACGGCGTCCTCCTGATCGTCGTCGCGGGCTACTTCCTGGCCCGCAGCCACGGGGTGCGGGAGGCATGAATCGATGACTGCGGATCGATGATTGCGGATTGATGATCGCGGATTGGTCGCGTAGAATGACGCGACATCATGCCGGTGCTTGAACTGATCACCAGCTCGGGGCTCGGGTCGCTCCTCGGCATGCGTCACGCGCTCGAACCGGATCACCTGGCGGCCGTCTCGACGTTGATCGCGCGAGAGCGTGGCGGATACACGGCCGTGTTCCTCGGCGTGTGCTGGGGACTCGGCCACACGCTGTCGCTGCTGCTGGTCGGCGTGGCGCTCATCCTCCTGCGCGCCCAGATGCCTGCGCAGGTCTCCGATCTGTTCGAGTTCTTCGTCGCCCTGATGCTGGTGGCGCTCGGCGTGCGCGCCGTCAGTCAGGCAGCGCGCCAGGGCGGCGCCGGCCCGACCCACCTGCACCATCACGGCACGCGCGTCCACAGCCATCCCGGTGTACAGGCCCACGTGCATATCGGCCACTGGACGCTGGCACGTCGCCCGCTCCTGGTCGGCGCCGTCCATGGACTGGCCGGCAGCGGCGCGCTGACCGCGCTCGTGCTGACGACGCTTCCGTCGACCGCCGCGAGGCTTGCGTATCTGGCGCTCTTCGGGCTGGGGTCCACTGTCGGGATGGCGGCCTTGTCGGGACTGCTCGGCTGGCCGATCGCGCGCCTGGGCTCGCACCACGCCTTTGCGCGGGCCGTCTCGATGGTGGTGGGCTGCGTGTCGATCGGCCTGGGCGTCGTCTGGGGTTATCCGTTCGTGTCACATCTACTGTCCAACTGACCGGAAATGCCCGCACGCATCCTCGTCGTCGAGGACGATCCTGACATCGCCGATCTTGTCGTTCGCTACCTCGACAAGGCCGGCTACTCGACCGAGCGCCTCTCATCGGGGCGTGACGCGCTCGACGCGGTCCGCGCCAAACCGCCCGATCTGATTGTGCTGGATCTGATGCTGCCTCAGGTGGACGGGCTCGAGGTCTGTCGCGCGCTCAGAGCGCACGACAAGACGGCCGCCATCCCCATCATCATGCTCACCGCCCGCGCTGACGAATCCGAGCGTATCGTCGGCCTCGAGATGGGCGCCGACGATTATCTGGCCAAGCCGTTCAGCCCCAACGAGCTGGTCGCGCGGGTGCGCGCGCTGCTTCGCCGGGCGCACCGTGTCGCGCCCTCATCCGGCACGCCGTTGACGTACGGGCCGATCGCCGTCGATCCCGAACAGCACACCGTGTCGTCGGAGGGTTGCGCGGTGACGCTGACGGCCAAGGAATTTCTGCTGCTCGAGTACCTGCTCCAGCATCGCGGACGCGTGCTGTCGCGCGACGTTCTGCTCCAGCAGGTGTGGGGCTATCGCTACACCGGCGGGACCCGCACGATCGACGTGCACGTGCGGCGCCTGCGCGAGAAGCTGCCGCTGCTCACCCAGGCGCTCGTGACCGTGAAGCAGTTCGGTTACAAACTGCTCGACCGGCCGACCGACGACCGATGACCAGGCGCTTCCAGACCAGATTCTTTCTTGCTGCCCTCTCGTCGGCAATCATCGCGCTCGCCGTCGCCGGGACGCTGTTTGTGACGATGATGCGAGGACAAGTCGACCAGCGGATCGAGGATACCCTCATCGCGGAAGCGCGCCTAGCGGCGGAGCTGCTCGAGCGCGGGTCGCTCGTCTCGACCCTCCCCGATCTTGACGAAGAGGCCGATCGGATTGGCCAGCGGCTCGGCGCGCGCGTGACCTTCATTGCCCGCGACGGGCGCGTGCTCGGCGACTCCTCGGAGCCGCTTGAACGCGTGGCCGCGATGGACAACCACGCCGGGCGGCCGGAGGTTGTTGAGGCACACGCGAACGGCCTGGGGCGAGCGCGCCGCCACAGCGACACGCTCAACATCAACATGTTGTACGTCGCCGTCCCGGTTCGCCACCCGGCGATCGCGTTGGTCCGGATTGCTCTGCCACTCTCCGACGTCGGTCAGCAGCTGCGGCCCGTGCTGACGGTGACGCTGACGGCGCTCGCGCTCGCCTTCGCCGGCGCGGCGACGATGGCCTGGCTCGCTTCCGCGCAGATCGGCCGGCGCGTCCGTGCCGTCGCCGACCTTGCCCGCCGCTATCGGGGCGGCGACCTGACACCGGCACGAATGGATTTTGGCGACGATGAGCTGGGTGCGGTCGCACGCGCGCTCGACGAGTCCGTGCAGGAGGTCGGGCGACGGCTCGCCGAACAGGCACGCGATCGCGGCCGGATGGAGGCCATCCTTGCCGGCATGGTCGAAGGCGTCATCGTCGTGGACCTGCAGGGCCGGCTCCAGTTGGCCAACGAAGCCGCTCAGCGGATGCTGAAGCTCGACGCACTGGCCCTCGGCCGGCCCTACGTGGAAACAATCCGGCATCCGGCGATTGCCGAGCTCGTGGCGGCCGTGCTCGTGGGCCGCATGCCGGACGCCTTGCAGTTCGCGCCCCCGCGGGATTCCTCGCGGGTCATTATCGCGCGGGCGGCGCCGGCCACAGGCGACGCGGCCCACGGCGTCGTCGTGGTGATGCACGACATCACCGACCTCAAGCGCGCCGATCAGATCCGCCGCGATTTCGTGGCCAACGTGTCGCACGAGCTCCGCACGCCGCTCACGGCCATCCGCGGCTACGTGGAAGCCCTGTCCGAGGGGGACGCCGACCCGGAGGAACGCCGTCGGTTTCTGGCTGTCATCACGCGCCATGCCGAACGCATGGAACGGCTCGTAAAGGACCTGCTGCGACTGGCCCGCCTCGACGCGGGTCAGGAGACGCTCGCCATCGTGTCTTGCGACGCGCAGGCGATCGTCCAGGCGGTTGTGGCCGACCTGACGCGGGCGCTCGAGGAGCGCCACCAACGAGTGGAGGTGTCGGTCGCGCCGGGTGCCGAATCGATCCACGCCGACCCCGCCAAGCTGCATGACGCGCTGCGGAATCTCGTCGCAAATGCCATCACGTACGCGCCAGAGAACACCACCATCCGGATCGAGACGACTCGGATCGACGCCCGTGCGACGATCGCCGTGTCGGACGAAGGGCCGGGCATTCCTGAAGAAGATCTACCGCGGGTCTTCGAGCGGTTCTATCGCGTGGACAAGGCTCGCACGCGCGATCCCGGAGGCACCGGCCTCGGCCTCGCCATTGTCAAACATCTGGTGGGCCTGCATGGGGGCGAAGTGACCGCCGAGAACAGGCCCGAGGGCGGCGCGCGGTTCACACTGACGTTACCAGGTCACTAGCTACTTCTAACTTTTCATTTTTCAGTTTTAACTTCCCAATATATGGCGGTCAACAACGAAGTGCTCGCGCTCATTCTCGGCGGCGGCCGCGGCACCCGCCTCTTTCCGCTGACACAACACCGATCGAAGCCGGCCGTGCCGATCGGCGGCAAGTACCGGCTGATTGACATCCCGATCTCCAATTGTCTGCACGCCGACATCCGCCGCATCTTCGTCCTGACGCAGTTCAACTCGGCGTCGCTCAACCGGCACATCTCCCAGACGTACCGGCTCGACCTCTTCAGCCCGGGATCGGTTGAAATCCTGGCGGCCGAACAGACACCTGACAACCCGCACTGGTTCCAGGGAACGGCCGACGCCGTGCGTCAGGCCACACGGCACTTCGCACGCTACGGCGCCGATTACTATCTCATCCTGGCGGGCGATCAACTGTACCGTATGAACTTCAACGAGTTGGTGGACGCGCACGTCGATCGGCGCGCGGACGTCACGGTCGCGGCCTGCCCGGTGAGCGTGGAGGTGGCCTCGACCATGGGCATCTTCCGATTCGACCGGACGGGACACATCGTCGCGTTCGAGGAAAAGCCGCCGCGCGAGCGGCTCGACGAGATCGGTCAGAGCATCCCGGCCCACGCGACGGTCGCGGGCCACACGCCCGACAAGCCGTTTGTCGCGTCGATGGGCATCTACGTGTTTTCACGCGACGCGCTCTTCGACGTGCTCGAGGGAGACAACTACAAGGATTTCGGCCGTGAGGTCATTCCGGCGGCCCTCGACCGGTACCAGGTCGAGTCGCACCTGTTTCGCGGCTACTGGGCGGACGTGGGAACCGTCGCCTCGTTCTACCAAGCCAACATCGATCTGACCGGGGCGGACGCGCCGTTTACGTTTTACGATTCGCGCGCGCCCATCTACACGCACGCGCGCTTCCTGCCCGGATCTCACCTCACCGACTGCTCGGTACGCGACGGCGTCATCGCCGAGGGCTCGTCTCTCGATCGCTGCACGATCGAAGAGTCGATTATCGGGATCCGCGCGACCATCCAGTCGGGCACCTCTGTCCGGCGATCGGTGCTGCTCGGCGCCGATTACTACGAGATGGACGATGTCGCGCCGGCCCAGGGCGACAGACCGCGATTAGGCATCGGACGGAACGTCGTCCTGGATCGGGTCATCGTCGACAAGAACGCCCGCATCGGCGACGACGTCCGACTCGTGAACGAGGCCGGCGTCCAGGAGGTGGACGGCGACGGCTACTACATTCGAAACGGGATCATCATCGTGCCCAAGGACGGGGTGATCAGGGCGGGGGTTCGGGTGTAGGGATTCGGGATTCGCCCACCTAGCCGCCGCAGCACGCGACGATCGGCAGGCGCCCGCGCTTCGAGAGACGGCGTGGCACGTGCTTCGTCAGACGTTTCTCATCAGCCTGGCTGGTCGGCATATGGCCGAGCGTGTGGACGGCCGCGTTCAGCACGGTCCTCACGCTCGCGTCTTCAGGCTGCGCCAGCCGGTAATGCACCCACAGGCCGTCGCGCCGTGTCTCCACGAGCCCGGCCTGACGCAGGTACGCCAGGTGGCGCGACGCCTTGGGCTGCGGAATCTGCAGCGCTTCATGAATATGACAGACACAAATCTCCCCGCCGGCCAACAGGCCCACGATGCGGAGGCGGGTCGGGTCGGCCAAGGCCTCTAGCGTCCGCTGCAGCTCATATATTCGCTTGTCCATATATTCGTGCTGGCGTATATTATACGACGAGTCGATAGGGGGACGAGCCATGAACGACACCGAACTCAAGGACATCATCAAGGAGAAGTACGGCGCCCTCGCCCGGCAGGCCGCCTCTCCTGCCACGAGCGGCGGATGCTGCGCGCCCCGACGTGACGTGGCTTCAGCGATCGCGTGCGGGTGCTGCGGGCCCGATCCGATCACATCCAATCTCTACTCGGATGAAGAACGCGAGCACCTGCCCACCGAGGCCGTCAGCGCCTCGCTCGGGTGCGGTAACCCCACCGCCCTCGCCAAGCTTCGGCCCGGCGACACGGTGCTCGATCTCGGCTCTGGTGGAGGCATCGACGTGCTGCTGTCGGCTCGGCGCGTCGGCGCGGCGGGCAAAGTGTACGGGCTCGACATGACCGACGAGATGCTGGCCCTCGCGCGTGAGAATCAGCAAACGGCGGGCGCGACCAACGTCGAGTTCCTCAAGGGCGACATCGAGCAGATTCCTCTGCCCGATTGCTCGGTGGACGTCATCATCTCGAACTGCGTGATCAATCTGGCCGCCGACAAGGATCGTGTGCTCGCCGAAGCGTTTCGCGTGCTCAAGCCCGGCGGCCGGTTCGCCGTTTCCGACATCGTCGTCCGCGGCAAAGTACCGGCCGGCATCCGGCAGAGCGTCGAGGCGTGGGTCGGCTGTGTCGCCGGCGCCCTCGAAGAATCCGAATACCGCGCCAGACTCGCGCGGGCCGGCTTCGAGGGCATCGGCGTCGAGCCCTGGCGCGTCTACGACATCGACACGACGCCGCACCCAGCGGCCGGTTGCTGCGGCGATGGATGCGGCGGCTCGCAGGCCGACGGCTCATTCGCCAGCGCGTTCATCCGGGCGACGAGACCTGTAGCGTAGCGGCGTGGCGTGACGCTTCTCAGGAAGGCGACAGGCGAGTTCGTCGGTACGGCATTGCTACTGGCGGCCGTCGTCGGCTCAGGAATCATGGGCGAACGGCTCGCCGGCGGCAACGTCGCCGTGGCACTGCTGGCCAACTCGCTCGCAACCGGCGCGGCGCTCGTCGCACTCATCCTCAGCTTCGGGCCGGTTTCCGGCGCGCACTTCAACCCGGCCGTCTCCCTTGTGGGCGTCGGCCGGGGTGACCTCTCGCGGCGCGACGCCTGCGCGTACATTCCGGCGCAGTTACTGGGCGCCATCGCAGGCGTGGCCTGCGCCAATGCCATGTTCGGAGAGCCGGTGTTTGCATGGTCCACGCATGCCCGCGCCGGATTCGCCCAGGCGATGAGCGAGGCGGTCGCGACGTTCGGGCTGCTCACCGTGATTGCCGGCTGCGGCAACCAGCGGCCTGGCGCCGTGCCCTTCGCCGTGGGTGCCTACATCACGGCCGCCTACTGGTTCACGGCATCGACCTCGTTCGCCAATCCCGCCGTCACCGTCGCGCGGGCGCTGACGAACACGTTCACCGGAATTCGACCGCAGGATGTGCCCGTGTTCGTGGTCGCGCAGGCGCTCGGCGCCACGGCCGCCACGCTGCTCTTCCGGTGGCTCGACGAAGAACGCGGGAAGTGAGGCCCTCCATTGGCTCATTACAATGTCCTGTTTCTCTGCACCGGCAATTCGGCGCGCAGCATCATGGCCGAGGCGCTGCTCAACTACTGGGGCAAGACCCGGTTTGCGGCGTTCAGCGCCGGAAGCCACGCCAAGGGCGCCGTGCATCCCTTCGCGCTCGAGACGCTACGGCAGAATCGCCTGCCCATTGAGGGGTTGCGCAGCAAGAACTGGGACGAATTCGCCACGACTGACGCGCCTCGACTGGACTTTGTCTTCACGGTCTGCGACCGCGCGGCGGCCGAGGTCTGCCCCATCTGGCCCGGGCAGCCGATGACAGCGCATTGGGGCATCGCCGATCCGGCTTCCGTCGAGGGATCCGATGAAGAGCGACGCCGCGCCTTCAGCCTCGCGTTCCGTGAGCTCGACTCGCGAATCAAGCTCTTCACGAGCCTGCGCCTCGAATCGCTCGATTCGCTGTCGCTCAAGAGTCAGCTGGAGGAGATCGGGCGCAGGCGGGTGTAGCGTCTGCCTGCAGTCCCCCTGGCAAACGTAGCGTCCGCCTTTAGGCGGACGTTATAATGCCCCGCCCTTCCCGATGAGGTATCTGACCTTTTCCCTTCCGAGCGATCCTACTCCGCTGCTCGGCGTCCAGCGCGATTCCCGCATTATCGACGTGAAGGCTCTGGTCGCCGGGACATGGCCAGGACCACCGCCGGCAAGCCTGTTGGATCTGATACTGGCCGGGCCCGACGCGTGGCGACGGTTGGCCGACGCCATCAACGTCCGCCTGAAGGCGGACGCTACGCATGCCGCCGCATACGGCGCCAAGGACATCCGCTGGCATGCGCCGATCCCGCGACCGCTCAAGAACATCCTCTGCCTTGGCCTCAATTACCGGAGCCATGCGATCGAGTCGGCGACCTCCCGGGGGCGGGAAGTGAAGATTCCCGAGGCCCCCGTGTTCTTCACCAAGGCGCCGACTACGGTCAACGGCCCCTTCGATTCAATCCCGTGGGACCCCTCAGTCACCCAGCAACTGGATTACGAGGGGGAGCTTGGCGTCGTCATCGGCGTGCCGGGCAAGAACATCGACCGCGCCTCGGCGCTCCGTCATGTCTTTGGCTACACGGTCCTCAACGACACGACGGCGCGGGATCTGCAGGCGAGGCACGTGCAATGGTTCAAGGGCAAGAGTCTCGACGGCTGCTGTCCGATGGGGCCGGTGGTCGTCACGGCCGACGAATTCGGCGATCCTCAGACGAAGCACATCACCTTGCGTCTCAACGGCGAGACGCGGCAGGACGCCAGCACGAGCGAGATGCTGTTCCCCGTTGCCCACAGCATCGCCTGGTTGTCCAAAGGGATGACGATCGAGGCCGGGGACATCATCGCGACCGGCACACCCGAGGGCGTAGGTCTGGGCCGCACGCCGCCCGAGTACCTGAAGGAGGGCGACGTGATCGAAACCGAGGTTGAGGGAATCGGAACGCTGAAGAATCGGATCGTCGGTGCCTAGAACTCCGTCCAGCCATCGCGGCGGAGTTCGTCGATCTGTCGCGTGAAGCGCGCGACGGTTCGCTCGACCCGATGCCAGTCGGTGTGCTTCTGGCGCCGGGCTTCCTGTTCCTGGCCCTGCTCAGAGACTTCCCAACCCTCAGGGGTCCAGGCGATGTGAAACGACCGAGTCTGACCCTCGCGAACCAGTGTTTTCTCAAAGACCATGGCGTGCCTACCCTCCCGAGAAGGCTTTAACGTAGTTCAAATCGTGCGGTGCTCAAGTAAAAGCTGTGTTAACTCTGCAGAAGAGACTGGAAAGTGTACGCACAGCAAAGCTTGGGGCATCCGCCAGAGTCGCTGGAATCGCGCGGGACGAGTTTGGCTGATCAGGACGACAGCTGTTCCAGCCTACGCGTCGCGAACCGGGCCAGGAGCGAACAGACCAGCACGATCATCACAAGCACGAGCGCACCGGCCCAGGCTTGACGATGCCAGTCCTCGTACGGCGAGATCGCGTACGCCCAGATTTGGACGGTGAGCGATGCGATCGGCTGCGTCAGGTCGGTGGTGAAGAATGGGTTATTGAACGAGGTGAAGAGAAGCGGCGCCGTCTCGCCGGCAATGCGGGCCAGCGCGAGCACGATGCCCGTGATGATCCCCGGCAGCGCCGCCGGCACGACGACCGTAAAGACGGCGCGAGCCCGGGTCGCGCCAAGCGCCAGGGCGCCTTCGCGCATCGTCTGCGGAACCAGCAGCAGCAGCTCTTCGGTTGTGCGCGCGATGATCGGAATCATCATGATGCCCAGGGCCAGACCGCCGGCGAGCGCACTGAACTGCCTGAACGGCAGGACGGCGACGCCGTAGGCGAACACGCCGATGACGATCGAGGGCACGCCGTTCAAGGTGTCGGCCGCGAAGCGCACGCCGCCCGCCAGCCGGCTGCCGGCGTATTCCGACATATACACGCCGCTCATGATCCCGACCGGAATCGCGAGCAGCGATCCCAAGCCGGTGATGATGAGCGTGCCGACGATGGCGTTGGCCATGCCGCCACCGGCCTCGCCGACCGGCACCGGCCTGTGAGTGAAGAAATCGAGGTTGATGGCGCCAATGCCCTGACTGATGACGAAGAACAGCACGAAGGCGAGCGGCACCAGGGCGATCAATACGGATAGCGCGCAGAAACCGACGAAGAGCGCCGAAAGGATCTTGCGCGTCACGCCGCAGACTCCTCGGCGGGAACGGTGGAGGCTACCCCAAGGGCCTTCGCCGGACGCGCCATGCTCCAGATGAGCAATCGCGACAGGCCGTTGATAAAGAGCGTGATGATGAAGAGCACCAACCCAATCTCAATCAACGCGTTCAGGTAGAGGTCGGTGTCCGCCTCGGTGAACTCGTTTGCCAAGACCGCGGCCATCGTGTATTGCGGCGCGAACAGCGACGCCGAAATCCTCGGCGTGTTGCCGATGACCATCGTCACGGCCATCGTCTCGCCAAGCGCGCGACCGAATCCCAGCATGACGGCGCCGATAATCCCGGTGCGCGCGTAGTAGAGCGCGGCACGAATCGCCTCGAAGCGCGTGGCGCCGAGCGCGTACGCGCCTTCCCGCTGCGCGATCGGCACCGACTTCAGCACCTCGCGCGCCACTGACGCGGTGAACGGGACGATCATGATTGCCAGAATCACCCCGGCGGCGAGCATGCCGACGCCGAGCGGCGGACCGCTGAACAGGGGGATTTGTCTCAACCAGTCCGGCGCGGCCGTCTCCATGGCCCGTACGACCGGCACCAGCACGAAAATACCCCAAAGGCCGTACACGATTGACGGGATAGCGGCGAGAAGCTCCGTGAGGAACACGAGCGGCTGCCGGAGCCTACCTGGCGCAAGCTCAGAGATGAACACTGCGATACCCAGCGCGACGGGCGTCGAGAGCACCAGGGCCAGGAAGGAGGAATACAGGGTGCCCCAGAGAAACGGCAAGGCTCCGAAATCACCGGTGACTGGGTCCCACGTGGTCGTGCGCCAGAAGTTCCAGCCGAACTTCTCGATCGACAGCATCGACTGGCGCGTCAGCTCGTAGCCAATCGCGACGACGAGAAGCACGAGCGCGAGCGCGAACACGCCCGTGCCGAGACGGAAGCCCAAGTCACCGGTTCTAGCCTTCCCGCCCATGTCGACATTCTCCTATGCTCGCGGGGCCCCACCCCCGCTCGCCCGCGCTCGGCGGCGCGCTTCGCGCGCTTCCCTCCGGCGCCTCGCGCGAGCCGCAGGCGCTACCCAATCTTGATCTTCGCGAGAGCCGCCATTTCCATCTGGACGACGTTGGCCGGCAGCGGCGAATAGCCGAGTTCGGCGGCGTACTTCTGTCCATCTGTGAGCGCCCACTTCACGAACTCCACCATGACCTTCGCCTGCGCCTTGTCCCTGGGGTTCTCGTAGAGCAGGAGCCACGTGAAAGATGAAATCGGATACACACCCCTGCCCGGCGCGTTCGTGATCGACACGCGGAAGTCGGCCGGCATGCCCGCGGCTGCCGCCGCCGCGGCGGCTGTCACAGACTCGAGTGAAGCCGCTACAAACTCACCCGCCATGTTCTGCACGCTGCCGTAGCTGATCTTGTTCTGAACCGCATAGATCAACTCGACGTAGCCAATCGAGCTGGGTGTCTGCTTCACCAGGCCGGTCACGCCCTCGTTCCCCTTCCCACCGATGCCGACAGGCCAGTTGACGGCCGTCGCGACGCCCGCTCGCCTCTTCCATTCCGGCGAGACCTTCGCGAGATAGTCGACCCAGATGTACGTCGTGCCGGAACCGTCGGATCGGTGAGCCACGATGATATCGGAGCCAGGCAGGTTGACGCCCGGATTGAGCGCCGTGATCGCAGGATCGTTCCACTTCGTGATCGTGCCCAGGAAGATGTTGGCGAGCACCGGCCCGGTGAACTTGAGCTCCGCCGTCACGCCCGGAATGTTGTAGACGGGCACGACGCCGCCCAGGACCGTCGGGAGGTGCAGCACGCGACCAGCGGCGGCCACCAACTGATCGTTGGTCATTGGGCCGTCGGTCGCCCCGAAGAACACTGTCTGATTCGTGAGCTGGCGAATGCCGCCGCCCGACCCGATCGACTGATAGTTGATCTCGACGGTCGGATGGAGCTTGTTGTACTCGGAGAACCACTTCGAGTAGATGGGATAGGGGAACGTCGCACCTGCGCCGGTGATTTTCATTGTCTGGGCGGCAACCGCGCCCACCATGACGGCAATCGCTGCGATGGTGGCAAGGACCTTCTGTATCGGCTTCATAGAACAAACCTCCCATTGAGTCTCAGAAGTTGACCAACAAATGTACCGAGAACGTCTTTAACGTTCGCGTGGGGAGAAACGGCGCGCTGACGGCGAACGAAGGGTTGGCCTGCCCTTGCGGAGCTGCGTTTGAGCTGCCGCTGAGGCCGGAGATACCACCCGTGGCATCGGGAACGCCGGGGCCCGTCGTCAGCACGTCGACGTCGAAGAGTACCGCCGTCGTCCCGGCGCCGGCCGGGTGCGGGAGCCAGTACGCAATGCCGGCGATAAACCGGTTCCGTTCCTGCTGTTCGAATGTCACGTTGTTCGGGTTTGAGCCCACGACAGTCACGGGGATCACCGTGCTTCGCGTGTCCGGGACCAGATGATCGTATCGGAGGAGTCCTTCCCACCCGACGTTGCCGGCCCCCTGCTTGGGCACGGCCCAAATCGAATAGCCCTTGCCTTCCCTGACGAACGGCAAGGGGGCAGCGCCGAGCGTCGTGGTCTGATCCTTGGTCGTCAGATACTGAAACGCGGCATTCAGGTTCGCGTGCTCGAACGTCACAGCACCGATGAGCCGCGTCTTCTCCGCGCTTCCAGTCTGCGCGGTGCCAGCTGGCAGATCGGCTGCGCTCTGGTAACGGTCATTTAAGTAATACATCGACACTCGCAGTCCGCGATACAGCGGATCCATCCTGGCGAAGGGGCGGAACGAAACGCGCGTCATCCACGCCTTTCCTTGGTTGACTTCGTTCGCCGCGTAGGTCTCACCGTTATAAATCCCGGTGTGCGTATCTCCCCAGTTCGAAGGAAAATTGTAGCGAAACGACGCACCTCGGTCCGCTGACGAGAGATAACCGCCGCGCTCCGCGAAGATCGTGCCCTGGAACCGGTAGCGGTAGATGCCTTCCTCGAAGTCGTGCCACGGCGTCCCATGCTGCCCGAACCGCACCCAGTTCCCAGCGCTACCTTTAATCCAGTCATCAAGGCTGAACTGCGCGTAGGCGTACTTCAGCCGGTAGGGGTAGCTCGTGCCGGCGACGAGTCCAGCGATATCCGGCGTGATCCGGTAGGTCACAATGTGAGAGATGCTACCGGTGACGTTGATGTACGCGCGGGGCGTGTTGAACGCGTTTGGCGTGAAGTTCTCGACGCATGCCGCCCCCACCGCCACGCAGGCGGCGTCCCTGCCCTTCGGGCTGAGGGTCGTGGTGTTGTCCATGAAGAGCGTCATGCCGACCCGAAGTGCCTGCGTGTCGTTGGGGGGGACGAATCCCGCGGCAGGTGTCACCTGTGCCGAGGCCCCGGTAGCAAGAAATACGATTGCAGCTGTCGAAGCGAGAGTGCGTCGCAAAGAAACCTCCTTAGCTCACTGCGATAATCCTTCCGTGAGCATGTGCCGCCAACAGTAACGGCCGCGCGTATCCGCGGTACTTCGCGTGTGTTACGTATCTGTTAATTTGTTGCCGGCCGTAACGTTGCTGTAAACAGCCGGCTCGTCTACGCCGCCCAGGATCCGTTGCGGTACAAGGTCAGGGCGATGTCGACGTTCGCGCGCAGGGTGCGCGCGATGGCGTCCCAGTTCTTCTCGCAGCGGAGCAGCGTCTTCCACGAGTACAGATGCTTCGGCTTGTGGAAATCGCTGTTGGCCACGTACGGGTAGTGCTTCAGGCTGGTCACGGAAAACAGATCGTCGCGATTGGCCGCCTCCCACACATCGACCAGCTCGACGAGCCGCTTGCGATGATCCCAGAGGAAGCACGTCCCGATTTCAAACCGCCGTGTCGTGCGGTGATGCGGATGACAGGCAATGCTGAACGCACCCTGGCTGTGGATCTCGCGCAAAATCTCTTCGGCCGGCTGGTCGGCGCTGATGAAATGCTTGAGGTTGAGCGCCACGATGTGCGAGTTCTTCTTGCTGCGAATGTGATTCTGTGTGATCTCAGCGCCCGGAATCACCAGCAGGTCGTAGAGCTCCCTCGCCCGCCTGGCCTCCCTGTCGATGTCGGCCAGGTAGGCCTCGAACCGCTCTTCGGTCACCGAGAACTCGCGGCGGCCGAGCGTCGCCAGACGCGCCGCCCGGCCGAGCAGGTCCCGCTTCATGAGGATGTGGTCGGTAATCGCCATGACGTCGAACCGCCCGGTCCGGCCATACAGGTCCACGACCTCGCGCACGGTCAGCCGTCCATCGCTCCACTGCGTGTGCACGTGGAAATCGCAGAGCAGAAAGGGCTCGTATCCAGGCACGTCAGGCCCTCACATCAAGGTGTTCGCGATCCGCCGGACGATGGCGCAGGATCTCGGACCAGAAGTTCCTGACGTACAGTCCGAACACCTGGCGCGTGCCCATCGCACGGTAGCGGCGCGCGGATGTCCACACCCAGCAGTCCGGACAGATGGCGATGTGGCCGAGCGGCGTCAGCCGCCGCCCAAGGTTCGTGTCTTCTCCGTGAAACTCGATCCCGCGATCGAATCCACCGATCGAGGCCAGCGCGCGTTGTCGAACAGCGAAATTGCCCCCGTAGAGAATCGCGCCGACCCCAAGGAGGTGATGCACGAGGGCATGCGTCGGCGGCGCCACCAGCATGTCGTACGCGCGCACAAGCGCCCGACCGCTCCAGTCCCAGTCGTAGAAGCGGTAAGGACCCGTGACACCGACAAGCGACGCCCGATCGCGGAACCGCCGCTCGACACGCTCGAGCCAGCAGAGCGGCGCGCGACAATCGGCGTCCACATACGCCAGGATGTCACCGTGCGCCAGTCGACGCGCGGTTTCCCTGGCCACGACCAAACCCTTCTCCGGCTCGTCCACGACCGTGACGCCGGGCACAGCGCGCGCCACGGCGCCAGTCTCGTCGGTACTCGCGTTGTTGACGACGATGATTTCGTCAGGCGGTCGGGTTTGAGCGAGAAGGGAAAAGAGACAAGCAGGCAGCAGGCAGGCTTCGTTGTAGGCGCACACGATGGCGGTAATCGTCACGCCCCGCTGTGCTCCTGTCCGCAACCCCCTGCCATTCCGCGTAGGATAACCAAACGATGTGAAGGCTCTGCACCGACGGCATCACATCGGTGCGACAGGGTCGTTAACCCAGAGTTAAATGAGGACCCTGAAGGCCCTCGAGGGCCGCGCTGACTACTTCAACCCCACGCAGTTGGCGTAGTAGGTCACCGTCGCGGCCCAGTCCGAGAAGATCCCCCTGATGCCGACGTCTCTGGCGAGCACGTCGAGCACCTCCATCATGTCGCCCTCGCGCGCGATCGCCGCATCGATGGTCTGGTAGTAAAATCCGTTGTTCCCATCGGCTAGGATGCCCGAACGCTCGATCGTCCACGTGATGATGTCGAGGCCAGCTGCCTTCGCATCCTCGGCGTACTGAGACGGGACGATGCGGCCAATGTTGTTGAGGTCGAGCAGCGCGAACATGGGCGGCCCGACGATCCTGATCCCCGTCTGCCTGTAGCCGACCAGCTCGGCGAAGCTCGGCAGGTCAGCCACGACGTTGGCGTCGTCCAGGTAGACGGCTTGCCGGCCGAACGCCGGCTCGTGCTGGATCCAGTAGAGGATGTCGTTCTTGTCGAAGGACTGCGGGAACACCTGCCTGGAGGGCACGCCGGCCGCCTTGTATTCGTTGATCATCTTCTGCGCGTAGGCTGCCTGCGTGAATCCGTTGAAGGGCATCGTCACGCTGGGGGACTTGAGCTCGGGAGTCATCTTCACGCCCAGCTTCTTGAACAGCTCGATGCTCTCCTTGTGGGTGAGGAGCTCGCCGCTCGTCGGACCGGAGTACAGGTCGGTTCGGAAACTGGCGGTACCGCCGAGGAACTCCGCTGGGGTCAGCGCGCGAGGGTTGAAGGCGTCCATCTTGCCCCTCAGATTCTTAAACTCGGCCAGGGTGATTTCGCTGGTGCGACACTCGGCCGTCGCGGGCGCGACGAGGCTGCCATTAGAGCCAATCACGGCGGGCATGAACGGTTTGATGCACGTGCTGGCCAACGGTGTGACCAGAATGTTCGTCGTCGTGGCCAGGTCGTTCTGCGCGTGGCGGCAGACCAGCTGTTTGTCCTTGGTGAAGGTCACATCACACTCGACGATCCCTGCGCCCATGCGCGCAGCCGCCTCGTAGGACTGTCTGGTGTGCTCGGGGAACTGCAGGGCCGCGCCGCGGTGGCCGATGGAGAAGTCGGTCTTTTCAAAGGGGCCATCCTCGCAGCGCAGGAGCTCTCGCTTGAGCTTGCTGTCCTCCATGTCGTGAACAAGGAAGAAGGGACGGGGACCGAGCTGCACACGCTGTTCTTCTCGTTCGTTCCGGCGGCTGTTGGAGAAATCCTGGTCGGTGGACGTGCCGAGGACGGCGGCAAGGGTCAGGGTGAGGATTTGCAGGCGCATGGACCAACTCCTTCCGAGTGTCATAGAGAGCCCGAGGATGCCTCGACTCGGGCCGCGGCTCGAAACCAACCGCGGGAAGGATGGTAAGTGCCGGTTGTAGCGAATCCGCGACGAACGCGTGTCAACGGATCAAAATTTATGGTCCCTATCGGCGCGATCGTCGTCGCGGTCCTTGCCTCGATCGTCATCCCCTCCCACTTTTCGACCTGCTTGCCGTTTGGCAGCATCGTGTCGAGGGCCAGATCGCTGAAAACAAGCGACTTGGACACGGGCGTGATGCCGGCGCCGGCCAGGTTGCCGTTGTCGGGCAGGACTAGGCCGGAGATGTCGGTGGTGTCGACGGCGTCGATGTCGATCTTATAGATGCGTTTGGTGCCGACGACGTTGGCGCCTGCGGGATCGTCGACGCCAATCCCGCGATTGTCGCGCTCGAGCACGAGGAACTGGTGGTCGTTGATGGCCGCAATCGCCGAGAGGCCGAGGTTGCGGCCCTGGCGGGGATCGGTGGCCGTGGACGCGCCGCCGGCGGCGAGGATGCGCGCGCGCACGTCGGCCTGAAGCTCGAGCTGGTAGGCGTACTGCGCGATGCTCGTGCCGTAGGTCGCGCTATGGCGGTCATTGTCGAAGACGACGATCCTGAGGTTGCGGCCGTTACGGCCGTTATTCGGTCCGGGCTCTTCGATGAGCGGATCCTGCAGCACGGCATACAGCTTCTTGCCGTCGGGTGTGACGGCCAGCCCCTCGTACCCGCGGTTGTCCTGCCGTCCGGCGGTCAGACCTTGATCGCGGCCCGCCACGTAATCCGCAACGGCTCCGACCTTCGGGATGAGGTTGGCTGGCGTCTCGAAGACCCGCAGCAGCCGGCCCTTGCGGTCGAAGACGTAGAGCGAGGGGCCGTACTCGTTGGTCACGATGAAGTGGCCCGTGCGGGGATCGATCGCCAAACCCTCGGGATCAAAGCTCCGGCCGAGGATTCCGGCGTCGCCGTTGAGGAGGGCCGGGTTCAGGCCGTTCAGCGCCTTGGGACCCGAAGAGGCGGACAAGAGCCCTTGCGGGTCGGTGAACTTCATCGTTTCCTTCACGCGAAAGTTGGAGATGCGTCCCGTCCACGGATTGACGTCGAGCGTCACCCGATTCAGACGAGTCTCGTAAGGCAGCGTGCCGCCGCCAGGACCACGGTCCGAGACCGCCCACCACTCTCCGCGGACTGGGTCGTAGTAGAGATCTGAAAAAACCCCGAGCCGCCCGCCATTCGCGCCCGGTTGGCCCGTTGCGTCGAGAGCGCTCCCGCGGATCACCAGGCCGTTGACGAAAGCGGGCTGAGCCGAGACCCCAGACGCATGTGCAAGAAGGATGGCGGCCAGACTGAGCGACAGACAAAAACGTCGCATGGCTCTTCTCCGTGAAATAAGGGGACCCGGCGGAGGAGCCACCGGACCGGAGACACTCTAGCCGGCCGCGGTAACAGCGGGATGAGCGGCTTGCAAAATCCGTGTGACCTCGACACGCCGCCCTCTGTCCCGTGGATGCCGCACGAGGTGTCCGCGCTTCGCGCCGACGCGAGCCAGCGACAGTAGCGAGCGTGTGGCGAATTGCCACGACGGTTGCGCGGGCGTAGCGGATCTGTTACGACCGGCCGCTATCGTGCATGGAGCAGCATGGACACCGCATCAGCAGGGCTGTCCGCGCCGAGTAAGCGGCTCTTGCGCCACGAGTGGGCGATCCTGTCCACGCACCATCCAAACATCCTGGTTTTCGCGCCCGGGCTGCCTGCGGAAGGCGTCATCCAGGAACTGACACCGGTGCTGCGACCACCGCTCCGGTACTGGGATGTTGCTGCGGCGATGTCGTGGCCCGTGAACGCCGCCGGATCCTTGATCGTTCGCGACGTTGCGGCGTTAGATGCCACCGAGCAGCGAAACCTGCACCTGTGGCTCAACCAACGACCCGCCGAGCGGACACAGGTACTGTCGGTAACGCCGGTGCCGCTATTTCCGCTGATGGAACGCGGCGCGTTTCTCGACGCTCTGTATTACCGGCTCAACGTCCTGCACCTGACCGATCTCATCGCACTCGGGTGAAGTGTTGGGTGCATCCGCGCCTCCCGCCGTACCGGCGATCGTTACGCGTCGCCCTCGATAGGTCCGCGCCTACCTGCTCGGCTGATTGTGTGGAGTGACGCTACGCGGCTGTGATGGAGAATTTACGTCACAGTTATCGCGGAGTCGTGGCGGCGTCATGTACGGCGCATAGATTCGCGGGGTATTCAATCCCTAACCAGGAGGCGCCGCGATGAAAGGCACGCAACACCCGAAGAACGACGTCACCATCAACCCTTCCGGCAACGATTCGATTCTCGAAGTCATCTCGCGTACGAGCGTCAGTCGCCGCCACTTTGTCCGCACCGGCATCAACACCGCGACGCTGGCCGGATTGGGGGGCGTCACGATGAGCGGCATTCTCCAGACGGTCGAGGCGGCGCCTATCGAAGACTCCAACGGCTTTGGCGGAATCGGCTTCGAGAACATCGGCGCGGACGTTGCGCCCGTCGCGGACGCGGTCGCCGTGCCGCCGGGCTATACGGTTGAAGTGCTCGCCGCGTGGGGCGATCCCATCATGCCGGGCGCTCCGGAGTGGCTCGATGACGCCACGCAGGACGCGGGCGCCCAGGCCAAGCAGTTCGGCATGCACAACGATGGCATGACCTTCTTTCCCCTCAGCTGGCAGGGCCGTCAATCCAGCCGGCGCGGTCTGCTGTGCGTGAACCACGAGTACACCCACGAACAGATTCTTCATGGCGCCGAGGGCCTGACGGGAGGGAGCGGCGTCACGATCGACAAGGCTCGCAAGTCCCAGGCCGCGCACGGTGTCGCGGTCATCGACGTAGTGAGGCATCGTGGCCGCTGGAAGGTGAACCGGAAATCGCTCTTCGCGCGGCGCATCACGGGCAACACACGCATGCGTGTGTCCGGACCCGCCGCGGGCCACCCCCTTCTCAAATCGAAGAAGTTCGACATCTTGCCGACTGGTTCGGTGGAAGTCGGTACCAATGACGGGCACACCGCGTTCGGCACCCTGAACAACTGCGCCGACGGCTACACGCCGTGGGGAACCTACCTCGCATGCGAAGAGAACTGGAACGGCTACTTCGCGGCTCCGACCAACGGCGCCGCCGTTGGCGGCGAGTTCGAAAGCGAGAAGGCCGAGATCATCAAGGACTTCAGGCGTAACGGCATCAGCAACGTCGACTTCGGCTACGGGTGGCACTCGGTCGACCCACGCTTCAACGCAGATGCCAATCCGTTCGAACCCAACCTGTTTGGCTGGGTCGTGGAGATCGATCCTTCCGATCCCACGAGCGCGCCGGTCAAACGCACCGCCCTCGGCCGGTTCAAGCACGAAAGCGCCCAGATGGCGGTCAGTCGCGATCGCCACGGCGTGCCCAACCGCGTGGCCTTCTATCAGGGGGACGACGAACGCAACGAGTACATCTACAAGTTCGTGTGCGCGAAACCCTTCAAGCGGGGTAACCGGCGGGCCAATCAGAATCTGCTGGACACCGGCACGCTCTACGTCGCCCGATTCACCGACAGCCCGGGCTCGAAGGCCAACACCTTCCGCGGGGAATGGGTGGCGCTCGCGCCGGGCACTCGGACCGTGATCGATGACCCCAATAATCCGGATCGGAAACTCCGTCTGCGCGAGCTCGCCAGCTTCGCCGCGGAAACCGACGCAGAGGTTCAGGCGCTCATCCTGATCAAGACCCGTCAGGCAGCGGACGCCGTGGGCGCGACGATGATGGATCGACCGGAGTGGATCGCGCTCAGGTCCTACGACCAGCGCGACACGTCCAAACGTTTTTGGGACCGCCTGGACCGTTGGAGCCACAAGGACCGTGAAAACGACGGCCGGGATGACTGGGACCATCACGACTGGAGCTGCGGCGATGACTACGGCGACTATCCGGAGTACAGCCGCAAGCGCCCCCTGGAGCTCTACTGCACCCTGACCAACAACAACCGGCGTGGCGGCGGGGGCAGCACGCAGGCGACGTCGAGCAATAACCCGAACGGCACGACGGTTGCGGCATCCGCGCGTCCGGCGGTCGATGTGGCGAACCCCCGACCGGATAACGACTACGGTCACATCATTCGGTGGCGCGAGGACGGCAACGTCGTGACGGCGCCTGGCTTCGAATGGGACATCTTCGTGCTGTGCGGCGATTCCATCACGTCGAAGACTCTGGGAGGCACCTACGTCCCTACCGATCTGAGCGGTGTCGGCTATCAGGGCAACATCGTCGACGTGCCGAACGGCAGCGCCGATTTCGGTGCTCCCGACGGATTGTGGTTCGATCAGTTCGGCCGGCTCTGGATTCAAACCGACCAGGTGGGAGACGCCTCAGGTGATTGGGTCAATATCGGCGCGAACATCATGGCGTGCGCCGATCCCAACACCAAGGAGATCAGGCGATTCCTTACAGGCCCACGAAATTGTGAAGTGACGGGCATCACCAACACGCCCGATGGCAAGACGATGTTTGTCGGGATCCAGCACCCCGGTGAAGACTCTCCGGCCTCCAATCCAACCCAGTTCAGCAATTGGCCTCAGAGTCAGTTCGACACCAACAGTGCGGGGGACCCGTTGCCCAATACGCCGGGGCTCAGCAGGCCCCGCGCTTCTGTGCTGGTGATAACCCGCGAGGATGGCGGCATCGTCGGCGACTAAGAGCGAGAGCCCATGACGCTGTTCGTACTTGGCTGCATCCTCCTGAAGTGGTGGAGGGTCGCGATACGGACAGCGCCTGGGCGGCACGGGGCATGAGTCGTCGCCGATCCGCAATCGACAATCATCAATATCATCAGTCAACAATTCAAACGTAGCCTGCTCGTGTCGCGCGCCGGTAGAGAGCGTATCAATTCGTTGTAAGAAGATGCGGGCGGGCGCCGTACACGCCGAGGTTGCACGCAGGCGCGGTGCCGGCCGTGACCGAGCGGCCTGAGGCGGCGCTCGCTGAAGTCCGGAGCTGGCATGCCGCCGCCGGCCAGAGTCTTCCGCAGCGCCGGCCCTGCACGCGGGCGTCAACGAACTATTCCGGTGTTCGTTCGTCTGATACCGACGACCGTGGAGAGTCCGCGTTCACTCGTGGCTCGATTGCCGTCACGCCCGTGGACAAGGTACCTCGAGGCTTGCGGCGTGGCTTCCGCCGGTGCGGCTCGCCACCATCCCTCGCGGCCTTCCGATTCGCGACCTCTTTCGGCGTCTTCGCCACACCGGCACCGGGCAGCGGCGGGCAGCTCCCCGCGTCCCGGCGCTCCCGGTCGCGAACGAACGCCTTGATGATTTTCAGAGCCGCGCGCGCCGCGCGTTCGGTCCGTCGCCCTTTGAAATATGCCGCCAGCTCCCTATTCGCGCGAAGGACTTCCTGATCGCGTATGCCCTGTTCAGCGGCCGTCTCGTGACTGACAGCGGATTTGCGTCGCTCGGCCATCGTTCAACTCCCTACACACATGGACGACTTGGTGTTCGGTTGTTAGGCTACACGCCCTTCACCGTGAACCCGAGATCCTGGCTGTTCATGTAGGTCGGACACACCGACGGTCGCCTGCGTATTGACTGCGTTCGCCGTCAACGAAACCGTGACGATCCCGTAACGATGCCGCAATAGGGCGACGATACGCCAGAATAATCTTAGGACCCGTTAACCCATATTTAACGGGCTCGATACGAACACGTAACTTGGCCGACGTACGGTGGGCCATCTTGGGCAGGCCTCCACACCGCATCCTCATCGTCGAGGACGAACGCGACATCGCCGGCCTCATTAAGCACGCGCTGGAACGCACGGGCGAGGCCAAAGCCGACATCGTCGGGAGTGGCGATGCGGCGCTCAAGGCGATGACCGAACGGCCGCCCGACCTCGTCATCCTCGATCTCAATCTCCCGGTCCTCAGCGGCATGGAAGTCTGCCGGCATCTCCGGGCTCGCTCCGACCTCCGCCACGTGCCGGTCATCATGTTGACGGCGCGCACGAGCGAGGACGATCGGGTCAGCGGCCTGGAGCTGGGCGCCGACGACTACATCACCAAGCCGTTCAGTCTGCGCGAGCTCGCCGCCCGCGTGCGAGCTGTACTCCGCCGAGCGGCCGCACGCGATGCGCATCTCGCCACTGGCACGTATAAGGGCGCGCACCTGGTCGCCGATTTCGACGCCGTCGCGGTCGCAGTCGATGGTGCCGCCATCCGGCTCACTCGTCGCGAATTCGAGCTCTTGCGGTACCTCGTGCAGAACAAGAACCGCGTGATTTCGCGCGACCGACTGCTCGAACGCGTCTGGGGCTACGACCGCGTTATTGAAACCCGCTCGGTCGACGTCCACGTCGGCCGCCTGCGCACCAAGCTCAGGGCCGCCGGCCGGCAGATCGAGACGGTCGTCGGCCTGGGCTACCGCTTCGTGGACCAACAGCCGACCCAGTTGTAGAACCCCTTTCAAGACGGAGTGTCCGGCTTCAGCCGGACCGACGATAGAATCTGCGGCAAGGAGTCAACCCATGCCGCAGGCCCAGCAGGACTTTAAGAACCACGCGCGCCTCTACCGACCGTTTCACTTCTTCGTGATGCCCGTGTTGCTGCTCAACTTTCTGAATGCGGCGCGGCTTCTGTACCAGGATCCGTCGCTCAGCGCAGGATTCGCCCTCCTGGTGGCGGCGGCGCTGTTGATGCTCGCACTCACGGCTCGCCTGATGGCCCTGAAGGTTCAGGACCGGGTCATTCGGCTCGAGATGCGGCTGCGGCTTCGGGAGCTTCTGCCGCCAGACCTGCGCGGCCGCATCAACGAGCTGACGCCTCAGCAGCTCGTCGCGCTGCGCTTCGGCAGCGACGCGGAGCTCCCCGATCTGGTCCGCGACGTGCTGGCGGGAAATCTGCCGACGCCCAACAGTATCAAGCAGCGGGTCAAGAACTGGGAGGCAGATTTCCTGCGGGCGTGAGGTTACTTGCCGAGCATCCGCAGGACTCTCGACGTCAGGAACCATCGCAGCTCGCCAGGCCCTGATGGCGGCAGCGCGTCAACGTCAATACGGCACACCGCGCCCTTCTTGAACGGGATCGCGTGGCGGGATCCGATGAGGCGGGCCGCGAGCTCGCCGATGCCGGGCTCGTGGCCGACAAGCGCGAGGCGGGTACGCTTCGCGTGCTTCTCGAGTTCGGCGACTACCGCCGCATAGGTACCCTCAGGCGCGAGCGACTCGGTGTTGACCAGGACAGGCCGGGTGTCGAGCTCGGCCGCGACGATTTCCGCGGTCTGTCGGGTTCGGACGAGCGGGCTGGTGAGGATGACGTCGAAGGCGACGCCGAGCGCCGACAGCCCACGGGCCGACTTGCGGAGCCGCGACATGCCCTGCTCGGTGAGGGGCCGCTTGGCGTCGTCGGGCCACGCGTCGCCGCGCCCTTCGGCCGGCCCGTGACGAATCAAATACAACTCAAAAGACATGAGACCAGACTAAGTCCTTCTTACTTTTAACTTTTCACTTTTGCCTTCAGTGGAGCGGCCGCTTCCCGACAGCCGCGCGCATATGGCCGTCAGTCCCGTGCGATCGCGCACGTATCGCCCGTGCAGCCGCCGGCACTCGTCTTCGAGCGGCACGACGAGCGATTCGAGATCGCGCCAGGCGCTGATGTCGGTGGGCCTCGGAGACGCCTGAAGCTGACGGACCCGATCGATGAGGACCTGCAGATCGTGCAGGCGCCCCAGCAGAGCTTGCGCCCGCCGCAGGTGAGTCAGATCGGCCGGCGCCTGACCGTCCGGGATCTCGGCAGACATCTCGAGCGCGTAGCGTAGTTTCTTGACGGCGATGCGCACCGCATGCAGGCGATCCGGAAGGTACACGCCTCCGGCCACCGTCATCGCCTCTCCGAGCGCCGACGCCCGTCGCGCGATGCGCGCCTCGACCGCCCATCGCCAGCCGCGCGATGCGGCGCGGATCGGTCGCGGGCGCGCCCCACGCGGTGCCAGGCTTCGCTCGAGCTTCTCTAGCTTCGCGCCAAGCCGGCGCAGTTCGGTCAGCGTGGATTTCGTCAGAAGACGCACCCGCGCCTGCTGACGCTCATCGGTCACGGCCAGGGCGACACGCCTGAGAGCGGACGTCGAGTACTGGCCGGTGGCGGCCAAATCGTTCACCAGAGACAAGAGGACATCGAGCTCGCGCACCAGCCCGAGCCGATCCGTCGCCTTCTTCAGCCGGCGCGCAAGCTTGCGGGTCGTGTCGGCGTCAAGCTGCAGCACGGGAAGCAGCTCGCGAAGGCGCCGCGACGCGACACGGGCTCGATGGAGTGAACGTTCTTTGCCGACCTCGACGCCGTGTAACATCCGCGTAAACCGCTCGCGGCGTTTGCGGAGAAGCTCGTAACGGTCTGGAGACGCGGGCATGATATAGGAAGGCGATGAAGTCAGGGATTATAGTCGAGTCGACCTTCGCCCACACCTAAATGCTCATTGCCGCCATCGACATCGGCACCAATTCGCTCCACATGATCGTGGTGCGCGTACGTCCCGACCTGTCCTTCGAGGTCGTCGATCGCGAGAAGGAAATGGTCCGGCTCGGCGCGGGCGGACTCGACGGCCGCTCGCTCACGCCTGACGCGATGCAGGCCGCGCTTCGCGTGTTGTCGAAGTTCCGGCGTCTGGCCGAGTCACACCAAGTGGACAAGACTGTCGCTGTCGCCACGAGCGCGGTTCGCGAAGCCGAGAACGGTGGCGAGTTTCTGCAGACTGCCGCCGAGCAGACTGGGATTCGCGCGCGAGTCATCTCGGGGACCGAGGAGGCCCGGCTCATCCACCTCGCCGCAGTGTACGGCGTCGGGGCGGGGGATGTCGCGGTCGTCGTCGATATCGGCGGCGGCAGCGTCGAGATCACCCGTGGCACCGGCGCCAGCGTTGAACGCGGAGGAAGCTTCAAGCTTGGGGTTATCCGGCTGACCGAGCGGTTCGTTAAGAGCGATCCGCTGTCGCCCCGTGACGAACGGAAGATGGTGAGACATATTTACGGCGAAACCGGGAAGTATCTTGACGAGATTGCCCGCGCCGGCTTCAATCGCGTTGTCGGCACTTCCGGCACCATCCTCAGCCTCGGCGCGCTGGCCATGCAGCAGAGTCGTGAGGCGGACGCGGCGCTTCGCAACCGTCGCGTGTCCACCAGGCACCTCCGTCGCGTCAGGAAGCAGTTGCTGGCGCTGACCCTCGACAAGCGGCTCCGCCTGGCGGGCCTCGAGCCCCGCCGCGCCGACCTCTCGGTGGCCGGTGTCGTGCTCCTTGATGCGATTGTCAGGCGTCTTGGTGCTGGGGAGATCACGCTGTGCGATTTGTCCCTGCGCGAAGGCCTGGTGCTCGACTACATCGCCAGGCACCGGAAAGAGATCGCCCAGGTCGATCGGTATCCCGACATTCGCCGTCGCAGCGTCATCGAGCTGGCCGAACGGTGCAACTACTGGCCGGATCACGCGGGCCAGGTGGCGCGCCTGGCCGTCGCCCTCTTCGATCAGACGCGAAGCGTTCATGCCCTCACCGATCGCGAACAGGAGTGGCTCGAGTACGCCGCCCTGCTCCACGACATCGGCGTGCATATCAGCTACGAGAGCCATCACAAGCACTCGTACTACCTCATCAAGAACGGCGACCTTCGCGGATTCGAGCCCGAGGAGGTCGACGCCATCGCCCTGGTCGCCCGCTATCATCGTCGCGCCACGCCAAAGCGCGGGCACGACGCATACGCCGACCTGTCCCGCGAGCGCAGGCGGACGGTTCGCACGCTTGCCGCGATCCTGCGGCTGGCCGAAACTCTCGACCGCAGTCACTCGCAAAGCCTGTCGGGCGTCGCACTGCACGATCGTGGCGAGGACGCGCTGCTGCAGGTTCGAACGAGCGGCGACGCCGAGCTCGAGCTCTGGGCCGCCTCGCGCCAGGCCGCACCCTTCGAGCGGCTCATCGGAAAGCCCTTGCGCATTGAAGTCAGCGGGACCGCACATGCCGAACAGCCTCACAGACCGTCACGAGTATCCGGGAAAGCTCTTCGTCGTCGAAGGGATCGACGGCTCGGGCAAGACGACGCAGCTCGGGCTGCTGGCGAAGTGGCTGAGCGCCGAGGGACATCGGGTGTTCGTCACCGAATGGAACTCGTCCGCCCTGGTCAAGGCGGCGACCAAGACCGGCAAGAAGAAAAACGCGCTGACGCCCATGACCTTCAGCCTGCTTCACGCCACGGACTTCGCCGATCGCCTGCTCTATAAAATCATCCCGCCACTCAAGGCCGGGATGATCGTCCTGGCGGACCGGTATGCGTACACGGCGTTCGCACGGGACGTGACCCGCGGTGTCGATCGGCAGTGGGTCCGCGATCTTTACAGCTTCGCCGTCAGGCCGGATCTGACACTGTATTTCCGCGTGCCGATTGACGTGTCGCTCGACCGCCTGCTGGCGCGGCGCGTGAAGCTGAAATTCTACGAGGCTGGCATGGACCTGGGCTGGAGCGCCAATCCGGTGGAGAGTTTCCGGATGTTTCAGGGCAAAGTACTTGGAGAGTACGATCGGCTCGTGGAGGAATTTGGCCTCGAGGTGATCGACGCCGCACCGAGCATCACCGTCCAGCAACGCCTGGTCCGCACGCTCGTGACCAAGCATGTCGAGACGAGTCACGTGGAGGCCGTCGATGACGAACCCCTCTGAGCCGGGCCCTGGCCTCGAAGGGGGCGCCAACGGCGGCATTCAGCCCGGCCGCTACTACGGCCGGGGCATTCCGTACCTGCCCATCGAAGGCTATCCCGGCAAGCTCATCGCCTTCGAAGGCACCGACGGCGTCGGACGGACCACGCAGATTCAGCTGCTGCGCGAGTGGCTCGAAGTCAAAGGGTATGGCGTCGTGGAAACCGGCTGGACGCGGTCGCCGCTGATGCAGCCGACGATCGAGCTCGCCAAGTCGAGCAACACCCTCAACAAGCTGACCTTCGTGCTGCTGTACGCCACCGACTTCGCCGACCGGCTGGAAAAAGAAATCGTTCCGGCGCTCAAGGCCGGCTTCGTCGTGCTCTCCGACCGGTACATCTTCACCGCCATGGCGCGGGCCGGCGTGCGCGGCATCGACCGGCCATGGCTGCGCAGTCTGTATGGCTTCGCCATCGCCCCGCATCTGGTCTTCTACCTCAACATCGACGTCAAGACGTTGATTGGGAGGGTGCTCGAGGCACGCGGGATGGATTTCTGGGAATCAGGGATGGATCTGAAAAGCGGCGACGACATCTACGACAGCTTCCGCGCGTATCAGAGCAAGCTGCTGCGCGAATACAGCTCGATGGCCGACGAGTTCCACTTCCGCGTGGTCGACGCGAGGCGGCCGGTCGACAAGATCCAGGACGAGCTCCGCAAACAGGTCGCGGCCTTCCTCGAACCCGTTGAGAAGCCGGTTGAAGCGACGGCGGCGCCATAGAGCGTTACGCGGAATTTACACTGGCGAAACGGTCTGGAAACCAGGCCGGGATAGGGTGAGCGGATGCTCTTGCAGGATCCGCCTGCGCTGGCGAGCGATGGCCTCCAGTCCGGGGAGTCTCCTGAGGCAGTGAAGGCCCTCGGCGCCCCGGACTCAGCGGTCAGCCCGCCTGCGCCCGCCGCGCGCCCCAAGATCGACGTCGCCGATATGAGCTTCTACTACGGGGCGAACCGGGTGCTCGAGCACATCGCCGTGCAGATGCCGGCCAACCGCGTGACGGCGCTCATCGGACCGTCGGGCTGCGGCAAGTCGACGTTCCTGCGTTCGCTCAACCGGATGAACGACATCATTGCCGGCACGCGCGTCGAAGGCTCGGTGCGGATCGACGATCGCGACATCTACGCGCCCTCTGTCGATGTCGTCGATCTCCGGCGCCGCGTCGGCATGGTGTTCCAGAAGTCGAACCCGTTTCCCAAGTCGGTCTTCGACAACGTGGCGTACGGGCTGCGGATCAACCGCCTCGTCGCCTCGCGCGGTGAGCTCAGCAACCGGGTCGAAGCGAGCCTGAAGGCGGCCGCGCTCTGGGACGAAGTCAAGGATCGCCTGCACACATCCGCCCTGGCGCTCTCGGGTGGCCAGCAACAGCGGCTCTGCATCGCGCGGGCGCTGGCCGTCGAGCCAGAGATTCTCCTGATGGACGAACCGGCGTCGGCGCTCGATCCCATCGCGACCCAACGCATCGAGGAGTTGATTTATCAGCTCAAATCGAAGTACACGATCGTCATCGTCACGCACAACATGCAGCAGGCGGCGCGCGTCTCGGACATTACGGCGTTTTTCTGGCTGGGACAGCTCATCGAGTGCGACCGCACGAACAAGATCTTCACCGCGCCGTCCGAGAAGTTGACTGAAGACTACGTCACGGGAAGATTTGGCTAGGGAGAGCGCCTGCGGCCCCGCCGCCGTGATAAATGCGGGGCCCGCGGTG